>Ga0335069_10008264_pt1 | contig 14908 bp, 18 predicted proteins | sample Lox_Sample_11_FD_206714 | JGI IMG/M metagenome (GOLD analysis project Ga0335069, IMG submission 206714) | Soil microbial communities from Loxahatchee National Wildlife Refuge, Florida, United States - Lox_Sample_1.1 | ecosystem: Environmental > Terrestrial > Soil > Wetlands | place: USA... | reverse complement strand
CGGTCAGAGACTGCCAAACGAAATGGCGGGGATTACGACTTTGACTGGATCTGCGTTATCGATGGGGACAGGTTTCCGCGATTTGTCGAGAGCCGCTTCCGGATGGACGACGAACACAGAGTAGAGAAGACAAAGGCCAGTCGAGCCAAGTCTCCGTGGTTCTCGCTCGAATTCGTTGCCTTGAAATCGCGCGGAAATCAGATCGGCGTGATTACCGACCTGATGAGCTCTTGCGTCGCCGCCGGCCGTCAGGACCTGCTCTATGAGCTGGTGGCCGAGTTGCAATTGGAGATCGATTCCCTCAAGCACAACACGGGTGCGGACCGGAAGAAGCTGCAGACTATTCGCCAGCAGGTTTCCCCGGCGCCGTGGCTCGCTCTGAAAGAAGCAAAAGCCGTCACGCAAGAAGAGTTGCCGCTGTCGCTCAACGTTCTACCCACGGATCGAATCGGCCGGCTCTACAACATTCTTCGCAAGCACATTGAAGAATTGATGGAAAAGCCCTTTCCGATCGAGCAATTCCGCGGACTGATCACCGGCAATTCTGTGACGGAGAACATGTTCGTAGAAACGCGCCTGATCAACAGTGTTTATGCGGCAGGGCACGCGTTTATCCAGGGAAAGCTGAAAGCGGAGAAGACAGCACACGAGCAGGCGGCAGCTCGGATGGCGGAAGCTAGACGGTCCGGCGACAGGCAACATATCGCCTTTCAGCAGCGGGAATTCGCAAAAGCGAAGGCTCGTTATCGCCATGCTCAGGAGCAGGCCCGGGAACAGTCGGCATCCCTGCAGTCCATCATTCGAAGCTGGGGTGAAGGCAAGCAGGAAGACCGGGTTGGCTGGTGCCAGGCGCTCCACACGATCGTGTCGCGGGGAAAGGGAATGGGATCGATTCTGTTCCACGCTTTCCCGCAGGAGGTGGTCGATTCTATCGCGGCACGCACCGGCGGATTCCGCTCGCAAGTACAGAAAGGGACTCAATCGGTGCGAGTTGTTGTAGATAACGACTGCCTCTATTCGGTGCGTGGCGGCAGAAAGGAATTCCTTCTGCGGCTCGATCGCGAAACGAACCGGATCGTACGGAACCCCAGGTAGTTCGCCAGGCCGGCATTTTGGCTTGGCGGAAGACAAATGAATACCAGCCAACTGGCGGAGCAGCAGTTGATCGTTTGCCCTCCTCCAGGAGGCACACGGTCGTCCGTTGCTGCGTTCAGGAAGGGAGCAGATTATGCGATTCCTGAACTGGCGCAGGTCGAAGCAGGGAGTGCAAGTGAACGTTCAGCTCCGACGCACCCCAACGCAGTGGTTCTTCCACTGGCAAATCTGTGGAAGGCGGCGTTACTCGAAACGCGAACTGCTTGACATCGAAATGCGTGTCAGGAAGTTCATCAGCCGGTGCCCATCAGAGGGTTCCGAAACAGAAACTCACAGTCTTTGGCTGTGACCAACTACCTGGGAGGAAGAGCGGTTTCAACCTCTCTTCCTCCGGGGCGAAACTGGGGGGCCGTCATGCTCAAGCGGAACACAGCGATTGGAATCAGCATTCTGGGCGGGAGCATGGCCCTCGCGCAGAACATCGTTCATCAACCGGTCCGTCCGGATGGCGTCACCGTAATCCATACGGCGCTGGACCACGTGAGCATCATCACATTGCCGGAAAAGATTCAACGCGTGGCGGCTGGAAGCGATGCCATGCAGATCGAATGGCACGACAAAAACGTCTTCATCAAGCCAGTGAAAAGCGGACAGGCAACAAATCTGATGGTGTGGACCGAACACCAGTTCTCTACCTATGAACTCGAATCCCCGGGCGATGTTCAGACCATGACTTTCGTGCTCGACGAGAGCCAACCTCCCCTTCCGCAAGCCGCGGAGACGGCCCCAGCTCAAAAACCCTCACCTGATGAAGTTCAGCGTGCCACAGACTCGGTGATCGGATCGACGCTGCTCGAGGTTTCACAGGTCACGCCACGGGCAATACATGCCCAGAAGAACTGCGTGACTGTACTGATTAAAGAAGTGGTGCATGACAGCCGCTCGGTCTATGTCCGGTTCTCAGTGGTGAATAACAGTCCGCACCCGTACCGTATCATCGCGCCGAATGTTCTGGCCATCACGCCCCGGCAGAATGGCAATCTTGTCGTTGCGATGAAAGATCAACAGATCGCGGATCAAGAGCTCAATCGGTTTGAGGCGATCGATACCGCCCAGGTGCCGGTCCGTGTGACCGCCGTTCCTCAGAAAGATGTAGCTCCCGGCGAGACTCGAGAAGGCGTGCTGGCCTTCCAGCCTGCCGATACCGGGACGCCTTGTGTATATGAATTTGTCTTCGGCAACGATGGAAATCACCCGATCAAGGCTACGGCGGTGCTCTAATGGCGGACTTGGAATTCATTACCTCCGAGGAGGCGCGTGCGCGCCTCCTCGTCGTCTATAGGCATTCCGGCGACAGCGCCTTTCTCGAAACATTGCGGCGGCCCTTTTTGAATCCGATTGAACAACGCAATCCGGCCGGCAGGCGGAAGATCCATCCGCTTCTCATTGTCGGGATGGTACTGCTGGCGGTCGCCATGGCCAGCGCGGCGTTCTTTTCAGCGCACACATGACCGTAAGAGGTTCGCTATGCTACAACAGCCACGTTACCGACGCCCAAACGAAGCCCAGGACGCAGTGCTTCTGGCGTGGATCCTCATCCTTGGCGTCGTCGGAATCCTCTATTTCATCGCTTATGAGAGGCTTCACGTGGGCGCGGGCCTGCTCGTCGAAATGACAATCTATCCCTTACTTCTGCTCCTGTTTCTATGGGAGATCGTGCGCTACAAAGCGTCAAAGGTCTACAAGATGGAAGAGGCCTGGCCCCGGCCGATTCCGTATATAAGCCGCCGAAAGGAAGATGCGCACCTCAAAGACGCCTGGCGCCGTTCCTCCGTGCTACTGGGCTACGACATCTTTGGCAAACCCTTCTACTGGTCAGATGACGTCCGGACGATGCAGTCGAACGCTTTCGGCATGACCGGCTCCGGCAAAACAAACTTGCTGAAAGCGGTGACCGAACAGGACATTGCGCGCGGCGTGCCCATCATCTTTATCGATGGCAAAGGGGACAAGAAGCTTCTGGACGATCTTTTGCCGGCGATAGAAGCGGCGGGACGGATCCAGGATCTCGGAATTATCGATCCCATGCGCCCGGAGATTTCAGTTCGCTACAACCCGTTCTGGGCTCCCCGAGGTAACGCCGAGGACCATGTGGCCTTTGTCTTTGAGTCATTCAACATGGAGAAGGATTTCTTCGAAGGCCATCAACGCGTGTATCTCGAAAACATCGCGCGCGTTCTCCACTACTCGGGGAAACGGTTTAATTTCCACGATGTCCTGGTGTGTGCCTACGACCAGGCTCTGCTCAAAAAGCAGATGAAGGTGGCTCTTGATGCGATCGAAGGCGATGCCTCGGTCACCGGGCAGCAGCGGATGACACTGACAATGAGCGTCCGCAATCTGCTCGAATCCTTCGAAGACAAGGAGAGGGTTTCAAAGATTCAGGGCCTCATCAACGAAATGATGACGTTCATGGGCGACGAAATGGCCATGATCACCGGCCCCTACGATGAGCTGCTTTCGCTCGATGACGTGATCGATAAACGGCGCATTCTCTTCATGAGCCTGAACGTGAATGTGAATGAACGTGCTGTGACCGCTCTTGGCCGGATGCTGCTCCAAAACCTTCAACTGATGGTCGGGCGACGCTATTCCCGTGCGGAGGAGGGCGAGGTTCAGCCCTTCGTCAGCGTCATTATGGACGAGTTTTCTCCGTTCGCCTACGAGAATTTCGCCCACATCCTGCAGACGGCCCGGGGCGCCAACGTCGCATTTCTGTTCGCGCTTCAGAGTGCGCCGCAGCTTCTTCAGGTCGGTCGTGGTTTCCGGAATGACGTGGCAAGCGCGCCGAACACCACTTTCATGTTGCGTACCAAAGACGAGGAAACAGCCAAATATTTCCTCAATGCCAGCGCGAGGGTGCGGCAGATGCGGCGCAGCATGAGAGTCGAGAAGAAGGGCCTCTTTAAGCCGGAATTCGAAGAAGGAACCGAGGGCAGCCAGACGGAAATCAAGGACACGCTGGCCCAGGATGAACACATCAAAAAAATGCCCGTCGGCCAGATGGAGATGCTGATGACAGATCCGATTCTCGGAACAATACACAAACATCTTCACATCAAGAAAGCCGGCTCCCAGTGGTTGCCGCGCGTGCCGGTAAATCTCTATCCAAAACTCGACACGCTCGTGTGCGATAGCCAGGGGCTAAATCTCAGGTTCCCGGTTCCGGAACTCGAAGAGAAAAGACAGAGGAGGCGCAAGAAATGAGGCATCATCTCCGAGTCGGGACGTTCGCTCTATTCGTAATTGTGGGGAGCGCTTCCGGGCAACAGCCGACGAATTCGCCTCAACCGTCAAGGTTCACGCCCCGGAGTTCCTACGATCCCATGGCGCAGATGAAACCTGGGGAAGCGCCAAAAGGCATCGTCGAGACAACACTGGCGGGCATCAATCCGCACGACAAGGACTACGGACGGGTGATCGCTGGCTGGCGGAAGGTGGTCTTCGAAAACACACTCGGCCGTGCGTATTTCTGGGGACTCCTCCTGCTTGGCCTGGGGCTCGGCATGTCGCTGGTCGGTAATGGCTGGCTATTGCGGGATCGCGGCAGACGTCTGGCGATCTCGGCTGATGTCGTCACGCAGCTCTATAACGCGTACATCGGTTCGCGAGCCAAAGCCATCGAGGTCATCGCTAAATACAACCGTTTGGTCGATCGATACAACAGTTTGGATGTTGAAAGGCAGCGTCTTGCCGATCAGATTGCGCGGCAATCAGACAAGCCCGAGCAACCAGAATTGGACTTCAACCAGGCGAGAGAGGATCGGGGTGCCGCATTAATAACCCGAAATGTACCGGCATCGTCTGCTCCGAATATGGTTCAGGACCAAGAAGCCGAACTCGCAAAGATCGAGACCCTGACGGCGAAGTTGGCTGAGGTCGAGACCACATTGCAACGAAAAACGGCGCAACTTCAGGCCAAGGACAACCAGATCACGAATCTCCGTGAGCGGCTCAGCCGGGCGCACGACAACCTCGAAGGGCAACGGAAATCCAAAACCCAGACGGCCTGAGGGAGGTGTAGGGATGGTAATTCGGTGCCTGAGCTTCGGATCATTGTGGTGGTTGCGCCCGGGCAATCAGGTTTCTGATCCGTCGCGCTTTTCTAGCCGCGCCGCGGCATTCAATACAACCGGGTTCCGCTGTGGTTCCCGGGAACGGCGCTTATGGTGCATTTCCGGCGTCGTCCGGATCAACCTTGCATCGCAGGCTCGGGCAATCGGCGCAGACACCTTTGAGGATAGTTGCTTTCAGAGTCCCGGGCCCGAGCGGCGGGGCGAGTGGAACCGGGTTCTTCTTGGGAGTCGCACCGGTCACACCGTCCAGGTGGATCGGCTGCTGTTGTGCACGCGCAGCACGGTCATTGGACGCGTCGATTTCGACGGCCGGTGGCACGATGGCGCCGTTAGTGTGGTTGCCGCGAGCTCGCTGCGAGGCGTTCAGGAGATGTTGCTGCTGGCGATTCCAGGGTCCGAATTGCAGACGGATGCGGGGAGATGGGAGGTCACATGGAATGGCATCAGGCGGAAATAACGCCTCCGACAAGTTCACGGTCCCGCTACATCCAGTACAACCGGGAGCGGGATCTGCCCCTGATGATGGCGATCAGGAACGCCACGTTCATTTCGCACTGCCAGCTTTGGGAACACATCCAGGCAAACGGAATCGAGACATCCAGACGATCGTTCAACTGGAGAATCACACGGCTTACGCAGGCCGGGGTCATAGAAAAGCTGCCGCCGTTGCTCCCGTATCCGGGCCCGGTGTACACGATCACGCGCACAGGACTCGCGTGCCTGGAGGCATGTGGCGAAGGATTGGTCAGCCTTACCTCGGAATCACGGACGCTAGCCAGTCTGAATCAAATGCAGCATTACCTGGAACTGGCTGAGGTGCGCGCAGCATTTCGCAGGGCCGGCCTGCTAAGGGAATGGGCGGGCGATCTAGAAATCCGGTCCATTAATCAGTCGATTGACGTTCCTTTGGCAAAGGACTATGACGCGATTGCGGACCTCGAATGGGAAGCGAAGTCGTACAGGATTGCGATCGAGTATGAACGCTCGCTCAAGTCTTCGGACCGATACCGGAACCTCGTCTCTGCCATAGCCAGTGAACGCCAGGTTCAGATGATCCTCTATCTCACCTCTTCGGTTGACCTTCTCTATCAATTGAAGGCGGAGTTCGACCACCAGGATTTTCCCGTGGCTCTGGCTCCGTCGCACATATTCAGGCATAATCCGCTCGCTGCCCGGCTTTATACGACGCGCAAGTTCGAACTTCCAAGGGCAACGATGCCGGTGCTCATGCGAATGCTCGCCCCCGCCGCAAGGGACCTCCGAGTCTAAAATTCCCATCAATATTCCCTGGATCGCCGCGCTCTCAAAGAGATCATCGAGTCTGAGTTGCGCAGACTGGCCGCCGCCATCCGCTTCCGCGTGCAATGCAATCCGGGCGCTAATCCAGCGAGAGAACGAATTTCTTTAGAACCTATGCCTGCGGCGTTCCTGGCGACCTTTCGCATCTTCCCGGTGGCTGCCCGCCGACTGCCCGAGAACGCGGGAAGCTCCTGAGCGGCAAGGAGATAATTCTGACTATCCACCAAAAACGGCGCATATTAGCACGGTGGAGATGTGGTCCAGAAAATCGTTCCTTCTAAGCGGATTGAGGAGGTGGTCAGATGAATGCTCGATGGCCTTCATGGCGAAGGGAGTGAGCCAGATTGGTACTCCGGCGCTCGTATTTTCTCACGTGGATGATCACACTTTGGTGTGGTCCCGGCCAGTCCGTTATCCTTCCTGCCATGGCGGAAATGGGCACGCCGGCGCCCCGTATTCAGACTCATGTCCGAAAACAGCCGCGTCTCATCGATAACGGAATGGCGATCTCGTGGGCCATTACCGCAGTCATCTTTGTCCTTCACCTCTACTTCAATAAAGGCTATGGGTATTTTCGCGACGAGTTCAACTACATGTCGTGCGGTGACCATTTGCAGTGGGGTTATGTAGATCAACCGCCACTTGTACCATTTCTTGTCCGCATTTGCCGTGGCTTGCTTGGGGATTCTCTGCGCAGCATTCGCTTAATTCCCGCACTTGCCACGTCGTTACTGGTTGTGCAAACCGCTGTTTTTGCGCGCGAACTCGGGGGACGCCGTTACGCCCTTCTGCTTACGGCAATCGCGATCGCGCTGGCTCCTCAGTACTCTTCAAACGGAAGCCTCCTGGGAACAAATTGCCTTGAGCCGACTTTCTGGCTGGGGGCCGCATGGTTTTCTCTGCGAGCGATCAAGCGCGAAAACCCGCGGTACTGGGTATGGGCCGGCGTCATGATCGGTCTGGGAATGGAGAATAAATACTCGATTCTCCTGTTGGCTTTCGGGATTATTGTCGGCCTGCTCCTCACGCCGCAGCGCCGCGCCTTGCTGAGCCGATGGTTCTGGCTGGGAATTCTCGCCGCCTTGGTCATCTTTCTCCCGAACCTTCTGTGGAACGTGCATTACCACTGGCCGTTCCTGGAACTGATGCGCAACATTCGCTCCGAACACCGAGATGTGGTGCTCGGGCCAGTCGGCTTCTTCTTCTCGCAACTGATGGAGACCAACTTCGCCACGGGAATTATCTGGCTTGCGGGTTTGTACGCATTTCTGGTCGCGGTCTGTTTCAGGCCCTATCGTTTCCTTGGCTGGAGTTTCCTGTTTTGCTATGTTGCGATGTTCTTACTACATGGAAAGAGCTACTACCTGGCGCCAATTTATCCCATGCTCATTGCGGCCGGGTGCGTGGCATTAGAGAACTGGTTCGACCGGGCGGAAGGGCGTAACCGGAACTGGGACTGGCTGCGGCACACCTTGGCGTGGACAGTTCTATGCAGCGGTTTATACTGCCTGCCGATTACCGTGCCGGCGCTCTCGCCGGATGCCTTCCTCGTCTACGCCCGGAATTTTCTTCCGTTCAAGCTGCCTGTCAATGAATATTCGCACGCCCGAGTGGCACTACCCCAATGGTACGCCGACCAGTTTGGATTCAAAGAAATTGCGGGTGAGGTAGAAATCGCTTGGGATCGTCTACCCGCTAGTGAGCGTGCCGATTGCGCTATTTTCGGACAGGACTATGGTCAAGCTGGCGCTGTCGATTTCTTCGGACGCGCTCACGGCCTACCGCAGGCACTGAGCGGAGACCGCACTTATTATTTGTGGGGTCCGCGCGGGTACTCTGGCAATTGCATGATTGTCATCGATGACAGCCGCGAAAATCTGGAACGCCTTTTCGAGCAGGTCGTATACGTGGGAACTTCAGTCGAAAACCGGTATGCTCTGGAGGGCCCTACTGCGGTATTCATTTGCAAGGGAAAGAGGTTTGAGTCGCTCGGCAATCTCTGGCCGAAGCTGAAGCGCTGGCAATAAGCGCCCGCGTTCACCGCCACTGACGAATTCAGGTTAGGCCCTGTACGGTGAACGATCCCCGTAAATACCGCCGGTGATCCCGCCGGTAGCGCCGAAGTTCCCACGAAGCCTCGGCCCAAGCCTGATCAACCCCGCCCCATTCATGGGTCCACGCCCCCCGCCCACAGGGGGCGTTTCCATTTCTAATCAACGATTCACCAAAGGAGGAAAGCCATGTCCCGTCACCATCGTCGGTATTCGAAGCGCGAGTTGCTTGGCAACTTGCACGTGGACTACGTCATGTCCGTCACCGATCTCGGCCTGGCGGCCAGATCAAACCGATGGGATGTGCTGCGCGCGTTTCTCGCCGTCGGTGAGGCGCGGGCGGAACGCCTCGTCGAGGAAGAGGACGGATTCCTAATCCTTCAAAGCATTCCGGGACGGCCGAACACAGGCGGGATTTACCTGTTCGCCGAGCCATTGCAGGCCTTCTTCTGGCTCCGTTTCGACCACAAAGAGGACACCCTCAACGGCGACGACTTTCAGTTTGCGCTGCGGGTCTACCACCTGCTGGACGCGATCACCGGCAATGGCAAGAGATCTCGCCGCCGCCACCGACATGGTCACCACACCCGTTCGGTGGACGGTGCTGGGCACGCAGTTCATGGGATGGACGGAGCCATCCCAGGACGAAATCTCTTAATTCCCGGCTCGTTTGACCGAGTTTTGGAACCGCGGTACAACAGCACAGCTTGAAGGAGAGGAGAGCGATCATGTCTGGCGCGCAGACATCAGCGTGGAAGCCGCCGCGGCCAAAGCCGGACCTTTTGCCGGCGACCCTGGCGCAAGCTTCCGAGTACATGGCATGGTTTGTGAACCGCCGTGCCTACACCCGGCAGACCAACCGGCCGGACGACAAATCGGGAAAATACTTCTTCTACCAGGCCAGAGACCGGGAGACGAAAGAACCCCTGTCTCTGGAAGAAGAAGAGGTGCGAAAGCACCTGGCGGGCCAACGTACTATCGGGCTCTACGCAATCAACCCCGAAACGCAGAGCTCAAAGTGGGTGGCGATCGATGCCGATTACGATGGAGCGTACCGCGACCTGCGGACACTCAAATGGGAACTCGAGCAGGATGGAGTTCACGCGATCGTGGAGATGTCGCGCCGAGGTGCACACCTTTGGATTCTCTGCGAGGAACCACTGCCGGCGAAACTGTGTCGGGTCTATATATATAATCTCGCGCTGCGTCTGGACGTGCCGATCAAAGGAGCGTTCAGGCAGGTCGATGGGATTGAGATCTTCCCCAGGCAGGATGAACTCGGCCCGAACGAGTTCGGGAACGCCATCCGGGCTCCACTTGGAATCCATCGAGCCAATATGCACCGGTACTGGTTCGAGGATGCGCCCAGCAATCTCACCGATCAACTCGAATATTTGCGTTCAGTGAAGCGGCTCACCGCGGCGGAGCTGGAGATCTTTACCGAGGGTTTGTCGATTCCGGAGGGAGTCGTAAGCCGGCCGCAGATCGAACAGACCCGTTTTTGTGACAGCCACTCGGGGTTCCGGATCCTCGAACACGTCAAGGTTCGCGCCAAGCGAAGCGGCAACTACTGGTCGCAGTGTCCGTCGTGCGCAGAGCAGGGGCGCGACCGCTCGATGGACAACCTGGCCATTTCGATTGCCGATCCCCGCTTTTACAAATGCTGGGCCGGGTGCACGCGCGAGATGATCCGCGAAGCTCTCGGCCAGCCGATCCGTCAAGCCAACTACCGTCCGTAATCAAGGAGGAGTATGAAAGAAAGCCGCTTCGACACTATCGCACGCCGCGGACTGCTGCTCCCGGCCGAAACGCGGGAGCAGATCCGCGCGACAGGAATCCGGTGCCGCCCGCAGTTGGAGATCGTTTACCAGCAACAGTCAAAACTCTGGAAACTACGCGGTGAAGAGTCGGGCGGTGCCGTCGAACTCCTCGGTCATTATGTGGGCTTTGTCGACAAGCGGGGAAATACGATCCCTTGGCTTCAGCGCGTCCAGAATTTCATTCCCAACGGCACCCACGCCATCGTCGTAACTGGCGAACTCGTCAGGGTCGAAGTCTTCCGGTATGAGAAGACGTACGACCTGCTCATTACCAAGCACTGGCTGGAAGGCGATGCAAACAGGCGACCGGAGTTGAGAAGCGCGATTCTCTTCCTCGGTCGCAACGGTTCACTCGAAACCGAGCTGTGGGACAGGGACTCCGTGTTCCGCGGCGCGGCCATGCCGCGTTTCTATCAAAGGAGCGGTGAGCCGGGCGGACCAGATTCGATCTGGACGGAATCGGTTATGAAAGCGACCGAGGGAGCATGTTGCCCAGGATGTCGCCACAGTCACCTGCTCGTGGCGGCCACAGATTGTCCTGAAACAGAGGAACGCGCGGAGGTGATGGCGTGATCCACGGGTGCCATTCCACATCTCCGAGTGGACTCAGATGATCAATTCCAACTGGCAGGTTCTCGTAGAAATACTCGGGCCGGACCGGTGCCCTGATTTTATGTTTATGGGCCGGGCGGGAGATCTCTACTTGTACAAGCACGTGGATACGCGGCGGTATCTGAACATTTCGCCGGATGGCGCCTGTTTTCGATACACACCTGCAGGGTACGTCCCGATCGATCGCGATGAGGCGGTCAGAGCCGTATTCAGCTAGCAATTCAAGGATTTCACGCTGGAACGATGATGGCGTGCAAATAGAGGAGAACACTACTATGGGCAAATCGGTGAACAAGACCATCCTGTTGGGGAACGTCGGGAAAGATCCCGAGGTGAAGTCCACGAACGGAGGAACTCTGGTCGCGACCTTGAGCCTCGCCACGAGCGAACGCTTCAAAGATAAACAGGGCGAGGTGCAGGAACAAACTGAGTGGCATAATCTCGTCGCCTATGCGCGAGGCGCGGAGATCATTCGCGATTACGTCAAGAAGGGATCGAAGCTGTACGTGGAGGGCAAGATCAGAACCCGCTCCTGGGACGATAGGGATACCGGTAAGAAGCTTTACCGGACTGAAATCGTTGTCGGTGATATCAGCCTTCTATCGAGTGCCGAGAGCAACGGCAAGGGCAGTCAGCATGATGCAGGAAAGGGCGCTCAGAAGAACAAAAGCAATGCCGATCAGCCGGAGAGTTACGGCGACCTCGGTATAACTGACGAAGACGTGCCGTTTTGAGTCGGACCATCAAGTTCGCTCCAACCCTGGCGGCTGAGGAGATTGGAGGCTGCGCCCCATTACCGCGGCGCCCGTCGACAATGCTCGTCGTGTAGCTCTTCTTCAAAACACTCAAATCAATATCAAAGTAGGTTAGCCATGGAGAATACGCAGTCAGCTGCGGAGGCCCTTCTGCGCCTTGAGGAACCCTTCGCCTCCAAAGACGTGAAGTGGCTTGTTGCCGCCACATCGAGAGACGGGCGGAAGGGCCGCGTCACACCATACGCCGATCCGAGAGCTTATACGGACCGGCTCAACCAGATCTTTACTGCAAGCGGATGGACGCGACAGTACAACGTTCATACTGTCTCCCCGCTTTCTCGGGTAAAGAGAGACAAGACCATACAGACGGGCAAGGTGCTTGTGACCTGCACCGTCTCTATTTCCGGAGTCGGAACCAATAGCGGCACCGGCGAGGAATGGGCTGACGACGAGAATGCCATGACGAGTGCGGAAGCGCAGGCCTTTAAGCGGGCGTGCAGTCTCTTCGGACTTGGCAGGTACTTCTACAAATTCGATGAGATGTGGGTCGATCTCAACGAATACAAGCAGCCAAGAGAATTGCCGCCTCTACCCCAGTGGGCACTTCCCGGAAACGAGCGCGGGAATCGGCCCGGCTCCGGTCCACAGGGGAATGTACCATCCTTATCTCAAAAAGGGCCACTCGATGCGACGGTGACCGGGCAAATTGAAGGTTGCCGCCGTCAGCTGGGATCGATGCTTTACGGCAGCATTCTCGGGACGATCGCAAAAGTTCGTGCGGCACGCGACATCCCGAATCAGAAGCAACAGCTTGAGGTGCTCAAGTGGATGGAGAGCGGCGTGCGAGGTATGGCGCAGATCCGCCAGGTGGCCTCCGAAATCCCCGAGGGTATGTTTTTCGGCATTCTGGATCGCCATAAGGTGCAGTCGCTCGACCAAGTGCCGAACTTCGCAGTGCTCAAACAGCTTGTCAAAGCAATGAATCAAGTGCGGCCTTCAGGAGCGGAGCAAAGTGTAGCCTGAGCCATTACCGAGTCAGTCAATCCTGAGGGGCGCGATACGTCGCGCCCCTCGTCATTCGAGGTAAACCCATGGAAACACAGGAGTGTTCCTTGTGCCACCGACAGGCAGCCTGGTTGATCGGCACCGAACTCTTCTGTGAGGGACATAAGGAAAAGATCATCGAGGATTTCGGGGTCGATTGCTTTCCCATTCGCCGACTCACCGAATCAGAGCCCGCCTTCCAGGGCGGGGGTCACTTTTCACGATTCACCACCAAGAGAAAGGAGAGACAGGACAAGACAGATGGCAAGAATTGTTGAGATACGCGCAGAGCCATTGATTTACAGCATTCCCTTGGCGCAAGCGATCTTTTGCGAGAACTGCGTCACAATCTCGAACTCCACACCGGATAGGTGCGGGGTCTGCGGCAGTGAGTCTGTGCTGCGTCTCGAGCCCATTTTGAACCGGGCCCCGGATCCTCCTCCGGTGCTAGCAATGGCTAGATCTCGCGTCTTCCACCTCAAGGCAATATCCGCGTAGAACGACCCAGCTTCCATCTAGATCCCCACAACCAACCTTCGAGGAGATCCCTGCCATGTTTCCTTCCGCCCGCCGTCGTCCCGGCACGACACCGTCGTTCTGGCGTGCCTATCACAAAGCCCAACTGGGAGTCGTTGCATCATCCACCCATATGAGATTCAGCGGAGTCGTAAAAGCGCGGACCACGCGACGACTGACAGAGGACAGCGAGAGAACGAAGAAGCCGGCACACCCGCATCTTGTGTGCATCGGCCGATAGCAGATGGGCGCGCCGGAGAAACTGCCTGCGCGCTCGGAGCACCAGCGCTCACGACCGTAACAACTCCATGAACACACAATCTTGGCGGCGGCGGCGTATACACTGTCGTCACAACTGAGGAGAATGGAGTACCGATTTGCAACCGTCCGGAATGCGCTACTTTCCTGTGGAGTGGCCATTCCTGCTGGCCCTCTTTCTTCTCTTTTCACTCATCGTTGCACTGCTGGAATTGAGGATTCTGCACTACGCGTACGAGCGGATGGGGATTTCGCCGCGGAGTGCAATGTTGATTTTGTTGCTGACTCTGCTGGGGAGTTCGATCAACATTCCGTTGGCTGAATTTCCTCCGGAAAGGGTGATTTCAGGAACGGTGGTACACCATCATGGGATGCGGTATGTGGTGCCGGTGGTGCATCAGTGGCCGGCGACGGTGCTGGCGATCAACGTCGGGGGAGCGCTCATCCCCATCCTGCTGTCGCTTTACTTGGCGTTCAAGAACCGGCTGTTGATGAAGTCTGCGATTGCTGCGGGCGTCGTGGCGCTCGTGACCTACCACCTGGCCCAGCCATTACGCGGAGTCGGAGTCGCGCTTCCGATCTTCATCCCTCCGATTGTCGCTCTTGTCTGCGCCCTGGTGTTGTCCTGGAGGCAAGCGGGGCCGCTCGCCTACATTGGAGGAAGCATGGGTACGCTGATCGGTGCAGACATAATGAATCTAGGGAAGATTCAGGGCTGGGCGCTCCTGTTGCTTCGATTGGCGGGGCAGGAACGTTTGACGGGGTGTTTCTGGTCGGGATTGTGGGCAGTACTGTTGGCCGCGCTGATTCAGCCGGGCGCAAGACGGACGGCGTAAGACCCCACGAGCTGAAAGCTCGTGGAAAACATGTCACGAGCCCGTCTTCAGGACCTATTCCTCCCAAACAACGCAAGCGACTCACTTGTAGAGACTTCAAGGTCGCCGGGCAGCTTGGTGGGTAGCCGGTTATACGGCCAAGTGAACTGGATTTGTAAAGCCTACCCGACTTCAGGGGACAAATCCGCGCTTGACGAGTGGGGTCGGCGATGATGCGCTCGTTGGGTTGGCATTGAACTCGGCTCATGAGCCAGTGATTCGGGAAAAGTGCAGCGCAGGAGGGAAGCCGAACCCGTTGGCAAACCACAGCGCCAACCGCTCATCATAGCGTCACGGCCCGATCGTGGCCACGGGAAGTTCTCGTCAATGTCGAGTGCTTGTCTGTTCAATTCCACTGCGAATTGCTGCTTCAAGGACGTCGATTCTTATATCCGCCAAGGCTTTGAATTTGATGCAATACCCGGTGACGCTTGTTTTCCCGAGCTT
>Ga0335069_10008263_pt1 | contig 14908 bp, 11 predicted proteins | sample Lox_Sample_11_FD_206714 | JGI IMG/M metagenome (GOLD analysis project Ga0335069, IMG submission 206714) | Soil microbial communities from Loxahatchee National Wildlife Refuge, Florida, United States - Lox_Sample_1.1 | ecosystem: Environmental > Terrestrial > Soil > Wetlands | place: USA... | reverse complement strand
CCAGTCACCCTCGCCGGCGAGCTGGCCGGCGACGGTGACATGAGGGGGAAGCTCGCCGACGCGGAAGTGTCCGGCCGCCTCGTCGTACACGGTCGTGGCGCCCGCCTGGCTGACGAGCGAGGTGGCCGGTGCGTCGCCGCCGGAGACGATCAGCAGATCGCACTCGAGCTCGCGACGGCCGCTCGGCGCCGACGCGTCGGTGACGCGGGCGACCGGGGCGAGCAGCGCGCCGGTCACGGCCTTGCGGCCGCGGGCCGCGATCACGGTCCAACCCTGGAGCGACTCGATCCCGTTCGCGCCCAGCCGCGCCGACGCGCGCGACGGCTGCGAGCGCAGGTCCGCGACGACGGCGATCTCGACGCCGACCGACTGCAGCGCGAGCGCGGCGCGGATCCCGCGGTCCGAGGTGGTGACGATCACCGCGCGCGTGCCGGGCGCGACGCCGTAGAGGCTCGCCAGCCGCCGGGCGCCGCCGGACAGCATCACGCCCGGGAGGTCGTTGCCGGAGAACACGAGCGGTTGCTCGATCGCGCCCGTCGCGTAGATGTGGTGGCGCGCTCGGATTTGGTGCAGCGTCGAGCCCTGCCACACGGGGACGAGGCCGTCGAAGTGTCCGAGCGCCGGCGCGCCCGTCAGGATCTCGACGCCCGCCTGGAGTGCCTGCTGGGTGAGGGTCCGGGCTTGCTCGTGGCCGCCCTCCCACAGCAGGCGCCCTCCCGGATCGGGGCCGTCGTCGACGAGCACGACGTCCACGCCGCGCTTGGCCGCGGCAAGCGCCGCCGACAGACCTGCGGCGCCGCCGCCGACGACGAGCAGATCGACGTGACGGCGGCGGTACTCCGTCCGCCAGGTCCGCTCTGCCTGGGTCTTCGGCAGCTTCCCGAGCCCAGCGGCGTGGCGCAGGACCCACTCGTACGCCGGCCACAGCCGGCGCGGCCGGATGAACGTCTTGTAGTAGAAGCCGGGCGGCGTGAACGGCCCGCCGAGCGTGTCGGTCACCGCCATCACGTCGTGCTCGAGGCTCGGGGTCGCATTGAGATGCTCGACCTTCGCGCCGTCGCGCGCCGGCTCGGTGCACGCGCGGATGCCCGGTGCGCCGTCAACCGCCACGAGGCAGTTCGGGCAGTGGCCCTGGCAGCACATCAGGCCGCGGCGGCGGTGGTACTTGAAGCTGCGCGAGAACGTCCGCTGGCCGGCGGCGTACAGTGCCGAGCCGATCGTGTCGCCCTCGTGGGCCGACACCTTCTTGCCGTCAAAGGAGAACGTGATCGGCTTGTTGCGATCGATCACCTCGGCCGGCTGCTGCGGAAGCCGTGGCATCAGTGGTCTCCGACGTGAGTACGGTCGCACCGAGAGGTGCGACTGGTGGATGCCGGGCGCGGACGCAGAATGCGACGTGCACTGGAGGTGCACGAGCATTCGAGGACGAAGCCCGGCGCCGCCAGGCGTGCCTCGAATGCGAGCGGACTCGCGTTGGGGACCACTACTCCAGCTCCCCGGGGAGACCGACCCTGAGGACCGCGTTCGTGCGCGTGTCGCGCTCGGCTTGGAACCAGGTCCGGCAGCCGGAGCGGTGATACCACCACTCGCGCTGGACGCCCGCGACGTTGCGGCGGAAGTAGTTGTACTCGCACAGCTCGCGGAACGAGGGGTTGCCCCGGGGGCGCACGCTCACCTCGCCGCCGAACGCGAAGTCGGCCACTTCCCGGACGCCGCAGTGAGGGCACTCAAGAACGAACGACATGGGGCGCGCATCCTAGACAATCGTCGCGCAGAGCGCAATACTGTTGCCTATGGCGCAATCGACGTCGGAGGGAGGCGGGCGGCGTGTGGGGTCGGGCGGCCGCCGGCCGGTGGCGTCGGTCGCGCGAGCGCTCGCGCTGCTCGAGGAACTGCGCGACAGCGAGGCGAGCCTCGGAGTCAACGAGCTCGCCCGGCGGATCGGCGTCAACGCGAGCACCGCCTCGCGGCTGCTCGCGACGCTCGAGTCGGCGGGGCTCGTCCAGCGCGATGACACGATCCCCACCCGACCGTTCCGGCTCGGTCTCGCGCTTGTGACGCTCGCCGACCGCGTGCTGTCCCGGCTCGATCTGCAGACGCTCGCCCGCCCGGTGCTCGTCGAGTTGATGGAGAGCACCGGCGAGACCGCGACCTTGTCGCTGCCGGGCGAGCGCGAGGCGATCACGGTCGACTCCGCGCCGTCGCGGTCGAGCGTGGTCAGCATGGCGCGGCTCGGCCGCCCGAGCATCGCCCACGCGACCGCCGTCGGCAAGGTGATGCTCGCCTACGGCGGGGGACCGCTGCCGCGTGAGCGTGATCTCGTCGCGCTCACCGATCGCACGATCACCGACCGGGCGCGCCTTGCGGCCGAGGTCGCGACGGTGCGGGAGCGCGGTTATGCGACCGTCTTCGGCGAGCGCGACGTCGACGTCAACGCGATCGCCGCGCCGGTGCTCGACCGCACCGGCCAGCTCGCCGCGATCCTCGGCCTGCAGGGCCCGAGCAGCCGCCTGGAGGATCCGGCCCGGCTGCTCACGACGTTGCTCGACGGAGTCGCGACGCTCACGCGCGCGCTCGGCGGAGCGTTCAGCCGACCCGCCGGTAGTACTCCGCGTTGATCTTGATGTACCCCTGCCACTCCTCGGGAAGCTGGTCCTCGGCGAAGCACGCGTCCACCGGGCAGGCCTCGACGCACGCGTCGCAGTCGATGCACTCCTCGGGGTCGATGTACAGCTGGGGCTCATCATCAAAGCCGGGCTCATCCTGAGTCGGATGGATGCAGTCCACCGGACATACTTCGACGCACGAGAGATCCTTCGTCCCGATGCACGGCTCGGCAATTACATAGGTCATGGGTGAAAGAGGGGTTAGTTGGGTGCTGGCGGGGCGCGCTCGTCGCTGCGCTGCGGCGCGCCACTCCCGACAAGCCTAACGCCCGGCTCGGAGCGCCGGTCCCGGGCACGAGAGCGGCCGTGTCGCGGAAGCGATCTTCCCCACCTCGCGACGATCGTGAGGGTGTGAGCATCTGTGTCTGCCTGCGGCGAGAAATCGCGCACGCTCCGCCAATCCCGCACGACTGTGGCAGATTGCGTCCGCGCGGACGGTCGCCCACGAGCGCAGGGCCGACGACCCGACCCGGGCGGGCCAGACACGCGCCGCGCAAGCAACCGTCAGCCCGAGACGAGCCCGGGGATCCAGCTCGTGCCGGCGAGCGGCACCCGCGCCATCGCCGCCGCCTCGATCGTGAGCGCGACGAGGTCCTCGGGCTCGAGGTTGTGCACGTGCGACTTCCCGCAGGCGCGCGCGAGCGTCTGCGTCTCGAGCACGAGCGTGCGCAGGTAGTTGGCGACGCGCCGCCCGCCCTCGACCGGGTCGAGCCGCGCCGCGAGCGCGGGCTCCTGCGTGGAGATCCCGGCGGGGTCACGGCCGGCCTGGTAGTCGTCGTAGTAGCCGGCGGCCGACCCGATCTTGCGGTACTCGGCATCGTGCTCGGGCGCGTTGTCACCCATCGCCACCAGCGCCGCAACTCCGATCGAGACGGCATCCGCGCCGAGGGCCAGCGCCTTGGCGACGTCCGCGCCGGTGCGGATCCCACCGGAGACGATCAATTGAATCTCCCTGTGCATCCCGAGATCCTGGAGCGACTCAACGGCCTGCGGGATGGCGGCGAGGATCGGGATCCCGACGTGCTCGATGAACACTTCTTGGGTGGCGGCGGTGCCGCCCTGCATTCCGTCGAGCACGATCGCGTCGGCACCGGCCTTGACCGCGAGCGCGACGTCGTAGTAGGTGCGGGTCGCGCCGACCTTGATGTAGATCGGGATCCGCCAGTCGGTGATCTCCCGAAGCTCCTCGATCTTGATCTCGAGGTCGTCTGGTCCCGTCCAGTCCGGGTGCCGGCAGGCGCTGCGCTGATCGATTCCCTTCGGCAGGTCGCGCATCTCCGCGACGCGGTCGGAGATCTTGTGGCCGAGCAGCATCCCTCCCCCGCCCGGCTTCGCTCCCTGCCCGACGACGACCTCGATCGCGTCAGCGCGGCGCAGGTCGTCGGGATTCATCCCGTAGCGGCTCGGCAGCAACTGGTAGACGAGCGTGGTCGAGTGCTCGCGCTCCTCGGGCGTCATGCCGCCGTCGCCGGTCGTCGTCGACGTGCCGACTTCCGAGGCTCCCCGCCCGAGCGCCTCCTTCGCGGGCCCCGAGAGCGCCCCGAAGCTCATCCCCGCGATCGTGATCGGGATGTCGAGATGGATCGGTTCGCGCGCGAACCGCGTGCCGATCGTCACGTCGGTGTCGCACCGCTCGCGGTAGCCCTCGAGCGGGTAGCGAGACACCGAGGCGCCAAGGAACAGCAGGTCGTCGAAGTGCGGAACACGGCGCTTGGCCCCGAAGCCCTTGATCGAGTAGATCCCTTCCCGGGCCGCGCGCTGGATCTCGGCGATCGTCGTGCGGTCGAAGGTCGCGGATTCGCGCAGCCCGGGGGGGATCTGAGCGCCATTGCCGGCGGCCATCAGTAGCTCCCGAGGTTGTCGACGTGGAAGTTGTACAGGCGCCGAGCGGAGCCGTAGCGGCGAAAGTCGCTCGCCGCCACCCCGTCCACCCCGGCGCGCCGGAGCAGGTCGGCGATCTGCTCGCGGTGCTCCTCGCGCATCTCCTTCTCCACGCAGTCGGCGCCGAGTCCGGCAACCGTCCCGCGGACGTACAACCGCGCCTCGTACAGCGAATCGCCGAGTGCCTCGCCGGCGTCGCCGCACACGAGCAACGCACCGCGCTGCGCCATGAACGCGCTCAGGTGCCCGACCGAGCCCTGGACGACGATGTCGGCGCCCTTCATCGAGATCCCACACCGCGCCGAGGAGTCGCCGTGGATGACGAGCAACCCACCGCGGGCGGTCGCGCCCGCCGACTGCGAGGCGCTGCCCTCGACGATCACCGTGCCCGACATCATGTTCTCCGCCACGCCGACGCCGCAGTTGCCGCGGATCCGGACCGTGGCCTGCTTGTTCATGCCGGCGCAGTAGTAGCCGACGTGTCCGTCGATTTCGACCTCGTAGGGCGCGTCGAGACCGACCGCGATCGCGTGCTTGCCGCCGGGATTGAGAACCTTCACGGGCCCACCGGAGCCGTCGTGCAGGCGCTGGTTGAGCTCGCGGACGCTGTCGCTCGCCAGATCGAACGACAGCGCGTCGCGGGTCGCGTCGGTTGTCGCCATCACAGCACCGCGGCCGTGCCCCAGCTGTAGACGCGGCCCGGCTCGGGCTCCCAGGTCGTCGCGTCCTCGGCTCCGGGCAGGACCGCGATCGCCCGGTACTCGGACGCCATCGCGACCCACTCGTCGGTCTCCGCCATCACCGCCGGCTTGCAGGCGATCGGATCGCGCAGGACCGCGAAGCCGTCCGCAGTGCCGACCGCAAACGTGTAAAAGCCGTCGAGGTCCTCGAGGCAGCCCTCGAGCGCCTGCTCGAGCGTTGCGCCCTCGCGCAGCCGCCACGTGAGGTAGCCGGCCGCGACCTCGCTGTCGCAGTCGGTGCGGAAGCGGATCCCCTCGCGCGTGAGCGAGCGGCGCAGGCGGTTGTGGTTCGACAGCGAGCCGTTGTGGACGAGGCACAGGTCCAGGCCCGTCGAGAACGGATGGCTGTGCTCGGTGGTGACGCGGCTCTCGGTCGCCATCCGCGTGTGGCCGAGCGCGTGGCTGCCGTCGATCCCGTCGAGCGCGAACCGGTGGACGAACTCGGTCGGCAGCCCCGCCTCCTTGAAGATCTCGATCGTGCGGCCGGCGCTCATCAGTGTCAGTTCCGGGTGGTGCTCGGACAGCCACGCCTGCGCGTCCTCGGCCTCCGCGGCGATCACGAACGTGGCATGGCTTGCCCGGACGCGCGGTGCTGAGGCGCCGCCGAAGACCCGCTCGAGCTCCGCGCCGATCCCATCCCAATGCGGCTCGAGCGAGGGGGAATGCAGTGACACCTTGCACGAGCCGGCGGGGGCCGGCTCGCGGTAAAACGCCACTCCGGCGCTGTCTGGACCGCGGTCGGACAGCTGACAGAGCATCCGTGACAAAAGCTCACCAAGCTGGTCGTGCAGCGCGGCGGATTTGGTGTAAAGACCGGCTATCCCGCACATGGCTGCGGAGCGTAGAGCGTGCCCGATGCCCCTCCAATGGCGCCCACGGGCACACTTTCGCACGCAAATGTGGTTGCGCGCCACAGCCACCCGTAGAGATTCCGTTAACGCCTACTTGCCGGCCGGCGTCCACACGCCGAGTTGCTTCTGTGCCCGGCGCACGACCTGCAGTGACTCGCGCAGATCACCGGTCGCGATCGGTGGCAGCGCCCCCGGATCGATCATGTTGTCCGGCGGCTGACCCGCCGCGATCAGCGCGGCATGGTGGTCAAAGCGCACGCGCGTGATCAGCTCGAAGGACTCGCTGAGCGCATCCGCGAGCGCGCGGTCGATCCCGCCGATGCTCGCCACGGCCTCGATTCGCTCCTGCGTCGGCGAGATCGTGACGCCGCCCGCGAGCGCGTGAAAGCGCACGAGGTTGACGAGCGGGATGATCGCGCCGCGCTTGAGGTCGAGCCGCCCGGCCGCGGGGCCGGACTTCTCGACCGCAAACTGACCGCGGAACCCGAGCGCCACCGGATAGCCCGTCGCGGTCCGCGCCATCAGGCGCATGAAGTTCGGGTAGTCGCGTGCCGCGCGCATCCGCTCGGTCAACTCGGAGACCATGCCGAGGCCGCCCGCGGCCGGCCGGAAGTCGAACGCGACGGTCGCCCTGATCAGATGCGACTCGTCCGGGATCTGCAGGCACTCGTCGAACGTCTTCAGCCACGCCGCCTTCGACATCCGCCACAGCCGTTTGCCCGCCAGTACGCCGTTGTTGTCGATGCCGATCCCGCACCGCGCAAGGCCGTCGTTGACGTCGGCGCCGAGCCGCTCGAAGTACGCGTCCACACCGTCCTGCTCGCCGGCGTCGGGATTCCCGTAGGCGAACGCGTTGTCCTGGTCGGACGCGAGCGTGAACTCGCGGCGAGCGGCGCTGCCGAGGTCGAGCCAGGCCCACGGCAGCGGCGCGGCCCCGCGCTGGAGGATCGAGAAATCGATCAGGCGAGCGACCACTCCATCGTGCTGGAGGCTCAGCACTCGGCCGACGTCTCGCGGGGGAACTCCGGCGCGCATCAGCAGCAGAAACAGCTTCGGCAGATGGCTGACCGCGCGGATCAGCTCGTCCTCGTCGGCGGCGCCGAGGATCATGTGCCGCAGCGCGATCGGGCTGCGCGCGTCGAGCCCGAGCAGGTCTCCAGCGGACAGCACCCCGCAGACGCGCCCGCCGTCGATCACGGCGACGTGCTCGGTGCCCGCCGCCAGCATGTCGACGGTCGCCTCGACGGCCAGTTGTCGGACCGGCACGGTCGGCACCGGTGCCCGCGCGACCGCGCGTACCGGACCGTCCAGCACCGCGCCGTCGCGCGCGGCGGCGGCGCCGCGGATCTCGGCGTCGGTGACGATCGCGGTCCCCGCCGAGCCGAGATCGACGAGCAGCGCGTGCGCGCCGGTCTCTGCGAGGCGGCGCGCCGCCTCGCGGACGGTCGCCTCCGGGTCGCAGAACTCGGGCGGCCGCATGATTGCCGAGATCGGCGTCGTCCCGACGTCGAGCAGCCCGTGGACGGTGTGACCGGCCCGGGTCAGGCGCTTGCGCATCGAGCGGGCGACGTACGCCGCGCCCGCCTCGGTGCCGAGCACGCGCCGGCCGTCCTGGGCCGAGAACAGCGCGCACGCGCTGCGCTCCCGCGCGCGGATCGTGAACGCCGGCGCCATCCCCGTCAGGAGCGACGGATGGCCGAAGCACTCCCCCGGCTCGAGCACCTGGATCACCTCGCCCTCGTGGACGACGTCCATCGAGCCGCTCAGGACAACCGACAGGCCCGTGGCCGGCTGTCCGTCCTCGATCAGCGCCTCCTCGCCCGCTTCGTATGTCCTCTCCACGGCTGCGGCGGCGATCGCATGGACCACATCTGGGTCGATCCCGTCGAACGGCGGTTGCTTGGCGAGAAATGTGTCCAGGTGCTCCATGTCGACCCCCGTAATTGTGTTCGCTTCGCGACTGGGACACGTCCGGGGCACGTGAGAGCCTAGTCCCGCTTCTGCTGCCGGCTACATAAACCTGGAGGGCTCATGGCGGACGACTCCGCGCCGGAATACGACGAACTCACCTACGAAGCTGCCGGACTGCCGCGGACGACGAACTGGTGGGGGGCGTTCGTGATCGGCCTCGCGGGCACGATCCTCGTGACGGGGATCGCGCCGGTGATGGTGACCGAGTTGGGCGCGTCGTCGGTTCCGGTGATCGTGGTGATCACGATCAGTGGGTATCTGGTGTGTCTGTTGTTAGCGGAGCTCTCGGCGATGATGCCGGATCGCGCGGGAGGGCTGCCCGCGTATGCGTATCCGGCGTATAAGGATCGCTGGCCGCGGTTTGCCGAGCATGTGAACGGGTTCACGGCGTGGGCGTATTGGTTGGGGTGGTTCCCGGTCGCGCCGTTGAACATGATCCTGGCGTCGTTCTATCTGGTCGATCGCTTCCAGCTCAGCCAGGCGGGGTTCACGCCGATTCATACCCCGATCGCGTGGTGGACGCTCGGGATCTCGGTCGTCGGGATCTTGTTGTTGTCGATCCCGGCGGTGATGGGACTGCGGTTCGGGACGGTGTTCGCGACGACGCTGGCGCTGCTATCGATGATCCCGCTGACGTTCTTGGCGATCTCGTGGATCTTCAATCCCTCGGCGGTTGACTTCAACTGGCTCTGGCATTTCCGCCACACCAACGGCTCGAGCTTCTTCTCGCCGCTGTTCGGGCACGGATGGCTGACGTTGTACATCGCGTTCTCGTTCCTGTTGACGTGGAACGTGATCGCGATGGAGGCCGCCGCGTGCTACATCGGCGAGACCAAGAACCCCGATCGCGACGCGAAGATCGCGATGAACCTCGAGGGGCTCTACGGCCTGTTCATCTACACGATGATCCCGGTCGCGTTCATCATCGTGCTCGGGCTCCCGGCGCTCGGGAACGCCGCGCTCGTTGACCCCAAGACGATCTTCGTGCACTACGCGGCCGCGGTGTTCGGCACCGGCGCCGGGAGCAACATCCTCGAGTGGCTGATCGCGATCATGCTGATCATCGCGCTGGTGCTGTCGGCACTGAACGCGATCACCGGGACCGCCCGCTCGCTGCACCAGATGTCGACCGACGGGCAGTTCCCCCGGTTCTTCCAGCACGTCAACAAGCACGGCGTCCCGAACCGCTCGATGTGGTTCAACGTCGCGTGCTCGATCGCGGTCGTGTTCATGGGCGGTGCCGTCGAGATCTACACGTTCTCAAACGTCGGCTACCTCGCCGCGTTCATCCCGGTGCTGATCGGCTACTTCCTGCTGCGCCGGGATCGTCCGAACGTGCGCCGGCCGTTCAAGCTGCCCGAATGGATGGAATACGTCGCGCTCGTGATCGCCGGGATCTACGCGATCATCTACTTCTACGGCGGCCCCGTGTACGCGAGCTGCACCTGCAACGCCGCCGGACGCAAGACCCTGCCGTACTACTTCATCGGCTGGGTCGTGCTGCTCTCCTACCTCGGGTTCTACTGGTACCGCAAACGCGTCGAGGACAAGCGTCCGGAGCACGCCGCGGGGGCGACGAGCACACCGTCGACAACCGTTCCCGCGGCGCCTGACGGCAGCGGCCCGTGAGGGCGGCTACCGCCCCGGTGCGCGATGATGCGCTGACGGACGACCACCAGTACAAGCGCATCCTGCTCGCCTCCGAGGGTCGGCCGTTCTCGCAGGCCGCGATCGACCTCGCGATCGAGCTGGCCAAGCCTTCGGGCGCGAGCGTCCATGTGTTCACGATCGCGCGGATCCACGGCGTCGCCTTCGGCATGCAGTCCCCCGGCCTATTGCCGAACAAGCGCGAATGGCAGGAGCAGCGCGACATCGTCGGCAAGGCGATCGCGCGGCTGAAGCGCAAGGGGGTCGAGGCCGACGGCCACGTGCTCGGCACCCGCAAGTCAACGAAGAAGATCCTCGAAGAGGCGAAGACGCACGGCTGCGACGCGATCGTGATGACCGCCGACCCTGACCGCCACCGGCTGATCCGCGACATGATCTGGACCCAGGAGCCCCAGCGTGTCCGGAGCAAGGCGAAGCTGCCGGTGTTCCTCGTCGAGGCGGAGTAGCCCGCGCGGCTACGCCCCACCGCCCGGCCGGCCGTGCAGGCGCGCGAGCTTGATCGCCAGCTCGAGCGAGAGCAGGTCGTCCTGGTCGAGCGCGAGGCCGGTCAGCTCCTCGATTCGGGCGAGCCGCTGGCGCAGCGTGTTCGGGTGGATGTACAGCGCGCGGGCGCTCTCGATCACGCTGCGCCGTTCGGCGAGGTAGCGCTCCAGCGTGTCGAGCAGCGCCGTGCGGCGCTTGTTGTCGTAGCTGATCAGCTGGTCGACGGCGGCGCGCATCCGATCGTGCGGCGCATCCTCGGGGGCGATCTGGACGAGATAGCGGTATGCACCGAGCTGCGAGTAGGGGATCGCGCCGCCCGTGCCGAGCAGTGCGCGGCCGATCTTGGCCGCGTCCAGCGCCTCCCGATAGGCGCGGGTCGCGGCCGCCGGAACATCGCGCAGCTCGCTGATGCCGATCGCGGCGCCGGCGTCCTGGCCGAGCTCGCGGGCGCTGCGCAGGATCTCCTCGACGCGCTGCGCGCGCCGAGTGCCGATCGCAAGCAGCGCGCGCACGGGACCCGGGCCCGCTTCGATCGCGACCCGGGGCGCGAGCTCGGCGAGGCCGCGACCGACGACGTCGGCCGCCTCGCGCCATTCGCCTGAGCCCCGCTCGCGGCCCGCGGCCGGCTCGGCGCAGACCATCAGGTACGGGGCGCTGAGGTCGCAGCGGACCTCGGCCGCCTTGGACGCCGCGAACGCGGTCGCGCCGGCGGCGAGCGCCTCGAACAGGTCCTTGACGATGTTCGCGTTGGTCAGGCCCTCGATCAGCTCCGCGCGCTTGATCGCGATCGCGGTGAGGTGTGCGATCGCGCGCGCCATCTCGGTGTCCTCGTCGCCGAAGCTCTGGCCGTGCCCGGAGCCGGCACACAGCAGCCCGACGCGCTCACCGCCGACCGACAGCGCGGTGACGAGCACGTCGGCCACGTCGAGCTCGGGCCACAGCGACTGCGCCGCCGGGCGGGCGCCGCGCCCCTCGAGCGCGGCGAGCAGCAGGCCCGATGTCGACAGCGTCGGGGTGAGCACGGTCTCCGGCGAGGAGGCGAGCAGCTGCAGGCCGCTGCCGTCCGCGTCGAGCCGGTAGATCTGGCAAACCTCCGCGCCGAGCAGCCGCCGGGTCCCGCGCGCGACCGCCGGCCCGAGCTCCGCCGTATCGCCGGCCGCCGCGACCTGCTGGGCGAGGCCGGAGAGGTCGGTGAGCGCGTCGACGCGCCGGCGCTCGCGGTCATACAGCTGCGCGTTCTCGATCGCGCCGCTCACGAGCGAGGCGATGTGGACGAGCAGCTTGACCGTGTCCTCGGTGAACGCGTGCGGCGCGCGGGTGTGGAGCACGATCACGCCGATCGTGTCCCCAGAGCGCGCGAGGATCGGCACCGCCACCATCGACTGGAAGCGCTCCTCCTGGAGCATCGGCACGTACTTCATCCGCGGGTCCTCCATCGCCTGGTCGCGGATGAACTCCGGCGTGCGATGCCGCGCGACCCATCCGGTGAGGCCCTCGTCGACGGAGAACTGGACCTTGCCGACGGCGTCGGCAAACACCGGGGAGGCGGCGCGGATCGTCAGGCGGGCGTCCTCGAGCAGGTAGATGAAGCAGGCGTGACAGCCGGTCGCCTCGGTCGCGAGGTCGACGACCCCCTGAAGCATCGGCAGGACCTCGAGCGAGGAGGAGACGAGCTTGATGACGCCGTACAGCGTGTGGTTCTCCTCGCGGAGTCCCCGCAGCTCTGAACCCGTCTCGACGTTCACTGACACTGACACTGACCCGGTGCTCCTCCTATGTGCGACTCGAACATGCTAGCCGCCGGTTAGCTGTGCCCCGAGCCATTGCCGCGCGCCCTCGTCCACGGATAGCCTCGCACACCATGAGCACGCAACCACAGAACGCTGATGATGTCCGGCGGATCGTGAAGGACAAGGGCATCGAGTTCCTGTTCGCCCAGTTCGTCGATATGCACGGGAAGCCGAGCGCGAAGCTCGTTCCCGCCCACCACCTCGACGACCTGCTCACCGACGGCGCCGGGTTCGCCGGGTTCGCCGCCGGCGACGTCGGACAAGGCCCGCACGATCCCGACATGATCGCGATGCCCGACCCGACGAGCCTGACGATCCTGCCGTGGCAGCCGAACGTCGCGCGGTTCGCGTGCAACATCACGGTCGAGGGCGAGGAATGGCCGTTCTGTCCGCGCACGATCCTGCGGGGCGCGCTCGCCCGGCTCGCCGAGCGCGGCTACGAGCTGCGGATCGGCGCCGAGCTCGAGTACTTCCTGGTCCGTCGGACCGAGGACGGCAGGATCGAGATTGCCGATCCGCTCGACACGCTCGAGCTGCCCTGCTACGACATGCGTGCGCTCACCCGCAACCTCGACTTCGTCTCGACCGTCTCGAAGTACGTCACCGAACTGGGCTGGGACAACTACGCGACCGACCACGAGGACGCCAACGGCCAGTTCGAGCAGAACTTCCAGTTCGACGAGGCGCTGAAGACCTGCGATCGCGCGATCTTCTACCGCTACATGGTCGAGTCGCTCGCCCAGCAGCGCGGGCTGATCGCGACGTTCATGCCCAAGCCGTTCGCGAACCTCACCGGCAACGGCTGCCACTTCCACGTCAGCCTGTGGAAGGGCGACGAGAACGTGTTCGACCGCGATCCCGCCGAGGATCCTCGCGGGCTCGGTCTCTCCGAGCTCGCATACAACTTCGTCGGCGGCCTCAAGAGCAACGCGAAGGCGTACATCGCGCTGACCGCGCCAACGGTCAACTCATACAAGCGCCTCGTGATCGGCGCCCCGACGAGCGGCGCCACCTGGGCGCCGGCGTACATCAGCTACGGCTACAACAACCGCACGCAGATGCTGCGGATCCCGGACCGCGGACGGATCGAGGACCGCACCGTCGATGGCTCGTGCAACCCGTACCTGGCCGCCACCGCGATGCTGACCGCCGGCCTCGACGGCGTCGACCGTGGACTCGACGCCGGCGATCCGAACACGGCGAACCTGTACACGATGAGCCCCGAGCAACGGGCCGCGGGCGGGATTGAGCTGCTGCCGGCAAATCTGCTCGACGCGACCCGGGAGCTCGAGCGCAACGAGCCGCTGCGCGCCGCGCTCGGCAAGACGCGCGACGGCGACTACGTCGACTACTACATCGAGGTCAAGCGCCGCGAGTGGCAGCTCGCCCACGAGCAGATCACGCAGTGGGAGCTCGACCGCTACCTGCAGCTGTACTGAGCGTCTGACGCGACGAGCTAGTGCCGGGCCGCGCGCTTGGGCGCGGCCCGTGCGGCGCGCACGATCCCGCTCGGCCGCGAGATCGCGCTGACGTTCGCGTCAGGGTTGCTCGCGGTGATGCTCAGCACGAGCCGGTGGCCGGCATCGGCGCTCGTCAGGCGGTAGCGCGCGGCGTGTGCACCGCGAATCACGCGGCACGCGGTGCCGCTGCGACGGCACCGCTTCCACTGCAGCGAGACCGTCGTGTCGCGCGTGAGCGCCCGCCAGGTGGCGCCGCGGTAGCTGAGCGAGCGTCCGACCCGAAGCGTGCCCGTGATCACCGGCGCGGTCCCGCGCACCGGCGGGTTCCAGGCGACGGGGCCGACGGCGCCGCTGACCGCGGTCACGGCGCCAAAGGCGTTGCGCGCGGTGACGACCACACGCAGGTCGTCGCGCTCGTCCGCAGTCACGGGCACGTACGTCGATCCGGTCGCGCCGGGGATGTCGGTGAACGTGCCGCCGGCGCCCCGCTGCCACTGGACCGCGAGGCTGCTCGGGGACGGACTCCACGAGCCGAGCGTGACGCCGAGCACGACACCGCGCCGGGGCGCGCCGGTGATGCTCGGTGCGCGGATGTTCACCGGCACGGTCGGCGTGGCGGACACGGTGCTCACCGTCTGGCTGCCGCTCGTGCTCGTCGAGGTCGAGTCCGTCGGGGTCGTGAACACGTAGTCGTAGCCGTAGCTCGTGCCAAGGCTGTTCTGCGCGACGAGGCGGTAGTGGTAGGTCATGCCGGCGAACAGGCCGCTCAGCGCGTCGCTGACTGCGACCGGAGCCTGCCCCGCGCCGATGTCGGCGGCCGGGCTCTGCTGTCCATAGTCGGTGGTCGTCCCGTATTCCCACCAGTACGTCGTGTCGAGCCCGTTCGGGTAGACCCCGCCGCGCAGCGATGCGGACTGCGCTGTGAGCGCGGTGCTGTACGTGCTCGTGCCGTCCGGAGCGATGGTCGGTCCGCCGATCCCGGGCGCGCCGGGGACGACCGCGCCAGAGATGCTGCCGGTGCCGGTCGGGCCGTCGTAGCCGGGACCGGCGTTGCAGATGTAGAAGATCGTCGTGGCGCACGTGCCGACCGAGCCGCTGATCGGATCGTTCAGCAGCGCATGGCTCGTGTACGCCCATTGGGCCGTCGCGGCGCTGATCCCGCCGGCCGCGTAGAACGCGGCGATCAGCGGCGAGGCGAGGCTCGTGCCCCCGAGGACCGCCCAGCCGCCGTGGGCGCTGTCGTACACGAGCAGGCCCGTGTTCGGGTCGGCGGCCGCCGACACATCGGAGTACGCGCGTCCGGTACAGCCGCTGTCGGTCTGGTAGGAGGGCTTTGTCACCTTCAGGTCACACCCGGAGCCCGCCCCCGAGCCGTCGGTTCCGAGCGACCACGCGGTC
>Ga0335069_10008262_pt1 | contig 14910 bp, 13 predicted proteins | sample Lox_Sample_11_FD_206714 | JGI IMG/M metagenome (GOLD analysis project Ga0335069, IMG submission 206714) | Soil microbial communities from Loxahatchee National Wildlife Refuge, Florida, United States - Lox_Sample_1.1 | ecosystem: Environmental > Terrestrial > Soil > Wetlands | place: USA... | reverse complement strand
ACGTACCGATACGCCTCGACGACTTCGTTGGCGTCACCCGGTCGAAACAGCGTGAGGCCGGGCACCGCGCGCAGCGACGCAAGCTGCTCGACCGGTTGGTGCGTTGGCCCGTCCTCGCCGTCGCCCATCGCATCGTGCGTGAACACGAAGATCGTCGGCAGCTCCATCAGCGCCGACAGGCGGATCGCGGGGCGCGCGTAGTCACTGAAGATGAAGAACGTCGCTCCGAACGGCCGCAGCTTCGTCAGCGACAGGCCGTTCAAGATCGCCGCCATCGCGTGCTCGCGGATGCCAAAGTGCATGTTTCTGCCGCCAGGCGTCGCGGCCTGCAGGTCGCCGGCACCGTCGAACGTCAGCGCGGTCTTGGTGGACGGTGCGAGATCGGCCGAGCCGCCGAGCAGCCACGGCACGTTCTGCGCTAGCGCGTTCAGCACCTTGGCGGATGCATCGCGGCCGGCGATGCCCTTTGCGTCGGCGGCGAACACCGGTAGTCCGGCGTCCCAATGCGACGGCAATTCCCGCCGTTGCATCTGGCCCACTTCGGCGGCAAGCGTCGGATATTTCGCGGCATACGCCGCAAACAGTTCCGTCCAGTCGCGATGCGCCCTCGCACCCCGCGCGCCGATACCGTCTGCAAAGTGTTCGCGAACGCCCGCCGGGACGAGGAACTTCGCGTCTTCGGGCCAGCCGTAAGCGCGCTTCGTCAGTTTGACTTCTGCTTCGCCGAGCGGTTCGCCGTGGGCGGCGGCGGTGTCTTGTCGGTGCGGCGAGCCGTAGCCGATGTGGCTATCGAGGATGATCAACGTGGGCCGGCCGACCGTTTGTCTGAATACCGCAAGCGCGTGTTCGATGCGCTCGACGTCGTTCGCATCGCCGACGCGCAACACGTTCCAGCCGTAACCCATGAAGCGCGCCGCGACGTCTTCGGTCAACGAAAGCTGCGTGCTGCCCTCGATCGTGATGTGGTTGTTGTCGTAAACCCAGCACAGATTGTCGAGGCCGAGGTGTCCTGCGAGCGATGCCGACTCCGAGCCGACGCCCTCCATGAGGCAGCCGTCACCGCACACCGCATAGATCGCGTAGTCGAATACCGGGAAGTCCGGTTTGTTGTAGCGCGCAGCAAGCCAACGCTGCGCAACGGCCATACCGACGCTCGTCGCAATCCCCTGCCCGAGCGGACCGGTCGTGGTCTCGACGCCGGACACCAAGCGATACTCGGGATGACCCGGCGCTTTGCTGCCGAGTTGTCGAAAGCGACGGATGTCGTCCAGCGTCACCGCCGGCGTGCCGAGCGTTTCGTAATCGGCATTCACCGCGCGCGTTCCGGTGAGGTACAGCACCGACCACAGCAACATTGACGCGTGGCCGTTGGAAAGCACGAAGCGGTCTCGGTTCGGCCAGATCGGGTCCTGCGGATCGAAGCGCATGATCCGATTCCAGATCGTGTACACCAACGGCGCGAGCGCCATCGGGGTGCCGGGGTGCCCGGAGTTGGCGGCTTGCACCGCGTCGATGGACAACGTGCGGATCGTATTGATCGAGAGCTGATCGAGTTCTGTTTCGGTCACCGGCGGGCTCCTCGAATCTGCGTGGGATCATCGCCACCGAATCCGGCCCGAGCCGCCGCGACGAGGATGACGATCGAACGCGCCGCCACCTTGTATTTGCGCGCATCGACAACGGATGCAGCTTCCCAAGAGCAAATGTCGTCCGGCGACGCCAACGCAGTGTCAATGCATCTGCGCCAAGCCTGGTGGTCGGCGCCGGCGTCCGGAATTTGGAACTCGAGCGGCTCCCAGTACGCGTTCACCATCGCGTGCAGCAGCAGACGATCGCCGACGAGACGCGTCGTGGCCGCCAGCGAATGCGACTGTTCGCCCCAGTCCGGCGCGCCGAGTTCGACACCATGCCACTGCACCGCGTTGTCGCGCAGCAGTTCTGCGAGTGTCATCTGCAGCTGTTCGATCGGCAGACGGCGCTGCAAGCGGAATCCGATCAGTTCCTTCGTTAAGCGCAACACGTCGGCGTGTCGATCGAGCAGCGTCCAATCGAACCACGTCGTCGCATCGTCGTGGCAATAGGCATTGTTGTTGCCGTGTTGGGTGCGGCGCACTTCGTCGCCGGCGAGCAACATCGGCGTGCCGACCGCGAGCAGCGTGAGCACCAAGAAATTCTTGACCTGCCGGTTGCGCAGTGCCTCGATCGTCGGGTCGGCGGTCGGGCCTTCGACGCCGCAGTTCCAACTGCGGTTGTCGTCGGTACCATCGCGGTTCGCTTCGCCGTTCGCTTCGTTGTGCTTGGCGTCGTACGAGACGAGATCGTTCAGCGTGAACCCATCGTGGCATGCGACGAAATTGATGCTCTGCTCCGGCTCGCGATCCTGATGCGCGTACACGTCGGGGCTCCCCGTCAGCCGATACGCCAACGAACGCACGGTGGCGCGGTCGCCTCTGACGAATGCGCGGACATCGTCGCGGAACTTGCCGTTCCACTCCTTCCACGTTTCGCCCGCGAAAGCGCCGACTTGGTAAAGCCCACCGGCATCCCACGCCTCGGCGATCAGCTTGACGTTGGCGTGGGCCGGGTCCGACTCGATGTCGCGGATGATCGGCGGCGACACCATCGGTTGTCCGGATGCATCGCGCGACAGTACTGCCGCCAGATCGAAGCGGAATCCATCGACGTGCATGACCACCGCCCAGTAGCGCAAGCTGTCGAGAATCAACCGGCGGACGATCGATTCGTTCGCGTTCAGCGTGTTGCCACAACCGCTGTAGTCGGCATAACGCCCATCGGGTTCGAGAAGGTAGTACGTGTCGTTGGCGAGCCCGCGCAACGATAGCGTCGGCCCGCCGGCGTCGCCTTCGGCGGTGTGGTTGTAGACGACGTCGAGAATCACCTCGATGCCGGCGCGGTGCAGTGCTTTGACCATGTCGCGAAATTCGTCGACCGCGCCGATCGGGTCGCGGCTCACGCTGTAGGCCGGATGCGGCGCGAAGAATACGAGCGGCTGATAGCCCCAGTAGTTGACCAAGCCCGGCGGTGCGGCCTGTTCGTCGAACGCGAACACGGGTAGCAGCTCCACCGCCGTGACGCCGAGCGATTTCAGATACGGGATCTTCTCGACGAGGCCGGCGAACGTGCCGCGTTTGTCTTCGCTGACGCCGGAGTTCGGGTGACGCGTGAAGCCGCCGACGTGCAGTTCATAGATGACGCTGCGCGCGAACGCCGTCCGCGGCGCCGCGTCGCCCTCCCATTCGTATCGACTCGGGTCGACCACCACGCTCTTCAGCGCCGTCGCTGCATTGTCGCCCGGCTCCGCCGCGGCGTCGCGACTGCGCGCCGCCGGCCACGCGACGGCTCTCGAATAGGGATCGAGCAGCACCTTCGTCGCATCGAACCATAGACCCTTGTTCGGCGTGAACGCGCCATGCGCACGATAGGCGTAGTGCTGACCCGCTTCGATACCCGCGACGAACGCATGCCAGTAGTGATACGAGCGGTGCGTGCGCGGCTCGAGCGCGATCACCCGCGCCGGCGCGGCGTCATCTACGCGATCGAACAGACAAAGCTCGATCAGGGTCGCGCGCTTCGAGAACACGCTGAAATTCACGCCGTGGTCGGCGATGGTCGCGCCGAGCGGCGCGCTGCGGCCTTGGCCGACTGCTCCCGGACGGCGCGTCATTTATCGCACCGCATCGCGATCCGCCAACAACACAGCACTGTCGCGGCGAACGCGGCCGGCGGGAATGCCCCGGTCGCCGTCGCGCAATCGCCCAAGTGCGGCGGATTTGTCCGCGCCTGTCACGACCCACAGAATGCGGCGCGCCCGATCGATCGCCGGATACGTCAGCGTCATCCGCCGCCTCCCCTGATACGGACCCGTGATCGCGATGTCGCTATCCACGACATCGAGCGCCGCGTCGTTCGGTAGCAGCGACGCCGTATGCCCATCCGCCCCGAGTCCCAAATGCACGAGGTCGAGCAGCGGCGGCGAACCCGAAACCGCAGCGAGCGTTGCAGCGTAGCGACCGGCCGCGCTCGTTAGATCGGTGCACTCGACCGGCATCGCATGAATCTGCTCGGCGCGCAGCGGCGCGCGCGACAGCAGGCTGTCGCGCAGATGCGTCAGATTGCGGTCGGGATCGCCGGCGGGGGCCACGCGCTCGTCGACCTGCGCGATGTGGACGTTGCGCCACGGTACGTCCTCGGCGGCGAGCACCCGCAACATCACCCACGGCGTGCGTCCGCCGCTGACCGCGAACACGAAGCGACCGCGCGCGACGACCGCATCGCGCGCCGCCGCCGCAATCAACTGCGCGGCGCGTCGCGCAACCGCATCGGCGTCGGCGAGCACTTCCATGTCCATTGCAGTTAGCTCACACCTGCGGGTTTTGCCAGCCGTGCGGCGGCACCACGGACCGATCGACTTCCGGCGGGCCCCACGTACCCGGCGCGTAGCCGAAGACCGGCGCATCCGCCTTAAGCACCGGCTCGACGATGCGCCACGCTTCCTCGACATAATCTTCGCGCGCGAACAGTGTCCGGTCCCCCGCCATCGCATCGCCGAGTACGCGTTCGTAGGCATCCATTCCTTGTGCCCCGGCCCGGCTGCTCGCGAGCAGTTCGGTCTGTTGGCCGATCTCGCGGTCGGCGTCGTCCATCGTCGTGACGCCGAGCGCGATGCTCATGTCCGGGCTGACGCGGACTCGCAGATAGTTCGGATCGCCGGTCGCGGCCGGGAAGATTTTAGGGGCGTGCCGCAAGTGCACCATCACTTCGGTGCACGTCACCGGCAACGATTTGCCCGCGCGGATGTAGAACGGCACGCCGGCCCAACGCCATGAATCGATGTCGAGTTTCAGCGCGGCAAAGGTCTCCGTCGTCGAATTCGGCGCCACGCCGGGCTCCTGCAGATAACCATGGAACTGCCCGCGAACGACGTCCTTCGGTTGCAACGGCGCGATCGATTTCAACACCTTCACCTTCTCGTCGCGCATCGATTCCGGATCGATGCGCGCCGGCGGTTCCATCGCGAGGTTAGCGAGCACCTGAAAGAGATGATTCTGGACCACGTCGCGGATCGTGCCGGTCTGATCGTAGAAAACGCCGCGCCCCTGGATGCCGAAATTCTCGGCCATCGTGATCTGCACGCTGCGGATGAACTTCCGATTCCAAAACGATTCGAGGAACGCATTGGCGAAGCGGAAGAACACCACGTTGTGTACGGGTCGCTTGCCGAGGTAGTGGTCGATGCGGAATATTTGCGCCTCATCGAACGTGTTCAGCAGAATCCGGTTCAGTGCCTGCGCCGACGCAAGGTCGTGACCGAACGGCTTCTCGACGACGACGCGCCCTTCCCGCGTGCAGCCGGCCTTCGTCAGCTGTTCGACGACGGCACCGAACAACGACGGCGGAATGGCGAGGTAATGGGCAGGGCGCCGCGCGTCGGCGAGTTCCTTGCGGATCGCGTCGAATGTCGTCGAGTCCGCATAGTCGCCGTCGACGTAGCGCAATCGCGCAGCGAGCTTCGCGAACGCCGCTTCGTCGAACTCACCGTGCTCGACGAGGCTGCTGCGCGCTCGCGCTTTGAGCTGGTCGAGATTCCAACCGGCCTTCGCGACGCCGATGACCGGGACGTCGAGATGGCCGCGGTTCACCATCGCCTGCAGCGACGGAAAGATCTTCTTGTATGCGAGATCGCCGGTCGCTCCGAAGAACACTAGTGCATCTGCGTGACTGTCGTTCATCCCGTGCCTCGCGGCTCAGCCCGCGGGCTTCTCGACGTGCCCGCCGAATTCGAAGCGCAGCGCCGACAGCAGCTTGTTCTGGAAGTCCGCTTCGCCGCGCGAATTGAAGCGCTGGTACAGCGCCGTCGTCAGCACCGGCGCCGGTACCGCCTCGTCGATCGCGGCTTTGATCGTCCAACGACCTTCGCCGGAATCGGACACGCGACCCGCGAAGTTGTCGAGTGCGGGATCTTTCGCGAGCGCCGATGCACCGAGATCGAGCAGCCACGATGCAACCACGCTGCCGCGCCGCCACAGTTCGGCGATGTCGGCCAGGTTCAAGTCGTATTGATAGTGCTCGGGATCACGCAGCGGCGTCGTTTCCGCGTCGACCGCATGCGCGCGCTTGCCGACGTTGGCGCTGCGCAGAATGCCAAAGCCCTCCGCGTACGCCGCCATCAACCCGTATTCGATGCCGTTGTGCACCATCTTCACGAAGTGGCCGGCGCCGTTCTGCCCGCAATGCAGATAGCCCCGCTCGGCCGTACTGTTGCGCGTCTCGCGTCCCGGCGTGCGGCCGATGTCGCCGACGCCCGGCGCGAGACACTCGAAGATCGGATCGAGATGCGCAACCGTCGCCGTCTCGCCGCCGATCATCATGCAATAGCCGCGCTCGAGCCCCCACACACCGCCGCTCGTACCGACGTCGACGTAGTGGATCGCCTTCGCCTGCAATGCCTTGGCGCGGCGGATGGCGTCGACGTAGTACGAGTTGCCGCCGTCGATGAGGATGTCGCCCGGTTCGAGCAGCGGCAGCAGGTCCGCGATCGTTTGATCGACGACGGCCGCCGGCACCATCAACCAGATCGCGCGCGGCGATTTCAGCTTTTTGACGAAATCCACGCGCGACGTCGCGCCGGTCGCCTTTTCCTTCGCAAGGGTTTCGACGGCCTGCGCAGACATGTCGAATACCACGCAGTCGTGACCGCCTCTGATGAGCCGGCGCACCATGTTCGATCCCATGCGCCCCAATCCGATCATTCCGAGCTGCATGCTTGACTCCTGTTGATACCGTTCCACGACCGATCGCCGACGCACGTGTCACGACGATCCGCGCGCCTTCTCGAAAATGTTGGCGAATTCTGTATAGTGACGCGCAATTTCGGCGACGGCCTGCTCGCGCGTCCGAGTTCCCCCTCGCCAGTCCACGAGCGGCTGCCAGAAATCGGTTCGCCCGACTGCGAACCCGATGAATCCCTCCACACCGGCCGCGATCTGCAACCACTCGCGCACCTTGCGTTCGTTCTCGCCACGTCCGAGCACGATACAACCGACCCCGTGTCTGCCGCCGCGGCGCGCCGTCGTCACGATCGCCGCGCAATCGTCGCGACGATCGAGTCCTTCGATCTTCCACACGTCGGGTTCGACGCCCGCGTCCTGCAGTTCGCCGATCGCTCGCAGCATGAGCTGCGGGCGAAGTTCGAGGTCGTATGCGGCTTTGTCGCCGCCGAACCGATCGAGCTGCGTGCGTTCGGCGGGGACCAATAGCTCGAACATGAATCGGCTACGGCCGCGCGCACGCAACGTATCGGACAACGCCTTCAGCCGCGCCGACTGACGTAGATTCAGCGCACGATCGCCGTCCGGGTTGTACCGCACCAATACTTTGCAGAATGTCGGGTCGAATGCTTCGATGTGCTTCGCGTAGTCGGCGCCGTACTCGAAATCGAACTCGTCCTGACCGCTCTTCTCGGCCGGCGCCGCCGTCGCGAACCCCTGCTGCTTCGCGTCGTGTAGGATCGCGGCGCCGAATTGCTCGTCGACCAGAATCCCCGCTTTGTCTTTCGGTACCCCGGCTGCGACGGCTGCGTTGAAACCGTCGTAGATCACCTGCTTCGCGGCGGCGACCTGCGCCGTCTGCTGCGCCGACAACACACCGCTCCAGCCGAATAGGTTCGTCACGAACGAACCGCGATGATCGAACGGCAGAATGTAGAGCGGCTTGGCGTATCCCGGTTGCACGTCACTCGGCCCGCAGCTTGCGGTAGCGACGGATCAGCGCGTTCGTCGAGCCGTCGTGCTGCAACGTCGGTTCGCCGCTCGCGCCGAGCTCGCCGATGATGCGTTTCGCCAACACCTTACCCAGCTCGACACCCCACTGATCGAACGAGTCGATGTCCCAGATCACGCCTTGCGTATACACGCTGTGCTCGTACAGCGCGACGAGTTTGCCGAGCGTCGCCGGCGTCAAGCGATCGATCAGAATCGTATTCGACGGCCGGTTACCTTCGAAGGTCCGGTGCGGCACCAGCCAATCGGGTACGCCCTCGGCTTTCACTTCGGCGGGCGTCTTACCGAACGCCAGCGCCTCGCCCTGCGCGATCACGTTCGCGATCAGGATGTCGTGGTGCTCACCAAGCGGACTGAGGGGGTGGCCGAACGCGATGAAGTCGCACGGAACGAAGCGGGTACCTTGGTGAATCAACTGATAGAACGAGTGCTGGCCGTTGGTGCCGGGCTCGCCCCAATAGATCGGGCCGGTCTGTACGCGAACCGGCTTGCCGTCGAGCGTGACGTGCTTGCCGTTGCTCTCCATCGTCAGTTGCTGCAGATACGCGGGAAACCGCTTCAGGTATTGCTCGTACGGCAAGACCGCCACCGTCTGCGCCCCGAAAAAATTGTTGTACCAAACCGCTAACAAGCCCAGCAGCACCGGCAGATTCCGTTCGAACGGCGCGGTGCGGAAATGCTCGTCCATCGCGTGAAAACCGCCGAGCATTGCGCGGAATTGTTCCGGCCCGATCGCGAGCATCGTCGACAAACCGATGGCCGAATCCATCGAGTAACGGCCGCCGACCCAATCCCAGAAGCCGAACATGTTCGCGGTATCGATACCGAACTTCGAAACCTCAGCCGCATTCGTCGACACCGCGACGAAGTGCTTCGCGACCGACGCTGCGTCGCCGCCGAGGCCATTCACGCTCCAGTCACGCGCCGTGTGCGCGTTCGTCATCGTCTCGAGCGTGGTGAACGTCTTCGATGAAACGATGAACAGCGTCTCGGCCGGATCCAGGTCGCGCGTCGCTTCGTTGAAATCGGTCCCGTCGACGTTGGACACGAAGCGAAACGTCATCGCGCGATCGCTGTACCCGCGCAGCGCTTCGTACGCCATCACGGGCCCCAAATCCGACCCGCCGATGCCGATGTTGACGACGTTGCGAATCCCCTTGCCGGTGTGGCCTTTCCACGCCCCGCTGCGCACTCGATCGACAAACGTGCCCATCTTCGCCAGCACCGCATGCACTGCGGGCACGACGTTCTCGCCGTCGACGACGATCGATGCGCCCGGCGGCGCGCGCAGCGCCACGTGCAATGCGGCGCGATCCTCGGACACGTTCACCTTGTCGCCGCGAAACATCGCGTCTATTCGCGCGCGCAATCGCGATTCTGCCGCGAGCTGCGTCAACAGATGCATCGTTTCGGCGGTGACGCGATTCTTGGAGTAATCGAGATAGATGCCGACCGCTTCGAGGCTGAAGCGTTCCGCGCGCGCCGGATCGTCGCTAAACAGTTCGCGAAGGTGCGTTGCACGCATCGATGCCTGATGCGCTTCGAGCGCCTTCCATGCCGGGCGCGCGGTCAAAGATTCGACGACTGCAGTCACGCGGGCGACTCCGACACGACAACGCGCGACGCGGCGTCCCACAAACGAAAGCCGCCGGTGAACGCATCGGCGTTGTCGCCGCGGCGGCATCCGTCCGGCAGTTCATCGAGATGCTTGACGTTGCCGCCGCCGAGCAGAACATCGTCTGGCCCCAACGCCCCGCGCAAACGTTCGACCACGTCGAAGACCTGTTTACACCATTTCCTTTTGCCCAAGCGCTTCAGCGCACGTGCGCCGACGTAGTCTTCGTACGTCGCCTTCTTGAACGGCAGGTGGCCGAGTTCCATCGGCTCGACGACACCGTCGACGATCAATGCCGTGCCGAGGCCCGTACCGAAACCGAGAAACAACATTCGGCCGCCGCGATATCCGCCGAGCGCTTGCATCGCCGCGTCGTTGATGAGCTTCACCGGACGCGCGAACGCAGCGGCGAAATCGAAACCCATCCACCCCTTACCGAGGTTGTGCGGCTCCGCCGCTATGCGCTGATGCAGCAACGGGCCGGGATAACCGATCGTCACCACGTCGTACGGCCAGTCGGCCGCGAGTTGGATGACCTGCGCGACCGCCTTCGCGGCAGTCAATTTCGGTCCCGATGCGAACTCGCGCGGCTGGGTCTGCCCGGTGGCTAGAATCTTGACGTGCGTTCCGCCGACATCGACGACCAACACCTTCATGCGGCTAGCTCGCTTTCGCGAGCGTGGCGCTCTTCGACGCGATCACGCCCAGTAACTCTTGCCACGATTTGACGAACGATTTCGCGCCTTCGTCCTGCAGTCGCGCCGCAAGCGCGTCGACGTCGATACCCGCTTGCGCATGCGCGGCGACCACGCTTTCGCAGTCACCACCGTCCGGCGGAATGATCGCTCCGATGTCGCCGTGATCGCCGAATGCGTTCAGCGTCGCTTCCGGAATGGTGTTGACGGTGAACGGCGCTGCGAGCGCCTTGACGTACAGCACATCGGACGCCCTCGGGTCTTTGGTGCCGGTGCTGGCGAACAGCAAACGTTGCGGCCGAGCGCCGTTGTTCAGCGCGCGTTGATACCGCGGTGATGCTACGAGCTCGCGAAATGCCTTGTAGCAGCGCTTGCCGATCGCGATGCCCAACGTGTTCGCGAGAGCAGCGGGCACTTTTTCCAACACCGCGGCATCCCATCGGCTGATGAAGACCGAGGCGACCGAGCCGACGTCGGGATTCAACCCCGCGGCGATCCGTCGTTCGATGCCGCGCAGGTACGCCTCCGCCGCGGCGAGGTAGTGCTCGCGCGAAAACAGCAACGTCACATTGATCGGCACACCGGCGAACGTCGCCTCCTCGATCGCCCAAAGCCCCTGCTTCGTGCCGGGAATCTTGATGAGCAGGTTGCGCCGCGCCGCGCGCGCGTGCAGATCCTTTGCCGCGGCGAGCGTGGTGTTCGAGTCGTATGCGAGCTGCGGCGAGACCTCGAGCGACACCCAGCCGTCGACACCGCCGGTGCGCTCATGTACCGGAAGGAACAGATCAGCCGCCCGTGCGAGGTCTTCGATCGCGAGTTCGAAGAACAACGCTTCGCCGGATTTGCCGACCGCGAGTTTCGCGCGAATCGAATCGTCGTACGACGTACTGTTCTTGATGGCCTGGTCGAAAATCGTCGGGTTCGACGTGAGCCCGGTCACCGACAACTGTTCGATGTAGCGCCTCAGCGTGCCGGTCGTGAGAAGGTCGCGCGTGATGTTGTCGAGCCACAGGCTCTGACCGAGATCGCGAAGTCGTTGTGTCGCTCTCATAAGTCATCGCCTTCAATGACACTCGAAAATCATGGGACCACCGCCGCTCAGTAGCGTCAACTCCGAACGTGCATGAGACCGCGTTTGGTTCGACACGACGCACCGCGTCATCGTGGCTGCCTGGCGCGAGATCGACTTGACCGCGCGTCAGACACGCGTGTGGCGCGTCGTCCGTCGTTCGGTACAGCGCGAACTTCAGCGTGGCCGATCCGGCGTTGAGGACGAGGATCGCGTCGATCGTCGTTTGGAGTCACGCTCGCTACACGAAGCCCGTCGACACCCTCAAGTCAACCCAACCCATTCCACGCTACATCGACGCTGCGCAGATCGCCGACGCGCTCGACGGCGATGTCCGGCGGCGGATACGTCGACGTCGCGCGCGGATCGAGCGCGTAGTGCCCTTGACGCGGAAACACCGTGGTCAAACGATCTCGCCAAGCCTTTTTCATCGCAGCGAGAATGCGCAGCTTGTCATCCACCATCACGTAGTGGCGCGCAGGGTAGCGCTGTGCGACCTCGGCGAGCATCTGCTCCTTGTGGATGTAGATCAGTACCCGGCCATTCACGGCATCCCACAAGCCGGAGCGCTGCACTTTGCGCGGCTGAAACACGACGTCGCCATCCGACAGGATCACCGTAGGCCCGAATACGCGAAGGTGCGCCACGGTATCGAGCGCGTTCGGATACAACCGATCCGCAAACGGATAATCCACGAGATACGCCGACATCTGCAGTAGGCCGGGATCGTTCATCGCGCCCAAACGGTAGCGTTGCAACGCGCCAAGATAATCGGCATAGCCGAGTTCGCTGCGCAGCGCTTCGAAGATAGCCCAGTAGCGATCGCGACTCTCGACGCCGAACTCGCGCGCGAGATGTTCGCGCAGATCCTCCTGCACGCGGTCGTTGTCGAGTAGCGTGTTGTCCACGTCGAGAAGAAAGACCACGTCGTGCGCAGCACTCATTCAGAGTTTGGCCGCGTTGATGCGCCCCACTTCCAATTGCGAATCTCCGGCATGTCCCGTCCGTGTTCGGCAATATACTGCTTGTGCTCCATCAGCTTGTCCTGCAGCCGTTGCTTCAAGTAGGAGCCCTTGTAACCGATCTGCGGCAATCGGTCGATCGCATCCATCGCGAGGTGGAAGCGGTCGAGATCGTTCAACACCGTCATGTCGAAGGGCGTCGTGATCGTGCCTTCTTCTTTGTAGCCGCGGACGTGAATGTTGTCGTGATTCGTGCGTCGATACGTCAGCCGGTGGATCAACCACGGATAGGCGTGGTACGCGAAGATCACCGGCTTGTCCTTCGTGAACAACTCGTCGAAGTCGGCATCGGACAGGCCGTGCGGATGTTCGTGCGGCGGCTGCAGCTTCATCAGGTCGAAACCGGGATCCTGGTGAGTGAAGCCATTGTGGTCCTGACGCCAGCCCTCGCACTGATGGACGCTCGAACCTCGGAGGCGTTCACGCCACGCTGTAAGTTCCCTGTCGCATGGAAACCGTCAGAATTTTCATTCGTTCATGGCAGCGCAGACTCACGCGCGTTGACGTTCACGGAAGTGCGTGAACTTGCGTCGCATGCTGTGATTCGTTTCACACGAGCGTCCAACAGGCGTCAAGCGACCAATTGCCATTGCGCGGCACACAGGTCTACGATCGCGTCATGAATCACCTGCTCCGCAAACGACTCCAACGATGGCGCACCGCCTTCGCCGTCGTTCTGTTTGCGTTTGCAATCGGTCAGGCCATCGGTGTGGCCCACCTCGCCGATGCGACCTTGCATGCGGACGGCGCGCCTTGTCACATCTGTCAGGCGATCGGCCACGCGGCAGCACCGCCGACGCCGGCGGCCGCGCCGGTCGTTGCACTGCGGCTCGCCCTCGTCATCGTCTGCGTCGACTTCGTCGCCGCGATCGTCCGCCCCACGTTCTCGCCGCACGCGCCCCGCGCCCCGCCCTCGTTCCTCTGATTGCTTCGATTCGCTAGCGATGCTCGCCATTCGGCGGGCGTCGAACTTGCCAGCAAATTCGAGAGGACTTGATCCGATGAATCGGAAACGAACGGCCGCGCTCGCGGCGGCGGGTGCCTGCGCGGTCAAACGTTTTACAACCTTCGTCATTCTGGCGGTGGGGCTCGGCGTCCAGCTCGAACTCCATGCGCACGGTGCACATGAGCATGGGATCGCCCAGCTGCAAGTCGCCGTGACGGCCGGCACGTTGCAGATGCACCTCGAATCTCCGGCCATCAACATCGTGGGCTTCGAACACCCGCCGAAAGACGACGACGAGCGCGCGCTGATCGAGAAAGGTCTTGCGGACCTCAAGAACCCTGCGTTGTTCGTCCTCGAGCCCGCAAGCGCCTGTACCTTTGTCAAAGCCGACGTCACATCCGATCTCGCGACGGCGCCCGAACAAAATGCCGCGCCCGCAGGTACCGGCGAGGTACACGCCGATGTGGACGCAGACTACCGATTCACGTGCCGGGCACCGCTCAAGGCGATTCGCGTCATGTTGCTCGACCGGTTCAGTGGTATCGAATCCCTTCGAGTCCAGTTGGTCACCGATACGGACCAACGTTCGCTGACGCTCGACAAGACGAACACGACGATTCCTCTATGAGACCGAGACTGACTCGTAGAGTCGACGCCACCCTCGTCAATCGCGTTCGACATTTCTGCCTTGCCGCCGCCGTCTGTGCCGCGGCGCTGTCGCCTATCACACTCGTGCATGCCGACGACGTGCGCACGCTCACTTGGACGAAGTTGATGCCGCCGGGCTGGATGCCGAAGCCGATCGACTACAAACGCTACTTCAAGGAACTGTCGAAAGGCGGCGATCCCGCCGTGGCGCAGGAAGAAGACGCACCGGTCGTCTTGTCGCTGAACCAGCAACACGTTCGACTCGTCGGCTTCATGGTGATCTCCGCGTGGGACACCGATCCAATCTCCGACGTGTTCTTGGTGCCGTATTTCGGTGCGTGCATTCACGTGCCGCCGCCGCCGTCCAATCAGATGGTGCTAGTTCACCTCGACAAACCCATGAAGGTCGAGGACGTGTGGAACCACGGCGCCGTCTGGGTGACGGGGATCCTGCACACGGACGGCGCAAAGACCGACGTCGCAGCAGCGGGATATTCGATGAAGGCCGAGAAACTCGAGCCCTACGACGAGAACGCGCACAAGGACAGCGATTGGTACGACGCGCGGCCATGAGCGACATTGCAACGCCCGGCGTCGGACCGGCGAGCATCGCCGTCGATCTGACAGATCTGCGTTTCCGTTGGCCAGGCGGGCCGGAAGTGCTCGCGATCGATCGCCTCAGCGTGGGCGTTGGCGAGCGGGTATTCATCGAGGGCCCGAGCGGCAGCGGCAAGACGACGCTGCTCGGCATCATCGGCTGCGTCTTGCGACCGACGGCCGGTACCATACGGCTGTTCGGCGACGACGTGACCCATTTACGCAACGCGGCGCGCGATCGGTTGCGCGGTGAGCACATCGGCTTCGTTTTCCAGCTGTTCAACCTCGTACCGTATCTGTCGGTACTGGACAACGTGGTGCTGCCGTGTGCCTTCGCGCCCGGGCGGCGCATGCGTGCGCAGCGCGCCGGACCGCTCGCCGATCAAGCGCGCGGACTCCTGAATCGGCTGGGACTCGCCGAAGAGATCATCGAACGGCGCAGCGTGCTGGAACTCAGCATCGGCCAGCAGCAACGCGTCGCAGTCGCCCGCGCGCTGCTCGGTGAACCGGGTCTGATGA
>Ga0335069_10008261_pt1 | contig 14910 bp, 12 predicted proteins | sample Lox_Sample_11_FD_206714 | JGI IMG/M metagenome (GOLD analysis project Ga0335069, IMG submission 206714) | Soil microbial communities from Loxahatchee National Wildlife Refuge, Florida, United States - Lox_Sample_1.1 | ecosystem: Environmental > Terrestrial > Soil > Wetlands | place: USA... | reverse complement strand
CGCCAACTTCTTGGCCGCCAGTACCTTGGTGATCGCCGCCGTCAACGTCGTCTTGCCGTGATCGATGTGCCCGATCGTCCCCACGTTCGCATGCGGCTTCTTGCGCTCGAATTTCTGCTTCGCCATGGACTATTCCTCCCGATTCATACCCGCGGCACGCCCTTCTCAGGCGCCCACCGCCTTCGCAGTGATCTCCTCCGAGATCGGCTGCGGCACCGGCTCGTAGTGTGAGAACTGCATGGTGTATGTTGCGCGCCCTTGCGTCATGGAGCGCAAGTCCGTGGCATACCCAAACATTTCCGCGAGTGGCACCTGCGCTTCAATCACCTGCGCGCCGGCACGTGCGTCCATCCCCTGGATCTTGCCGCGCCGCCCGCTCAGATCGCCAATGACATCACCCATGAACTCCTCGGGCACCACCACCTCAACCGCCATCACGGGCTCGAGGATGACCGGGCTCGCCTTGCTCACGGCATCCTTGAACGCCATGGAGCCGGCGATCTTGAAGGCAATCTCGGATGAGTCGACCTCGTGGTACGAACCATCGAGCAACGTCACCTTCACGTCCACGATGGGATAGCCGGCAAGCGTACCGGTTTCCGTAGCGTCGCGGACGCCGCGCTCGACCGCAGGGATGTATTCGCGCGGCACGACACCACCCTTGGTCGCGTCACCAAACTCGAACCCTTTCCCGGCTTCCAGCGGTTCGACGCGCAGAACGACATGGCCGTACTGGCCGCGGCCACCGGTCTGCCGGACGAACTTCCCTTCGCGTTCGACGGCCTTGCGGATCGTCTCCTTATACGCCACCTGCGGCTTGCCGACGTTGGCGTCGACCTTGAACTCGCGCAGCAGGCGGTCGACGATGATTTCCAAATGCAGCTCGCCCATGCCCGAAATGATCGTCTGCCCCGTCTCGCGGTCGGTAGTGACGCGGAAGGAGGGATCCTCGGTCGCCAGCTTTTGGAGCGACACGCCCAGCTTTTCCTGATCGGCCTTGGTCTTCGGCTCGATCGCAATCGAAATCACCGGCGCCGGAAACTCGATCGATTCTAGAACGATCGGATGGTTTTCGTCGCACAACGTGTCGCCGGTCGTCGAATCGCGCAGGCCGACAGCGGCTGCGATGTCGCCGGCGTAGACTTCTTTGATGTCCTCACGCTTGTTGGCGTGCATCTTCAGCAAGCGGCCGACCCGTTCCTTCTTGCCTTTCGTCGAATTGAACACGTACGAGCCCGACTCAACCATACCCGAGTAGACGCGGAAGAAGGTCAGGCTGCCGACGAACGGGTCGGTCATGATCTTGAACGCCAGCGCGGAGAACGGCGCCTTGTCCTCGGCCGGGCGAGTCTCATGTTCGTCACTTTCCGGGTTCACGCCCTCGACGGCGGGGACATCTGTGGGCGCCGGAAGAAAATCAACCACCGCATCGAGGAGCGGCTGCACCCCCTTGTTCTTGAACGCCGAGCCGCAAATTACCGGAATGATTTTGATGTCGAGCGTCGCCGCCCGAATCGCGCTGCGCAACTCGGTCTCGGAGATCGTGCCACCGTCGAGGTACTTTTCCAGAAGCTTCTCGTCGGTGTCGGCCACCGCCTCGAGCAGCTCCTGGCGGTACTGTTCCGCGGAGGCCTTGAGATCATCGGGAATCTCCTCCGTGCGGAAGCGCGCGCCGAGGCTCTCCTCGTCCCAGAGCATCGCCTTCATGGTGACCAGGTCGATGACACCGCGAAAGGCATCTTCGACGCCAATGGGCAATTGAATGGGAACCGCGTTGGCGCGCAAGCGCTCGCGGATCATACGAACGCCGCGGAAGAAGTCGGCACCGACGCGATCCATCTTGTTGATGAACGCAATACGTGGCACGCGATATTTATCCGCCTGACGCCAAACGGTCTCGGACTGCGGCTCGACACCACCCACCGAACAGAACACGGCCACAGCGCCGTCGAGCACCCGTAAAGAACGCTCAACCTCGATCGTGAAGTCTACGTGGCCGGGCGTGTCGATGATATTGACGCGGTGATCACGCCAGAAGCACGTCGTTGCCGCCGAGGTAATGGTGATGCCTCGTTCCTGTTCCTGGACCATCCAGTCCATGGTCGCGGTGCCCTCGTGGACCTCGCCGATCTTGTAGTTGATGCCGGTGTAATAGAGGATGCGCTCGGTGGTCGTGGTCTTGCCGGCATCGATGTGCGCCATGATGCCGATATTTCGGGTCCGTTCGAGCGGAACTTTTCGAGCCATGTCACTTATGACAGCGGTGGCGCAACGAGCACGCCACCCCGTTCATTCCTTGTTCTCTATTGATTACCACCGATAGTGTGCGAAGGCCTTGTTGGCCTCCGCCATACGGTGGGTGTCTTCCTTTTTCTTGATCGCGCCGCCGCGATTATTAGCGGCGTCCATCAGCTCTGCCGCCAAGCGTTCGGCCATTGACTTCTCGGCCCGCGTGCGTGCGTTCACCACCAACCAGCGCATCGCCAGGGACACGCGGCGCGTGGGCCGGACTTCGGACGGCACCTGATACGTCGCGCCGCCGACGCGGCGCGAGCGCACTTCAACCACCGGCTTGACATTGTCCAAGGCGCGCTTGAACAGACCAAGCGGCTCCTCCTTGGCGCGATCGCTGATGCGGTCGAAGGCCGTATACAGGATGCGCTCGGCGGTGCTGCGCTTGCCTCGGTTCATCATGGCGTTGATGAACTTGGCAACCATCCGGTCGTGGAACTTGGGGTCGGGCAAGATCTCCCGACGCCGCACTTCTCCTTTACGCGGCATACGCTACTCCGGTTGCGCCGTACTCATTTGGGGCGCTTGGCCCCGTACTTTGAGCGGCCCTGCTTGCGGTCCTGCACGCCGATGGAGTCGAGCGTGCCGCGGATGATGTGGTAGCGCACCCCCGGGAGGTCCTTCACACGTCCCCCGCGGATCAGCACCACCGAGTGTTCCTGCAGGTTGTGGCCGATGCCGGGAATGTATGTCGTAACCTCGATGCCATTGGTGAGGCGGACGCGTGCCACCTTGCGGAGCGCGGAGTTCGGTTTCTTTGGCGTCAGTGTGTACACCCGGGTGCACACACCGCGACGCTGCGGAGAACTCTGCAAGGCGGGCGCCGCCATCTTGCGGCGTTGCTTTTCGCGCCCGTGTTTCACCAGTTGATTGATCGTCGGCATCGCGGTTGTTCTGCTTTCACCAAGCCCAAAGGGAAACGAATCTATTAGGCAAACGGGCCTCACCTGTCAAGATCACGGTCACCCTTCGATCGCTTCGGCCACGACCGGTACCGGTTCGTGTGTGTCCTCAGCTTCGGCGCCTTCAACCTGCAACTCCATCTCGCCGTACTTTGAGACACCCGTCCCTGCCGGGATCAGGCGGCCCATGATGACGTTCTCCTTCAACCCGATGAGGTGGTCCACCTTGCCATTGATTGACGCCTCGGTGAGCACCTTGGTGGTTTCCTGGAACGAGGCCGCGGAGATGAAGCTGTCGGTGGACAGGCTGGCCTTGGTAATTCCGAGCAGCAACGGTTCCGCAATCGCCGGCTCGGCGCCGGAGCCGAGCACGCGTTGATTCTCCTCCTCAAAGCGCCACTTCTCGACCTGGTCGCCGATGAGGAAATCGGTGTCACCGACCTCCTTGATGCGCACGCGGCGCAGCATCTGGCGGACGATCACCTCGATGTGCTTGTCATTGATCCGCACACCCTGCAGGCGGTAGATCTCCTGCACTTCGTCGACCAGGTACTTCGCAAGGGCCTTCTCGCCGAGGATGGTGAGGATATCGTGCGGGTTGGACGAACCGTCCATCAGGGGTTCACCGGCGCGCACTTGGTCACCTTCATGCACGCTGATGTGCTTGCCCTTCGGGATCAGGTACTCGCGCGGTTCGCCAACCTCGGGCGTCACCACGACCTTACGCTTGCCCTTGGTGTCCTTGCCGAACGACACGGTCCCGTCGATCTCGCTGATGACAGCGAACTCCTTCGGTTTGCGGGCCTCGAACAGCTCGGCGACGCGCGGCAGACCGCCAGTAATGTCCTTGGTCTTGGTCGTTTCGCGCGGGATTTTCGAGATGACATCACCCGCCGACACTTGTTGGCCCTCGGTAACGTGGATATGGGCCCCGACCGGCAGCAGGTAGCGCGCATAGGCCTCCGACCCCGGCAGCCGCAGCGTCTTGCCTTCACGATCCTTGATCGACACGCGTGGTCGCTTGTCGAGGTCCTTGCAGTCGATGATCACCTTGGTCGACAAGCCAGTGCGCTCATCAACCTTCTCTTCCATGGTCACACCTTCGACGATGTCACCGAACTTCACCGTGCCCGACACCTCCGTCAACATCGGGAGTGTGTACGGATCCCATTCAGCGATCAGCTCGCCCGCCTTCACCCTGGAATCGTCTTTCTTCTTCAGTTTGGCGCCGTAGACCATCAGGTAGCGTTCGCGTTCGCGCTCGCGCTTGCCCTCGTCCACCTTCTCGACGATGGCGATCTCGCCGTTGCGATTCATCACCACCAGGTCGCCGTCCTTGTTGGTGACCGTGGACAGGTTGATGAACTTCAGGAAGCCGTCGTTGCGGGCTTCGAGGGTCGTCTGCTCGGCGCGCCGGCTCGCGGTACCGCCGATGTGGAAGGTGCGCATGGTGAGCTGCGTGCCCGGCTCGCCGATCGACTGCGCGGCGATGACACCGATGGCTTCACCCAGATTGACCATGTGGCCGCGTGCCAGGTCACGCCCGTAGCAGCGGATGCACACACCCTGACGTGATTGGCAGGTCAAGACCGAGCGGATCTTGACGCGTTCGAGGCCCGCGTCCTCGACACGCCGAACCAGCTCTTCGTTGATCTCCTCGTTGGCCTGCACGATCACCTCATTGCTGAAGGGATCGCGGATGTCCTCCAGGGCGACGCGGCCAAGGACGCGGTCGCCGAGCGCTTCGATCACCTCCCCGCCTTCGACCAGCGGTGTCATCTCGATACCGTCCATCGTACCGCAGTCCTGCTCGGTGATGATCGAGTCCTGCGCAACGTCGACGAGCCGGCGGGTCAGATAACCGGAGTTCGCCGTCTTCAGCGCCGTATCGGCCAATCCTTTGCGTGCGCCGTGTGTGGAGATGAAGTACTGCAGCACCGTCAACCCTTCGCGGAAGTTGGCAGTGATCGGCGTCTCGATGATCTCACCCGAGGGCTTGGCCATCAAACCGCGCATCCCGGCCAGCTGGCGGATCTGCTGTGCGCTGCCGCGGGCGCCGGAGTCGGCCATCATGAAGATCGGGTTGAAGCTCGAGCCGAGCTGTTTGTGCCCCTTGTCGTCCACCAGGGTTTCGGTCTGCAGCTCGCGCAGCATCTCGTCGGCGATGCGGTCCGTCACCTCCGCCCAGATGTCGACCACCTTGTTGTAGCGTTCGCCATCGGTGATCAGGCCCTGGTTGTACTGCTCTTCGATCTCACGCACGTCGCCGTGCGCCGACTCGAGCAGCTTGGTTTTGTTCGCCGGGATCACCATGTCTTTGATGCAGATCGACATGCCGGCACGCGTGGCGTAGTCGTAGCCCATGTCCTTGAGCTTGTCGGCGAAGATCACCGTGGCCTTGTTGCCGGAATAGCGGTAGGCGAGATCGATCAGGCGCCCGAGCTCTTTCTTCTTCATGACTCTGTTGACTTCTGCAAAGCTGATCTCGGATGGAACGATCTCGTACATGAGGACCCGCCCGACGGTGGTATCGGTGAGCTTGCCATCCATGCGGACGCTGATCGGTGCTTGCAAGTCGACTTCACCCTGATCATAGGCGATGCGCACCTCCTGGAAGCTGGAGAAGCGCTTGCCGGCCCCCGGGGCGTTGGGTCGCTCGCGAGTCATGTAGTAGAGGCCCAGCACGATGTCCTGGGTCGGCACGATGATCGGCTTGCCGTGCGCCGGCGACAGGATATTGTTGGTCGACATCATCAACGCGCGCGCCTCGACCTGTGCTTCGACGGAGAGGGGCACGTGCACCGCCATCTGGTCGCCGTCGAAGTCGGCATTGTATGCGGCGCAGACGAGCGGGTGGAGCTGGATTGCCTTGCCTTCGATGAGAATCGGCTCGAACGCCTGGATGCCGAGACGGTGCAGGGTCGGAGCACGGTTGAGCAGCACGGGGTGCTCGCGGATGACTTCATCGAGGATGTCCCAGACCTCCGGCCGCTCCTTCTCCACCATCTTTTTGGCGCTCTTGATGGTGGTCACGAAGCCGCGTTCCTCGAGCTTGTTGTAGATGAATGGCTTGAAGAGCTCGAGCGCCATCTTCTTCGGCAGGCCGCACTGATGCAAGCGCAACTCGGGGCCGACCACAATCACCGAACGTCCCGAGTAGTCGACGCGCTTGCCGAGGAGGTTCTGGCGGAAGCGGCCGCTCTTACCCTTGAGCATGTCGGACAGCGACTTCAGCGGCCGCTTGTTGGGGCCGGTGATGGCGCGGCCGCGGCGGCCGTTGTCGAACAGCGCGTCGACCGCCTCTTGGAGCATGCGCTTCTCGTTGCGCACGATGATGTCAGGAGCGTTGAGCTCCATGAGGCGTTTGAGCCGGTTGTTGCGGTTGATCACGCGCCGGTACAGATCGTTCAAGTCCGAGGTGGCGAAGCGGCCGCCATCGAGCGGCACCAGCGGGCGCAGATCGGGCGGGATGACCGGGATGGCTTCGAGGATCATCCACTCCGGGTGGTTGCCGGAGGTTTTCAGCGCGTTCACCACTTTGAGCCGCTTGGCGATCTTCTTGCGCTTCGCCTCGCTGGTCGCCTCACGCATCTCGACGCGCAGCTGTTGCGACAGCTCATCGACGTCGATGTCCTTGAGCAAGGAGCGGATGGCCTCGGCGCCCATCTCGGCGCGGAAGCCGTCGCCGTACTCCTCGCGCGCCTTGCGGTAACGGTTTTCGTTCAGGAGTTCCTTGTACTGCAACGGGGTCTTGCCGGCGTCGACAACGACGTAGGACTCGAAGTACAGCACCTTCTCGAGCTCCTTGAGCGTCATGTCGAGCAGCGTGCCGATACGGCTGGGCAGGCTCTTCAGAAACCAGATGTGCGCGACGGGGGTCGCGAGGTCGATGTGGCCCATGCGTTCACGGCGCACCTTCGACTGGATCACCTCGACGCCGCATTTTTCGCACACGACGCCGCGGTGGCGCATGCGCTTGTACTTGCCGCAGTTGCACTCGTAGTCCTTGGTCGGACCAAAAATCTTGGCGCAGAAGAGCCCGTCGCGCTCCGGCTTGAAGGTCCGGTAATTGATGGTCTCAGGTTTGCGCACCTCACCGTGCGACCAAGAACGGATCTTGTCGGGCGATGCCAGCGAAACCCGTAGGGCATTAAAGCTCAGCGGGTTCTTGGGTTTCTCGAATAATGTAAAGAGATCCTCCATGGTTCCTCCGTGGGTTCCGCGAACTACGAGCGGGCCTCGTCGGCCGGATTTTCTTCGAGCAGCTCGACATCGAGCGCCAAACTTTGCAGCTCCTTCATCATGACGTTGAAGGATTCGGGCAGTCCGGGTTCCAGCACGTTTTCTCCTTTCACGATCGCCTCGTACATGCGCGTCCGGCCGGCAACGTCGTCGGACTTCACGGTCAGCATCTCCTGCAGCGTGAAGGCGGCACCGTACGCTTCCAATGCCCACACCTCCATCTCACCGAGTCGCTGGCCACCGAACTGCGCCTTGCCGCCGAGCGGCTGCTGGGTGACCAACGAGTACGGCCCGGTCGAACGCGCGTGGATCTTATCGTCGACCAGGTGATGCAGCTTCATCATATACATGATACCAACGGTGACCGGATGGGCGAAGGCGTCGCCGTTGCGTCCGTCCCGCAGCCGGGCTTGGCCGGTCGCCGGCAAGCCGGCCTTCTTGAGCAAGTTGAAGATCTCGCCTTCCCCGGCGCCGTCGAACACCGGCGAGGCCACATGAATGCCGTTGGTGGCTTTGCGGGCGAGCTTGACCAGATCATCGTCCTTGAGAGAGTCGACGAAATCGCCAACCTCCTTGCCATACAGGTCCTTGAGTTTGTTGCGCAGGTCGCCCCCGTTGGGTTGCGCCTGGCCGAGTTGTACCCCGAGTGTGCGCGCCGCCCACCCGAGGTGCGTTTCGAGGATCTGGCCGACGTTCATTCGCGAGGGAACGCCCAGGGGGTTGAGGACGATGTCGACCGGCGACCCATCTTCGAGGTACGGCATGTCCTCCTCGGGCAGGATGCGCGACAGCACGCCCTTGTTGCCGTGGCGGCCCGCCATCTTGTCGCCGACCTGAAGCTTGCGCTTGATGGCCACGAACACCTTGACCATCTTGATGACGCCGGGCGGCAGCTCGTCCCCGCCCTTGAGGCGTTCGATCTTCTCTTGGAAGACCATGCGGATGAGCGACAACTGCTCCTGCATGGCTTCGACGACACGCCCCAGCTCCTCTTCCACTTTCTCGTTGCCGATTTTGATCTCGCCCCACAGGGCCTGTGGGATCTCCTCGAGATTCTCCGCCGTGAGCGTGTGGCCCTTCTGCAGCAACACCTTGCGGGTGTCGTCGGTCAAGCGCGTCGCCAGCGTCTCGCCGACGAGGAGCTTGCGCACCTTCTTCAGTGTCGATTCGCGGATGATGCGCTGCTCGTCCTGCTGATCCTTCTTGAGCTTTGCAACCTCCTCCTCTTCGATCAGACGGCTGCGCTCATCCTTTGACACGCCCTTGCGCGAGAACACGCGTGCGTTGATCACTGTGCCCTCGACGCCCGGGGGGACCTTCAGCGAAGTGTCGCGCACCTCGCCGGCCTTCTCGCCGAAGATGGCGCGCAGCAGCTTCTCTTCGGGTGATAGCTGCGTCTCGCCCTTGGGCGTGATCTTGCCGACAAGGATATCGCCCGGCCGCACCTCCGCGCCGATGCGGATGATGCCGCTCTCGTCGAGGTCTTTCAGAGCTTCCTCGCCGACGTTCGGAATGTCGCGCGTGATCTCTTCCGGGCCGAGCTTGGTATCGCGGGCGACGCACTCGAACTCCTCGATGTGCACGGAGGTGAAGTAGTCGTCCTTCACCACGCGCTCGCTGATGAGAATCGAATCTTCGAAGTTGTAGCCGCCCCACGGCATGAACGCGACGAGGACGTTACGGCCGAGGGCCAGCTCTCCCATCTCGGTGGACGCCCCGTCCGCGATTACTTCGCCCACATTGATGTGGTCGCCTTCGACCACGATGGGCCGCTGGTTGATGCACGTGTTCTGGTTCGAGCGCTGGTACTTGGTGAGATTGTAGATGTCGACACCCGGGTCGCGGCCGCTGTCGCTCGGCTTGTCGGCCTTGATGACGATACGGGTGGCGTCAACGCTTTCGACCACGCCGGCACGGCGCGCCAGCAGCGTCACGCCGGAGTCGCGGGCAACCACCTTTTCCATGCCGGTCCCGACCAGCGGTGCCTCGGTCCGCAGGAGAGGTACGGCCTGGCGCTGCATGTTCGAACCCATCAAGGCGCGGTTGGCGTCATCGTTCTCGAGGAACGGAATGAGCGACGCCGCCACACTGACGAGCTGGTTCGGCGACACGTCCATGAACTCGACCTGGTCGGGCCGCACCATGGAGAACTCGCCGCCGATGCGCGCCGAAATCAGGTCGGCGGTGAAGGTACCTTTCTGATCGATCGGCGCGTTGGCCTGGGCAATGACGTGATCTTCCTCTTCGAGCGCCGAGAGGTAGCGGATGCGGTCGGTGACCCGCCCGTTCTCGACTTCACGGTACGGTGTCTCGACAAAGCCGAACTCGTTGACACGTGCGTACGTCGAGAGTGACGCGATCAGGCCGATGTTGGGACCTTCCGGCGTCTCGATCGGGCAGACCCGGCCGTAGTGGGTCGGATGCACGTCGCGGACCTCGAACCCCGCCCGTTCACGCGTCAGGCCGCCGGGGCCGAGAGCCGACAGCCGCCGCTTGTGAGTGATCTCAGACAGGGGGTTCGTCTGGTCCATGAACTGCGACAGCTGGCTCGAGCCGAAGAACTCCTTGATCACGGCGGACACCGGCTTGTAGTTGATCAGCTCCTGCGGCATGAGCGTCTCGATGTCCTGCAAGCTCATGCGCTCCTTGATGGCGCGCTCCATACGCACCAATCCGATGCGGTACTGGTTCTCCACCAACTCGCCCACGGCGCGCACGCGGCGATTACCCAGGTGGTCGATGTCGTCGATCGTGCCGTTGCCGTTCTTGAGTTCGATGAGGTAGCGGACCACCTCCAAGATGTCTTCCCGGCGCAACGTGCCCTGGTCGAGCGGGACTTGCAGGCGCAGCTTATGATTCAGCTTCAGCCGACCGACACGCGACAAGTCATAGCGCTCGGCGTTGAAGAACAGATTGTTGAAGAAGGTGGTCGCCGTCTCGATCGTCGGCGGATCGCCCGGACGCAGCCGCTTGTAGATCTCGATGATCGCCTCTTCCGGGGTGTTGATGTTGTCGAGCAGCAAGGTGCTGCGCAGCGACGGGCCGATGTGTTGATCGTCGAGGAACAGTGCTTCGACCGATTGAATGCCGCGCTCGCGCAGACGATCGAGACGGTCGGTGGTGATCTCTTGGTTACACTCGACCAGGACCTCACCGGTCTTCGCATCGACGACGTCGTGCGCCGCAACGCGGCCGACGACTTCTTCCAGCGTGATCGGAATCTCGCGCACACCCGCGGCCTCCATCTGCTTGATGGCTGCCTTGGTGATCTTGCGGCCTTCCTTGACGATGAGTTCGTTGTTGTCGCCGCGGATGTCGCGCGTGGCCTTCAACCCGACTAGCTGGTCGGGCTTGAACTGCTTGGCAACCTTGCGGTTGTCGAGAAGGATGGAGTCCGTCTTGTAGTAGTAGTTGAGGAGATCCTCGGTGGTCATCCCGAGGGCGCGCAACAACACGGTGGCGTGAAATTTCCGGCGCCGGTCGATGCGCACATAGAGGATGTCGCGCGGATCAAACTCGAAGTCGATCCACGAGCCGCGGTACGGGATGATGCGTGCGGAGTAGAGGAGCTTGCCACTAGCGTGGGTCTTCCCCTTGTCGTGATCGAAGAACACCCCGGGCGAGCGGTGCAGTTGGCTGACGATGACCCGTTCGGTTCCGTTGATCATGAACGTCCCGTTGTCGGTCATCAACGGAATCTCTCCGAAGTAGACCTCTTGCTCCTTGACGTTCTTGATCGAGCGCGCACCGGTCTCGGGGTCGACATCCCAGATGACCAACTGGATGGTCACCTTGAGGGGGGCCGCGAAGGTCATCCCGCGCTCATGGCACTCCTCGACGGAGTACTTGGGCTCCCCGAGCGTGTAGCTCACGAATTCCAGCGAGGCAGTCTCGTTGAAGTCCTTGATCGGAAAGACCGAGCGGAAGACCCCTTGCAGGCCGCCCTCCCGCCGCTCACCCGCCGGCACCGAACGCTGGAGGAACTCTTCGTACGAGCGCTTCTGGATCTCGATAAGGTTGGGGATATCGATGATCTTCTTGATGCGCCCAAAATTCCGCCGCAACCGCAGATTGTTGGCGATTTGTGAACTCATGGCGACTCCTCACACCGTCCTGGAATCTGCGCTCACGTCAGCTCGACGACTCCCCCCGCCTCTTCGATCTTCTTCTTCATCTCTTCGGCTTGCGCCTTGGGCACGGCTTCCTTCACAGGCTTTGGGGCGCCGTCCACCAAGTCCTTGGCCTCTTTCAGCCCCAGACCAGTGAGTTCACGCACCACCTTGATGACCTGGATCTTCTTGTCACCCGCACTCTTGAGGACGACCGTGAAGTCCTCCTTCTCGGCGGCGGGGGCAGCACCCGGTGCAGCGGCCCCGGCGACCGCCGGGCCCGCTGCCATCACCGGCGCAGCGGCGCTGACGCCGAGTTCCTCTTCCAATTCCTTCACCAATGCCGCAGCATCCATCAAGCTCATGTTCTTGATGAAGTCTTTCACTTGCTCGCGGCTTACCATTGCTTCGCTCATCGCTGAATCCTCCTCTGTGCCTCAATCAGTTATTCACTCTTCTCCAGACGATCACGTACCCGACCCATCAGCCGGACCAGACGCGCTCCCGGCTCTTGCATCGTGCGCAGCAGCTGCGCCGCCGGTGCCTGCAGCAGGCCGAGCAACTGCGCCAGGAGCACCTCCCGACTGGGCATCTTCGCCAGCGCGGTCACCGCAGCCGGCTCGAGCACTCGGTCATCGAGAAAGCCGGCTTTGATCGATAATTTCTCGTTCTCCTCGGCGAACTTGACCAACACCTTGGCCACGGCGACTGGATCGGCATAGCCGAAGACCAACCCGGTCGGGCCTTCCAGCAGCGCCTCAAGCTTAGCGTATGCCGTTTCCTTCAGGGCACGGCGGGCGAAGGTGTTCTTCGCCACCTTGTACTCTCCGCCCGCTTGCTTCACCGCACGGCGCAACTGCTGCACTTTTGCGACGCTCAACCCTTGAGAGGTCGCCAACAGGGTCACTTTCGCCTGTTTGAAGCGTTCGTGCAACGCGGCGACGTTGGCCGCCTTCTCTTCTCGATTCACGGTTTCCTCCTCAGGCTGCCAGCGCGCGCACGGCGAGTGGATCGATACGAATACCAGGACCCATTGTTGACGACACCGCAACACTCACCAGATAGTTCCCCTTGGCCGCCGCCGGCTTGGCCTTGATCAAACTCGCCAGCAGGGCGCGTGCATTCTCCGCGAGCTTCTCCGAACCGAACGACGCCTTGCCGATGGCAACGTGCACAATCCCGGCCTTTTCGACGCGGAACTCGACCTTACCCGCCTTGAGTTCCTTGACGGCCTTGCCGACGTCCATGGTGACCGTGCCGACCTTGGGGTTGGGCATGAGGCCGCGCGGTCCGAGGAGCTTACCGATCCGGCCGACGAGTCCCATCATGTCGGGCGTAGCGATCGCTTTGTCAAAGTCGAGCCAATTCTCGGTGCTGATCTTCTTCACCAGTTCCTCGCCACCGGCGTAGTCGGCGCCTGCCTCGCGCGCTTCGCGTTCCTTCTCGCCCTTCGCAAAGACGAGCACGCGGACGGACTTGCCCGTGCCGTGCGGCAGCACCACGGTGCCGCGAACGTTTTGATCCGCCTGCCGCGGATCGACTCCGAGGCGGACCGCCATCTCGACGGTTTCATCGAACTTGGCTTTCGCCGTATCGACCGCCAACCGGATGGCGTCGTCGAGCGCATAGCGCTTGCTGCGGTCGACGAGCGACAGCGCTGTCTTGAAGCGTTTCCCTTGCTTTGCCATGGCTTCCCCGCCCTCAATCGACGATGTCGAGCCCGAGACTGCGGGCCGCACCTTCGACGGTTCGCATCGCAGCTTCGATGCTGTTCGCCGTCAGGTCGGGCATCTTGAGCTGCGCGATTTCCCGGACCTGGGCGCGCGTGACCTTGCCGACCTTTTTCTTGTTCGGTTCACCCGAACCCTTCTCGATGCCTGCGGCGCGCTTGAGCAGCACCGCTGCGGGAGGTGTCTTGGTAATGAAGGTGAAGGAGCGGTCGGCATAGACCGTGATGATGACGGGAATGATCAACCCCTGTTGCGCTTGCGTCTGGGCGTTGAATGCCTTGCAGAACTCCATGATGTTGACGCCGCGCTGGCCCAGGGCCGGCCCTACCGGAGGGCTGGGGTTCGCCTGGCCGGCTGGAATCTGCAGCTTGATCTCCGCAATTACCTTCTTCACAACACTGCTCCTCTGCGACGCCGCGTTACGCCTTCTCGACCTGCACGAAATCCAACTCGACGGGTGTCGCCCGCCCGAAGATACTGATGAGTACGCGCAGCTTGCCTTTGTCCGCCTTGACCTCCTCGACGACGCCGTTGAAATCCTGGAACGGTCCATCGATCACCTTGACGTTCTCTCCCGACTCGAAGAGGACCTTCGGTTTTGGCCGCGCCGCACCTTCGGCCATCTGTTGGCTGATGTCGCGCACTTCGTTTTCCGAGATCGGCGCCGGGTGGGTGGCGTCGCCGACAAAGCCCGTGACCTTCGGCGTCGATTTCACCACGTGCCACGTCTCGTCGTTCAGCTCCATGTTCACCAGGATGTAGCCCGGGAAGAACTTGCGCGACGAGGTTTTCTTGCGACCTTTGACCAACTCGACGACCTTCTCCGCCGGCACCAGCACTTCGCCGAAGTACTCCTGCTTGCCGAGCGTTCGGATGCGCTCTTCGAGCGCGGCCTTCGCCTTATGCTCGTAGCCGGAATAGGTATGAATGACGTACCACGCCTTTGCCATCGCCGCTCAGCTCAGAATGGCCTGCACCAGGTGCGAGACCGCAAAATCAACCACGCCAAGGAAGATTGCGACGATCACCGTGACCACGAGGACCACGACGGTGGCGGCATACGTTTCCTTGCGGGTCGGCCAGTGGACCTTCTTCAACTCGGCCCACACCTCGCTCAAGAAGTTCACCGTCCGCGGAACCGCGTCACGCACTTTCCCAATCTGTTCCTGCAGCGCCATCAACTGTCTATCGCTCCGCTCGTGATCGAGCGGGTCAGGCAGGGCTCGAACCTGCAACCCCCGGATTTGGAGTCCGGTGCTCTGCCAATTAGAGCTACTGACCCGACACGACGCCGTCCGGGGCACGTGTCACTCGCGCCCCGTGTCGTCTCCGCTCGTTTCTTCAGACCTTCGACTCCTTGTGAACCGTGTGCGCCCGGCATGACGGGCAGAACTTGCGCATCGACAGCTTGTCCGTTGTCGTCTTCTTGTTCTTCGTGCTGGTGTAGTTGCGGCGCTTGCACTGCTCACACTGGAAGGAAATCAAGTCGCGCATGTCGCCATTCCCCTACTTGATGATCTTGCTCACCACGCCGGCGCCGACGGTGCGGCCGCCTTCGCGGATGGCAAAGCGCAACCCTTCGTCCATCGCAATCGGCGTGATCAGCTCGATGGTCACCCGCACGTTGTCCCCGGG
>Ga0335069_10008260_pt1 | contig 14911 bp, 12 predicted proteins | sample Lox_Sample_11_FD_206714 | JGI IMG/M metagenome (GOLD analysis project Ga0335069, IMG submission 206714) | Soil microbial communities from Loxahatchee National Wildlife Refuge, Florida, United States - Lox_Sample_1.1 | ecosystem: Environmental > Terrestrial > Soil > Wetlands | place: USA... | reverse complement strand
CGATTTGCCGTTGTTGAACTTCGGCGAGAGCCGTTTCAACTCGGCGCTGACAAGGTCTCCGATGCCGCCCAGCTTCTTGTGTCCGAACGCGTCAGTGCTCTGATCCGTGAAAACCATCTCCCCGCCTTCGAACATTGCGCCTTCGCTCACCAGCACCACCGAGTAGCGGCTTGGATTTTTGTTGCGATCCGCGACGAGCAGTTCGGTCAGTCGCTCCATGTTGAACTTGTGTTCAGGAATTACGCATCGGTTCGCGGCGCCGGCCATTGTCGGCAGCATCGCGGTAAAACCTGCGTAGCGTCCGAAAACCTCCAGCACGAGGAAGCGCTCGTGCGATCCGGCCGAAGTGCGCAGGTTGTTCGCGATCTGAATGGTACGCGTGACGCACGTGCTGAAGCCGATGCAATAATCCGTGCCGGGCACATCGTTGTCCATCGTCTTGGGGATGGCGACCACCTTAACGCCTTCCTGGTAGAGGCGCACGCCATAGCTCAGCGTGTCATCACCGCCGATGGGAATGAGGTAATCGATGCCGAAGAATTCGAGGTTCTTCAGAACCTCGGGCGTGAGGTCGTTCACTTCGTCTTTGTAAGTGGATTTCAGGTGGTCGGGAACGCTGTCCTTCTTCACCTTGCTGGGATTAGTTCGCGAAGAGTGCAGGAAGGTGCCACCGGTACGTCCCGCGCGGTTCACCATCTCTTCTGTCAAGCATCGGAAGTTGTCACTGTTGTCGTAGCCTTTATCGCGAACAGGGTCAACCAACCCTGCCCAACCACGCCGTATGCCGACAACCTTGTAGCCCTCGCGTAACGCACGAAACGTCACGGAACGAATCGCCGGATTCAAGCCCGGCACATCACCACCACCAGTAAGAATGCCGATTACACCCTTCGTCGTAGCCATGATCCCTTGCCTCTTCGAGATGAGGTTTGATTAAGCCTTTCAGTATGCCATCCGGACGCCCTCTTGCGTAGTGCTGAGCACAGCGCACTGTGATTGCGTGCGCAATATCGCCTGTTTCCCTTTTCAAGCAGGGGTCCCGTCCGAGTCCGCTTTTGGCTTGAGTGGGAGTGTGTCTTCGCTTCGGGATCAGGTTGTTCGCTGCAACAGGCACGCCGCGCCCCTTTTCGGCCCTGCGCGCATTTGTTATATTGAGTAGGACAACTTGCGTGGCGCTATCGTCTAGGGGTTAGGACGTGAGATTCTCAATCTTAAAACCCGGGTTCGATTCCCGGTAGCGCTACCAGAACTTCTTCCAGAGCCATCCAAAGACATCCAACAAAGTTCGCAACTTACACTAAATAAACACAACTATGCCTGATGCGCGTCTATCAAGGTGCAACTCTGTCCGTTGACAGCCGGGGGCAACTGGGGGCAACATTGGGGGCAACTGAGTTCTTCGGTTCCCGGAGTTGCCCCCATGCCCCTGACCGACGTCGCGATCCGCAGCGCCAAACCAACCGCGAAAGCTTTCAAGCTTTATGACAGTGGTGGGCTCTATCTGGAGATTTCCCCTGCTGGCGGGAAATGGTGGCGCCTGAAATTTCGGTTCAACGGAAAGGAAAATCGAATATCCCTTGGCGTGTATCCCGATGTGAGGCTGAGCAACGCTCGTGAACGTCGGGATGAAGCACGAAAACAGTTGGCTAGCGGAGTCGATCCAAGCCAAGATCGCAAAGCGCAGAAAGCCGCCCAAGCAGACCGTCTTGCAAACAGTTTTGAGCAGGTAGCGCGGGAGTGGTTCAGTAAGTTCTCCCCGAGCTGGGCACCGGCTCACGCCGCAAGAAAGATTCGTCTTTTCGAGCGCGACATCTTTCCCTGGATTGGAGATCGGCCGATCGCCGAAATTACAGCACCTGAATTACTCGCCGTGCTGCGCCGAATCGAGAAGAGGGGCGTACGTGAAACTGAACGCCGCGCGAAGGTCTCCTGTGGGCAGGTATTTCGCTATGCTGTCGCTTCGGGCCGTGCTGAGCGTGATCCGTCGGGCGATCTTCGGGGTGCTCTGCCTCCAGTGAATACCGAACACTTCGCCGCGATTACGGAACCAGAGAAGCTGGGGGCGATTCTGAGGGCGCTGGATGCTTACGAGGGAACGCTGCCAGTGCGCTGCGCCATGCGCCTCATGCCCATGCTTTTTGTGCGGCCCGGTGAACTGCGTACGGCTGAATGGGCGCAAATTGACCTCGAAGCAGCCGAGTGGCGCTACCAAGTGACAAAGACGAAAAGAGACCATATTGTGCCGCTGTCAAAACAAGCGGTGAAACTCCTGCGCGAAGTACTCCCAATCACTGGGCGGGGCAGGTACGTCTTTCCAAGCGCACGGAGCAACACGCGGCCGATGAGCGATAACGCAATTCTTGCTGCCATGCGAACGATGGGCATTTCCAAGGATGTCACGACGGGGCACGGCTTCCGTGCAACTGCCCGAACGATTCTCGATGAAGTGCTCGGTGTCAGGGTCGACTTGATAGAACATCAGTTGGCACACGCCGTAAAAGATCCAAACGGGAGAGCGTACAACCGGACAGCGTTCCTGCCTGAACGCCGAAAGATGATGCAGACCTGGGCCGACTATCTTGACAAACTGAAGGGCGCAAAAGCGTCGACCTGTTCGAGTCGTGGACAAGCCAAGGGGAATAGCCCTGGGGGGCCGAGTACAGTGAAAAGGCAGTCTAAGCCGCGCGGTCAGACGGCGCAGTCCGCAGGCTAGGACGAGACGCGAGGACACGGTCGCGCGCCCAAGTTAAGATCTCTTCTTCGACCCATCCCACTGCCCTGCCGCCAAGCCTGACAGGGGGCGGAAAATGCCCGGTCTTGATCTGCAGATAGATGGATGACCGTGAGAGTCCGGTCAATCGTTTTACTTCCGGAAGACGTAAGAACGGCATGGCATTTTCTCCCTTCATCTCCTGCCCGAAATCTGTGCAGCCTGCGCCTTCACCTGACTTTGGCGTGAACACGCGTCGGTGTCTAGTGAATTCCGTGCAGCGCGTTATGCACTGCGGGAATAGCGGCCGCTTCACCACAATTTGCGCAACTTTGGTTTTCAGAGCTGCATCGAAAAATAAATCGCAGCGTTTACCCCCGAAACGCTGAACTGGTGTTGCCGCCCTATTCAGGTCTCATCTTTCCCGGAGGATTGCAATGGTGATACCAGACATTCGCTTGCTTCAAGCTGCGAACGTATTGGCGGAAGAGTTGAACTTCTCCCGTGCAGCCGAACGCCTGCGAATCGATCAGTCCACGCTTAGCAAACGAATCATGGAATTGGAAGGACTGGTCGGAGTGCGCCTCTTCGAGCGTAATCATCAGCAGGTGGAATTGACTGAACCTGGTCGCCATTTTGTACAAGAAGCCCGCAATGCCTTGCTGCACGCCGAACGCGCAGTATTGAGTGCGACGGCGGCATCGCGTGGGGCTGACGAGGTTCTCAATCTTGGACGGTCTGCCTATGTTGACCCGTATCTCATCACCGCTCTGCTGTCCATTCAACTTCCGCTATTTCCAGGCTTGAAGATAAAACAGTGGAGCAATTACTCCCACGAACTGGCGCACCAGGTTGCTTTGGGGAAGCTGGATATGGCGTTGGTCATTGCGGTTCCCGACTCAGCCAAGTTGAACCTCCTCACCGTCGCCGAGGCCAGCGTATTTATCGCTCTGTCGAGAGACAATCCCCTGAACGACAAAGAAGAGCTTCGACTTGAAGATATCTGTGACCACGATTGGGTTCTACCCGCACCGCACGTAAATCCGCACCTTTATGAAATGCTGCAAGACGTGAGTGCGGAAAGGAAGATCAAGGCGCCCGAGGCGCATTACTTCATGACAGCGGAAGAAGCGTCCGAGCTAATTTTGGCGCACGATGGGGTAGCGTTCTTGACTCTTGGGGCGGCGTGGCGCATTGCGCGCGACGGAGTCACGATGCGCCCGTTGGCAGAGCCACGCCTCCGGCTAGTCACGAAGCTAGCAACCCGCGCCGACAACAAATCTCGCCTCGTGAGCGAATTTGTCCGGGCTGTCGGGCGAAGACTGATGAGCACGCGTTCAGCACAACAGCAGCGTCTGCCCCTAGCGGGATGAGACCTTCGCAGGGAAAGCTCCTTGGCGCACACGGGTACCATCATCTTCTCGTATAGCTACGTTCAACGGGCCTTCAAGCCCGCAATTTGGACACGGATATACTCCTGAAGTAAGGGCTCTGCCCTCGCACTCTTCTCTTCGGAACGCGCTTCCGCAATGAATACATACATGATAGTGATTGAGCTTCCGTTTGGGTTGATCTGAACCGATCACAAATGAACTCCGAGTTTCTAGCGAGAATGTTGGTACGCGTAAAATGAACGAGGCACTCGTGATCCAGGTCCCTCAGTGCACCGTTGGTGATCCGCACCACCTTTACTTCCTTACGATTTCCGATACTGATCGGATTCAACAGGCATCGCATTAACCTCATTTCGAAGGGGCCGATGATGCTCAAGTTGCGTCGCGGCATCCCCGTTTGCGGTGTGTGACTGGGCCGCAATAGTGCTCCAATTTACGGCCCGTGCTGAAAGTCCCAGTGCGCTGGCCACGTGGTCGGAATACCGGGCAAGACCAGAGGCGCTGGAAAGTGAAGGTGGCCCCAGGTCTTGGTTTTTCGCGCACCATTGAAGATGTGTTCTTGTAGTTCCCATTTATGCATGACAGAACTCCGGTGCTTTGATCGGACTCCGCGATTGATCGATTACTGCATTCATTGACAAAACGTCGGAGAGTCGCTCCGCGCGCCTCAGTTGCAGAATTTCATTCTCCCTAGGAAGAGCACTGCAAAGCAGTGGCCCGCACCGACCGAAGAGGTACGGAATTCAGCTATTCTGGCGAGCTTCTTGAAAGTTCGGATATTTTTTGCATGAATGGCAGCAAATCCGGGCAGTGTCATTGCAAACGAATCAGGATGCGGGGCAAGAACTCTCTGGGGAAGCTAGATGGATAAAACGGCGACTCTAACACCGGCTACTATTCGACTGATCTCACGAGTGATCAGGTGCCCGCGAGGACAGAATAACGAATCAAAGGCCTTGAGTCTGGAATGGAACCATGTGTTGGTCCAATTGCGACCGCGTTCCTTGCAGGCGTAGAAGTGTCATCGGACGGAGCGACTGGATAACATGGAAACAGAACTAGCAGTGTCCAAACGGAAGCTCTCATTGATCAACGCAAGAGTGGATGCTCGAGACGTGCATTTCTCAGCGAGACAGAGGGCGTTTTCTTGCGATCTCTTTTACAGAACCAAGTTACTTTGCCATTCGCGCCTGTCGGTCGCTCTACTCTCAGTTTCGCTTGTAACTTCCGTCTACAATTCCGCGTCGGAAAGGACAATTGCCGTTATCCTCATTTCAGTGAGTTGGTTTGGCGGCGGCACTTGTTCCTATGTTGCTTTGCCATCAGTGGTGTCCCGGAATCATCTGGCGGACTAGCAGCGCAGGAAGAGGTCGCAGGGTCCGCACTGCAGCTGCGCTTAAACGTGATAGTCGGCACTAGAATAGGTGTTCATTTGTGAAATGAATCCACGTTGAACTTGCAGAAGTCTCTCAGAATTCTTGAATTAGCATTTGGCAGGTGCAAATCAGGAACTCGGCGGCTGTTGTGAGCTGTCGGCAATGCGCATCGCTACCGCAGTTACACGGCCCACGACCTCGGCGTCATTGGGATATCGAAGCTGCCGCACCTGTTGATGGGATTGCGGAGAGGGGATGAGAGTCAATAATCCACCGTCGAGTTGACACCAACTGCAAGCGTAGCTTTCGCGCAGTTCGACAAAGTAGACGGGACGCTCATGCTCGTTTTGCCAATTTCCATGCTTAATGCTCCTCTGACGCGGATCGATATGAACAAACGATCCAGGCCTAATCAGGGGATAAAGCGTGTAATCCTTAAGTCCAACATAGCCGCACAGGGAATTGTTTGGATTCAATTGCCGGAGCAGCGAAACCGGAATCTCTCCCCACCCCTCAAACATCCTTGCCACCAGATTCGTCTGATCCAATTGAACCTTGTCCCGCAGCTCGAGCGGAGCCAGGATCGCGGGGCCAGTCTCATCACACGGAGGTTCGATTAGGTGAGTACGGGGGAGCAGGATTGCTGATTGCATCTTGCCGATGTCGCGAACGGAAATCCCAAAGAACGCGAGAATCTCATCATATCGGCGGTGATAAATCAGGCTCAGGCTGTAGAGCTTGTAGATGCTGGGGGTGAACTCTCCCTTCTCAATCTCAGCAAGCCATGTGTGAGAAATACTGTATTCTTGATTGCTTTTTTCCCGCGCGATTTGTTGACTGAGTCGCTCAACATCGCGCGTAGAAAGGCGCACACGCAGGCGCTCTTGCCGAAGTCGCATTCCAGCATCCGGATTCGGTTTCGACCCCAACATGGGCAGAACATCCTAAGTGGAATCCAAGCGAATGTCCAGCGTCACACCTCTTTCTTCGTGCGTATTCAGCGTCGATGATCGTCATTTGATAGCGAGTTTTTCTTTTAGATGGTCGTAATTCCGACCACACAGGCTCAATCACTTCGTTTCTTCACATCCCGGCGCGTGCCTTGATTTCAAAGTGATTGCCCGCCGATGGGCAGGATTCCGGCCAGGATGACGCGGTAGCCTCTTCGAGCTAGGTGCGGGCGCTATCTTTCATTGCAGCCGCGCGTGTCGCCGCGATGCGCGTCCTCACAAACACACTCACCCTCCTCGCTCACCGCGAAAGATACCGGAAGGCTCATGCGCACCACGGAAGGATTGCGAACGAACATAGATTTAGCAGATCGCCTGAAAAGGATCCTCGCAGCAAGAAATCTTACTCTTCACCAGGCCTCGAAGCTCTCAGAAGAGTTGTATGGACGCCATTCGCGTTATTTTGTGCCGCACAACCAATATCACGAACTACGAAGCGGATTGTTTAGTCCTTCCTTGCATCAGGTATGCACTCTCAGCAGGATAACGGACTACGATCTCCTGGACTGGTTGCGCGTTTTTGGATTCAGCCCGGAGAAGATTCCGCAATTACAAGTTGCATTACCATCGCGGCACACGGTTCTTTTGGATCCCTCGCTTGAATCCCTTGATTCCTGGATACCGTGGTTTCGGGATCGGAGCGGTAGTGTTCATGCGCAGGACGTCTTCCCTCTGGGCCGAGTTTTGGAATCTTGTCCACCCAGACGCCGGCGTTCGTTTGCAGAGGCTGGCGGTAAAGGATATCTGTACCTCAAGATCGGAACCGATGACGCTTTGGCATACCCTGATCTGCTTCCTGGCAGCATTGTGCGCGTCGATCCTCGCCTTCCCGGCGATCTATGCGCTGCAGAGGGTTCTCTTTCCGATCGCCTTTTTCTGCTTCGACACAATAGGGGCTTCTGGTGCAGCCGTCTGCGGTTCAAAGCAAGCAATCGCATTTGTCTCCTCAGCAATCGGCTGCCCTTCGCGAGTATTGAGTTTCGGGTCCCCGAGGAAGCGCGCATACTCGGCGTTGTCGACATGGAGATTCGGCGCGTAGATCGCTTCCAAGAACCGGAAGTACCGAAGCAGTTGGCGCGCCAATGGGAACCGGAGCCAATCAGCAATATGATCACGCGCCTCAGCGAATTATTGCGATTTGCCAGAAGTCGGGCCGGTCTATCGTTTCGAGAAGCAGCGTCGATCAGCCGGGAGATTGCTGGCCTGTTGGGAAACGAGCACTACTTCGCTGCATCTGGCTCACTCTCCGATTACGAAGCTCAAAATGACCCACCTCGACATATACACAAAATAATCACTTTATGTGCTCTCTATGGAGTGCATCTACACGATTTCCTCAACGCGGCGGGGATTGATGCAAAGAACCTGGGAAAGGAGCCAATCCCGCCTGAGCTGGTATCGGAATCGGGAGGCTCGGGGATAGATATTGCCGTGAGCCCCGCGGAAGATACTACCAGTCCTAAGCGAAACTGGCTGGTTGCACAATTCGGCGAGCTTCCATTCTTCCTCAGAGGATCCCTGGAGGCGATGTCCGGCATCAGGAAACCGTCATTGCACGACTTCTTCTGGATTGGTGAACAGAAGGATGCATTCCATCCTTCTCTAAGAAATGCACTGCTGGTCATAGTTAATCGGCACAAAAAGAAGCCAGTACGAATAAGATCTATACCGCTCTGCCAACAGCCACTCTACATGCTCATGACGCGCGATGGCCGGTATCTTTGTGCCTCATGCAGCATAGAGAATTCCAGATTGGTCATTCACCCACTCGAGAACAGTTCTCAGTCGCCTGGTCAGTTTCGAATTTCACAGGACGCTGAGATGGTGGGCCAGATTGTCACCATCGTGAGAAAACTTGCTTGATTGTCAGTTTCTCGAACACTCAGCAGAACCGGTTTCAGTTGGATTCTCCACATTCCGCATGGTGATTCTCTGGATCTGAACGAAAAGCGAACGATCGTCGGCCTCATTCGTGTCCGGATCAGTAACTCGCTACTCTGTCTGAGCGTTGGAAGGCGCTGCTACTCCTCGTCGAATGCCATACCCTCGGCCATCGTCTCAGATTCCGGAAGAGCTTCGATGGCTCTTCGAGCAGGTCCGTCCGTGCTGGCATTGGCTCGCAGGCAGCTTTATTTTGATCACGGCTGGCAGTCTCTGCGGGCTTCTTTCTCCCCTTATCCTGAAATGGCTGATCGATCATGTATTTCCAGGTCGAGAAACACGACTGCTGGCGGGTCTCGTAGCACTGCTGTTCGTCGCGTCGATCGGCAAAGCCCTGCTGACAAGTCTTGGGGCCTATCTGAGCTTGAATGCGGCGCAACGAACGAGCGTGCGCTTGCGCACAGGTCTCTTGCGGCATCTGGATCGACTCTCGGCAGACTATTACGAACACACGTCGGTGGGCGCAGTTTTCTATCCGATGAAGGAACCCATCGAAGAGATTTCCTATTTAGGCTCTGATCTGCTTCCTTCCACGTTGCGTGTTCTGTTGGCGAGCGGATTCACGATTGTCGCTATGTTTATGCTTAGCCCGCTGCTGACGCTGACGATTCTCCCGGTGGCACCCGCGTTTGTGATCACCAGACAATACTTCCGAAAGCGCTTCGCCGTGGAGTCCGATTCTGTTCAACAGAGTCGGATATCGTGGAGCAATTATCTCCAGGAACATCTGGCTGACGTTGTTTCGATTCAGCTGCTCAGACAACAGCGTCGGCAGGAAAGAAAAGCATTTGGTCTGCTGGCCAAGACCATCCGTTGCGAACAGGGTCTCTTTAGGACGGGCATTTACTTCAGTGTGGTTACGTCCATTGCAGTGGTTTCGGCTATGTCCTGGGTTATTGGGCTTGGCGGGTGGGCTGTGGTGAGTGGAAGGTTGAGTATCGGGAGCCTGGTTGCGTTCTATGGATTTCTGATGCAGTTTTTCGAACCGCTTAGCAGCGTTGCAGAGCTGTACGCACGCGCTCAGAAAACATTTGCGAGCATTCGTCAGCTCCAGGTTGTACTGCGACAACGTCCCAGTATCACAAATCCGGTCGATGCACCAGTGTTGCGCGGGGAGCAATCCTGGCAACTGGACTTTAGAGACGTCAAGTTCCGCTATCGTGAACGAGAAAATGGGCTCTCAATCCCGTCACTTCAGATACTTGCTGGAGAACAAGTAGCCATCGCTGGAGAAAACGGAGCAGGCAAAAGCACCCTAGTGAAACTCATCGTGCGCGTCTATGACCCGGATACTGGCTCCATCTGCATCGGAGGACGCGACATCAAGACATTTGAACTGGAAAGCCTTCGGCTCTCAGTCGCCTATCTACCGCGCGATCCGACGCTGTTTGACGGGAGTATTGAAGAGAACCTCCGCTTTGCGAGCCCGATGCCCTCTGAAGACCAATTGCAAGATGTCATTCAATGCGCTGATATGTCCCGATTCGTCACAAGTGTTCACGGCGGGATCAAGCACAAACTCGGGCCGCGAGGATGTCGGCTCTCCGGCGGCCAGCGTCAGCGCTTGGCGATCGCGCGTGCGCTGATCACGCGTCCGCGCATCATGATTTTTGATGAAGCGACCTCGTGCCTTGATCCACTTTCAGAAGAGCTCATATTGAACAATGTGCACCTCTATCTTCCGACCTCGACACTGATTGTCATTTCCCATCGCCAGTCTACGATCGCGAAATTCAGGCGCGTGCTCACGCTAGCTGGCGGTCGTATTGCTGCTGACTCGGGCGGAAATACGAGCGAGGTATCCTTAGTGCCGAAACAGCAGATCCCCTTGGATTCTTCTCAATTCTGAACACTGGTCAACAATAACGAGTTGTGGCTAGCGGCAATCTCGCAAACTCAGTGCCGGAACAGTCACTGCGCGCTTCGCAGTCTCTGTTTGAGGCGAAAGCGAACAGCTTGTGCATTCCCGCCATGATGGCGCCAACAATGTATCTCGTTGATTCTTGTCGACGTTCCCCGCCAGAATACGTTTTACACGAACACCCCGTCGATTGTCTCGCCTACCGTGACTGGTCATGTCAAATTCTCTCCTGTTGTTGGTGTAATGCACGCGCACCGATTTGGTGGGGAGACATGTACCGAATAGTCGATGGAGTTCGAAGTGTACAGAGCCGAGATGGCGGAGTTGTACTGGACATTAGTCACGGAAAGCTTGTCCGCTTGAATCCGATTGGTTCATTGATCTTCGATCAGCTGCAACAAGGTCGAACCGAAGATCAGATCGTCGATCGCATTAGCCGCGAGTTTGACGCGCCCTTCCCAACTGTTCAAAGCGATGTGCGCGAATTCCTGAAGACGCTCGAAGAGCAACAACTCCTGTGCGATGACTGATTGGAGAAACCATGGATCCAGTGGATAGCAATTCGACTCCTGCTTCGATCCGGAGTGAGGTAGACCAGGAAGTTCGCCGCCTGATCCTGCTGCGTCGCTCGGGAGCAGAGGTGCTCCTGCTTCAACACGATTCTCTGTGCACTCTCCCTTCCCTGATCATTCCGCGCTATCAACGCGTGGCAGAGTGTGTGACTCTGGAAGTTGAAAAGCGCTTCGGTATCTCTGCATATTGCTTGTTTTCGACGGCGATCCCCAAAAGAATCACCGCATCAGAAGGTGAGGCAGATTGCTGCTTTTACGATGTGATGGCGTGTTTGGAGAAGGATCAACTTGAGCCAGAAGAGTGCGTCTGGTGTTCCGCAGATCCGCTCGCGCAAGGGTTGCTCCCTGAAGACACGCTCGAAGCAGTCCGCTCGGCCATCAATACAATGCGCGAATACGTGAACGCGCCAGCAACTGGGCCGTTCGGAAGACCGGGTTGGCTTCAGGATATAAGCGGCCGGGCGGGCAAAGACATAGAACCACTCGGGCTTCGACTGTCCGGTCAGTTCAAGCAATTCAACTCATCCCCAACTTTTGCACTGGTTCGGTTCGAAACCGATGGTCCCGCAATCTGGTTAAAGGCGGTTGGAGAGCCCAATATCAGGGAATTTCCAATCACACAAGCGATCGCCGAGTTGTTTCCGAAATATGCTCCGGCAGTCATCTCCACAATGCCGGAGTGTCACGGATGGCTGAGCCCCGAAATCGAAGGCATGGAGCTTTCGCAAACTCGCGATCCCCGGCATTGGGAAAGCGCGGCGTTTGCCCTTGCACGTTTACAGATTGATTCGATCGGGAAACAGCATGTGCTGTTGAACGCCGGTGCCCGCGATCTTAGGGCGGAAGTGCTTGTTCGAGTCGTCGAGCCATTTCTGCTCGTGATGACCCAGCTCATGGATGAACAGTTATCAGTTCCTCCGGTGCGTCTGACCAAAGCAGAGATTTCCTCACTGGGAGGTGAGCTCCAAAGAGCATTTTCGCTGCTCCGAGACTCGGGTGTTCCAGAAACGCTTGGGCATCTCGATCTCGGTCCCGGCAATATCATCGCTTCGCCTGAGGGCTGCAGATTTCTGGACTGGGCGGAAGCCTATGTCGGATTTCCATTCTGCAGCTTTGAGTATCTGCGCCGACACTTTCAGCGCTATCTCGGCATGGACAGACATCTCGAAGTAAGGCTTATCGCGGCGTACACCAAACCTTGGCTCGCGGTTGCGGCCCCGGAGACAATCGCAATCGCACAAACTTTGGCGCCGATGCTCGCAGTATTCTTCTTCGCTGCGGGAACAGACGCCTGGCACGACCGCGACAGGCTCCGTGATCCGAAGACGGCGGCCTACCTACGCGGCCTGACCCGGCGCCTTAGACGAGAAGCTGACGAGTTGAGTTCAGGGAGGTCACGATGCCTATCCTTGTAGGACCTCCACCTCAAACTCCGATCGATAGCGTGACGGATGTTCTGCATGGCGTCATGGTCGATGATCCTTTTCGGTGGTTAGAGGATCAGAATTCGCCCGCAACTCGGGAGTGGCTGCGGGTGCAAAAACGGTATACCCGCTCGCATCTGGATGGAATTCCAGACCGACATCGAATCCGAAGTCGCATACACGAGTTCCTTGCTGTTGAAACATACGATTCAGTACAGATTGTCGGCCATCGATATGTGTTTCGCAAAAGACTTGCGGAGCAGGAGCAGGCTTGCATTTACCTTCGCGAGGGTCCCGAGGGCAAAGATCAACTCTTGCTCGATCCAGCCAAGTTGAGCGGTGGCAAGTATCTATCAGTCCGCCCCCTACTGTTGTCACAGGATGGGAATCTGCTGCTTTACGAGACGAGAGATGGCGGTGAGCGGATGGGAACCTTTCAGATATTGGACATTCCTTCAGGGGAAACTCTTTCTGACGCGTTTCCACGCGGTTATTTGCGGGGTTTTGCTTTCACGCGGGATTGCCGTGGTTTCGATTACGTTCACGAGCCTGCCCTTCAAGGGAAGCTTAGTCGCAGCACCGCCTATCGACACGAGTTCGGAACGTCGTTCGACAATGATCACGTCATTTTCTCGGCCGACGGAAGCGCCACAACGCGTTTGCAGATGATCGCTGGTAATGAGTGCCTCGGTTTTCTTGTCTACCGCTTCGTGGAAAGGACCTACACAGATTTCTATTTGTGGCCGCGCGATGGAAAGAGTGACCCAAAGAAGATCGTCGAAATCGCGGACTACATGTTTGGGCCGCGCCTGCTTGACGATGGACGAATCGTCGCTATTACAAACAGCGGTGCTCCCAACCTCCGTATCGTTGAAGTTCGCCAGCAGCAAGGAAGACAAGCGGAATTTGTAGATCTGGTCCCGACCACAGATCACCTTATTGAAAACTGGATCGTGACCAAGAGTCGAATCTTCGTTTCCTACCTCCAGGAGCTCAGAACCAGGATTGCAGTGTTCGACCTCGATGGCAGATTTCTTCACGATCTAGCGATCAACAGTTCTGACACAGTCCGCATGACCGGCGGTTCATGTGACTGCGATGAGCTGATTGTCGAACGCGAATCCTTCACGAAGCCTATTGAGATCTGGCGATATCCGAAGCCGGGATTTGAACCAAGAATTTGGGCAAGAAAAGAAATCCGCTTCGAAGAATGTTGCTACTGGCAAGAGCAAGTCTGTTTCGAAGCGCAAGACGGCACAGAGATCCCGATGTTCCTCGTCGGCCAGCGCAAAGTGCTTGAGGGCGGTCCCAACCCAACGATCATGACGGCATACGGCGGCTATGGCACCTCGATGACACCCCAGTTCAGCGTCTTCGCTGCATATCTGATGGAAAGGGGCTGCGTCTTTGCACTTCCCAACATTCGAGGCGGGTCCGAGTTCGGAGCTGCTTGGCATGAGGCTGCAAAACGGCGGAAACGTCAGGTTGCATTCGACGATTTCATCCACGCGGCCGAGTGGCTTATTGCAACGCGGAGGACTGAACCGGCGAAACTCGCAATTTTCGGAGGATCGAACTCAGGGCTACTGGTTGGCGCCGCTTTGACCCAGAGGCCAGAGCTGTTTCGTGCCGTGGTCTGCATGGCCCCCTTGCTCGATATGCTTCGTTATCACCTCTTCGATGGTGCGTATGTGTGGAAAGACGAATTCGGGACTTCGGAAGACCCAGCTGATTTTCCTGCCCTAGCGGCCTATTCGCCGTACCACCGAGTGCGTTGCGGAGTGCAATATCCGGCAACCATGTTGATCTCCGGAGACGCCGACCAAAACTGCAATCCCATGCATGCCCGCAAGATGACGGCCCGGCTTCAGATGGCGGGCTCCGCGCATCCTGTCATTCTCGACTATAGCGAGTATCGCGGGCATTCCCCAGTTCTTCCTTTGAGCGAACGTATCGATGGTTTAACTGACCGACTTGCTTTTGTCTGCGGACAACTCGGTCTCGCAGTGTAACTGGAGGATCGCTATGCAGTGTCTTCGACTGCGGGCTTATTTCGAATTAATCATCTTCGACTTCTACCTGAGGCGAAGGGACTTCTCTTTGCTGCATGCGAAAGTGCGCGCATGCCGGCTCAGACCAGGCACGACAACGCTAGAGACTGTCGGCCAGATTTGTCGAGCAATGGACGAGGCCTGTATTTGGTACTGGAAGGAAGTGCTCTGCCTGCAGCGCTCGGCGGCGACGACCTGCCTGCTGCGAAAGAACGGCGTGCCTGCCCAAATGGTGATCGGAACATCGCAGATACCGTTCCGCGCACATGCCTGGGTGGAACTCGGCGGTCAGGTGGTCAACGACAAGCCATACATCGCAGAAATCTATTCAGTTCTCGATCGGTGCTAACGCATAAGAGGGGCGGACCATGAGCGTGCAATTTGGAACACTAAGTTTTGAACACAGACCGGTCAACCCGGACCGCATCGAACAGGTGCGCTCGATTATTTCTCCCTATGCGCCGGATGCTGAGGGTAGCTATTGCGAAGCCGGGTTGCACATTCTCTACCGAAGCCTACATACGACAGAGCAAGCGCGAAACGAGAAACAGCCGCATGTGACGGGTTCAGGC
>Ga0335069_10008259_pt1 | contig 14912 bp, 18 predicted proteins | sample Lox_Sample_11_FD_206714 | JGI IMG/M metagenome (GOLD analysis project Ga0335069, IMG submission 206714) | Soil microbial communities from Loxahatchee National Wildlife Refuge, Florida, United States - Lox_Sample_1.1 | ecosystem: Environmental > Terrestrial > Soil > Wetlands | place: USA... | reverse complement strand
GCGCCATAAAAGGCCACCAGCGCTTCCATAAAAGCCCTGCACTGCGCCGCCACGCACGCCTCTTCACCACTCGCCTCGAACTCGGCGCCGCGAAACCGCATCTTGATCTTGAGGCCGCTCACCCCAAGACTTATGCCGCTCCGAGCACCAACCTCAGCCGAGTCGCGAGCAACCTCACGTGCGAGTCTCGCCCCCGCGTCGCCACACCCCTCGCGAGGTGGGTCCGCAACACTTCTTCCACAACCCCCGACACGCGCTCGAGATCCCCGGCCCAAAGGTCGGATTCGTCCGCCATCCGCAACCCCGCCCCCAAGATCGCGGTCTCGTCGCGCCACGCCATCGCGAGCCCACCGGTTTTGAGCAACACCAGCGAGTCGTTGCCATCCTTCGACAGCCAAGTCGCGATACCGTATCGACCCGTCGCCCGCACGTTGGCGCCATAGAACCGACCCTCGGTCAGGACCGGCAGCCCCCGCAGTGTCTCGCCGTCGAGCGCCTGGACGAGCTTGGCCTCGAGCAAACGGATAGCCCTGACGGCTTCCTCCCGAACGCCCCTCGCACACGCCACGCCGTCGTGCGCCGCCACTTCTCTCAGAAGATCCTCGACGTTCCCCATCACGGCCTCTCGGCGAATGGATGGCCGGTCATCCATTCCCCTCGCCTCAACCTTTCCCGCGCCGCGCCTTGAGGGCGTCGAGCTTGGCCCGTAAACCCGTGCCACGCGCATCCAACATCGCAATCCAACGGATAAGGGTCCCCTGTCCACACCCCAGCTGCTTTGCCACGCGCTTCTGCACGCAGTCGCATTCGGCGAACTTTTGCAAGATTTCACGCGCGGCCCCCCGAGGGTCGACCGTGATCTTGGCGGCAAAATCGTGTTTCATGAACATGGGGATCGACTCCAGAGCATTATGCCGCAACTCACCGCGAGATTCCAGACAGCCCCCACACGGGTCTCGCGAGGTCCCCCAACAGCTCCCTCAAGACCTCGGGCGCGACGCTATCTTGATCCATGTCGGGACCGAGCTTCAGGCGCGAGACGCCCGTGTGGCCCCGCAGCGCTTCCTCGAGCGCATCACCGCACCGATCGCCCGCCGCGTCGTTGTCAGTGAACACCACAACGCGCCCGAATGCACAGAGCTTCGCAACCGTGGCGGCCGGTACAGGCCAAGGCGATCCCCCGAGCGCGGCCTGCACGACGGAACCCTTACAAGCCCGCTCGACCGCCATCATCTTGAACGCCCCCTCGGTCACAACCACCGTAAAGGCCCCGGGGTGGAACTCGGGCCAACACTCCTCGCCAAACAACACCGTCATATCGGGCCCCTCGTCCTCACTGGGATAGAGGTAGCGGCGCGCCGCCGACCCGAACGACCGCGCCATGTAACTCGCGAGTCGGCCCGACCGGTCGTATACCGGCACCACGACGCGACCCGCGAGCCTCCCCTCGGTCGCGTACCCAAGACTCCACTGCGCGGCCTGGTGCTCGCCGATGCCTCGGCGCTCCAACTCCTTACGCGCGGGGCCCGGCCACTCGGATAGCGGTCTATCTTGCACGACCCCGACCGGCATCTTGAATGCTTTTTTCTCCCCCACAATCTTCATCCTTATCGCGGCCGGTACCTCGACGTCCTTTTCCGAAAATTCTTCCCGCTCGAGCCACTGCCGCGCGGTCTCGCGCAAACCGAAGTCCCGAACCTGCATCACGAGATCCACGAGGTCCCCACCTTCTTTGCAGGCCTTGCAGTGATGTAGTCCCCGCTTGTCACCATCGCGCCGGATACTCCAGCTCGGCGAGTGATCGTCGTGGTAGGGACACCGCGCGACGAGATGAGGGCCGCTCTTTTGGTACGAAATTCCGAGACGATCGAGAACCTTTTCAACGTTGAGCGGCACGAAAGCCTTATGCCGCCTCAACGACGACGACCACCACCCGCCGTCTTTTTCGACTTCGGCGTCGCCATATTGAAAAGCTCGCTCATATTTCCACCATTGTCCGTGCCCGGTTGCTCGTACACGACGCTTCGCCCACCGTCGACCGACCCATACTCAGGGTCCCACGTAAACTCGACGCGAAGCGGCCACTTGCCCTTGCGCTGCTTCAGGACGTCAACCTCGAGTCGGTCGTCCGGGATCTGCTTCCAGAGCGCGGGTCGGTGGACCCCCAGGATCGTGTCCGCAACGTCGACCCACGCGCTCGACCCCTTGATTCCTTCACGAGTCGGATGCTTGTCGGCCCTCTGCTCGAGGTCCTTGAGGCGCTGCTGAGCGAGAAGCACACAGTGCGTCCGTGTCTCCTGCGCGACGGCGTGTTGCCGCCAAAGCGCCCTCTGCTCCTCGCCGGGGTCGTTCGACACAAGACACCGCTCCCAGAGGTCGAAGATCCCCACCTCACATCCCGAATCCGCGAGATGCTGGTGGATGGTGTCGAGGTTGCGGTCGGTCGACGGCTTGCTCCCGACCTGACGCTGAAATGGGTTGTCGAAGAACACGATGCCGTTCGGACCCGTCACGAGGTCGTGCATCTTCTCCTCGTGCTCGATCTTCTCCTGCTCGCCATAGCCCACCCCCTCCAAAAGGTCGGTCCTCGACCACCCGAGTTCGATACAGGCCAATAACTCGATCGAGTCCTCGCTCCCCATCTCCCACGCGCCGAACAACACCCGACGCCCCGCCCTCCTCAACCCCAACGCAACGTGGAACGCCACCGTGGACTTACCCGACCCACTCGTGCCCGTCAGGACCGTGACCTCGCCCGGAGCCGCACCGGGGATGAGGCGGAAACGACCCGAAACATCACGCTGCTTTTCGTCGCGCGCACCCTGCTCGTACCGGTCCAGCCCCTCGATGCCGAACGGATAGCAGGCCAACCCCGAGATCCGCTTCTCCATCTCGCGCGAAGCCGCGACCACGAGGTCCGACGCGTTGCGAAGGTAGCCCGCGCCCGTACCGTCGAACGACTGCGCAAGCTGTCGCGCGAGTGCCCGCACGCGGTCCGGTGACTCGCTGGGCTTGCGCAAAACCTCGAGCAACGCCGACAAAGGACCCTGGACCGCGACCGCGCGTTGACGATCCCAGTAGAGTGCCTGCACGTGATGGTCGAGGTTCGCGGCCGCAGGCGCGTCGGGCCTAAGGCCCACGAGCTCCTGGAGCTGACGGGTGTCGACCCGGTCCCCCCCGAGTTGTTGCAGCGTCGCCCAGTCGAACTCGAGCCTGCGCCGCCCCATCTCGGACAGCGCGGCCCACGCGGCCCTGTAGAGCTCAACAAGGAAGTGCTCGGGCCGTAGCTTCTTCAGGAGACGCTCGCACGCCTCGCTATCCACCAACGCGGCCGCCAACACGACCTGCTCGTTTACGGGGCTGTAGGCGACTTCGACCGTTTCGGGTCGCTTCTCCTCCTCACCCTCTTCACGCCTGCGACGCGGCATCTACCGCGCGACCGGCGCCGCGGGTCGCCCCTCAAGCTCAAACCCGTACCCTTCCCACCCGACCCTTACCTGACGTGCGAACAACTCCACCCGGGGGCCTGCGAACAGCTTCTCGACCAACGCATAGAACTCCGGCGGTTTGGAGGAGTGCTGTGGAGGACGCGGGGCAAAAAAGACACTGCGGGTGCTGCGATCTTGAACGAGCTGCGTCGCCCTTCCCCGCGTTGCGATGAGGCAAACCTCGTGGCAGTTCCGCACATAGCGCCCCATGCGCAGCTTGCAGCCGCTCGATCCTCCGTGGATTCCCTTTCTACCTCTCGCCATGACGCCTACTTCTTGACCACGCGAGCAATGAACGGATCCGAATCCCGGTAGGCCGCGAGCGCCGTCTCCTTCACATTCACGCAGGTCCCATTCGCGATAATGCGGAGCGCCTGGCGCGTGATCTCGAGCAACGCCCTATAGTGCCTAAGCTCCAACCCCGTGGGGCCAATCCAAATCGGATTCCCCTGGTCGTCCAGCACCAGCTTGCCAGCCCTGTCCCTTGCGTACTGCGGAGGACGGATGTCGTTCTCGACGTTACTCACCGGGCACTTCTCCTCGCCTTGTCGACCCTGTAGTCCGACACACACGCGCCGAACTGCAGGTGGACCCCGATGCGACCGCCAGACCGATCATTCTCGCGCCGCCACTTTTCACGCGCGACCTCGCGCTGCCACGTCCAGCGCATCATGGCCGCCATCTCGGCCTTGTCGCCACCGAACTGCCGGTCGAGACACCCCGCCACCAACCCAGCAGCCCTGAGCCTCGCGGCCGCCGTCAGCTCCGCGGGCGCGACCCCGTAGACCTTCTCGTGCAACAACGCGTAGGCCGCGACGTAGTGGCGCGGCAGCGCGTCGTCCCACTCGCCACTCGCGATCATTTCGCGCGCCTGCTTGAGCGCCTTTTCCCACGAACCCTCAGAGATCGTCTTGGCGCGGGGCTTGCGCTTGCGCGTGCACATCACGGCCAACTGCGTGCTGCTTTCTCGAATCTCTTCGTCTTCTGAATCTTCAAGGCGTCCAGCCGCCACCGCGATCTCAATGCCGTTTGGCGCCGCCATCAAGCGTCCTCCTTCACGGACGCCTTAAGGGCTCGGTACGCCTTGAGGAACTCCTTGAACTTGCGGTCTCGCTCGACCGCCGCGAACTCCGCCAACTCCGACATGAGTCGCGCCGCGGCCTTCTGCCGATCCTCGCCGGGCGCGAGCGTTGTCAATGCCGCGAAGGGTCCAACCGTGACAGTCGAGTACGCGACCGGCGTAAACTTCTCTTCACCCCACGTGACGCTCACGGTCTCGGTCGAGAGAACGATGCCCTCCGAGAGAGCTTCGCCACTGACGGCTTTCGCCCGCACCTCAGCTTGCACGGGTGAGGCCGCGGAGGATACAGATTCGGTCTTCACACCACGTCGACCAGTGGGCTTCGGCTTCTCGTAGGTCGCCATCAGCCACGCCTCGACCTGCGGCGCGAGGTCCTTCTCGGTCGCGCTCGCGACCATAAGGGCATGGTGATTCTGTGCCTCGGTCCACTTCGCCGCCTCCACGACCGAGACGCGGTACCCGACCGCATTCAGTCGCCCCACCAACTCCGAGATGCTGACCGGACGCGCGGTGAAGCCGGGCGCAACCCCCGATAATGCCGGAACCGCGACCTTGCTGGCGTCCACACTCTCGGGTCGAAGCCCCGCGGGATCGGGCTCGGGCTTCGTTGTATCGTCGCCACGCGCAGCTGCGATCGCGGCATCGGTCGCGCGCTTGTCCTTCGCGGCCGCGACGATGGCGTCGACGGGATTCACGTACTCCAGAGGGTGCGGCGGTTTCCACGGGTTGCCCCCTGGTGTTGGAGTCGCGGGGGTGGCTGTAGAAGGGATCGTGGGGGTGGTCGTGGGGGTGGTCGTGGGGAGTGCGGCAGAAGGCTTGACCCGCGACCCCGACTTCTCGACGTCGACGACGTGCTCGCAATTCCAACACTTCCCCTCCATCTTCTGGAGGTTCGCCAGCGACATCTTGGTCCCGCACGCGTCGCACGACAGGACCACGTGCCGAGGATCTTGCTGCGCGACCGACGCCTCGCCACCGCCCGCATCACTGCGCTTCCGCATCTGACCCTTCCTCCTTCGGAGACTGTTGAGAACTCTACTGCCGAATCCGCCAAAACATAATGCCGCGTTTGCTCAACGGCGACGACCGATCTTGATCTGAGACCCCGCGTCCACCCATTCGTCGTTGACAAACAGCCGGACTCGACGGTTCCACGCGCAGAGGTTCTGCAAATGCTTCATCCCAAAGACGTTACGATCCCAAAGGTAGATAAGCCTCGCGTCCTTCTTTCCCTCCGCGACACGCGCAACCCTCCCTCGCACCTGCTGAAAGAACTGGCGGTTGCCAGCGATCGGAGTCGCGGCCACGACACTCGCGACGCGCGGAAGATCGATCCCCTGGCCTATCGCCTGGTAGGTCCCGACGGCAGCCCTGACGTCTCCCCTCATGAGGCCTTCCCGCGTCGCGACGAACTCGGACCGGTAATCCTCACCCCCGATCATGAACCCCGTGCGGACGTTTCGCGCGACCAAGAGAGCCGCGAGGTCCCGGCAGTGCTCTCTTCGTCGCGACATCACGAGGACCTGCTCGCCCTTTTGAAGGTCGCGACACGCGTGCTCGATCGCGAGCCCGTTCCTCTCATGGTCCCCCGCCATCTCCTCGAGCAGTCTTCCGAAGTCGAGTTCCCGGTCGGCCCCAGAGTCCGGCATCCCGTACCAGTCGGCCGAAAAGTTGGTCGGCACGACGTCGATCCGAACGTCCATCACACGACCCGCGTCCTCGAGCGCGTCTCTCGAAATTTCGGCCGCGACCTCACCAAAGAGGTCCTGCGCAAGGAACTCCTTTCTGTCCTTGCGGCGCTCGTCGGCCGAGAGCCCGATGCGGTAACGGGCCGACAGGGGATCCACGGCACCGAAGAAGGTCCTTGCGGGCGCGGCTTGGCACTCGTCTAAAAGAACAACTCCGAAGGCATCCTTGAGATCCTCACCCTTTCCACTTTCGAACCTGTCATAAAGCGTCTTCTGCATCGCGACCGTGACAGGCCGAACGTCGGTCGTGGGCCCCTGAATAACGCCCGCCCGCATCCCGAGCTCGCTCTGCACTCGCGCGACCCAAAGATCGAAGAGCCCTCGGTTGGGCACGATCGCGAGCGTCGGAAGATTGACCCGCGCCGCCATCGCGAGACCACACGACGTTTTGCCACTCCCGGTGGGGGCTCGGAGAAGACACGTCTTTGCTCCCAATGCGGCCGACACGGCCTTCTCTTGGTCGGGGTAGAGCACCAATCGATGAGGCTTCACCTCACCCCGAAGGTCAGGAGCCCCCTCCGTGGAAAAGTCCTCCACAATGGGCCGCACCCCATACCGCTCGAGAATATCGCGAACCCTCGTGAACCCGCCGCGCGGAAGCGACAGCCACCCGGCGTCCTCGCGCCACGTCGAAATGATGGCGGGCTCCGTCTTGTACGGAATTCGCATGCGCTTGAGCGCCTCGCGGTGCGCGTTGATGTGACTAAACGCGACTTTCAACTCCTCGACGGCAGCACGCGACAACGGGGCCGTCTCGACCTCGACGCGCGCACCAACAACCATCAGGGCTTGTGAGTTCAACTCTAGGGGCCTCCCCGCACGAGCCAACGGCTGAAAAAGTGCCTCTCGGAGCGCCTGACAGCGAGGAGTGGAGCCAAAAGCTTCCCCGAGAGGCAAAGAAGCTTATGCCGCCTTCCTCGTTTCCCCTACCACAATGGATGACCGGTCATCCATTCGCACCGACCCAGCTTGCCCTTTACGATGCCAGCCATGGCAGGGGCGTGCGCGCCAGCGCGACGCGCGCGAAGGAGCCTGGATCTTCAAGGCGTCCAGCTGCCATCGAGACTCGCGGTCGAATTCTCTCGTCTGGGATCTTCAAGGCGTCCAGCAGCCATTACGACACGTTTCTTCACGAGATACCCGACATCGCGACCTCCTTCGCGGTGGGCAGCTTCGATCGCGTACGCGTACGCGTCACACCTTGCGGTTTCTGCTCGGCCACCTCAACCCCATCAGACACCATCTGAAGCTCGGCGTCGACGATCTCCTGCGCGAACTCCCCGCGCTCTCCCGCCTCCCGCTCCACCGCCTCGCCGCCCGAGATGGGCTTTCCATCGAGCGAGTAGTGTCGGTCCATCGTGGGAAGTCCGTGCCGAAGCGTCGAGCCGTTGAGGTCAATCACGATCGCGTACGCCTTGTCGCGGCACGCCCGTAATACGCGCCCCGTCACCTGCATCATGCCGCCCACGTAGTCGAAGTTCCGTGCCAAGACGCACACGCTCGCCTCCGGCACGTCGATGCCCTCGGTCATCGTCCCGACGTTGACGACGACCCTCACGCGACCACGCCGGAAGTCGTCCAGGATGCGGTCTCGCTTGGTCTTCGGCGTCGTCGCGTCAATGACGCGCGCCGCGATACCCGCTTTGACGAATCGCCGACACGCTGCCTGCGCGAGGGCGATGCGCGCGCAAAACACGAACGCCTGCCCGCGCTCTCCGTGCGCCATGTAGGCGACGACGGGGTCCTGCGCCAGATCCGAACCGAGCCGTTTCTCGGGACGCCACACCTTGGCGCCGACGAGAAACCCGGCCGCGATGAGCTCCGAGTAGTTCGCCGCCACGACCGCCGCTCCGAAGATGTCGCACAACCCTCGGCCGTCTCCACGCTGCGGCGTCGCCGTGAGGCCCAACGTCAGCGCCTCGGGATGCCGCGCCAGCACCGCGCGCCATTCGTCCGCCATGTAGTGGTGCGCTTCGTCGAGCACGATATGCGTCGGCTCCCACGAGCGCCCATCGACGCGAGCGAGGTACGACTGGATCGTCGCCACCTGCACGGGCGCTTGCGGCGTCTCGTACTCGCCGCCCGCGATAACACCCACGCTGCGCCGACCGAAAACGTCTGTCAGCCGCTCCGCGGTTTGCAGCACGAGATCTCTCCGGTGCGATGCCCAGAGCACGCGCTCCGCGCCCTCGAGCGCCATGCGCCCCATGTGCGTCTTGCCGCATCCGGTCGGACCGATGAGACAGACGCTCTTCGTCCCGTGCGCCCAATGTGCAAGCACGGCTTGCACGGCCTTATCCTGATACTCTCGCGTTTGCATCGAGTCTTCCTCTGGATCCGTGTTCGTCTGGATCTACAAGGCGTCCAGCAGCCATTGTGACTGTCGAGTGCGTGTTGTCTGGATCTCCAAGGCGTCCAGCTGCCATCGAGACTCGCCGTCGGGGAATGGATGACCGGTTATCCATTCCCTCGCGCTCTCGACTTGAAAAGAACACCGCCACGTCAAAACCCGCTCTCCTGCACGATGTCGTGCGCCTGCCGCCACAGCTTCGCGTCACCCTCACGCAGGACCGCGAGTAGCGCTCGCTTCTCCGCGATGTAGAGCTGCGCGAACCCGGGGTCGTGCGCCAAAATGCTGCGGCTGTTGTCGATGAGGTCCGCGAGCTTAATCGTCTTGGCCTCGGGGCTCGCGAACGCGAGGTGCTCGCGGTCCCTCGCCTTGCGGATTTCGCGGTTGCCGTGCCAGGGGCGACTCACATCCGTCAACTGGTCGACCAACCCCGCGACGGCGGGTCCGAACTCGGCCCGGAGGTATTCGTGCGTGACGTACGTGTCCTCCACGGTGTCGTGCAGCCACGCGGCCGCGAGCATGACGTCCGTACGGCCCTCGACCTCGCGCACCAAGTTCGCGACCGCTTCGGGGTGCACGATGTAGGGCTCGCCCGTGTACTTTCGAGCCTGACCGTAGTGCGCCACCGTGGCGAAGAGACGAGCGCGGTGTTCGAGCGTGACGAAGTTCGCGTTCTGCATCTGGGTTCGTTATGCCGCAACACTTCCCCGAATCTAAGAACCCCTCTGCAAATGGGCGCCCGAGCGGTACGCGCAGGGCAGTCTTCTTTGCGTTAGCAAAGAAGACCACCGTGAGGGATCTAGTTCTTAAGCTTCAGTAGTTCTTAAGAATCTCCGGACTTCGACGATCTCCACGATCTCACCGATCTCGACCAACGTCGTCGACATGTAGCCGACGGGCGCGCGTTAATAATGTGTCGGTCATAACGGCTGAGCCTCCTTGGAGCCCGGGCGTGGGGGATGTGAGCGACCGCGGCATAACGTCGGGGTGCCGGATGTCGGCTGGGATCTTCGTCGCAAAAAAAAAAATGGAGACGTGCGGTGAATATTGTCTACCAATTCGGCATCCTGCCGCCCTTCGAAGGCGCGGACCTCGTCGAGCAGCAATTGCGCATGGCGTGGGAGTACCGCAAGAAGCTCACGGAGCTGGAGCGCGAATCGCGCGATGCGCAGCGGGCCATCCGCGAGGCCAACGGCGACATCCACGCCGCGCAGGTGCGACTCGAGGCGACCAACGCCGCATGCGAGGCCGCGTGGAAAGACATCTGCCGGCACCGCGCGAAGACGCACAAAAAAGACGAGCCGGCGGCGATGACCGATGCGCTGAAGGCGCGGCGCGCGGAGGCGAAGCTCGCGCGCGCCGCGCTGGCGATCGCGCGAAAAGCGTGGCGATCGCGCCCCGAGGCGCAACGGCAGGTGGATGCGCTGGCCGAGCGATTGAGCGAGCGCATTCGGACCGAAGTGCGCGCTGTGTTCTCGCGCAAGGGCCAAGGGTTGCGACACGGTACCTACACGCTCGTGGAGGACGCGGCCGAGATGGCGCGCAACCCCAAGACAGTCCCTATCTACCGCGGCACGCAGCCGCACAATCCGCGTTACCCGTCGTGGGACGGCGGCGGACGCATCGGCGTGCAGATCGCGGGCGGCATGACGGTGGCCGAGCTCACGGCGGGACACCACACGTTCCTGCGCATGACGGCCGCACCTCCGCCGCCACCGCGAAAAGACGATAAACCGAGACGGGTTGGGCAGAAGGACATTCGGGCCGTGTGGCTGCGGGTCGGCACGAACGACGCGGACCGTTCGCCGGTGTGGGCGAAGTTCTTGGTGGTCAAGCAACGGGAGTTTCCCGATGGCGCGGTCATCATGCGCGCCATCGTGCGCAAGCGGCGCATCGGTCCGCGGTCGCACTGGACGATCGGTTTCGTCTTGCGCGTGCCGGACCCAGTCGCGCAGCCGCGCGGGTTGGCGATCGCGATTGACGTCGGCTGGCGCAAGCTCCGCGACGGCGTGCGCGTGTGCGCCTGGCACGGCGAAGACGGCAAGAGCGGCGAGCTTCTATTGCCAAAGACGCTCGTGTTCGCGCTCACGCACCCGGACGAGATCCGGTCGACACGCGATGAGCTTTTCAACGCCGCAAAGGCGAAGCTCAAGGCGTTCCTGTCGAGTGGCGTCGTGATCCCCGAATGGCTGAAGGAGCGCACGGTGCACATGCACGCATGGCACTCGCCAGCCAAACTGGCGTCGCTGCTACGCCAGTGGCAGGGGCAACGCTTCGAGGGCGACGCCGCGATCTGGCACTTCCTCGCCGATCCCGAGAACCGCGAGCCGCACTCGGACGGCGTTCGGTCTTGGTCGGAGCGCGCCGACTGGTGGGGCAAGGACCAACACCTTTGGCACTACGAGTCGGACGAGCGCCAGAAGGGCCTGCGGATGCGGCTCGATGTCTACCGAAACTTTGGTGCTGCGCTGACGGAGCGCTACGGCACGGTGGTGTTCGAGGACTTCGACCTGCGCAAGGTCGCGGTCCGAAGGACGGAGAAACAGGAGCACGATAACGCCAGCGCCAGGCACCAGCGGACGCTGGTGGCCGTGAGCGATTTTCGCGCCGCTGTTGAGCACGCGTTCCGGTGGCGAGGCAAGTACTCCGAGACCGTCAACGCCGCGCAGTCGACGCATACCTGTCATGCCTGCGGCCACGTCGCGAAGTTCGATGCGGCGGCGCAGATCGTTCACGAGTGCGTGGCGTGCGGCGCGGTCTGGGATCAGGACGAGAATTCGGCGCAGGTGCTGCTCGGGCGGTATCTTGACCGAAAGAAAGGCGGTGAGAGGGCCGGCGACGAGCGGTCTAGCGGCGCGCAAAGTGGCGGGGGCGCTCGCGATGGTGAAAACCCGAATGCTGACGTAGAGAAAGGAGAGAGCCGACGGGCAAGATCAAAGCGGAAGAGCCTTGAACGGAAGGCTCGGATCGAGAGTGCTCGCAAGGACTCGGATAAGGTAACGAAATGATTGTGGTGTGGGAGATGCCTGTGGCAATGGCTGCTGGACGCCTTGAAGATCCAGACTAGTCGCTGCCCGTCGCGCTCGACGCGCTCGCCAGTGGCAATGGCTGCTGGACGCCTTGAAGATCCAGACTAGGAAGCGCTCGTACGCGGGCCCCATGGGGGCCCATGTGGCAATGGCTGCTGGACGCCTTGAAGATCCAGACGCGTTCTTCGTCGGCCTTGGCGCCACCGAGTCGCAAGTGGCAATGGCTGCTCAACGCCTTGAAGATCCAGACTCCGTCACTCCCGCGTCTTCGCAGTCGATGCAACAAGTGGCAATGGCTGCTGGACGCCTTGAAGATCCAGACGTCGTCGGTCGTGGCGAGGCCCAACACCTCCCCGTCGGGTGGCAATGGCTGCTGGACGCCTTGAAGATCCAGACTACCCGCATGCGTGGGTCAGGTGGCAATGGCTGCTGGACGCCTTGAAGATCCAGACATCGACGCGGCGGGCGCACGCGCGACCACGAGGTCTTGTGGCAATGGCAGCGGGACGCCTTGAAGATCCAGACTTAGGTCCCCCGCGCGGATGCGGGAGCTAGGGGCGCCGTGGCAATGGCTGCTGGACGCCTTGAAGATCCAGACGAGCCGTGCCATGGCGGCCGCGTACCGGGGCGACATGGTGGCAATGGCTGCTGGACGCCTTGAAGATCCAGACTCGTCGATGAACTCGGTCATTGTGGTCCTCACTGCGTGGCAATGGCTGCTGGACGCCTTGAAGATCCAGACGGATGCCGCTCTATCGGCTGCACGCGGTTGTCCTCGTGGCAATGGCTGCTGGACGCCTTGAAGATCCAGACGAGTCCAGCGACTCCGGTGTTGAGGAGCCGTCTTGGCGTGGCAATGGCTGCTGGACGCCTTGAAGATCCAGACCTGAACGTCGACGCGCCGAAGTCGTCGACGGCGCTCGCGTGGCAATTGCTGCTGGACGCCTTGAAGATCCAGACCTATCGTTACCCAGACATTCGACTTCATCCGTCCTGCGGTGGCAATGGCAGCTGGACGCCTTGAAGATCCAGACTGATTCTCGCCGTCACTTCCGACTGGCACGACGAGTGGCAATGGCTGCTGGACGCCTTGAAGATCCAGACGCTGATGTTCAGTGGCTCCTCGAGCGGACGCCCGGCGAGTGGCAATGGCTGCTGGACGCCTTGAAGATCCAGACGAGCAGGCCGTTCAGCAATACGTCGACGGCGTGGGCGTGGCGATGGCTGCTGGACGCCTTGAAGATCCAGACCAGACCAGTCACGACAGCGCCCTGAGGCTCGCGACGGCCGAGACCGCACCACTCACGCCCGACACCACGCCCGCAATCGTTGCGAGTACATTTAGGACCGCCATCACGTCGGCGAAGACGTTGCCGTTCTTGACCCACTCAGCTTCCCGGTAGGCTTGTGCAATCGCGGCCTGCTGGACGGGGGTCGCGGCAAAGAAGTCTTGCCACTCCATCACACTCATCGAGGTCTTGAGCGCAAGGGTCGCGACCGCTTCCTCGTACGTCACGGCTGGCACCGGATACCGGCGTCTGGCAACGCCCCACCGTGCCGCAACAGCACACTCGCCTCCGAGCAGTACGCCGCCCGCTCGAGCGCGCGCGCCGCACCGCCGTCCAGCATCTCGTCCACCAGGAGATTGAGCTGAACGGCATCTTGGGTCGACGCCCGGTCGGCCGCGGTCCACGACCCCCCGCAGCCCGCGGTCAAGACCAACGCAACCGTCAGGGTTCGCACGGGACCCCACACCCCCGCGGGGTCCCTAGTACATCGCGACTGTCGCTCGATTCTTTTGGCCAGCGCTTCTTTGCCTTCGTATACACGGCATCGCACTCGGCTAGAAAGCGGGCCCGTTCGTCGGACTGAACTGGTCCCTCACTCATGGTCGCAAGGAATGCTTTCGCCGCCTTGCCATCCAGACGGACCGGCTCGTCCTCCACGACGTATTGCCCGAGAATGTTCTTTGCGACGCGCATGGCGATGTTCAATCTGCCATGCTTGGACATCCAACGCAAAAGATTTCGCAACGTTTTCGACGCGTTACATTATATCAACAAATACGTACCGCTTGAGCGGTCTAGTACCGTCAAGCACGCGAACCATGTCCGAAAGACGACTGCGTGTGACCTTTTGTCACTCCGCGATCGCGTCGTCGTTTTCGACGGGGACGTAGCCGCCACGTATGTCAAGTCCGAACTGACGCACGGATCGCTCGCGGCGACCGGCGCCAGAAAGACGCATGATCTCCAGCGCCGTAGCCGCATCTTCAGCCGACTCGGTTCGCCTGAACGCTTCGAGCGCTCGGTCAACGCCTCCTGAGGAAGCACGCTTGGGCTTGGCATTCTGTGTGGAGCTGTGGCTCATGATCACGTAGGCACGCAATGTTCAGTCCATGTTAGCAGATAGATGCAGGCTCTCCACCCTCGACTCGACAAGCTTGGAAGCCGGATGTCCATGCGGCCAGCGTGGCCATGCTTGACCGGTCACGCAAACTCAAACTGACCCACTACCCGCCATCCAGGGGTTGCCGCCCGCCGCCTGTTCGGCCGCGACCGCCGCCACGCCCCCATCGTCGGGCGCCATGCAGCCACCCGCCACAAGGGCCAAGTACACGCTCGCGGCCGTGGGGGTTGGCGAAGAGGCGCACGACGTACAGCCCCCAAGCAACACCAGACTCAAGAGCGAGACCCGCCTCACGGGACTGGCCAGTTGGACGAAAGCGCGCCCGTCGCAGCCGCAATGGCTTGCTGTCGCGTTTGGAGGGGGCGTCCAGCCGCGATCCCCGCCGTCACCCACCCCTGGGCCTGTTGGAGCGTCACGACGCTTCCTGGAGGCGCAGGAGGGGGCGACGGGATAGGCGCGGGACTTGGGACCGGCACCGTGCCGCCGAAGAGCTTGTCGAAATCCGAGATGAGGTCCTCGAGCACGAGCCCCGAGGGCGTCTTGCCCGCCCGGTTGATCCAGTCGGGCGTGATGCGAACCGCGGCCCCACCTCCACCCGCGTCCGTAAAGTTCTTCGCCGCCGCTGCCCACGTGACGGTTCCGATCATACCCCACGTCATGACCTGAATGCCCCGGCAGTTGGCGCCGACGATCGTCGGAGAATTGTAGGCCGGCGAGCCGACACAGTGACCGTTGCTGGCATCGGACTCCGCAGCGTCCCAGACGAAGCCGTCGCCGCTCGGAAAGGGGTTGATCCAAGCATCCGGC
>Ga0335069_10008258_pt1 | contig 14912 bp, 14 predicted proteins | sample Lox_Sample_11_FD_206714 | JGI IMG/M metagenome (GOLD analysis project Ga0335069, IMG submission 206714) | Soil microbial communities from Loxahatchee National Wildlife Refuge, Florida, United States - Lox_Sample_1.1 | ecosystem: Environmental > Terrestrial > Soil > Wetlands | place: USA... | reverse complement strand
ACGATCGCCAGCAGGATCACCGCGCCCAGCAGACACTTCAGAAACGGGAAAGCAGACGCCGGCCGTCGAAGGCGGTTTAGGATCGCGATGCGGGGGTTACCGATGACTGGTGAAGACGACGTTCAATGCGCTTGTTCACCGCCTGCGCCAGGCGCGCGCAATGGCGCTGCGGGCCGAGCTGGCGGTGACGGGTGCGCAGATCCTGTTCTGGGCGGCGCTGATCGGCGTTCTTTCGGGTCTGGCGTTGCGCGCGTGGAGACGGCACCAAGGCAGCCAACCGGAGCCGGAGCCGCCGCCGCTCGCGGGCTGACGCTATGGCGCGCGCCACGTTGACGACATGTTTGCGCCGAACGCGGGTCCGGGAAACCTTCACTTAAGCCATCCATCAAGGGGAGGGAGATGCAAATGGTTGACATCAAGAGCGGCCCGATCGAGCTGGTCAGGGGCATCGTCGAGGATGTCTTTGGTAAGACCAAGCAGGTCATCGGCATCATCATCGGCCGCGATGACCTGGTGAACGAGGGCAAGGCGCAGCAGGACAAGGCCGACGCCCAGCGCGACGCCGGGAAGAAGGAAGCTGCCGCCGAAAAGGCGCGTGGCAAGGCCAAGGCGTACGAGGAGCGTGAGCGGGCCGAGCAGCAGTAAACGGCCGGCTTAGCGAGCGGGCCCGGTATCGATCGGGCCCGCTCCGCTTTGTAATTCGTTCTACTGCAACACGGTTTCGATGAGACCCAGGCGTTGATAGGCGCTTTCGATCTGGCTCTTTGCCTCGGCCGGCAGCTCGGCCTGCGGGGGGCGGGAATGCGGATAGTCGCCTATAGGCAGTCCCAGCAGCGACGCGGCGTACTTGAACGCCCCACCCCAATGGGTGAAGTAATCCGATCGCCCGGGGTAGCACGTCCACCACGAGCCGATGTCGAGGTCGAACCGGTCCATCCCGGACTCGCGCCCATAGTCCATCGCCTCCAGGAGCTTGTCGTTGAGCACCAGATCCCAATACTCGGAAAACAGTCGCCGCTGCGGGGTCTCGAACAGATAGCCGGCCGTACCCAGTTGCGCCGGGCAGACGATACCGGCACGCAACCACCCGGCGCGGTACACGGTCCTGTCGCATTCCCAGACCGCCAGGCCGGGCGCCAGCTGGTGCAGCCGCCGGCTCGCCTCCGGCCGGAACGCGCCCTCCTTGGTGGCGCACACCGCGGGCACCTCGTCGTAAATCCGTGCGCTCTCGGCCGGGGTCAAAACGTAGCCGGAGGACGGGGAGTTGAACATGCCCAACGCGATATCGGTGCGCGCGGCAACGTACTTGAAGAACCGCAACACGCCCTCACCCCCGTGGGCCTCCATCATCGGCGTTTGGATGTAGGCGATGTCGGCACCCACGTCTTGGGCATGCCGCGTCAATTCCAGACAGTCCTTCGCCGACATCGCCGCTGTGCAAGCCTGCACCACCACATCGGGATTCAGGCCGCGCGCGTCCTCGATCGCCACCTCTAACAGGCGTTTGCGCTCATCGAGGGTCAGTGACCAAAACTCGGCGATGCCGCTGGTACACCACAACATCGGGTGCCCGAGATCGCCGACGCAGTAACGCACCAGCGTCCGGTAGGCGTCCCAGTCGATGTCATCGCCGTCGGCGCCGCAGAACGGCGTGTAGAGCGAGTCGCCGATTCCCCGCAATGCTGCCCGCGCCCAGGTGCGCGCCTCAGTCGCCGTCGCCACAATCGACTCCTTCTGTCGGCCAAACGATTTCGGGTCAAGTGAAGTCCGAACCACCGTCGACGTTGATGTTGGCGCCGGTCATGTAGGAGTTGCGCCGCGATGCGAGAAACGCGGCGACCGGCCCTATTTCCTCCGGCAGGCCGGCCCGCGGCATCTGCGCGGGATGACCGAAATGCTTGGCAATGGCGTCCATCAGGGCGTACGGGTCGGTGCCGTCGACACCGACGGACTTCGCCCAGCCGACCAGCGACTCGGACGCGATGCTGCCGGGCGATACCACGTTGACCAAGATCTCGTCCTTGGCCAGCAGCAAGGACAGGTTTTTCGATACGCTCGTCAGCATCGACTTGGCGGCCGTGTAGGCGGGCAGCATGACGCTTTGCCGCTGGGTCGAGTGCGCCGAGAAGTTGACGATCCGCGCCCATTGCGCCTTGCGCAGCAGGGGAAGTGCCGAACGGACGCAGCGCACCATGCCCATGACCCCGTCCTCGACGGCCTGGTGCCATTGTTGGTCGGTCAGGTCGTCGAAGCGGCCCGCCGCGCCTGGCCCGACCGTATTGATGAGCACGTTGAGTTCGCCGCCCCACTGCCCCGCGAGATCGGCGAACACCTTCTCGACCGCAGCGGCGTCACCGATGTCGGCCGCGAGCCCGAGGGATTCCGGGCTACCGCGTCCCGTCAAATCGGCCACCGCAGAATCGAGCGCGTCTCGGCTGCGGCCGACCACCGCCACCCGGGCCCCTTCGTCGGCCAGGCAGCGGGCCGTCGCCAACCCCATCCCGCGACTACCACCGACGACCACCGCCGTGGCATTCGCCAGCCCTAGATCCATGTGTCCAGCCGTTTTACCAAAAAGCCTACGATAGGTATTACAGTAGCAGACGGAAAACGCGACGACACGCATGCGTATACGCAGGTCAGAGAGGAACTGCCGGTAGATTCCACTTTACCGGCGGCACGGCCAGACCCTGATGGAGGTGCCCGTAGTGGCAAAGCAGGCAACCGCTGATAAGCGTCAACGGCGCGAACGCGGGTCCATCAACCCGGACGACATCATCAGCGGCGCACTCGAACTCGCGGAGCGAGTGTCGATTGACAACCTGAGTATGCCGCTGCTGGGCAAACACCTCGGCGTGGGGGTCACCAGCATCTACTGGTACTTCCGCAAGAAGGACGATCTGCTCAACGCCATGACCGACCGCGCCCTGAGCAAGTACGTCTTCGCCACCCCCTATGTCGAAGCCAGCGACTGGCGCGAGACGCTGCGCAACCATGCCCGCTTGATGCGTAAAACGTTCATGGGCAACCCGATTCTGTGCGACCTGATTCTTATTCGGGCCGCCCTCAGCCCGAAGGCGGCGCGGCTGGGCGCCCAGGAGATGGAGCGCGCGATCGCCAATCTGGTGGAGGCCGGCCTGTCGCCCGAAGATGCCTTCGACACCTATTCCGCGGTCTCGGTTCATGTCCGCGGTTCGGTGGTGCTGCATCGGCTCTACGAGAAGAACCAGACGCCGGACAGCGGACCGCGCGCCATCGAGGACGCCGTGGCAATCGATCCGGCAACCACTCCGCTGATCGCCAAGGTGACCGGTCAGGGCCATCGCATCGGGGCCCCCGACGAGACCAATTTCGAGTTCGGCCTGGACTGCATCCTCGACCACGCCGGCAGCCTGATCGAGAAGGGCGCCAAGGGAGCCAAATCGGCGGCGTCCCGGCAACGCAAGGCGGCCAAGTCGAGCGGCCAGAGCGGACGAACCTAGACGGCAGCGGCCGTTGAAGGCGCTGTCTGAAGTCACATCCGCAACATACGTCTTCACTCCCGCGGGCATGTCCTTTGTCCGCCTCACAGCGACAAAATCCATTTGATGTGAAACGGCGCCCCGATTGTCGCTGTGAGGCGGGCAAATTGACAATCTAGTCTGCCGCTGAATCCGTTGTGGCAGAAGTGAACTAACGTGGTATCACAGCTCTGGCTCGTCCGCGCGCCGGCGATCTGGTGCGGCGCATGCCCCACGCCGCCCACCGCGTGATCGAACTCGTCGCGAGCGTCCAGCTGCCGGTGGTCTGCACCGTGCGGGGATGGGCGGCAGGATTCGGCTGCAACCTCGCGCTGGCCGCCGACTTAACCGTGGCCGCCGACGATGCGGTGTTCTGGGAACCGTTGGTGGACCGCGGCTTCAGCCCTGATTCGGGATCCACGTGGCTGTTGCCCCGGCTGGTCGGTGTGGCGCGTGCCAGGCGCATGCTGCTGTTCGGCGAGAAGGTGGGCGCCAGGGACGCGGCCGACTGGGGCCTGATCCACCGAGCGGTGGGCTCGCGCGAACTCGAGGACGCGGCCGAGAGGCTGCTGGAGCGGCTGGCCAACGGGCCCACCGCCGCGATCGGGCTGGCCAAGCAGGCGCTGAACTTCGGACAGCACGCGACGCTGAGCCAGCGTCGACAACGCCTACGTCGCCAACGTGCCGGGCGTCGCCGGCGAACGGGTGGGTGCGGCGGTGGTCTGTGGCGGTCAAGCGCTGACGCCCGAGTGGCTGCGCGAGTCGGCCCGAAAGTTGTTGAGCGCCTTCAAGGTGCCGACGGTTTGGTTATTGCTGGAATCCGACGACGACGTTCCGCGCGGCGCCACCGGCAAGGTCGACACCCAGCGGCTGCCCGAGATGTTGATCGACGCGAACCCGCCTTACGGCACCCGCGTCCAGGGCTGACAGTTCTGCGACTCGAAGGCCTTGACCGCAGTGTTGATGTTCGCGTACATCGGACCGATAGACATATTCGTCTGAAGTACGTGTTCCTTATTCGCATCAGGTGTGCTGTACGTGAACCACGCGCACATCGAGTCCTGTGTCGGCACATTGTTTATCCACACCCCAAAGGTCGACGCCGAACCGGCCGTGTGGTAAAGCCCGGGCGCGATGTCGGGCCCGACGACAAAGACGCCATTGCCGGGGATCGGATCGAGAGTATCGGCGACGGCCGGCGGCGCGAGGGCGATCCCGACCATGCACGCAACGAATAGGGCCGATGCGCGAATAGTTCGGGGCACTGTTCCTCGCTTTATGTTGTTGCCCCCTCCGAGGGCAGCCTATGCCTAGGCGTCCCTCAGCAACAACAGTTAGCCCGGCTCAGTGAGGATGGGGACCACTCGCGTCGACGACCACGCCTCGCGCGGTGAGGTGCGCCATCAAGGGCCCCGCGCCGGCGGCGAGGTGCTGCGACATCGCCGCGCGCGCGAGCTCCCCGTCGTGCTTTTTGAGCGCGGACAAGATCCGCCGATGATCCTTCATCGACTGTTGCGGCCAGCCGGCGATGGCGGGAAACACGGATTCCGGTGCGTAGCGGGTGATCTGCGACATCAGCTGGGCGAGTTTGGGCGAGTCCGCGGCAACGTTGATCGCCCGGTGGAACTCGTGATTGAGCCGAACAGTCCTGTCATCGTCAGCGCCGGCATAGGCTTCTTCGAGCTCCGCCTGGATCTGTTTGAGTTCGCGCAGCTGGTCGTCGGTGATGTTGGCCGCCGCCCGCGCGGCCAGTTCCCCGCCGACGTAACCCTGCACGTTCGCGACGTCGGCGACATCTCGTCCGGTGACGGGCAACACGACGAAGCCGCGGTGGGGCTGCTGGGCGATCAGGCCTTCGGCGCGCAGCGCGAACAGCGCCTCGCGCACCGGTGTGACGCTGATCCCCAGCTCCGCCGCCAGTTGATCCAGCCGGACGTAGGACCCCGCGGCGTAGCTGCCGTCGAAGATCCTCTTGCGGATCAGGCGCGCGACATCGTCGGAAAGTTGCGTCCGCGCGGCGAAATCCGGAACGGTCATCGGCGTCACACCTGATACTCGGCGAGCAGTCGCTTGCTGATGATCGACTTCTGGATTTCGCTGGTCCCCTCGCCGATCAGCAGGAACGGGGCGTCGCGCATCAGCCGTTCGATCTCGTATTCCTTGGAGTAGCCGTAGCCGCCGTGGATCCGGAAGCTCTGCTGGGTAACCTCCGAACAGTATTCGCTGGCAAGGTATTTGGCCATCCCGGCGGCGACGTCGTTGCGCTCACCGGAATCCTTCAACCGCGCCGCGTTGACCATCATCAGGTGCGCCGCTTCCACTTTGGTCGCCATCTCCGCCAACTGGAACGCGATGGCCTGGTGCTCGGCGATCGGCTTGCCGAACGTGTGCCGCTGCTGGGCGTACCGCACCGCGAGCTCGAAGGCGCGGATGCCGACACCGCACGCCCGGGCCGAGACGTTGACCCGGCCGACCTCGATGCCGTCCATCATCTGGAAGAAGCCCTGCCCCGGCTTGCCCCCGAGGACGTCGTCGGCGCTGGCCTGGTAGCCGTCGAAGATGAGCTCGGTGGTGTCGATGCCCTTGTAGCCCAGCTTGTCGATCTTGCCGGGTATCACCAGGCCTGGCACGACTTCGCCGAACCCGGTTGGCTTTTCGACGAGGAACGCGGTGAGGTTGCGGTGCGGGTTGTCGGCGCCCTCGTCGGTGCGCACCAACACGGCGATCAGCGTCGAACTGCCGCCGTTGGTCAGCCACATCTTCTGCCCGTTGATGGTGTAGTTTCCGTCCGGGTTGCGCGCCGCCCGGGTTCGGATCGCCGCGACGTCGGAGCCCAGCTCCGGCTCCGACATGGAAAACGCGCCGCGGGACTCGCCGGTCGCCATGCGCGGCAAAAAACGTTGCTTCTGCGCATCGGTGCCGTGCTGGCGCAGCATGTACGCCACGATGAAATGCGTGTTGAGCACCCCGGATACGCTCATCCACCCGCGCGCCAGCTCCTCGACGCACAGCGCGTACGTCAGCAGCGACTCCCCCAGCCCGCCATATTCCTGGGGAATCATCAGCCCGAACAGGCCCATCTCGCGCATCTGGTCGACGATGTGCTGCGGGTAGGTGTCGCCGCGTTCGAGTTCCGGCGCGTTGGGAATGACTTCCTTTTCGACGAATTGGCGCACCGTGGCGATGATCTCGGTCTGGAACTCGGTCAGGCCGAGGGTTTGGGCGAGTTTGGTCATGCGCAGGGTTCCCCTATCGTCTTGGCGCTCGTCAGGCGCGCGATGTCGGCCGCCGAAAGCCCCAGGCACTCGGCGAGCACATCGGCGGTGTCCTGTCCCAGCGCGGGCGCAGGCGCGCCGGCGGGATGGGCGCCGTCGAACGCGGCCGGCAGGCCCGGGGCGAAATGGTCCCCGACGCCAGGCTGGTGCAGTCGGGAAAACAGCGGATTGGCGGTCACTTTCGGGCTCGCGGCGACGTCGGCGAACGTGCGGTACCGCTCGAACAACACGGTGGTGCCCGACAGGGCGGCGGTGATCTCGTCGCCCGTGTGGTCGGCGAACCAGGTGGCGAACAGCCCCGACAGTGCGTCGCGGTAGCGGTAGCGGTCGCCCTCCGAGCCGAAGTCCACGCCCAGCGCCCCCTCGAGCGCCGACACAGCGGCGGCCGTGCCGGTCACGTCAACGAGGTCGCGAAAGTGCCTGCGGGTCAACGTGACAACCATGAACGCGACGCCGTCGCGGCTGGCGAAGTCCTGGCCGTACTGGCCGTAGATGGCATTGCCCAGCCGTTGCCGTTGCGTCCCGTTGACCTGGGGCTCGGTCAGCAGCCCGAGGTTTCCCGCAGTGGCCAGCGCCACGTCCTCCAGCGCCAGGCTGACGCGCGCGCCGACGCCGGCCCCGTCCCGGTGGCGGACGGCGGTGACGACGGCGAGCGCGGCGTAGAGGCCGCAGCACACGTCCCAGGCGGGCAGCACATGGTTGATCGGACCCCCGTGCCCGGCCGGACCGGTGACGAGCGGGTATCCCACACCGGCGTTGACGGTGTAATCCACCGCGGTGGATCCGTCCCCGCGCCCCAGCAGCTGGACGTGGATGACGTCGGAACGTTTGGCGGCCAGCACGTCATGGCTCAGCCAGGACAGGCCGGCGGCGTTGGTGACGACGATGCCGTCGCCCTCGACGATGAGGCGCTGAACCAGCTCCTGACCCTCGGCCGAGCGCAGATCGATGGTGGCCGAACGCTTTCCCTTGTTCAGTCCGGTCCAGTAGATCGACGCGCCGCCCGCGGCCAGCGGCCAGCGCTGGACGTCGGAAGCACCGCCGATCGGATCGACGCGGATCACCTGCGCGCCAAGCTGACGCAGTGTCATGCCGCACAGCGGTGCGGCGACGAAGCTGGACACCTCGACGACGGTGAGGCCGCTCAGGGGGCCGGTCATGCCGGGGCGACCCGTTCGAAGACCGCGGCTAGCCCCTGGCCGCCGCCGATGCACATGGTCTCCAGCCCGTAGCGCGCCTGGCGGCGCACGAGTTCGCGCGCCAGTGTGGCCAGCATCCTGCCGCCGGTCGCCCCGACGGGATGGCCCAGCGAGATCCCGGACCCGTGCACGTTGGTGCGGTCGTGGTCGGCGGCGCCGAACTTCCATTCCCGCATCACCGCAAGCGCCTGCGCGGCAAACGCTTCGTTGAGCTCGATGACGTCGATGTCGGAGAGCCGCAGGCCCGCCTTGGCGAGGGCGACCCCGGTGGCGGGCACCGGGCCGATGCCCATGATGTTGGGGGCCACGCCGGCCGACCCCCAGGACACCAAGCGGACCAGCGGCGTCAGCCCACGTTCGCCCGCCTTCTCCGGCGTGGTCACCACGCACATCGACGCGGCGTCGTTCTGCCCGCTGGCGTTGCCGGCCGTGACCGTCGCCTCCGGATCCTGGCCCAGCAGAACGGGTTTCAGCTTGCCCAATGACTCCACCGAGGTGTCGGCGCGCGGATGCTCGTCGGTGTCGATCAGTTCCTCGCCCTGGCGCATGCGCACCGCAACCGGGATGATCTCCTCGGCCATGATGCCGTCCTTCTGCGCGGCCACCGCGCGCTGGTGTGAGCGCACCGCCAACTCGTCCTGCTCCAGACGCGAGATGCCGTACTGGCGTCGCAGATTCTCGGCGGTCTCCAGCATCCCGCCCGGCACCGGGTAGTACCGGCCGCCGGCGGTCGTGCGTCCGCGCGCGAGGCCGTCGTGCACCCGGATGCCGCCCCGGGCGCCGCCCCAACGCATGTCTGTGGAGTAGAAGGCGACGTTGCTCATGCTCTCGCAGCCACCGGCGATGACGAGTTCGTTGTCGCCGTTGCCGACCTGCAGGCACGCCTGGATCACCGCCTGCAGGCCCGACCCGCAGCGCCGGTCGACCTGCATCCCCGGAACCGTCACCGGCAGGCCGGAATCCAACGCGACGACACGACCGATCGCGGGCGCCTCGCTGCTGGGGTAGCAGTGCCCGAGGATGACGTCCTCGACCGCCTCGGGCGAAATTCCCGTTCGCTCGAGCAGCCCCCTGAGGGCGGCGACGCCGAGGTCGACGGCGGTCAGCGACTTGAACATTCCGCCGTAGCGGCCGATCGGCGTGCGTACGGGCTCGCAGATGACGGTTTCGCGCATTGCCACTCCTCCGTTCGGATCCGCCTAGATGTGCCGGCCGCCGGTGACTTCCATCACGGTGCCGGTCATGTAGGAGGACAGATCGGAGGCCAGGAACAAGGCGACGCTGGCGACTTCGCTGGGCTCACCGGCGCGACCCATCGGGATCTCGGCCACCTTCTCGTCCCAAATGCGTTGCGGCATGGCCTCCGTCATCGCCGAGCGAATCAGGCCAGGGGCGATCGCGTTGACCCGGACGCCCAGGTAGGCAAGCTCCTTGGCCGCGGCCTTGGTCATCCCGACGATCCCGGCCTTGGCCGCCGAATAGTTGGTCTGGCCGATCATGCCGACCTTGCCCGACACCGACGACATGTTGACGATGGCGCCGCGCTTGTTTTCCCGCATCACGGCCGCCGCCAGCCGGGTGCCGTTCCACGTCCCCTTCAGGTGCACGGCGATGACCTGATCGAACTGCTCCTCGGTCATCTTGCGCATCGTCGCGTCGCGGGTGATTCCGGCGTTGTTGACCATGACGTCGAGGCCGCCGAAACGCTCGACGGCTGTCTGGATCAAGGCTTCGACATCGGGCGCCTGGGTCACGTCGCAGCGCACCGCCAACGCGACGTCGCTGCCGCCCAGTTCTTTGGCCGCGGCTTCGGTTGCCTCCAGGTTCAGGTCACCGAGCACCACCCGCGCGCCCTCGGCGACGAATCGCTGCGCGATGGCGAAGCCCAGACCTTGTGCACCTCCTGTGACGACCGCCGTCTGACCGTTCAGCAACGACACCTGAATCACGCCTCCCTTGGGGTTCGCTTCCGCCGCGGGGTACCCGACGGTCAAATATCATATTTCATATAGGATCGCTTCCGGCGCCGGGTGGGTGAACCCGAGCGATGAGGCCACAGAGGAGCGTCCCCATGACCACCGCCGAAGTCCAGGAAGTGCCCGACGACGACTTCCGGGACATCCTTGCCCAGACCCGACACTTCGTACGCACCGCCGTCGTGCCGCGCGAGCAGGAAATCCTGACCGACGACCGGGTGCCGGACGATCTTCGCGACCAGGCCAAGAAGATGGGCCTGTTCGGGTACGCGATCCCGCAGCGATGGGGCGGCCTGGGCCTCAACCTCGTCCAAGACGTCGAGCTGGCAATGGAATTGGGCTACACCTCGCTGGCCGTCCGATCGATGTTCGGCACCAACAACGGCATCGCCGGGCGGGTCCTGGTCGGCTTCGGCACCGACGGGCAAAAGCGCCGCTGGCTGGAGTCGATGGCTTCCGGCGAGGTCGTCGCCTCGTTCGCGCTGACCGAACCCGGCGCCGGATCGAATCCGGCCGGCCTGCGAACCAAGGCCGTCCGCGACGGCGAGCAGTGGGTGATCTCCGGTGAGAAGCGCTTCATCACCAACGCGCCGGTCGCCAACCTGTTCGTGGTATTCGCGCGCACGCGGCCGGCCGACGACCGGGGCCCGGGGATCGCCGTGTTTTTGGTGCCGGCGGACGCCGCGGGCGTTCGGGTGGGCGCCAGGGACGCGAAGATGGGCCAGGAGGGCGCGTGGACCGCCGACGTCAGCTTCGACGACGTCCGCGTCGGGAGCGACGCGCTGATTGGCGGCAGCGAGGACATCGGCTACCGGGCGGCGCTGACTTCCCTGGCGCGCGGCCGGGTCCACATCGCCGCCCTCGCGGTGGGCGCCGCCCAACGCGCGCTCGACGAGTCCGTGTCGTACGCCGCCACCGCGACCCAGGGCGGGACGCCGATCGGGAGCTTTCAGTTGGTGCAGGCGATGATCGCCGACCAGCAGACCGGGGTGCTGGCCGGTCGCGCGCTGGTCCGCGACGCCGCGCGGCTGTGGGTCACCAATTCCGACCGCAGGGTCGCGCCGTCGGCGGCCAAGCTGTTCTGCACCGAAATGGCCGGCAAGGTCGCCGATCTCGCGGTCCAGATCCACGGCGGCAGCGGCTACATGCGCGGAGTTCCCGTCGAGCGCATCTACCGCGACGTGCGCCTGCTGCGGTTGTACGAGGGGACCAGCGAAATCCAGCGCCTGATCATCGGGTCAAATCTGGTCAAGGCGGCGCAGCGATGAGAACGCCGCGCCGGGAATAGCCCCCGTGGTCTGGCGTTCGTAGTGCTCATGAGGAGTTTCAGCGAAGCCGAACGTCAGGAGTTTCTCGCCGCCAAGCACGTCGCGGTCCTGTCCGTCGCGGCGGACGGCCGCCCACCGGCCAGCGTGCCGATCTGGTACGACTACACGCCCGGTGGCAACATCCGGATCATGACCGGGACGTCTAGTCGCAAGGCCGGGCTCATCCAGCGGGCCGGCGCGGTGACGCTGGTCGTTCAGCGCGAGGAGCTGCCATATCAGTACGTGGTGGTCGAGGGCACCGTCGTCGACAGCACCACGCCCGCCCCGGCGGACATGCAGGAAGCCATCGCCACCCGCTACCTCGGCGAGGAGGGTGGGCGCGCGTTCCTCCGCAGCATGGAGGGTGTCGAGGAGGTGCTCTTCACCGTCCGCCCCGACCGCTGGCTCTCCGCCGATTTCACCGGCGACCTCTGAGCCCGGAAATCTACGCGCATACGCCGATGTTTTGCCGCTTGCGGTGACCGCATGCTGGCTAACATGAGCGAAACCGAGTGGAGCGACCTGCGCGTAGACGAAGCGATGAACCAGCCCTTGCCGACCGGCACCGTGACGCTGTTGCTGGCCGACGTTCAAGGGTCCACGCAGCTGTGGCACTCCCAGCCCGAGGAGATGACGGCGGCGATCGCAAACCTAGATCGAACGCTTGCCGATTTGGTGGGGGTCCATCGCGGTGTCCGCCCGGTCGAGCAGGGTGAGGGCGACAGCTTCGTCATCGCATTCAGCCGAGCATCCGATGCGGTGGCGTGCGCGCTTGCGTTGCAGCGAGCTCCCCTGGCCCCGCTGCGGCTGCGGATCGGGCTGCACACCGGCGAGGTGCAGCTGCGTGGCGAGAACAACTACGTCGGCCCGGCCATCAACCGGACGGCTCGGCTCCGCGAGCTCGCGCATGGCGGCCAGACGGTGTTGTCGGGCACCACCGGCGACCTGGTTGCCGACGCACTTCCCGATGACGTGTGGTTGAGCGGCCTGGGCACCCATGCGCTGCGGGACCTGCCCCGCCCCGAGCGGGTCGTGCAGCTATGCCATCCCGACCTCCGCAACGAATTTCCGCCCCTTCGGAAGCGCGAAACTCTTGCCGCTCAACACCTTCCGGCACAGCTGACGAGCTTCGTGGGGCGGGACGCCGAGATGGCCGAGGTGCGCGCCATTCTCACGCAGCACCGGTTGGTGACGTTGACGGGCGCCGGCGGCGTCGGCAAGACCCGGCTGGCGGTGCAGGTCGCGGCCTCCCTCACCGCTGAGTACGGCGACGGAACGTGGTACGTCGACCTCGCCCCGCTCACCGATCCCGACCTGGTACCCATCGCCACCGCGCGGGCCTTGGGGCTGCCAGACCAGCCGGGGCGCTCCCCGGAGAAAAGCCTGCTGCAGTTCATCGGCGAGCGGCACCTGCTGATGGTGCTCGACAACTGCGAACATCTGCTGGATGCCAGCGCGGCGCTGACCAGTGCCTTGTTGGGGGCCTGCCCGCGGTTGACGGTGCTGGCGACGAGCCGCGAGCCGATCGGCATGAGTGGCGAGGTGACGTGGCGGGTCCCGTCCTTGTCGCTGGGCGACGACGCGGTCCGGCTGTTCACAGACCGCGCCAGCCACGCGCGTCCCGGCCTCACCGTCAACGACGACAATGCGGCCGCCGTGCGTGAGATCTGCCGTCGCCTGGACGGCATGCCGTTGGCTATCGAGTTGGCGGCAGCGCGGGTACGCGCCCTGTCGCCCAACGAAATCCTCGCCGGCCTGCAAGACCGGTTCCGGTTGCTGACCGGCGGATCGCGAACCGCGGTCCGCCGCCAACAGACGTTACGGGCGTCGGTCGACTGGTCCCACGCACTGCTGACCGAGCCCGAGCGGATCCTGTTTCGCCGGCTCGGCGTTTTCCTGGGCGGATTCGATCTCGACGCCTGCCGAGAAGTGGTCTGCGACGAGGACCTGGCACCGCACCAGGTGCTGGACGTGCTGGCGCTGCTCGTCGGCAAGTCGCTCGTGAACGCCGAATCCGGCAGCGGTTCAACGAGATACCGGTTGCTCGAGACGATCCGCCAGTACGCGCAGGAAAGGCTCGGCGAAGCTCCCGAGGCGATCGAGATCCGGGACAGGCACCGCGATTATTTCACCGCGATGGCCGCAGTACTTGACGCGCCGGGGAACAGCAGCCTGGATGTCTTGCTCGACCGAGTAGAGACCGACATCGACAATCTGCGCGCCGCTTTCGCGTGGAGCCGGGAGAACTCCGACACCGATAGCGCGTTGCTGCTCGCCACCTCGCTGCAACCGCTGTGGCTGACGCGGGGCTTTACCAAGGAGGGGTCGGACTGGCTTGACCTCGGTCTGGCTGACGCCGAGGCCTCAGAAGCCAACGTGACACCGACTGTGATGGCGAGGGCACTCGCCGACAAGGCGTATCTCGACAACATGCGTACCGCGGAGAGCCTGGCTCGAGCCAAGAGCGCGTTGGCAATCGCCCGCGAACTCAACGACCCGGCCTTGCTTGCGCGAACCCTCGCCGCGTGCGGCCGCGTTATCGGCTGGGATGCCGACCTGGCTGAGCCATACCTGTCCGAAGCAGCCAACCTGGCACGCGACTTGGGCGACCGGTGGCGGCTGAGCCAGATCCTCTACTTCCAAGCCTTCACGGCGGTCTCTGGCGCGGGAGATCTGGATGCCACGGTGGCCGCCGCCACAGAGGGCCGCGACCTCGCCGCCGAAATCGGTGACCGGGGTTACTCACGCGGGTGTCGATGGTGTCTGAGCGGAGCGCAGTTCATGCGCGGCGATGTTGCGGGAGCAGAGGCGTTACTTCGCGATTTGATGGCCGAATCGGACGCGGCTCACGCGTTGATCTTTCAGGTCGCCGGGCGATCGAGTCTCTGCCATGTGCTGGCGAACAGCGGACGCGGCGACGCAGGCCGGGCCGTCGCGCTCGAGGCGCTCGATGGTGCAGCCGAGCTTGGCATATACATGGAGGGTGTCGTGTATGCGGCGTTGGCCTTCGCTGCATTGGCGGCCGGTGATGTCGACGCGGCAGCGGATGCAAGCGACGCGGCCCACGAGAGGTTGGCAGGGTGGTCGTGGCTCGCCTCCACCTTCACCAAGCCTGCCGCACAAGTCGCGCTGGCTCGTGGTGATCTGGCGATCGCCCGCCGCTGCGCCGACGATGACGTGGCGGCGTCGACCGGCGCGTTCAGTGTCCACGCTTTGACAACCCGCACACGCGTGGCCTTGGCGGAAAACGAGCCGGGGCAGGCGGAGCGCGACGTCCACGACGCGCTGACCCGTGCCGCAGAACTGCGAGTGCACCTATTCGTTCCCGACCTGCTGGAGTTGCTCGCCGCTTTGGCCCATGACGCCGGGAGCCACGTCGAAGCGGCAAGGCTGTTCGGTGCGGCGCACGCGGTCCGTCAGCGTACCGGCATCGTGCGCTTCCGGGTGTACGATGCCGAATACGCGGCGTCGGTGGCAGCGACCCGTGAAGCGTTGAGCGACAAAGATTTCGACGCCGCCTGGGAGGCTGGCGCGGCCCTGTCGACCGACGAGGCGATCGCCTATGCGCGGCGCGGGCGAGGCGAACGCAAACGGCCGCCCACCGGTTGGGACTCGCTGACCCCGGCCGAGCGCGACGTCGTCCGGCTCGTCAGCG
>Ga0335069_10008257_pt1 | contig 14913 bp, 14 predicted proteins | sample Lox_Sample_11_FD_206714 | JGI IMG/M metagenome (GOLD analysis project Ga0335069, IMG submission 206714) | Soil microbial communities from Loxahatchee National Wildlife Refuge, Florida, United States - Lox_Sample_1.1 | ecosystem: Environmental > Terrestrial > Soil > Wetlands | place: USA... | reverse complement strand
ATTTTACGAGCAAGGTCGCGGAAGGGCGCAAGCTGCCGAAAGACAAGGTGCTGGAGATTGCCAAGGGCCGCATCTGGTCCGGCGAAGACGCGAAGAAGCTGGGATTGGTCGACGAACTCGGCGGGTTTGACACAGCGTTGAAGCTTACCAAAGAGGCCGTGCGCATTCCTGAGAGCGATGATGTCAGGCTTGTTGTTTTCCCGCGCCCGAAGACGCTGCTCGAATCGCTGCTGCAGCGCCACGGAGCGGAAAACAGCGACAAGGAAGCAGTCGGGCAGGCGGTGGCTCGCATTCTGCAGGATGTGCAGCCGGTCGCGCGTGAGCTGAACGCTGTCGGACTCACGCATTCAAAAGAAGATCAGGACGATGTGCTTCGCATGGCGGTGATTGAAGTGGGAAAGTAAGTACCCAGTACCCAGTTGCCAGTACCCAGAACACCGAAGAATGAGCGCGGCACTGAATACTTCCGATTCGCGAGGAGTTTGATCGAGTCCGAATGAGATTTGGATTTTACTGGGTACCGAGTACTGGGTACTCGGCAATTGGGTACCAGGTACTGGCAACTGAGCACTAGACGCCGAGTTTCTTCACTTCCTCGTTGTAGTACTTGCGGTAAAGGATCGTCCATTCTTCCGATCCTTCGATGATGGTGCGGCGCTGGCTCTCGATCTTCTGGCGGGCGGCTTGGTCAATGCGCGCCTCCTGCATTAGCAGTTCTTCCAGAATCCTGCGGACTTCCAGCCGGACCGTGTTGCGGTCTTCGAGAAAATCGACTTCGTCCATGTCGGCCACGGCGTCGGTCACGACGTGGGCCAGCTTGTTCACTTTGTCGCGGCTCAATCGCAAAACAGCATTCCCTCAGAGAACGGCTTTATATTTTCGGACCAGCTCTGCCTTTACCTTGCGAAACATTTCCTGGTAGTTGGCTCCGCTTTTCTGCATTTCGTCCGAATAGGCTTCCAGGATCACGCGCACTTCGTCGTTAATACGGTCCTCGAGCGACAACTCTTCGAGCAAGGCGGCGTGCACCTTCTCGTTGAGGGCAGGCACGGCTTTGGTCTCGATCTGACCGCTCGCCAGCAGTTTTTTGGAAACCTCGCGGGCCAGATAGCCCACATATTCTTTGGAAAAGAGCATGACTTAAGCAGTTGTTTTGTAAGGAAAAAGTGTAACACATGGGCCGAGCGGCTTCGGGCTACCGGTGGCGAGCGTTTTTCCTAAGACGTACAATAACGTCAGACGTAGAACGTCACACCATGGCTCCGCTTTCCGACGACCTCACTGGCATGAAAGACGATATGACCGCCTTTATCGAAGGCCTCGGCATGCGCCGTTTTTTCGGCTACGTCGAGTGTGAGGAGGTTCCCAGCGTGTTGTGGGGTACAGACGAGAGATCCGACAGCAGGAAAGATCCGGATGGCTGGAAAGATTTCGTCGAATTGGCCAAGGCTACGAACGCTCCCTTCCTGACCATGCATTCTTGGGCTCTCGACCGCGAAGAGTTTGAGCGCCTTACCCAGCGCCTCGCCGAAGGCGACTACACCAGCGACGAGGATCTGGAAGAAGGCCGGTGGCTGAAAAGTTACATCGGCAAAACTGGATTCGTGCAGCTCGGATGGGCCCACCAGGGGTGCATGTTCGTTTATGAAACCGCCACAGAATGGTACGAACACTACCAGCACCTTCGCGAACTGGCTGACGATTCCGGCGGATTTATGATCGATGAAACCGACCCAGGTGGGGAAATCTAGAACCGCTCTCCCCACAGCATCTGCCGCCAGAATTTCCTTTAGACTGTGAGCAGATGCCAGCCTCCGTCACTCGCTTGCGCCGCTGGTTTGCCGCCGGCGCGATTCTGATGATTGTCATCGTCGCGGGGATGTATCTCTATGCCCGCTGGCGTGTGAGCAAGGTCGTCCGCGAGGTTCCAGCAAAAATTGGTCTCGACATCCAGCAGACCGCCGAAGGGTTTTCCATTTCCAAGTCTGACGAAGGCCGCACGCTGTTCACCGTCAGCGCCTCGAAAGCCGTGCAGTTCAAGCAGGGTGGCCACGCGGAACTCCACGACGTGAAGATTGTCGTCTACGGCAAGGACGCCAGCCGCTTCGACCGGATTGTAGGCGACGATTTCGAATTCGACCCAAAGTCCGGCGACGTCACGGCCAAAGGAAAGGTTCTCATCGACCTCGAATCAAACCCGGAAGGCCTCAGGAACGCCGATCAGACGCCGCCTGCGGCGCTGAAGAATGCGATTCACATCGAAACCGAAGGTCTTGTCTTCAACAAGAACACCGGCAACGCCACCGCGTCGGGCAAGGTCGCATTTTCCACTCCCGATGCCTCGGGGTCGGCGACGGGCATCGAATACGTCTCCAAAACCGGGATTCTGACCCTGCAATCCGCGGTCGAGATGAACATGACGCGCCCTGAGTCTCTGAATCTTCACGCAGCGCGCGGCGTCGTCACCAAGGATCCACGCAAAGTTGTTCTGCGGGGGGTTGACGTGAAGCGCCCACGGCAGCGGCTTGTGGCAGGCGAAACGAGCTTTATCCTCCGCGAAGATAACACCGTCGAGCGCATTCTGGCCGATAACGAGGTGAGTTGTGATTTTAGCGGCGACTCGAACGTGCATGCCCGCTCCGATCGTGCCGAGGTGACGCTTGCCGGCCCCGGAAACCAGATCGCCTCCACGGTTCTCAGCGGCAACGTGCATCTCGTTACCGAAGGCGGGCAGTCCGCCGAAGCCAGCGCCGGCCGCGTCACGCTCCACTTCGGACCTCATCAGATCCTCAAAACCGTGCACGCCGAAGAGAATGTTCGCCTTGAGCAGAAGCTTGGCCAGAACAGCCAGAATCTCGCGTCGGCGAAGTCGTCGTCGTCGAATTCCCCTCTCGACGCCGCGCAGGACGTCGTGATGACCGCCCCGGTCATGGACTTTGCGGTCAAAGACGGCCGCCAGGTCGAACTCGCCGAAACCAGCGGGCCACCCGAGATCGTGATCTCGCAATCGGCAAACAATCAGAAGACGGTTGTCACGGCGGGAAAATTCATAGCGAAGTTCAACGGGAACCACTTGGCGTCGCTGCACGGGAAGCCGGACGCGAAAATTGTTGGCATCTCACCCGGCCAGCCGGACCGCATCTCCACCAGCCCGACTCTCGACGTGCTCTTTCATCCGCAGGGCGGAGTTTCAAGCATTACCCAGGATGGCGGCCTCAACTACGTCAGTGGCACGCAGAAGGCTTGGGCGCAACGCGGCGTCTACACAGCGACGGATCAGATGCTCGCGCTGTCGGGGTCTCCTCGCATTGTCGATGCTGGCCTGACGACAACCGCGCAGACCATCCGCTTCAACCGCGCGACGGGCGATGCCATCGCCGAAGGCGACGTCAAGAGCACGTACTCCCAGCTCAAAGCTCAGTCGGGCGGCGGCATGTTCGCGTCATCGGATCCGATTCACGTCGTCAGCCGGACGATGACTGCGCGCCGTTCTCCGGCGGTTGCCGTCTACTCCGGCAACGCTCGGATGTGGCAGAACTCCGATGTGGTGGAAGCTCCCACCCTGCAGTTTGACCGTGATCGGCGCTCACTCGTTGCCGAGGCAACTTCAACGCAGCCGGTGAAAACCGTCCTCGTGCAAATTGAGAAGAACGGCAAAGCTACGCCGGTCACCATCACCTCAGCGCATTTGACCTATTCCGATTCCGGCCGGCAAATTCTGCTCGAGGGCGGCGTCACGGCAAAGGTGGCCGACACCAACATGACCGCCGGAAAGATGACGCTCTACCTGCTGGCGAAAAACCAGCAGAAATCGGCCACGGCTGAGGCAGGAACGCCGAGTCAGGTGGAGAAAATCCTGGCGGAAGGTAGCGTCGTGATCGCCCAAACATCGCGAAAGGCGACCGGGGACCGCCTTCTTTATACGGCGGCCGAAGACAAGTTTGAGCTGACGGGCGGACCGCCTAGCATTTTTGATGCCGAACATGGCAAGATTACGGGCGATTCGTTGACTTTCTACAGACACGATGATAGGGTGCTGGTTGAAGGAAGAGATACGTCCCCGGCGGTCACACGGACGCAAGTGGCACGATAAATGCACACGCTGGCCACCGACGAAATCGGCAAGACGTACCGGGGCCGACGCGTAGTGAACGGAGTCAGCCTCCAGGTTCACCAAGGCGAAGTGGTTGGTCTTTTGGGACCCAACGGCGCCGGAAAAACGACATCCTTTTATTCGATTGTTGGTTTAGTACCTCCCGACACTGGCAGGGTGCTGTACGACGACGACGATATCACTAGCGTTCCCATGTACTTACGGGCACGCCAGTATGGCATCAGCTACCTCCCTCAAGAAGCCTCGGTTTTTCGCAAGCTGACGGTTGAGGAGAATATCCTCGCGGTTTTGGAGGCTCAGCCCATCTCCTGGCATGAACGCCGAGAGAAGGCCGAAAAGCTGATTGACCAGCTCGGACTTGAGCATATCCGGCAAAATTTGGGGTATGCACTATCGGGTGGCGAGCGCCGCCGAGTGGAAATCGCCCGCTCGCTCTGTATTAACCCGACCTTCATTCTGCTGGATGAGCCGTTTTCCGGGATCGACCCAATTGCTGTCCTCGACCTGCAGAAGATCATTTCGGATCTGCGGGCGAGTGGCATCGGAATCCTGATCACGGACCACAACGTCCGCGAGACGCTGTCCGTGACGGATCGTGCGTACATCATTAATCAGGGGCGCATTTTTCGCTCAGGAACGCCGGAGGAACTGGGAAGTGACCCGGAGGTACGTAGAGTTTATTTGGGTGAGAGTTTCTCGCTGGTGTAAGGGCAGGTCTCAGGTGGCAGATCTCAGGTGTCGGGAAGAGGCTGAGATGCGGAGACTATTTGCAACTCACGATGGGAAGCCAGAATTTGGTTACCAAGGCGTAAGCAGATTGGACCTTCGTGACAAGCCGGAAGGCTGGCCCGCATGAGAATTTAATAGTTGGAAACATTGGAGTGGTACAAGTTCGAAAGTCGCAATGCTTTAGGGTTCGCTCGAAGCTCGCGACTCGCAACTCGTAGCTAAGACATGGTTCTTCTCCAGCACAGATTGAACGTCAAGCTGTCGCAGCGGCAGATTCTGACGCCGGGCCTCGTCCAGATGGTCTCGGTCCTCGCGCTCAACAAGCTCGAGCTGAAGGACATGATCAATGCTGAAATGGTCGAGAACCCCGTTCTGGAAGAGCTGGAAGACTCGGTCCCGATGATCGATGAGATCGGGCGGCAAGAGGAAGAGCGCGATCGCATCGCCGCCAAAGCCACGACCGAAGAGAACCCGATCACCGCCACGGAAAAGAAAGATCCCTTCGAAGAGATCGATTTCGGCTCGTTCTTCCAGGACTACCTCGATCCCGGCTACCGCAGTTCGGTTGAGATGGAAGAGATCGAGAAGCCATCGTTTGAGAATTTCCTGTCCAAGCCCGGAAATCTTACTGACCACCTGATGTGGCAGCTGGGCGCAATTTCGGTGCGTCCTCCGGTGCGCGAAGCGGCCGTGTTGATCATTGGCAATCTCAACGAGGAAGGCTACCTGATCGCGAGCGACGACGAACTTCTCGGTGTGGTGCCAGCCGCCGCTCCTGAAGTCGACGCTGACGCACAGGCAAAGATCGTCGGCCAAGCCGAAGCCTTAGGTCTTGGAGCGCCGGATGCGATCACAGGCGAGTCCGAGGCGCTTCACCTGAGTGAGACAGAAGCTGCAAGCGACGTCGCTCGGTCGCCGGATGTCGTCGAGAGTGACCTCCATCCGATTGCTGAGGCCGTTCAGCCGCAACCGGTTGCCGAAGTGAGCCCTGCTCCCGAATTTTCTGCTCCAGAAGTGGCTCCTACCAAAGCGGCTGGCAATGGCACGGCGGCCGCCGCCGCGCCTGCGCGAGTGCCAGTCAACTTTACGCTGGCTGATCTACACGAAGCTCTGGAAGTGGTGCGTCAGCTCGATCCTCCCGGCGTAGCCTGCCGCGATGTGCGCGAATGCCTGCTCTACCAGCTTCGTTATCATCTACAGCAGCTGCAGCAACATCGCAACGGGCACGGCATTACCGAACAGCTTGTACACGACGCCATCGCGGTCGTCGATCAGCACCTCCACGCGATCACACTGAAACAGTTCAAGGAAATTGGCCGCGCGATCGGACGTCCGATCGAGGCAGTGCAGGCCGCGCTCGAATACATTCGAACTCTCGATCCGCGCCCCGGCCTACAGTACAACAAGACTCCCGCGCGGCTCATTGAGCCCGATGTGGCTTTCGTGAAGCATGGCGACGAGTGGCTCATCATCATGAACGACGATGATCTGCCACAATTGCGCCTGAATCCGGCGTATAAGCGCCTGCTTTCGCGCGATGGCAACGATCGTGATACGCGCAACTACGTGAAGGACCGCTACAAGTCCGCGATTCAGCTCATCAAGAACATCGAGCAGCGCAAGCAGACGATCACCAAGGTTTGCTATTCCATCGTTGCGCGCCAGCAGGAATTCCTGGAGAGAGGCATCGATCATCTGAAGCCCATGATGATCAAGGAAGTCGCCGAGGAGATTGGCGTGCATCCTTCCACGGTCAGCCGCGCCGTAGCCAACAAGTACGTGCACACGCCCCAGGGGGTTTTCGAGCTGCGCTATTTCTTCTCCGAAAGTGTCCAGGGCCCCGAAGGCGGCGGAACGTCGCTTCTCATTCTGAAGCGCCGCGTGAAGAAGCTGATCGAAGATGAAGATCCGACCCGTCCGCTGACCGACGAACAGATCACTCGCATTCTGCAGTCCCAGGGAATCAACGTGACGCGCCGGACCGTCGCCAAGTACCGTGAAGATATGAAGATTCCGAGTACGCACCAGAGGAGAGTCAAGAAATAAGGTCAGAGGTGAGAGGTCAGAGGTAAGAGGTGAAAAGCTCTAGGTGCCGGCACTTTCGGATGAGATCTTGGGCTTCTTACCTCTGCCCTCTGACCTCGAACCTCTGACCTATTTTGCAAGGATCTAGTCGTCCAATCCCGGAGGTTTCTCATGAACATCGAGTACACCGGCCGTCAGTACGAAATTCCATCATCCATCCGCAAAGAAGTCGAAACTGGCCTTAATAAAATCCGCAAAATTCTTGGCGATCGCTTCGAGACCAAAGTGATCCTTGCCGTCGAAAAGCATCGCCACAAAGCCGAAATCACCATCAATCCGCCGAATGGCCCGATCGTTGGCGCGGCGCAGGCGACGGACATGGTCTCTGCCGTTAACGATGCCATTGACCATCTGCACAAGCAGGCGCTGAAGTACAAAACGAAATGGCTGAGCAAGAAGCGTAAGGCTGGGAAGAAGTTCAACAGCCGGTCGGTGCAGGAAAGCATCGAGCCCGCGCTCGGCCTGAGCGACGGCAACACAACCGTCTCCGTCATGGTGCACAAGTTCCCCTCGGTCGCGAAAACGACGGAAGTCCATCTTGAACGCTCTTCGGACTCAGTCGCGCTTCGGCCCATGACTTTGGAAGAGGCGATCAAGGAAGCTCATTTCCGCGACCGCGATGTTTTCGTTTTCCGCGATCCCAAGGGTAAGCTGATGGTCCTTCACCGCACGCGCGAGGGCAAGATGGAGCTGATCGAAGCGCCGTAGAAACAGTTCTCAGTTGTCAGTTCCCAGTTCTCAGTAAAATCTGTATGGGCCAAGCAAACGCTTTTTGCCTGAACTGAAAACTGACGGCTGGGAACTACACTGTTCCCGTCACTTCCTGCGCCCACGCCATCGCCGTCCACCAGGCTATCCCTACTTCTTCTTCGCTGACGTTGATCTGTTTCGCTAACTCTGACGCCTGTTCCCATTCGCCCGATTCTTGCGCCAGCATCAGTCTGTACAAAGGACGCAGTGTGCTGTTCTGTCCCAGCAAAGTAGACTTGAGATCGCTATCCACGGGCAACTGCGCCAGCAACGACGCCATGTCGATTTCGAGAATGGCATCCATTACGGACAGCAAACCCATGAAGAACAGATCGTGTTTCGATTTCACCTTCGTCGACAGCAGTTCGCAGAAGCGGGCCCGCGTCAGTCCCATCAGCACAAGTTCGCTGCACCCGCGTTCGGCAGCTCCAATCGTGACGACCAGACGGATCCAGCGCCGCATCTCGCGTTCCCCGAGAATGGCCATCGCGTGACGCACCGACTTAATTTCCAGCGCAAAGCCAAATATGGGCGAGTTCAGGTAGCGCAGAAGCCGGTAGCAGAGCGACGCTTCCTGCTTCAGCATGGTCTCCAGTTCCCGCAGGTCCAGTTCCTGCCGCGAAACCATCTCCAACAACCGCAAGTGATGAAGACGATTCGCCGGCACCTCCCGCCCCACCACCACTTCCGGCTTGCAGAAAAAGTATCCCTGAAAATAGGAGAATCCCATGGTCCGCGCCTGCTGGAACTCCTGCGTGTTCTCGACCTTCTCGGCCAGCATGTGCCGGTGCGGTGAACGAATGTGCCGCATCATCTCGGCGCGTTCTTCCGCTTGCGTCGCTAGCAAGTCGACTTTGATGAAGTCGGCAAATTCGATCAGCGGCATCCGCGGATCATTTACCGCGAAGTCGTCCAGCGCGATCATGTAGCCGGCTTCCTTCAAGCGCCTGCAGGCGGCCACTACACGGACTTCCGGTTCCACCGTTTCCAGCACCTCCACCACGGTCTGGTCCGGCGGCAACAGCGTGATCAGGTCCTTGAGCAGGATGTCGCGTGTGCAATTGATGAAGGCGCGCGCGTTGTGGCACAGCGACGTCAGCCCGAACAACAACGAACTGTCCAGCGTGGAGCGCGCCGCCAATTCCGGATCGGCATTGAAGTAGTCCTCAATTCCATTCCGGAAGAGAAGCTCGTAGCCAAAGACCTTCAGCCCTCGATCCAGGATCGGTTGTCGCGCAACGAAGCGCTGCCCGGCGGTGGCCAGCGATGCGGCCGCCGCGGCAGACCCCTGTTTCCCCAGCGATTTCACCTTGTTTCCATCGGCAAGGTTCCCCGGACCTTGAGCGGCATCGCGGCGTCATCATGGGTTTGTGTATAAAATGAGGTGCATTCTTGGCGCTAACCGCAGGCTCGAATTAGAACCGGTCTCACGAATGGCTTTGGGAAGGGCACGACTTCAGCCCTGTCGCTGAGACTCCTATGAATACTGGGGCTTTAGCCCTGAGGGCGCGCCCCATGCCGGGTAAACGATTTATGAGATAAGTTCTGGCAGAGAGCAATTCTTAGTAATGACTAATTTTTTCTCGATCGGAGATTCTTATGCGCTGGACACCGGGTGGGCAAAGTGACGACATCGAAGATCGCCGGGACGAAGGCGGGGGCGGCGGCTTTAATTTTGGAGGGCCCCACATCGGCATTGGCGGCTTCCTGCTGTTGCTCATTTTGAGCCTCGTTTTCAAGCGCAATTTTCTATCGCTGGCTGGCGGCGGCTCTGTAGGTGCCCCCACGCAGATCAGCCAGTCCGATACCGCCCGCGACCAGCGTGAACAGCCGCTCGTCCAGTTCGTTTCGTTTGTGCTCGATGACACGCAGAAGACTTGGACCCAGATTCTCGGTCAGCAGGGAATCCGCTACCGCCACGCCAAGCTCGTCCTTTTTCGCGACTCCATCGATTCACCCTGCGGTATGGCGCAATCCGCCAGCGGGCCCTTCTATTGTCCGGGAGACGAAAAGGTCTACATCGACCTCGGCTTCTACGACGAACTCAAACAGCGCTTCGGCGCCCCCGGAGAGTTCGCGCAGGCCTACGTCCTGGCGCATGAGATCGGCCACCATATCCAGAAACTGACGGGTATCGAAAGCAAAGTTCACGCCGCGCAGGAGCGCAATCCCGACGCAGCCAACCAGCTCTCCGTAGGCCTTGAACTGCAGGCCGATTGCTTTGCCGGGGTGTGGGGCCGCACCACCGAGCAACGCGGGCTTCTCGATCCAAACGAAGCCCAGCAGGCGCTAACCGCAGCCGCGGCCGTCGGGGACGACCGCCTGCAGCGCATGTCCGGACGTGGTGTGCATCCTGAAACCTTCACGCACGGCAGTTCGCAACAGCGCATGGACTGGTTTCAAAAAGGCTTCAGCACCGGCGAGATGGCGCAGTGCAACACGTTTGCGCAATAGCTTGGGCCGGAAGCTTCCCGACGGTGATCAACGAGGGTGAGCCACTATAGTCGGGGCTCACGTCTGCTTCGAAGCACACGCGTTCTCCGGGCCACCAGACTCACTTTGCCCGTTCCCAGATTTTGACGGCAACACCTGTACTATCACCGAAGTAGTTTCCGTCTTGTCCCCAATCGACCATGAAGTCGATGTTTTCTCCCTGGGTCAGCTTCATCGGCTTGGGATTCCACTTCGAAACTAGCTTGTAACTGTTGATGGGAGCTTCCAGCAGCACGGCTTGTGAGTCTTGGACAGCATAAAACGTGGTGCTCGTTGGGAAAGCCCAATCCAAGCCTTCGAACTTGACGCGAAAGACGTAGGTTCGGGACGCCGGGGCTGTCCAGCGCAGAACGCTGATCTCCCCATTTGGCCCGGGGTGGAGATGGAGATACTTTGGCGGTATGCACCAGGTCTCACCACAGATTTGTTTCTTCGTGTCATTGTGGCTAACGTCCGGCGGAGGCCCCACTTGACTGGGCCACCACGCGCTGACCCCGGCCCAGTTACTGCCCGATAGGTCATCGAACTGGAACGGCATTCCCCAGAATGCTGTAAAGCCGTAAGACCATGTTCCGTTTGGGTTGGACTGAGGAGACCAGTCTCTGACAGCGTCGAATTGAGGCAGCGATTGAGGCATCTGAGCCTGTGCCACGATTGCTGGAGAGGCCAGACTGAAAGACAGAACAACGAGACCAATAATCCTATGGAATTCCATGGCCCTTCCTCCTTTTCCGAAGAACTCGGACGCCACTCCCTTTGCCGGAGGCGAACGTTCTTGGCGGGGCACAGCGACATGCTTATTGGCCGACCGTTCAGCGGTGCTCTTGCACCGGCATGCGCCGTGAGGGCGAGGAATTTCCGCCACGCAGCAGGAGAGTGCGTTCGCAGTAACCGTTAGCACAGACTCGGTTGAATTGGCAGTGATGAACAGGGCGCTCGTTGTGAGCCTTCGCACATCGAAATGTGATTTCCAGAAACCCTGAGTTGCCTCAACATTGCGGTTACACTCACCATGACATCATTTCTGCGCTTTGACGCAGTACCATCTCCAATTCAAGGTCACTCCCTGCATCGTGAATGCAGAAATGGCGGAGGTGAGGGCCAGGAACTGATCCTGCCACCAGAAGCTCTGAACGGCGGCAATCAGCAGGCCCGTCCCGGTCTTCTCCGTGACTCCGAGGTGATAACGCATTCAAGGAAGCTCCCACGCCTCGGTCGTTCCTGCAGGACCGAATGCGCAAAACTAAAGGTACCTGCCCCCTTGCGCTTTTCCTCTATTCGTGAGTACCATCAGAGTGTTCCCAGCGGTTGCCTTCAAGCAAGCCGCTTGCGCCCAAAACAATACTCCAGGCGCCTTTACTGTTTTGAGCAACGATCTCAAGTAAGCTTTCCAGCCGAGGTGGGTTCGGCCAGATCGCTGGTCGGCGTGCAGCAAGCCCTCAAACCACGCCGCCAAGCAAACGAAAAGGAAACAATCAGGTCCGTACTCGGACCCGCGATTAAGAGAAAAACCAACATGAATGCAGGACCGCATCATCCCTCCGGAGGTGGAGGGAAGCACAAACGGCGTCGCGGCCGTCGTTCGCAGCGGCGCGCAGGGGGCGGCGGCATGGGCCGTGCCCGTCAGGAACATTCCGGCATCTTTACCGCGCCCATGGACCACAGCTACCGCGCCACCATGGCTGGCGACGGCAACGGAAACAAGGGTCCGCGGCGTCCCGGCTTCTCGGCCGCATTTCCGGTTGCCGACCCCGAACCGCTTCCCGCTCCCGCCGAAGATTCCGGCTCGCGCGTGTTCGCGTTTGTTGAGGATCTTTTCTTCCTCAGCAAAATTCAGGACACGGGCCGCAAGATGAACGTCAAGGTCGAATTCGTCAAGACCGAAAAAGACCTCAACGACCGCCTCAAGAACAATGGCGAAGAGAAGCCGTCGCTGATCATCTTCGACCTCAACAACCTCAACGCCAAGCCGCTCACGCTGATTCCCAAGCTCAAGACCAAACTCAAGAAGGGCACCTCGATCATTGGCTTCCTGTCGCACGTCCAGGGCGACCTGAAGCAGAAAGCCCACGAAGTAGGTTGTGACATGGTCCTGCCGCGCTCGGCCTTTTCGCAGAACCTGCCGCAGTTGCTGCGCCGCCATGGAGCAAGCGACGAAATCGAGGCGTGAGATTGCAGAAAGCCACGAGCCTTGAGCTATGAGCGAATAGGTTTTGTTTGCTCGCAGCTTGTGGCTCAAAGCTCACATCTCGAAGATCGTACCTGCATCCTGCTACCTGCCTTCTAACTTCTTCCTGCTGACTTCCCCTTGATACAATTCCGCCGTGTCCCGAAAAATCTTCCTGTTCGCCGCGCTGACGGTCGCCTGCTGCTCGGCCCAGCAGCCCAAAGTCAAAGTCAACGTTCTGAACGTTTGTTCTCCGTCGCCGGATGATCAGAAAGAACTGTCCGCCGCCCTGGCGAAGGTCCCTTCCAAACCGACCTTCGGCAAGGATTACGAAGTCGCCCGCGGCCACTCCGTCCTTGACCCGAACACGCCGATTCCCGGCATGCAGCCGCTGCCGCCGGGCACAGTCTCCTCCGCCAACTGGGTGCGTGTGCGCCACGATTTTCCCGACGCCGCCTTCTTCACCAACGTCCAATATTCCTTCAGCGTCGATGCCAGCAACATGGTGGAAACGCTCGTGCTCCGCGTGCGCGATCCCAAAGACCTGATGCAGATTTCGGTCGAGGACAGCGCCTCGGCCGTAGCTTCGGCGACCGCCATGCTCACCGCCAACACTCCCGCATCGCGCATCAAACTCGAGCGCTTTGGCAAATCGTCGGTCGTGTTGTCGCGATGCCCCGGAGGCGAAGGCAAACCCGCTCCCGACCAGAGCGCCTACGAACCCCTCTTCCGCGAAGCCACGGAGATACTGAATCGCTACCGCGACGCGCTGGGTGTGCGGAAAATGGTGCCGCAGGAGTTGGGAAGGCTGGAAACGGGGAATGCGCCGAAGGCAACCGCGAGTGGGAAGAAGAATCCATAGGTCTTTCCCAGCTTGCGCCAGGGCTGACCGTTCTGAGTGCAGTTGCTGCTTTCATCAACAGGCTGGTCGCGATGACTGAATAGTGGCACAATGTCTCGCGGTTTCAGTAACTTCTCGAAATCGAAGAGAGATTTTTCAATGAAAAGACGCTTCGTCTTAATTGCAAGCTGTGCATTTGTACTCGCATCGATTCCGATCCTCACCTTTGGCCAAACTGATGTGGAAGCGAGGGCCGCGGAGATGAGCAAGGCTCTTGTGAACGGACACCGCGCTTGGCGAGCAAAACTGTCGAGCGCAGGAGTCTCGATTCAGGCAAAGGAAGTGGACAGGCAGGGGTCGGTAGTCAAGTACCTCTTGACAGTTTCGGGGCTACCCGCCGACGGACTATATCGCGTGATGAGTTGGCCGGTTGGACAAGAAAAACCAGCCACCATCATGGAAGGTGTCAGCATCGGGAAGGATGGCACATTGATCTGTGCAGGTAGGACGGCAGAGCAGTGCGGCGAGCCTTCGAAGAAGGCCGACCCCATAGATTTCGGGTTTGAACCAGCGAAAGGCGAACCGTATCGGCTTGCAGTGCTATCCGGGGAGCACAGAGCCGCGATCGTTATTGTGCCCGATCCAATTTCGGCAGAAGACAAAGGTTGCAGGTTGGGCGTCGAGCGCCTGCTTCCGGGATTCGAACTGGCATACTTCACTGGCGACGGCTTTCCTCCAAAAAGCGAGGCTACATTCGACTCCGAGTCGTATGGAGAAAAGCACACGATCCGGGCAAAAGCTGATACCGAAGGACACTTCGACTTTGCCATGCTACCCGGTGTCTTAGGGCACCAAAAAGGTACGACTACGGTGAAGGGAGTCGGAATGAAATGTTCGCCATCCCTTCAATTTAATTGGGGGCGATAAGCGCGAGACAGTTGAAGTAGTTGTTGCAAAATCGCCATTTCACTCAAAACGAATTGTCCAACAATCCGCTGGATCGTTCCTAGATGGTCCTCTGTGCCCTCCGTGGTTTAAGATTTTCCCGGCCCTGAAACAGTCCATCAACCGATCTCTCAGCGGCCCGCGTCAAAATCCGTTCTCACGAATCTAATTAAAGAGACTATGGACATTCGCAACGTCGTCATCTTGGGCTCGGGATGTGCCGGGCACACTGCCGCTCTTTACTCTGCGCGCGCCAACCTCAAACCGCTTGTTCTCGAAGGCCACCATCCTGGCGGACAGCTCTCGCTCACCACCCTGGTCGAAAATTTCCCCGGCTTCCCCGAAGGCATTCAGGGTCCAGAGCTGATCGAAAACATGCGCAAGCAGGCAATGCGCTTTGGCGCCGAATACCGCATGGGTCACGTCACCAAAGCCGATCTGAGCAAGCGCCCGTTCGAGTTGACTGTCGGCAAAGACATCATTCAGACTCGCACGCTGATCATCGCCAGCGGCGCATCCGCCCGCTGGCTCGGCCTGCCGAACGAGCAGGCCCTCATTGGCCACGGCGTCTCTTCGTGCGCCACCTGCGACGGCTTCTTTTTCTCCGGCAAGGAAATCGCCGTCATCGGTGGCGGCGATTCGGCCATGGAAGAGGCTACCTTTCTCACCCGCTTTGCCAGCAAAGTCACCCTGATTCACCGCCGTGAGCAGTTCCGTGCCTCGAAAATCATGCTAGACCGCGCAAAAGCCAATCCAAAGGTCGCCTTCCTCACCGACACAGACGTCGAT
>Ga0335069_10008256_pt1 | contig 14913 bp, 12 predicted proteins | sample Lox_Sample_11_FD_206714 | JGI IMG/M metagenome (GOLD analysis project Ga0335069, IMG submission 206714) | Soil microbial communities from Loxahatchee National Wildlife Refuge, Florida, United States - Lox_Sample_1.1 | ecosystem: Environmental > Terrestrial > Soil > Wetlands | place: USA... | reverse complement strand
GTTCTCTGCATTCTCCATTCGGCCTAGCGTGGGCCAACTTACGGTCCGGGCGACCACTATCTTCTGATACAGGAAATCCGCAACGATTCCGGGAAGCTGCTTGTCTACATCCACAGTCAGACCATTCTCGTTCTCGTTGGTGAAGATGTAGCAGCCATTGAATGGATCGGCCAGCTTGAGCTTTCCCTTCACGCCCAACAAGTCGTCAGGGCTAAAACGCCCGACGCTCAAAGAATTCAATTCGAGCAGCGCTGCATAGCCGTTGGCGTGATAGTTTCCGGTGTCCCAGCTTGGGTTGGGATAAGTCTCCGGGAGAAGAGCATAGACAAGGATGCGATAGCGTTTTGAATCGGGATAGGTGTCGCGCAGGATGGAGATGGCATCGACAATAGTGCCGCTCCCTGTGCCGCCCGCTAGCCCGCATGCGATATGAAAGGTGGTATCTGTGGTTCCGCCGGCCTGGAGATCCTTGACTAGAGACTGCACCTGCTGCCGATAGCCATCCGCTTTGCAGGCGAATAAGAACCGCCCAAGACGGCGCTTCTGTCCGCCGAGCGTCACACCAATGACGCTGCCCAAGACATCCTTCCATTGTTCGGGGTCGCCGATCCACGGCTTGATGCCGGGATAATTGTCGATGTTTTCCAGCCGCGATGAGAGATTAGCTTCCTGGATCAGCAACTGGCTTCGCTTGTTGAGCTGGACGCTGGTGCCGAGAATCTTCCAACTCGGATCGTCGATGGCCATCATTTCGGCGCTCGAATCGACGTAAAGATATCCCAGGTTGACGCCGTCTGCATCTTCCTTCCGGAATGCCTGGAAGACACTTTTTCGGAAGGAGCGGATGATCTTGCCACCCGTTCCCCCAAGACCGATGATGAGGTGATTTGCGACCATTTGGATCGGACCCCTGGCTAGGCGACGAGCGAATGAGAGATCAACGCCGGGACGGCGGTCTTGAAAGGTGATTCTCCCGATAGAAGATCTTTGCGCCCTTGGATTTGACGGCCACAAGCATACCACCTGGGTTATAAACCTGCGTGAACGCGATCGAACAGGACAACAATCGCTGATCAGCCTGAGTACATGCGCCGAGGTTTGGTCGTCGGATCGAAGGACGGATCGAAGAACATGCCAATAGGATTCCGCTCGGCAGGGAACCGCGTGTTTAAGTGACGGCGACCATGCATCGGTGGTGTGAACTAGATGAGAGCGCTTGATGAGGATGGCCGACAGGATAGTGAGTGTTTATGCAATTGTGATTTACATCACTCTCTTCGGCCAGAATGCAAAGTTCATAGTTCGGCCGCGAGTTCTATCGCATGCGGGTGCCGCCCATTACACCTTGCCGCGCACGAACAAAACCCCATGTTCCAATTGCTCTTGCCTTTGCGGCGAATGCCCTATGTGGCGTAAGACTCACGACGGCGTACATCCGCGCGGCGAGCAGCAAAAGGTGGATCCAATGGCGCACTGCGTTGGACGCATCCCAGGATGTTTGCAGATGTGAAAGGATCTATTTGGTCTGGCGGCGCGACGGTTATACGGCTTCCGTGCTCCGCCGATTTCTGGTCGGGGCGAGGAGGGCTTCTCCAGTTGCTTAGCATGACCTTGTCACCGTGCCGTCCCTATCAACCCCGCCGAGGTGTTGAGCCGCATCAGTCCGTGCGACACTCCATGTTGCCTTCGCCCGAAAACGGGAGGCTCGGCCTTCGGGTTTTGTCCTTTCGAGGCCATATGGGTTTACCGCATTACGGCCCGGTGACTCGCTCACCATCCTTTTCAGATTGCTTCGTCAATGGGCTTCAGAATGGGAAGTTTCCTTCCCGCCCTGCCATTCAAGCTACAGGGCTTGGACTTTTGCCCCGGTGGGACTTGCTCCCACTGATCATGCTAGCCTTCGCTGGACGCACCGTTTTCCAGGACTGATAAAGAAGGACGCCGTAGCCGGATGCCAATGAGCGGTTTGGCCTATGGGCGACATTCCAGACAATGGCACTAAGCCGACTGGCGGTGCAGCTGCACCCCGGTTTCGCATTTGCGGGCAATCAGTGCAACGCTGATATGCTTGCGATGCCCGAGAGGCTTTGTTCCTTATTGATGGGACAAAATGGAAGAATCAGTCATTCTGATCAGCAGGCGGAGGTGGCGATGAGACAGGATGGGAAGACGGCAGGGAGGCGGTCGCGGAGCGGCTGGCGACGCGGGACCGGTTTGTGGCTGGGAATCCAGATCGTTGCCACGGTTTTGCTACTGGCTCCGGCGGCGCGCGCCTCCGATGACACAGCCCGGTTTTACGGGACGTGGCAGGCGCACATACTCGTCAACGGCCAGCTGTACACGGTGATTTCGATCCACGACGAGAGCGGATACCGGAACTTCGTGCGATCGCCCAGCGGGGACACGCCAGCCGGGGACGGGACATTCTCGGCGAAGAACGGAATCTACCATACGAGTGCACCCGCTCCGAATGCCGGCGGCGTGTATTACTTCAAAGACAACAACACGGCGGTGTGCACGAATTCCGCGGGCCAGATCGTAACGTGGCGGCGCCTCAAGGATGCCCAGGGCGCGCCGGTAACAGGCTCGGGAGCCGGACCGGCAACTGCTCCGCCTGGCCCCGGACCTGCAGCAGGCACGAAACACATCAATGCGAACATAGCCGCGCATAATGCGACCGGATACACACCCCCGAGCGACAGACCGGGAAACGAGTGGGTGAGCTCCGCAGCGCAGCCGCAGCCGGAAAGCGGCCAGGGCGGCGGATTCGTCCCCGATCCCAAAGAGTCGGTGGAGGTGAACGCAGGCGAGGCGGCGATGAGTCGCAAGGACTACGTGACGGCATGGCGGGACTTCACCGCGGCGGCGCAAAAGGGCGATGCGGACGGAGAGTTTGGGCTGGGTGCGATGCTCTTTGAGCATTTGAATCCGCCGGGCACGGGCTTTTATGCGCAGTGCGAGCGGTGGCTCCAGGCTGCGGCCAGTAAGGGAAACATGATGGGGATGGAGTTTCTGGGGCGGTACTACTACGAGCGGGGAGTGGCGATTGCGGGAGGGATCAATCCGGGTGTGAATACGACGCCGATTCCACCGCAGGAGCGCGCCCAGGCGGAAGCACAGTTTCAGCAGTCGCGAAAGTGGTTTGAGCAGGCGTCGGACAAGGGCGATCTGTATGCCGCCGGCAATCTGGCGGCGATGCTGGATGCAGGCGTGGGCGGCCCGGTGGATCGAGCGCGCGCCGCGCAGCTGCGGGAAGAGGTAAAGCAGGGCCCGGACAAGACATTCGCGACCAAGGTGACTACAGATCCGGATGCGCTGGCGTTCACGGCCGCGTGGCAGGCCGGGCACTATGACGGTGCGCTGCGTACGGCCGAGGAGCAGGCAGAGAAGGGCAGTGCCAGCGCGGAGTCCCTGCTGGGCAGGGCCTACTACGAGGGCGTAGGCGTGCCGCGGAATTATGCGACGGCGCTGATCTGGCTGAACAAGGCGGCGGCGCAGGGAAATCGGGATGCGCTGTTCTTTCTGGGGCTGATGTATGAGCACGGGCGCGGCGTGGGACAGGATCTCAAGCGGGCGCTGGACCTGTTCGATCAGGCCGCCGAGAAAGGGCAGGGCTACGCGGGGATCGAAGCCAGAGCCATCCGCATGCAGGCAGAGATCGACCGCACGACCCCGCCGCCCTCAGGAGTGCTGGAGACGGCATGCGGGACAGCAGGCGGAATACCAGTGGGTTTCGAGTGCCTGAAGGGCGGATCGAGCATCGATCCGTTCAACGTCGAGCAGGCGAACGCACCCGAGTAGGCAAGAGCGGGAGAATAATTCACGTTGTGCTGAGAAGCTGGTCGACAGGGTTGCTGTTATCAACGCGTTGCTCGACTCCTGGGATCTCCCCAGAGTTCCAACCGCCAAATCGCGAGACGATCCCGCCGCTGAATCCCTTCCTGCTCGAAGAGCGATAAGCCTTGGTGTCCTCAGTTGAGATACGCCGCCGTCCGACGCAGTGAACTTCGCCGTCTAGGAGGACCTAAATGGACGGCCTGGACCTAAGGGGTTCCTGCCGGTATAGTGGCTCGCCGGGTCGTACAGCTGACACTGCGCAGAGTGCCAGACATGTCTTAATAGATCTCACTATCGAAGCTTTGCATCTTTTTCACCTTCCGCAATCATTCGCTCGGCCTCGGCCTTCATAAAGACCACGTGAGGGGCCATGCGTCCTATGAAGCGTGCCACGGGGCTCAAACCCGGGAGTATCTCTTCCTGGCCGCGCTCCAGGCCACGTATAGACGCTTTGGCGAATTTGTTCACGTCCATGGCAGCGGAAGAATTCAGTTCCTCCTGCCCCTTGTTGAAATTCGTCTTTACCGCCGGCGGGGCGAGCTCGACCACCTTGACCGACGAGTTTTTCAACTGCACACGAAGAGACTGCGTGTACGAGTGCACGGCGGCCTTGGTCGCGCAGTAGATCGGCTTCACCGCCAGCGGAACAAATGCGAGTCCAGAGCTGATGTTCACAATCGCAGCTGCCTTCTGACGCTTGAGCTGGGGCAGAAACTGCTTGATCATCTGAATGGGACCGATCAAGTTCGTTTTGATTTCCTTATCCAGATCTTCCAGCTGGCCGGTTGTGTCGTTCAGGTTGAGCTTTCGACCAATGCCTGCGTTATTGATGAGGACATTGAGGTCTGGGAACGCGCGAGTGACATCGGAGTAGAGCCGCCTGATTGCCGCAGGATCACTTACATCGCTGACATATGTGTGAACGCCAGGTAACGACTGACAAACCATCGCCAGTTTCTCTTCTGTTCTTCCAGTGATGAGGACCGTATTTCCACGCTCAAGGAACTGAGCAGCAAGCGCGTAACCAATGCCGCTGGTGCCGCCAGTAATGAGGATCGTGTTGTTTGACATTTTCATAGAGCAACCTCGAGGTATTGGATTCAATTCTTCGTCAGGTTCGTTCTTCGTCGCGTTGGTTTCTGTCTAGACAGTCATCTACAAGCATAACAACTATGCGAGCATTCTCCACAAAGCCTCCACGCCGTTTTTGCAATGGGTCTTTGCGTGGCCTGGATCTTGGATCATTTGATCCATGGTTGCGTCCGCAACCGAATTCATGAGCGCAGCAACGAAGCTCATTGGGACCCTACGCATAGGTCCGGCAGCGCGAACGCGTTCCAGCAGCTCTGCGATGACAGCCATGATTCTGTGCCCTGCTGCGCGGGTCTCGCGCGTAATCTCATCCGACACGGTGAGCTGGGCTAGTGCTTTCCGCTTCTCAGGGAAGCGAACTGCCCAGTTGCCCCAATTTCGCCAGATGTGGAAGAACTGCTCTCGAAGGCCGGCCTCAGCTGGAAAATCCTTCATGGCGACTGATGCCATCTCCTGCTTCAACTCGAGGTATAGCTGATTAAAGAGCTCCGACTTGTTTTCGAAATAGGTAAACAGTGAACCGTTGGCAATGCCAGCTTCTTTAGCGATGCCCATCGTCGGCGCGCTCAGTCCCTGCATGACAATGATGCGCGTCGCCGCATCCAGAATTCGATTCCGTTTGTCGTCGCTGCGGGGCCTTGGCACAGACGAATCGTACGACATAAGTGTCTAGACAGTCAACTATTGGACAGATTCGAATGGCACGTATCACGAGGAGGAGCATCGCATCCTCACCTCCGACACAAGCAGACAATATCCCAGTTAACCAGGGGCGTCCGGCCCGCATTTTGAATTGATAACCGCATAATCGCCAACTCACTCAGCGAACGAGTCTGGATAAGTGACTCGGTCTGTGGGCAATAGCTGACCAGCGCACTAAGATCGCTGATTCACTCCGCCCTGAGCGAGATCGCGGGATCCAAATGAGCCGCGCGCCAAGCGGTTACCGAGCACGCAATTCCCGCAATGCACGCAATCAGCGCGATCACTCCGAAGTAGGTCATGGGATCGAAGAACGATATCCCATACAGCATGGACAGGAGCGTCCGGCTCGCAGCGACAGCCCCGCCAATTCCGATCGCGACTCCAATCACGGTGAGGGTCATGCCCTGGCCGAAAATCAACGCAACAATGTCGACCCGAGTTGCGCCCAAAGCCGTTCGTACCCCGATCTCGCGTGTTCGCACCGTAACCGTGTAGGAAAGGACCCCGTAAATGCCAACAGCAGCGAGCAATAGCGCCACGATTCCAAACGCCTCAAAGAGAACCAGCACAAAGTGACGGTCGGCTTCCGAGGTTGACATCAGATTCTCCATCGTCGCGACACGCACGATAGGCTCGCCTTTATCCACGGACCATATCGCTTGTTTGATCGCTGGCGCCATGGCTGCCGCATCGCCTCGCGTGCGTACCACCAGCGACTGCACAGTGTCTACCCATGCCCACTGTGTGGTCGAGGTGTAGTACGCATCGGGTGCGCTCAGAGCGAGAGAAGCCTGCTTCACGTCTCCAACCACACCGACAATCGTGGACCATGGGCGATCCGTATGCCCGGCATCGAGACCGACGCGAACACATTGCCCGATCGGATTGTGGCCCGGGAACTTCCGTTTTGCGCGATCAGAGAGGGAATCACCCACTCGATGTTGAACGGCGTGGGAGTCATCAACCCTGAGCCTCTTCTTAGACAACAGTCGCCCGACCGCCAGGATCGCCAAACCACCCACGTGCGGTCCTGTAGCCTTGGTTTGAGGAGCGCCAAGGATGGTCATCGGCAGTTGGAATGTGAACTCGATTCGGGCTAGAGCAGAACACGTCAAGCGCTGGCTGCAGGTCGCAAACGTCGATGTTCTCTTGATTCAGGAGCTCAAAGGAACTGAATTCTCCTCGCCCTTCTTCAAAGAGCTCGGATATGAGAGCGCTGCAGTCACGCAGAAGTCCTATAACGGCGTGGCGATCCTGTCGCGCTCGCCAATGAAGGTTGTGAGCGCAAGACTTTTGGGAGACGATCTGGACAGTCACGCCCGATTTCTGGAAGTGATGATCGAGGGCCTATGTGTCGTGAACATCTATCTGCCGAACGGAAATCCGGTTGGCACGGAAAAGTTCGCCTACAAATTGGCATGGATGGATCGGTTGATCGCGCAGATGAAATTGTGGCTGGTGGACGGAGTTCCGACGGTGGTTGGAGGCGACTTCAACGTGATCCCAGAGGAGATTGACTGTCACAAGCCGTCCTCATGGATCCATGACGCGTTGTTCCAGCCGGAGCCGCGGGCGCGGTATCGCGCCATGCTCGCTTGCGGCTATGTGGATGCATTTCGGTCGTTGCACCCAGGCGAAACGGGTCAGTTCACGTTTTGGGACTACTTCCGCCGGGCATTCGAATACAACCGCGTTATTCGCATTGACCACTTCCTGCTCTCGCCGCAGGCAGGAATGATGCTCAGAGCATGTCAGATTGATAAAGGACCACGAGCCGAGGAGAAGCCCTCCGATCACGCGCCAATCTTGATTGAGCTAGCTGCGACCGTGCCCGGCAATCGTCTGTCTTGATATACGCGCTCAGCGCATGCGGTGGCGGACTTGGCCCGCTAACCATTCGGACCGCGGGCCCAATCGGGGCGGCACTTTCACCCATAGACCGTTTTACGTCAAGTTGACCGGGTTATGGCCGATCTCGGCGCCAGCCCCGTCGATGAGGCGCTCATTGAAATCAAACTGATGTGAACGGAGCTTATGAGGACGACCCGCTATTCGCGTTATTGCATGGTCTTCATCAGCACCAGATCCATCATCCGGTCCGGAAGCAACCATTTCAAGAACAGGATCGGCCCTGCCATAAAGCCGCCGTGATACCGTGCCCGAGGCCGTTTGCTATTCAGTGCCTGCAGCAGCAGGTCGGTGATGACCTTGGGCGGTGGCATTTTTCGCTTCAGAATCGGCGAGTTCATCATTATCTTCACCAGTGGACCATACGCGCCTTGCCCCGAATACTCCTCCGCTGAGCCGAATGCGATCTGCCCCCATTCTGTATCAATTCCGCCGGGCTCGATCACAACCACATCGATTCCGAACTGCTGGACTTCCAGCCGAAGAGTATCAGAATATCCCTCGAGCGCGTGCTTCGAAGCGTAGTACCAGCCACCCAGCGGCCCTGCAAACTTTCCGCCAATCGTTGAGATGTTCACGATCTTTCCAGACTTCTGCGCACGCATGTGCGGTAGTACGAGCTGCGTCAGCCGAGCGACGCCAATCAGGTTCACTTCCAGTTGCCGGCGCGCCACATCCATCGGAACATCTTCCAGCGCGCCCATCTGTCCGTAGCCGGCGTTGTTGACTAGTACATCGATCCGTCCCTGTTCGCGGATGATGCGCTCTATCCCAGCAGTCATTGCCGCATCGACGGTGACATCCATCTCCAGCGCGACACCCCCCGCAGCCTCGATGTCACCCATACGGTCTACACGTCTGGCGGCGCCGTACACCATGTAGCCTTCCCGTAGCAGTTGCAGGGCGAAGTCTTTGCCAATCCCCGAGGATGCTCCTGTAACCAGCACGATGCGTTTAGTCCCAATCTTCATTTCCATCACTCCCAGACGGCGGTTTTGAAGTGCCATGTTGCGAGTATGCTGCAGCCAGTATCCAATGGCAATAAGGCACCCGTTTAGCTCATACTATCCAGGAGGTAACGAATGGGTATTGATTGGGAATATGCGAACGCGGTTTGCGAAGAGCTCGGTCCGCAACAGGACGCCCTCGCGCGCGAAGTCGTAACTCAGATGGCTGAAAAGTGGACGCTCTGGACCCTGGCCGTCCTCGCAGAAGCTGCTGCCCCAATGCGCTTCTCCCGCGTGATGGAACAGGTTGAGGGAGTCAGTCAGAAGTCCCTTACAAAGACCCTGCGACAGTTAGAACGCGATGGACTCGTCACGCGGGTCGTCTTTGCAGAGGTGCCGCCGCGCGTCGAGTACACCATAAGCCCGCTTGGAGTCGCCATGCTGGAACAGGTCCACCCGCTATGGATATGGACCGTCCAGAACCTGGATAAGTTCGAGAAGGCGCGAAGACAGTACGATAACTCGCGAAGAAACCTCGCTGACGAAAAGCAGAATTGACCCCTTCCTGGGTGGAACGTTCTTGCAGCCACGCTGGACGAATCTTCTCCTCTCGCATTCACTGTTCAGGACGAGGAACAACACCCTTAGAAGGCGCTGAGCCTTGTGATTTTTGGAAGCTGCTGGAGTTTGTGATCGAGATCGATGGCGAGTTGGCGGGTGTAGGGCTGTGCCATGTGGAAGTCATGCGCCGCCTGAGATCCCGAATCTCCGCGCTCTGACCTGCGACTTCGAGGCTGAGGTTGCCGAGAAGACAGCCTGCGATGGGGCCGCCGCGACGACCGTATGTGGCGATCAAGTCCTTGAAGTAACGGCGCAGCCGTTTGAGCGGCGGGGTATCTGGATCGTCGAGAAGCCTTTCAAGGCGTTCACCCTCGCCAGCGGCGTAGCGACGGATGACCTCCATGACGAACTCATCCTTGGTTGAGAAGTGGTGGTAGAAAGAACCTTTGGGAATCTTCGCCGCGTCGAGGATCTGGTTGATCCCGGTGGCGGTGTATCCGCCAGACTGGATGAGCTTGAGGCCGACTCCGATGAGGCTTTCCCGCGTGGCCGATTTTGTCGCCGGTTTCGTCATGATCTCTAAGAACAGACTAGTCTAGAAACCCATTCGATTCATTTTTCGAGAGATGCGGTCTGCGCTGTCAGCTTCTCGCCGCTGATGACAATGATGGCGTTTCTCGATATCTATCTAGTACTAGGTCAAGAGTGCCATAAAATTGTTGCATGAGTGAGAAGCGAATCGAGATCATGGACGCTGCCGAGCGCCGCATTCGCACCGCCGGCTACAACGGCTTCAGCTTCCGCGACATTGCTGCGGATGTCGGTGTCAAGAGCTCGAGCATTCATTATTATTTCCCGACGAAAGAAGATCTTGGGGTTGCCGTGGCCCGCCGATATACGGATCGATTCTTCGAAGGCCTTCGCGATGCTTCCGGCTCACCCGAGAAACATTTGAGCGCGGCGTATGAGAAGGCAATGGAAAGCGATGGTCAGATGTGCCTCTGCGGAGTCCTGGGGACTGCTTCAAAGTCGCTCCCCGAGCAGGTTGCTGTAGAGGCAAAGCGGTTCTTTCAGTGCGCATTGAAATTCCTGCTCACCGCGCGAAAGTCGGCTTCCCGCAAGGAACAGGACTGGGCCCTGCAGATTCTAGCTCTTCTTGAAGGCGCCATGATGCTTGCCCTGGCCCTGGGAGATGCCGATGCCTTCCGAAGAGCTACGCGCTCTCTTCCTGCAAAACCGCAGTAAACGCCCCGACCCGATGCTGATCGCGTCGAGGCATTCGTTACTTGCCTGTACATGAGTGATTAATTGCGGATGATGAGTTTCGTGTTGAGTTCGATTGCCCTCGCGAAGTTGTGGAAGTTCGGCGAAGTTGCCTGAACACGGGCATGGAGTCTCTCCAGTGCGGACTGTCCTGCTGGGGACTCGATCTCAACCTCATAGTCCACACGGTCATACCCAGGGTTGATGGCGGGATCGATTCCGAGGAAGCCTCGAAGATCGAGCGTGCCCTTCGTGCGAATGGACAGGGACTTCAGTTCGATCCCCATGGCAGCCGCATTGGCGGCATACGTTGCGGTTACGCATGCATTCAAGGCCGCGAGAAGGAGTTCTTGAGGGTTGGGAGCTTTGTTGCTTCCCAGCAGCTCTACCGGCTCGTCTGCCTCGATGACGAAATCGCGTTCCAGGCTTGTGTCACCAAGTTGGATCGGCATCGTCGTCGCGTGTGTTCGGGTTCCTCCCTCCCAGGTCGTCATGACATCGAAAGTCAACATGCCCGCCGCTGGATTGCTTGTGACCTGGTCGACGACCCCATACAGTGCTTCAACATCGATTCCGTTGATGGGCTTTGACTTGATCTTGGTAGACATTTCTCTTGCTCCTCGTCGTGATGGCTAGTTGCGCCCGGCCATGACACCGCCGTCGATGGGGATGGTGGTCCCAGTGATCCAAGAGGCTTCATCGGAGGCGAGAAATAGGATTGCTGCAGCAACATCTCCGGGCTGTCCGTTCCGGCCGAGTGGGTGGAAGGCGTTGAATGTCGGCAACACCTTCGAGACCTCTTCTTCGCTTAGGAAGGTGGAATAGACCGGTGTCTCAACCACGGCAGGAGCCACAGCGTTGATGCGGATATGGTCGCCCGCAAGCTCAAGTGCAAGGTTGCGCGCAAGAGCATGGACGCCGGCGTTTGCCGCCGAGTAGGTGCTTGAAGGTGTCGCGCCCACGGCCTGCAAAGCCCACATGGAGCCGGTATTCACAATCACGCCGCCGCCACGCTTTTTCATACTCCTTGCGGCAGCCTGTGCCATGAAGAACTTGCCCTTGAGGATTGTGTCGAGGAACCAGTCGTACTGTTCTTCCGTCACTTCGCCAAAAGGAATTGGTTTGAAAACGCCGGCATTATTAATGAGAATGTCGACTCCGCCAAATTGGTTCTCGGCAGCCTCGACAAGACTGGCGCTAGTGGCAACTTTCGCGATATCGCCTGCGAAGATGGCAATCCGGCTCGGATCCGCGAACCCGGCTGCTGCCGCACGAAGTTTGGCTTTATCCCTGCCGTTCAGAACCACGCTGGCTCCTTCAGCGTAAAGGCGCTTGGCGGTTTCGAGCCCTATGCCCGATCCGCCTCCCGTAACGATGGCAACTTTCTTTTCAAAGCGCATGACGCCTCCCTATCTATGGATAGATAGATCTATTAATTGAGGCAAAGATTCAAGAATCTCAACCCAAATTTCCGAAAGGCTCGTTCTGCCAAGTAAGTTCTGACAAGTCGGTCTATCGGAATCAGTCCGCCGAGCAGTCTCGACTGACGACTCCAGGCCAAATCTCTCATCGAGCTCGCCTTTGCACCAGAAACCAAGATACGTATCGACCAACGTACTAAGATTCCCCGCCCATCTTGCCGCAGAGTCGCCTTCGCGTACACGTGCCACGGAGAGAAGTGCGGGGGTCAGGTTGCATGCTAGCCGGTTATTCAGCAACTTGCCGAGAACAATGATCGGCTTGGATAGCTCAATGAGCACCTTGATCTGTGATTGACAATTGAGGCCCTGCTCAATGTTTTATATTCCCGTAGAGGTTCGAGTGGTGTATGATTCTTTCCCATAGAATTTCGAGTGGAGAGATCAATGCGGAAAAGCAGCGAGCCACAGAATGACATGCTGAAGGGCACCCTGGACATGATGATCCTGCGAACCCTCGTCGGCGGAGACGCGCATGGGCACACCATCGCGAAAGTCATTGAGCGCACCTCCGAAGAGATTCTTGAAGTGGAACAGGGATCTCTCTACCCGGCGCTTCACCGGCTTGAAGACCGAAGATGGGTTTCTTCCTATTGGGGTGCCAGCGAGAACAATCGCAAGGCCAAGTTCTACCGGTTGACGGCAGAAGGCCGTAAACAGTTGGTTCGCGAAACTAGCCGCTGGCGGCAGATGACGCGCGCCATTGGCTTGGTGATGGGTGAAGAAGGCGGTGCGCAATGAGCTGGATGAGATTCCTTCAACGCAAACGCTCCGACTCCGAGTTGCAGGACGAGATCGACACTTTTCTGACGGAAGAGACGGCCGACAATGAGGCTCGCGGCATGTCCCCCGACGAAGCGAGGCGGCAGGCCCGAGTGAAATTCGGCAACGCGCAGAAGGTGCGCGAGTCGCTGTGGGTGCAGAACACGCCCCAACGGTTAACCGGTATCGCCCGCGACGTAAAATACGCCTTTCGAACGTTGAGCCGCACGCCCGGCTTTTCAATCATCGCGATTGTTGTCATGGCCTTGTGCCTGGGCGCGGCCACCTCCCTTTTCACCGTTGTGCGTTCGGTGCTACTGCGGCCGCTGCCTTTTCGCGACCCCGAGCGGCTGGTGATGGTGTACGAACACTTCCGAGGAGGGGAACTCAGCTACCACCCTGTTGCGCCCGCCGACTTCTACGACTGGCGCTCGAAGACGCACGGTTTTGAAGAAATGGCAGTCTGGCGTTACGACGGGTACAACCTCACCGGTGTGCGCAACGAATTGCCGGAGTCGGTCCCCGCAGCGGCAGGTTCCTCGAATCTGTTTTCGCTGCTTGGAGTGCAGCCTGCACTGGGCCGGGACTTTACTGAGGCGGACGATCAGCGAGGGGGCGCCGTTGTGATGTTGACCTGGAGCGTGTTCGAGAGGAGGTTTGCGGGCAACGCGAAGATTGTGGGCGATCAGATTCACCTTGACGGCAAGCCCTACACAGTGGTCGGCGTGCTGCCTTCCTGGTTCAAATATCCCGATGACAGAATTCAGCTTTGGGTTCCCTACAAGGCCAATGCCAGTCCTGAGATGCTTCAGCATCACGACTGGCATGGGAGCTATGTGGTGGCAAGGCTCCGACCTGACGTAAGCCTGGCCAGCGCAATCGCACAGGTGGGCGCCGTACAGTACCAGAATCACTTACTGTACTCGCACGATCCGGTGGCTGAGGATGCTGTTTCGCGCTCACTGAACGAGGATCTCGCCGGAGATGTGAAGAAGCCGCTCACGTTGATGCTTTCCGCGGCCGGCTGCATGCTGCTTATCGGCTGCCTCAATGTGGCCAACCTGCTGGTTGCGCGGGGCGCGGCACGGCAGAAGGAGGTGGCGATACGAAGCGCTCTCGGGGCTCAGCGGGCCACCCTGATTCGCGGACAGATAGCCGAGAGTGTTCTGATTTGCGCAGCCGGCGGTATGGGCGGGATTCTGCTGTCATTGGGCGCCACTCGGTGGCTGGCAAAAACGTGGAAGGACCTGCCCACCGCGCAGAGCATTCACATGGATGGCTCGGTGATTGCGCTAGCCTGCGCGCTCATGTTCGCTGCGGCGCTAATTGCAGGATTGCTGCCCGCGCTTTCCACAACCGGCAAGTCAATGCTGAAAGCCCTCGAAACCTCGGTCCGGACCGGATCGAGCAGCGTTGCGCGCACCGCGCTCAGAAAATCGCTGCTCACCGCGGAGATTGGAATCACGGTGGTGCTGCTGGTGGCCGCCGGGCTGCTGCTCAAGAGTTTTCTGGGGCTGCGTTCAGCTAATGTAGGCTGTGTGACACAAAACGTGCTCACGCTGAATTACGGCCTGCCCGGGAAGAAATATGACACCGCGGAGAAGCAAAACGGATTCAATGAAGCGCTGCTCGCGCGAGTGAGAGCTATGCCCGGAGTTCGCGGCGCCGCATTGGGAACCACGGTCCCAGGAACAGGATATTGGGGTACTGACGAATTCACGGTGAAGGAGCATCCTCCGCTCAAGACGGGCGAACACTTGCCAGACGCGCTGACGCGCTGGGTTGATCCAGGCTACTTCAGCGCACTCGGAATTCCGCTGCTGAGCGGGCGGTTTTTTACGAGCGACGAACGCGTTGCGCGGTCGTACGAGGTGATCGTGAGCCGGCGATTCGTTCAGCTATATTTCGCAGGCGACAATCCTATCGGTAAGCATTTGCACGTTCCGGGGCGCGCACATGATGGAGCACCTAACCTGGTGGATTGGGAGATTGTGGGCGTGGTCGGCGACACGCTGTACCAAGTCGGCAAAGAGCCGAAGGCGACTATGTATTTCCCCATTCTTGAGGGCCGGAGCGGTGCAATGCTCGTGGTTCACACGGCAACGGATCCATTGCAATTCTCGGAGCCCCTCGAAAAGCAGATTGCGTCGCTCGATCCTGAACTTCCGGTCTCAGATGTGCTCACCATGAACCAGATCATTGGCGCGTCCCTGGTGAATGCGAGTCTGAGTGCAACACTGGTGCTGGCTTTTGCTATCTTGTCGCTGATTCTTGCTTCTGTGGGATTGTACGGCGTGCTCTCGTATCTGACCACGCAACGGACCTCGGAACTGGGAATCCGCATGGCGCTCGGCGCGCAA
>Ga0335069_10008255_pt1 | contig 14914 bp, 12 predicted proteins | sample Lox_Sample_11_FD_206714 | JGI IMG/M metagenome (GOLD analysis project Ga0335069, IMG submission 206714) | Soil microbial communities from Loxahatchee National Wildlife Refuge, Florida, United States - Lox_Sample_1.1 | ecosystem: Environmental > Terrestrial > Soil > Wetlands | place: USA... | reverse complement strand
GCCCTCGCGCGGGCGGTTGCGGGCCTGCTGTGCCGCCTGGGCCGGCCGATACGGGCGGATGGCTGCGAGCGCTGCCGGGGATACTGAGTGGGCTAGCAGTTGCGGACCGCGCGGCTATCTGGCCCCGGCCCGGGCCGGTAAAGCTGTGGGCAATTCTGCGCTCCCCAATAACAAGGCGCCCGGGCAAAGGCCCGGCCTCCGGCGCCCCGCTTGCCGTGCACCTGGGCGTTAGCGGCCGCGGCGCTATCGGGATAACGGCAGCGCAAGGCCGGCTGGCGGCACAATGCTGGCGGCCAGCACCATGATGGGTCCGGGCACTCGCGTGGCCGCTGGGCGGGTGGCCGGACTTGCCCGGTTTATTGCCGGCTGGATTTCCTGGGCCGCCGGTAAGCCTGGCCTGGCATCTGGTGGATTGGCCGCCCCGCGTGATCACTCCGGGCTAGTCAGGCTGCCGTGAGGTGCCAAACATGATTTCGTCCCAGGAAGGCACGGATGAGCGCCGGGAACGGCCGCCCGCCGCCTTCCGCCCCCGCCCGCGCTGCGGCGCGGGCGTCTCCCGGGTATCGGCCGTGGCGGCGGGCGCCGCCTCCGCCGGGTCAGCGGTCCGGGGGTCGGCCGGGCTCTCCGTGGCCGGACCCGTGGCGGCGGGGCTGGCGGGAGCAGCAGCTGGGCTGGCCGCCGGGGCGGGGCTGGCTGGGGCGGAGGCGGCCTGGGCCGCGTTAGCCGGCACAGCATGGGCCGGCGTCGCGTGAACGGAGGCAGCACGGGCTGAAGCTGCGCGGGCTGAGGCGGCGCGGGATGAGGCGTCACGAGCCGCCGCCACCGCCTGCTCCGCGGCGGGCTCTGGCGGGGGAGCGGGCTCCGGGGACGGTTCCGCAGCCGGGGCCGCCGCCAGCCGGCTGCCAATCGGGGTCACGGTCGCCCGCAGTGGGGCCAGCGGCGACGGCCCGAGCCCGGCCAGGTCGGCTTCGGGCAGCGACAGCCGGGCAGCGTCGTTGTCAGCCGGGGTGACGTGCCGACGCCGCGGGTCGAACGACCACTCGGCCATCTGCGGCAGCCCGCCGACCGTGAACATGAGCTGGACCTGCCAGCTGTTGTCACCCCGTTTCCGCGAGTCCCACTGCGCCTCCTCGGCCGGCACGCCGAGTTCGGCGAGGCGCTCGCCGACGATGTCGCCGAGCCGTGGCCCCGGACCTGAGTCCCCGGGCTGCCGGATGGTCGCGCCCTGCGCTTCCTGCGCCCGGTAGGCCCGTTCCGCCAGGACCGGCCCCTCGAACCGCCGCACGCGCTCAATCGGCACGCCCGCAGCGTCCGCTATCTCCTCCGCGGTCTCTCCGGCACGAATCCGGTCCTGGATCTCCTTGGGTCGCAAGGGACTCTCCACTTCGATCTCGTACTGTGCGAGCCGGGAGAACTGCCCCCGGGCCACGATCCGCAGCCGGTCATCGATCGGCAGCGAAAAGCGCCCGCCACGCCCCGGTACGGCCAGGACGGCGTACGTGCCGTCCTCGCTGACCGCGACGATGCGCAGTTCCTGCATCGGCGTCCCTTCTGGGCCGGCCAGCGGGCCGGCCGGCGTGCTGCCGTGCGAGGGCGTAGCTCGGACTTCCCCCGGGGACGAGTCTGTCGTTCGCAGGCACTCCTGGCCAGTACCGGGCCGGCATGTCCCGCAGATCACCGCACACTATTTGCCGCTGGCCGGGCAGATGGCCGGAACGCGGATAGTCCGTGCCGGGCTGGATGGGCTAGCATCGACCCAGTTACGTTCGGTGACAGAAGCGTTGTACTGGTGTACCATTCATCTCTACTTTGTCAGTAGCTATACTCGGCTTTGGCCATGGAACGACGAAGGGGCCTGCGGTGCATTCAGCTGACCTTGCCGATGCGGTCTCCCGGCTGCGCCGGGCCATGCGGCGCGCGGCCCGGGCCGCCGACCCAGCGTCCGGGCTGTCCGTCGCCCAGCTAGAAATGCTGTCCTGTATCGGCGAGAACCCTGGGTCGCGGCCCGGCCAGCTGGCCACCCAGCTGCGGCTGGCGCCCAGCTCGGTCGCGACGCTGGCCAACTCGCTGCGCCAGGCGGAACTGGTCACCCGGACTGGTGGCGCCCGCGACCGGCGCACCGCGTCCCTGGATCTCACCCCGGCCGGCGAGGCGGCTGTGCTGCGCTGGAAGACGCTGAACGAGCGCCTGCTCAGCCTCGCACTGAGCAGCCTGCCCGAGGCCAGCCGGAGCACGCTGGAGGACGCGCTGCCCGCGCTGGCCGACCTGGCCGGGGCGGTCGACGCCCTGGCCGACGAGCCCGCACCGGAGCAGGCGGCCTCGTAGGGCAGTTCAGACGGAAGCCTCGTCCGGCAGCGCGCCTGGCTCCCGGGGCGGTGCGCCCGCCTGCACCTGGCTCTCGGGCCGGCTCATCCTGGACGGCCACCAGTTCCACCGGCCGAGCAGCAGCACGGTCGAGGGCACCAGCAGGGTGCGCACCAGGAAGGTGTCCATCAGGATGCCCAGGGCCAGGCCGACGGCCAGGTTCACGAACTGGCTGCCGCCCGAGGTGCGGGCCCCGACCAGGGCGAACACGCCGAACGTGCCGGCCAGCACCAGCCCGGCTGAGGTCACCGTGGTCCCGGTGGCGTTCAGCGCGCGGTGCACCGCCTCCTTCAGCGAGAGGTTCCTGGCTTCCTCCCGGATCCGGGTCATCACCAGGATGTTGTAGTCCTCGCCCAGTGCCAGCAGGAAGATGAACATCAGGAACGGCAGGATGAAAGTCAGCCCGGCCGACCCGCCGATGTCGATGAACAGCAGCACGGCCAGGCCGAGCGCGGCCAGGTAGGACAGGCCGACCGAGGCGATCAGGTACAGCGGGGCGACCAGGCTGCGCATCACCAGGGCCAGCAGCACACCGATGACCAGGATCGCGACCGGGATGACCCGGGACAGGTCACTGTCCGAGATGCTGCTCACGTCGTACAGGGCCGGCGCCTCGCCACCCACCCCCGAGTCGACCGCGCCGATGTCGTGCTGCACCCGGGTGGTCTCGGCCCGGACGGACGGCACTGCATCCATGGCTGACGTGCCGGCCGCGTCGCCGGCCTTCAGGCCGGTGGCGAACTGCACGGTGTGCCCGTCCGGGCTGACGAACTCGGCGGTCGCCCGGTACAGCTGGTACCCGGCCGCCGGGATCTTCACCGAGGCGGGCGGTACCGGCGGCAGGTTCTTGGCGGGCCCGAGCAGCCGGTGCAGCGCGGCGTACTGCGCCGGGGTCAGCGGGTAGCCGGTCGGGTTGAGCGGCCCGGCGATCTTGGTGAACAGCCCGCTGCCGGACAGCTCGGACTCGGCCTTGGCCAGCACGGCCGGGTCGTCCCAGGCGGGCTGCTTCAGCTTGAAGATGATGTTCGTCGGGTTGGCCGTGCTGCTGGGGAAGTACTTGGTCAGCAGCGCCTGCCCGGCGGCGGAGTCGCTGTGTGCGGGCGCGTTGGTCTCACCGCCGAAGCCCGCTCCCTTGTAACCGAGCGAGGCGGCGGCCAGCCCGCCGAAGACGAGCAGCCCGATGCCGAGGATCACCGCGGGATGCTGGGTGATCCGGCCGGCCACCCGGCCCCACACACCGATCTTGCCGGCGCCCTCGCGCGTCTTGCTGGGCCAGAACGTGGCCCGCCCGAACACGGCCAGCAGCGCGGGCAGCAGGGTCAGCCCGGCCAGCAGCATGACGCCGATGCCGATGGCCAGCGGGACGCCCAGCGTGGAGTAGATCTGGAACGTCGCGACCAGCAGCGACAACAGCGCGGCGATCACGGTGGCGGCGGAGAAGGTGATCGACTCACCGACCCGGGTCAGCGAGCTGATCACCGCTTCCTTGGGCTCCAGCCCGCGGCGCAGCTGCTCGCGGACCCGGAACACGAGGAACAGCCCGTAGTCCGTGCCCGCGCCCAGAACCAGGACGATCAGCAGGATCTGGGCCAGCTGGGAGACCTTCAGCCCGGCCTGCGCCGCCTCAGCAACCAGCGGGCCGGAGATGGTGATGGCGATGAATGCCGGGATCAGCGTGACCAGCGGGGCCAGTGCGGCCCGGAAGATCAGCAGCAGCAGGACGATGATGAACAGCACCGACAGGCCCTGGATCTGGTTGCCGGTGTTCCCGGTTTGCTTCTGCTGGTCGACAGCGATCGGGATGGCCCCGGCCAGGTGCACGGACAGCCCGGCCGGCGGGCTGGCCCGGCTGATCGCCGAGCGCAGGCCGCCGACCAGGTCGGTCACCGCCTGCGAGTTGCCCTGCGCGACGTTGGACAGCACCTCAATCTGGGCGGCGTGCCCGTCCGTCGACGCGCCGAGATCGCGCACCAGCGTGACGGTCTTCACCTGGCCCAGGTCCTTCTGCAGGCCGGCCAGCCAGGTCTGGTCGCTGGCGGCCAGCGGAGTGCTGCTGCGCGCGGCCAGCACCAGCACCGGTATCTCGTTCGAGCCGCCGAACGGCTTGGCCAGCGTCGCGGCGTGCTCGCTGGGCGCGCTCGCGGGCAGGAAGTTGGCGTTGTTGCCCTGGGTCACGCTGGCCAGCGAGGGCAGGAACCGCGGCACAGCCACGGCCGCGATCACCCAGGCAGCGATGATGAACCAGCGGAATTTTACGGAGAAGGAGCCGATCCCCCGGAAGACTCTGTCCATATGCACGCGGGCCAGGGTACGTGAGGCGCACTGAGGGGGCACTGAGATTTCGTGTCGGTGAGGTTTCGCCCCGCCGGGGCGGGGGATGCCTGCCCGGGTTTGGGTCACCGGATGAGGCGGCCGTGGCCGCTGGGAATAGCCGTCCAGGACGCTGGTCACGACATGGTCAAGTAGAGTCGATCGCCGTGATCCGCAGCTAACCGGCAGCCGAAGGTTGGTGATCACATGCTGCGACACCTGATCGGCCTGGGCCTGGCCGTCAGCCTGGCAGCGGTGATCTTCTTCGGCGGCGGCTGGGGCGTGGCCAGGATGACCGCGCTGGCGGCCCAGGGGATCAGTGTGACCAGCATCACCGGGCTCAGCGCGCTGGGCGTCCTGCTGCTCACCGGGCTGTTCCTCGGCATCCTGGTGGTGGCGCCGGTCTCGCCGGTGAGCACCGCGCTGCCGGGTGTGGCCTTGCTGGCCTGGACCGGGCTTCTCGCGCTGGACGCCCATCTGGCGGCCACCGTCATCCCGCTGCGGGGCGGCCAGGCCGGCGCCGGGTTCCACCTGATGCTCGCCGACGGCGTGCTGGCCCTGCTCGGCACCGTGATGATCTGCCCGGTATTCGTCCCGTCGCGGTGGCGGCCGGCCGGCGCAGCGGACCTCGACCTGGACACCGGCAGCGGGGGAGACGACGAGGCGCCCGGCCTGCCCACCCCGACCCGGCTGCTGTCCTGACTGACTTGCTGCTGCGGCGGCCCGGTCTGCCCTGACCGGGCCGCCGCAGCTGGATCAGGTCAGTGCGCCGCGGTGAACTGCTCGCTCTCGGTGGACCCGGCCAGCGCCACGGTGGACGCCTGCGGCGTAATGGCCGAGGTAACCAGGTCGAAGTACCCGGTGCCGACCTCCCGCTGATGCCGGGTGGCGGTGTAGCCGCGCGCCTCGGCGCCGAACTCCGCGTCCTGCAGCCGCACGTAGGCGGGCATGCCCTCGGCCGCGTAGCCCTGGGCCAGGTCGAACATCGAGTAGTTCAGCGCGTGGAAGCCAGCCAGCGTGATGAACTGGAACTTGTAGCCCATCTGGCCCAGCTCGCGCTGGAACTTCTCGATCGTCCCGTCGTCCAGGTGCCGGTGCCAGTTGAACGACGGCGAGCAGTTGTAGGCGAGCATCTGGTCCGGGTATTCGGCCTTGATCGCCTCCGCGAACTCCCGCGCCTCGCCGAGGTCCGGGGTCGAGGTCTCCATCCAGAGCAGGTCCGAGTAGGGCGCGTAGGCCAGGCCGCGGGCGATGCAGGCGGCCATCCCGTTGCGCACCCGGTAGAAGCCTTCGGCGGTCCGCTCCCCAGTGATGAACTCCCGGTCGCGCTCGTCCACATCGCTGGTGATCAGCGTCGCGGCGGGCGCGGGGGGGCGCGCGATGACCAGGCTCGGCACGTCACAGACATCCGCGGCCAGCCGGGCCGCATTCAGCGTCCTGATGTGCTGGCCAGTCGGGATCAGCACCTTGCCGCCCAGGTGGCCGCACTTCTTCTCGGAGGCCAGCTGGTCCTCCCAGTGCACGCCCGCCGCGCCCGCCGCGATCATCGACTTCATCAGCTCGAACGCGTTGAGCACGCCGCCGAAGCCGGCCTCGGCGTCGGCCACGATCGGCGCCAGCCAGTACCGGTCATCGCTGCCGCCCGACTCGGCCCAGCTGATCTGGTCCGCGCGCAGCAGCGCGTTATTGATCCGGCGGACCACGGCGGGGACCGAGTTGACCGGGTAGAGGCTCTGGTCCGGGTAGGTCTCACCGGCCAGGTTGGCGTCGCCGGCCACCTGCCAGCCGGACAGGTAGATGGCCTGCAGGCCGGCCCGCACCTGCTGCACCGCCTGATTGCCAGTCAGCGCACCCAGTGCCGCGACGAAGTCCTCCTCGTGCAGCAGGGTCCACAGCCGCTGCGCGCCCAGCCGGGCCAGCGTCCGGTCTTCCTGCACCGAGCCGCGCAGCCGTACCACGTCATCAGCGGTGTAGGTGCGCTCCGTGCCACGCCACCGCGGATCGGTGGCCCACTGCCGCCGCAGCGCGGTGGCCTGCTGTTCCGCCGGGCTGGATATGGCCGTCCCGGCGTGCCCGTTGCTGGTTCCGTTCGCTGTGCCCTCGAGGCGACGCTCGCTCACTGGTCCTCCTGACGTCTGCCGTCCCCTGGGTGATAAACCGAGCGTGCGGGCCATGGCTTAGCAAAGCTAGGGACCAACGTCCTGAAGAATTTATAATTTTCATCTAGGATGAAGATGTGACAGATTTCTTGGAGAAAGAATCGTCAACGTTGACGACAAGTGGTCTAGACCTTGCAACGTTCGGCCAGCGGTTGCGCCACCTGCGGCGCGCCCGCGGCATCACCCTGGCCGAGCTGGGTGACCGGGTCGGCCGGGCCCCGTCTGCGCTGTCCCTGCTGGAGAACGGCCGCCGCGAGCCCAAGCTGTCGTTGATCGACGCGCTGGCCAAGGCGCTCTCCGTGCCAGCCGAGGAACTGCTCCGGCACCAGCCGCCGAGCCGCCGGGCCCAGCTGGAGATCGCGCTGGACGAGGCGCAGCGGGACCCGGTCTACGCCGAGCTGGGCCTGCCGCCGCTCAAGGTGGGTGCCAGGGTGCCCACCGATGTGCTGGAGCACGTGATAGCGCTGTACACCGAGCTGCGCCGGCAGCGCACCCGGCCGACCGCCACCCCCGAAGAGGCCCGGGTAGCCAACGCTGGCCTGCGCGACGCCATGCGTGAGCGGGGCAACTACTTCGCCGATATCGAGCGGGCTGCCGCGCAGGCCCTGGAGGCGGTCAGCTACCGAGGCGGCGCGCTGTCCCAGGGTGCGCTGCTGGCTATCGTCAGCCACCACGGGTTCGCCGTCCGGTACGCCCAGGACCTGCCGCGCTCCGTCCGCTCGGTCACCGACCTGCGGTACCGGCGGATCTACCTGAAGCAGGAATCCATGGGCATGCACTCGCCACGGACCATCCTGCTGCAGACGCTCGGGCACTTCGTGCTCGGCCACGCCGCGCCGCGGGACTTCGCGGACTTCCTCCGCCAGCGGGTGGAGGCGAACTACTTCGCGGCCGCAGTGCTGGTTCCCGAGCGGTCGGCCACCCGGTTCCTGGCCGAGGCCAAGGAGGCCCGCGACCTGTCGGTCGAGGACCTGCGCGACGTGTTCTCGGTGTCCTATGAGATGGCCGCCCACCGGTTCACCAACCTGGCTACCCATCACCTGGGCCTGACCTGTCACTTCGTGAAGAACGACGAGAGCGGCATCATCTACAAGGCGTACGAGAACGATGGCCTGGTGCTGCCCGCCGACTCCACCGGGGCCATCGAGGGCCAGCGGATGTGCCGGAAGTGGTCCGGCCGCCAGGTGTTCAGCTCGGCGGACCGGTTCTCGCCGCATCACCAGTACTCCGACACGCCGGCCGGCACGTTCTGGTGCGTGGCGCACATCGACCCGGGCCGGGAGCGCGGGATGGCCATCACGCTGGGCACCCCGTATGAGAACTCGCGCTGGTTTCGCGGCCGGGACACGGACAAGCGGATGGTGTCCCACTGCCCCGACGGGGAGTGCTGCCAGCGCCCGCCGGCCAGCCTGGCCGCGCGCTGGGAGGGCATGGCCTGGCCGTCGGCCCGGGCCCACTCGCACATCCTGTCCGCGCTGCCGACGGGCAGCTTCCCGGGCGTGGACGAGTCCGACGTGTACGAGTTCCTGGACCGGCACGACAGCGACTAAGCTCACGTCCTGCCAGGTCCTACTCATGGGTAACTAACCCGTGCTACTCTTCAGTAACATACGTTCGGGACGGCCCCGGCGACCCCCGAGGAGCAGCATGAGCACCGCCCCAGGCGCCCCTGCCGGATTTTGCCCGGAACCTGGGCCCGAGCTGCGTGAGATGCGCGACTGGGTGCACGGCTTCGCCGGCGAGGTGATCCGGCCTGCCGCAGCCGAATGGGACGAGCGGGAAGAGACGCCCTGGCCCATCCTGGAGCAGGCGGCCAAGATCGGCCTCTACTCGCTGGACTTCTTCTCCGCCCAGTGGCTCGAGCCCAGCGGGCTCGGCATCCCCATCGCTTTCGAGGAGCTGTTCTGGGGCGACGCGGGCATCGCGCTGTCCCTGGTCGGCAGCACCCTGGCCGCGGTCGCAGTAGCCAGCAACGGCACCCCCGAGCAGGTCGGGGAGTGGCTCCCGGAGATGTTCGGCGGGCCCGGGGATGTCAAGCTCGGCGCGTTCTGCGCCTCCGAGCCGGGTGCGGGCAGCGACGTGGGCTCGATCCGGACCCGGGCTGAGTATCACGAGGCCACCGACGAGTGGGTGCTCTCCGGCACCAAGGCCTGGGCCACCAACGGTGGCATCGCCAACGTGCACGTGGTGGTGGCGTCGGTGGACCCGGACCTGGGCACCCGGGGCCAGGCCAGCTTCATCGTGCCAGCCGGCTCGGCCGGGCTGAGCCAGGGCCAGAAGTTCCGCAAGCTCGGCGTCCGCGCCTCGCACACTGCCGAAGTGGTGCTGGACGGGGTGCGGGTGCCCGGACGCTGCCTGGTCGGCGGGAAGGACCGGCTGGACGCCCGGCTGGCCCGGGTCCGGGCGGGCGGCCACGGCGGCGAGCAGGCCGCGATGAAGACGTTCGAGGCGTCCCGGCCGAGCGTGGCCGCGATGGCGGTGGGCGTGGCCCGGGCCGCTGTGGAGTACGCCCGGGACTACGCCACCCAGCGGGTCCAGTTCGGCCACCCGATCGGGCAGAACCAGGCGATCGGCTTCATGCTGGCCGACATGCAGGCTGCGGTGGACGCGGCCCGGCTGCTCACCTGGCGGGCGGCGTGGATGGCCCGCCAGGGCATGGCCCTGGACCACGCGGAGGGGTCGATGTCCAAGCTGGTCGCCAGCGAGACGGCAGTCCGGGTGACCGACCAGGCCATTCAGATCCTCGGCGGCAATGGCTACACCCGGGACTTCCCGGTGGAGCGCTGGCATCGTGACGCCAAGATCTTCACCATTTTCGAGGGCACCTCGGAGATTCAGCGGATGATCATCAGCCGCGCCGTCACCGGCCTCGACGTACGGTAACCGTGACCTGCGCAAACTGCCGCGGGTCACGGTCGCCGGGGGCTATCTCCCGGCTGGAGAGGTTATCGGTTGATTGCTAGTGCCCGTAGCCCTGTGATGAGCGGCAGCGAACCCGAGTCGCGAATCACGGGTGGGCAGCTTGGTGCTTGGTCGATCGGACGTCCGTCATCGAGTTCCTGCCCTAGCCGGTCTAGGTCCACGAAGACTGTGCTCACCCGTTCGGTGTACAGTTTCTCGCCTGAACTGATCTTCGCTGCCGTGATATCACGGGCCGGTATTTTCAGCTGTGTCATTCCGAAGAACTCTGGTTTAGCGCCGCGCTCCAGCCACCGGCCGAAGCCGACGACCCGTGTATTGAGCACGTCATCAGCGTGTATGCCAGCCTCTTCGCGTAGCTCCCGTTCCATCCCGCGTACGAGCACGTCCTGCAGGGATGCCGCTTCGCCTGCCGACGTCAGGTCATCAGGTTCAAGGGTGCCGCTGCCGGAGGGCGCGAGCAGCCGTCCGCTGGCGACGTTGCGCTGGGACTGGTGTACTACCAGCAGTTGGCCATCTGAGGTGAATGCCAGTGTTGAGATGCCGATGTTGTTGGCCAGCCGGCTTGCGGCGAGTGTTACAAGCCGTCCGCTCGGATCGACCAGTTCCATGAGCCGGATGTCCGTCTCTTCGCCGGTTATCCGGTCCACTATCCGGTACTGGCACAACTCGGCTGAGCTGACCTGCATGAAGAAGCTGGTCTTCAGCAGCCGCAAGGGACGCGACCCGCTTGATGCAGCTGGAAGAAGGTCATCCCGCAATCCCAGCATCGGCCCATCGAAGATCACCCGGCCGGCGCGCATCGTCCGGAGTGCGACCGGTGCCAGCTCGCGAAGCTCGACCGGCAAGCGATACGGGGTCGGATCCAGCTCTACCGGTATCGCGTCTCCTCGAAGTAGCTGATCGGCGTCCGGATGCACCAGCATGGTGCCGCGGTTCGGGACGCTCAAGTACGTCGCCCCCTCATAGCCGAGTGGCGGCTGGACAGCCGCGATCGGAAACGGTGAAACGACGGCGACGCATTGCAGACGCGACCACTGCTGCCGGGCAAGCACTACATCCCGCGCGAACATGCCCGAGCCCATGACGAGCGCAACAGCCGATAGCCCGAGCGCCCATGTACTCGGCATCAGGGTCACCGCGCCTAGCAGCACGCCGGCGATGCCGACGCCGAGCGGCCACATCCGCCTGGTGACAAACGATAGATAGTCCCACTCGGCGCCGATTCGGGTGGTGAGGCGACCTGGGTGCCGAGTCCGGACCGGTTCGGTAAGACGGCCGAGCATCCAGTACTCCTTATTACATGAACCGGGACATCACCCGGTGGGCCGTCTCGATTTCCATGCGGTCAATGACTGCTGACCCCACGTCCTGGGGGTCAAGGACGCTCATGGTTTAGTTCGACCTGGGGGTCAGGAGGGCTGCCACAGCTCGACCCGATTACCCTCGGGATCAGTGACCCAGCCAAATCGGCCGACACCGTCCATGTCCTGCGTCTCTTCAGTCACGTCCGCTCCGCTGGCGCGCAGTTGCGCGAGCATCGCATCCAGGTCGTGGACCCGGAAGTTGAGCATGGTCTGCTGGGCACGGGACCCGAAGTAGCCGGTCTCGGACTCGAACGTCGCGAACACCGTCGGCCCGGCTTCCTGGCGCCACAGGCCGTTCTCATCGGCGTCCAGGCCGAGGCAGTCGCGGTACCACGCGCCCAGGGCCACCGGGTCGGCCGCCCGGATGAAGTATCCACCGATTCCAAGCACCCGTTCCATGCCGCCATCCTGCCAGGACGGCGATCGGGCGGCCGACGACAGCCGGGGCACATCGGGGCACATGACGGCGGGATCTGCTGTGCAGCAGTGAGAACCACCGCGATCTCCACCGCAGGCCAAGCGGCACGCCCCGTACATCCTCCCTGGTCAAGGGAGCATATGCACAAGACCCGGCCTAAGGCCGACCCGGGTCGGATGCTTGAGTCCAGGGCACGTTCAGCTGGTGAGCTGTGCGTCGAGCCAATTGAATGCGGCATCCCAGAAGACGATGGGTGCCATCCCTTCGCAGTGCCCTTCGGCACCTTCGGCTCTGGTGAAGAGCCGGAACTCCTTGGGGCAGGTGAGGTGACCGAAGAGGACCTTGCCCTGGCCGGGTGAGACCTCGTCGGTCTCGTTGTCGGTCACGAAGGTCGGGCAGCTGACCTGGGCCGCGGTGTCGGCGTTGGTGTAGCGGAAGATTTCGGCGAAGTAGGCCCGGACGCTGGTTACCCCATGCGTCGCCATGCGCGGCGCGAGAAAGGCCTTGAGGGCCGGGATGTCCAGCAGGCTTTCGAACTGAGGGTCCGCCGCCGGGTCGTGAATTTGGTTCGCCAGCGGCCCTAGCCGGGCGGTGGCAGCCGCTCCCATGTCGTATTGGCCAGGGTCGACGATCATTGCGGCGAGCCGGTGTTCCGCACTGGCTCCCCGTGGTGCGATCAGGCCACCGAAGGACCTGCCGACCAGCGTGACGCGCGTGGGGTCAACCTCGGGATTGGCTGTGATGGCGTCGAACATGCCCGGTACGACGTTCTCCCAGTCGGGCCGCATCGGAACCCGCCGGTCGTAGAGCATCGCCCCCTGGCCCGGGCCGTCCAGGGCAGCGAAGGCGTAGCCACGCTCGACCGCGGGGGCCACCGAGGCGTACAGCTCCTCAGCCGTCGCGTCGTATCCGCCGATGTGCAAGATAGTGCGGCACCGGCCGGTGGCCTGGCCCGGCAGGAACAGGTAGCCCGACACCGGGCCGGACAGGGCGCGGCCAGGATGGTCAAGATGATCGAGGGCCGAGCGGAACGCCCGGACACTCGACGCGTACGCAGTTCGCAGCTCGTCCCCGTCCAGATTCTCGCGGTGGAAGAAGAACGCCTGCCGGAAGTACTCCGCGGCCCGCAGGTAGGCGCCGCGAGCGCTGACGCGGTGTCCGGCCTTGGCCGCCTCGTCGGCCTGGCTGACCAGGTGAGCAGCGAAACCAGACCAGGCCTGGTACCAGCTATCCCGGTCGCCCGGGGTGATCTGCCCGGCGATGGCCAGGCACTCGCCGACATTGGCCATCCCTGAATCGGACTTGCCGACGCTGCGCTGCAGCTGGCCGTCGAACGCGACGTCATCGAAATACAGCTTCAATGTCCCCCCATAAAGATCGTGGGCGTCAGCGCTCAGGCCCAGGACTGGCGTGCTCATCCGGTCTTCCCACGACCGTCCCTACCCCGGCAGGTCAGGGGAAGACCGGGCAAGGCACCCGCTTGGCGGCGGGTGCCTGATCGCAGTTCGGGTCAGACCGCTTCGGCCAGGGTCGTTGCCGGTGCGGCGTGGAGCAGGTGGTGGCGGCGGAGTGCCTGGACGAGCGCGCGTCCGCTGACCTCGGACACGGCCATGGCCAGCAGCGCGACGATCCATGCTTCTTTGCTGGTGATGGTGTGCTCGGCGCTGAACCGGGCGACCGGATCGGCGCCGCCGTGGCTGATCCAGATCAGGAAGGCGAACCGGGAGCCCATGCCCAGGATCCAGAAGCTCGCGGACGCCCAGCCGCTGCGGGCCAGTACTCCGCCGTCTGGGATCGTTCGCATCAGGACCGTCTGTCCGCTCACGGTACCGATCAGCAGCCCGGCCGCGGCGGCCAGGGCCAGGAGCAGGAGGTCGTTGCCGGCAGTGGGGATGCCGCGCAGGTAGATCAGGACTGCGATGCCAGCGATGACGAACGGACGGATCAGGGAGGTGACTGTCAGCCTGCGTTCCCTGAGCTGAATCAGGACCACGAGGATAAGCGCCCAGTCAATGGCGTAGTCGGCGGGAGTCATGTCATGGCTGCCTTTCGTTGGTCTTCGGGAGCGGATGGATCGGAGCTGATCACGACGCCATCACCTGCTGCGAGGCGGCGATGGCATCGCGGACGTCCTCTTCGACGAGGCTGGCGTTAATCGCGATGGCGGCCGCTGATCCCTGGCCGGCGGCGGTGATGACCTGCGCTCGCGGGTTGGCGACATTGCCGGCCGCCCACACGCCGGGGACGCTGGTGCGGCCGTCAGAGCTGGTGACGGCCCAGCCATCGCGGGTGAAGTCGCAGCCGAGCGCCGCGAGCAAGGCGTCGTTCGGGACGAACCGCGGCGGGACGAAAAGGGCATCCCGGCAGATCACCTGGCCATGAGCGAGCTTGACGCCGGTCAGCCGGTCGTTATTGACAAGGACACGGTCCACCCCGGCCGCAACGATCCCGACGCCCCGCGCGGCCAGAGCCTGGCGTTGCGCCTCGGTAAGGTCGCCGGCTGGCACGAACAACAGCAGGTCATCGGTCCACTGCCGGACGATTTGCGTGAAGCGGACGCTCTCCGGCGAGCCGTCGGCAATGACGCCGAGCCGCTGGTCACGCACCTCCCAGCCATGGCAGTACGGGCAGTGCAGCACGTCACGGCCCCACCGCTCACGCAGCCCGGGGATATCGGGAATCTCGTCGTGCAGCCCGGTCGCGACCAGCAGGCGACGTGCCGAGACTTGGCTGCCTGCCGCGAGGTCCGCTGCGAACCCGGTGCGCGCGCTTCCAGTCACGCCCGTGACCGTGTCCATGAATCTGTTCATGCGGCCAGGTTGCGCAGCGCGGTGTGCGGCTTCAACTTTCGTTGCCAATCCTGGGAAGCCAGGGCGAGAATGGCCAGGTGGAGACCGCAGCAGCCGCTATCGCCGCTGCCCTTGAGCAGGTCGGCCCGCGACTGAAGCGGCTGCGGCAGCAGCGGGACGTGACCCTGACCAGCCTCGCCGCTTCAACTGGCATCTCCAAGAGCACGCTGTCCAGGCTGGAGAACGGGCAGCGCAAGCCCAGCCTCGAGCTGTTGCTGCCGCTGGCACACGCCTTCCGCGTACCGCTTGATGACCTGGTTGGCGCGCCCGACGTGGCAGACCCCCGGGTCCGGTTGAAACCACACCAGCGCAAAGGCCGGACGGTAATCCCCCTAGCCCGTCATCCGGGCGGCCTGCAGACCTGGAAGATCGTCATCCCGACCGCCAAGAGCACCCCGGAACCCCAGGGTGCACGAGGGCTACGAATGGCTTTACGTCATCACCGGCCGCATGCGCCTGATCATCGCCGACCACGACGTCGTCCTCGGCCCCGGCGAAGTCGCTGAGTTTGACACCCGCATCCCGCAC
>Ga0335069_10008254_pt1 | contig 14914 bp, 19 predicted proteins | sample Lox_Sample_11_FD_206714 | JGI IMG/M metagenome (GOLD analysis project Ga0335069, IMG submission 206714) | Soil microbial communities from Loxahatchee National Wildlife Refuge, Florida, United States - Lox_Sample_1.1 | ecosystem: Environmental > Terrestrial > Soil > Wetlands | place: USA... | reverse complement strand
TTCGCTGACGCCACAGATCTGGCTCCGTGTAATCGTCAGGGCGGGCCAAGCACTTGTCATGATCACGGCTAAGATCCGACGGTCCCTTCAGCGCGCCGGCAAGGGCGGCAGGTGCCGGGGATATGCATGCTCTCAGCGACCCACACCGCCGCCCGTCCCCAGCACGGCAAAGCTCTGAGCCCGAGGCAGTACCCGTAAGCTGTTTCGGCAGCTCAGAGCATATATCTGCGCATGCAGCCGCGGTCTATGGTGCAAGCGATAATGACACACATTGTCCGCCTGGCTCCGGAAGGAGCCAGGTATGTACGAGGACGAGGACAACGACGGCAGGTTCCCTGATGAGAGCCCGGTCGAGGTCCGCTACCCGCGCTCAAAGCAGGAGGAGCAGGGCGACCGCGAACGGTGGCCGTGGCTGCCTGGGACGATTGTAGAGCAGTGCAGCCCGGATGAATGGTATGTGTGCGTGGTGGCCCGCGATCTGGCGGTGCTGGAGGATGGCCGGGCCGCGGCGGACAGCACGCCGGGTGATGACCTGTTCTTCCCGTGCTGTTTCCGGGACAGTTCGGAGATCCGGCCGCGCACCCGGTCCGGCAGCCCGGCCTCCAGCGCGCGGCCCGGAGTCAGCCGGTGACCGGGGATCGGGTGATCCGTTTCGCGACGGCGGCCGTGGTCTGCGCCGTGGCCGCCTTCGCGGCGGTGATCTCTTACTCCCATATCTACGGGTTGGGCCGGGCGCACGGGCAAGATGGCCCGGCGGCCCGGCTGCTCCCGCTGAGCGTGGACGGGCTGATCCTGGCCGCCTCCCTGGTGCGGCTGCACGAGGCGCGCAACGGCCGCGATGTGCCGCGGCTGGCCCGGTTCATGCTGTGGCTCGGCATCGCCGCCACCGTCGGCGCGAACATCGCTTACGGGGCTGGATATGGCCTGCTGGGGGCGGTGATCTCGGCGTGGCCGCGGTGGCGTTCATCGGTTCGGTGGAGATCGCGATGCAGCAGGTCAGACGTTCCCGCATGCCACGCGCGGTCACCAGCGGCCCGGCCGTGCCAGAGGTGCCGGGCGATGTGGGGCAGGCGGTCCGCGCCGCGTATGCGGCGTCGGTCGCGGCGGGGCAGCCGCTGAGCCAGCGGGCCATGGCCGAGCGGTTCGGCCTGTCCCGCCGCAAGGTGAGCCAGCTCATCACGACGATTGCCGTCGACAGCGCTGGACGGGCGGGTGGCGCGAGCCGCATACCAGCACAGCCTGGACCCGGCCGGATTCGGGTTCTGGCGGGCCTCGGCCGGGGCGATGGTACTCGGCGGCTGCCTGGCCACCCGGCTGCGGTCAGGTGCCCTGGCCGAGATCCGGCGGATGCGCCGGGCGGCGGTCATCCGGTTGGCGCTGGCGGCCGTGGCCGGGCTGGGCCTGAACCTGGCGTTGTTTGAAGCATTCGCCCGGCTGCCGGTGGCCGTCGCGGTGGCCGTCTTCGGCTGCTACCCGCTGTTCGTCGCCGCCTGGGAAGCCGCCTCGGGCCAGCGCGCGCAGGCGCGGTCAGGTTGGGCATGGCGGCAGTGGCCATCATCGGGCTGGTATTGCTGATCCGGCCTGATCGGTCGGTCGCCGCGCCAGCCGCCGGGCTGCTCCTGGCCCTGCTGGCGGCCGTCCTGCACGCCGCCTACATCTTGCCTGGCTGCGGCGGGTGGACCGAAGTCGGCGACAGCGCGGCAGCATTCCTGATCGCCGTGACCGCCGCGGCCGGGCTCGGAACGCTGACGGCTGTGACCTGGCCCGCGACCGCGCTGGCGCCGGTCGCCGACCCGGGCTCATCGGGCTGCTCCCGCTCGAGGGCGCCCTAGCCGGCGCGGCCGCCCCTGCTGTTCCTGGCTGGGCTGCGGCGCATCGGGGCAACCCGGACCGCGGTGCTGTCGCTGAGCGAACCCCTGGCCGCCACGCTGCTCGCCGCCATGATGCTCGGCCAGCTGCCGACACCAGCGCAACTGCTGGGCGCCGCGCTGGTGGCGGGCGCCGGCATCGCCGTCCAGATCGTGCCAGCGCACCCGGTACGGCCAGCCCGCGGTCCGGCCACGTCGCCGCTCCCCGGCGCCCCGCCGGTTAGCCCTGCGCGTTCTCGGGCAGTGCCTCCCCGCGAGCGGCGGGCACGAAGGGAATCGTATCCAGGCTGGCGGACGATGTCGTGCAGCTTCCGGCGCCGCGCATGATCCGTTCCAGCGTGGCCAGGTCCTTGGTAGCTCGCGACGCCGACCACGCGCATGCAGTCATAGATCGTGTCAACGGCAGTCTCGGAACAGTAGACCTTGGTCATGATCGCTAGCTCCTCCGCCCGGCCGCCGGTGCGCCCGAAGTCATGGCATGCGGGACCGCGCGAATGAAACAGCGGCAACAAGGCGCCAGACTGAAGCTGCACGCTCATGCGGGACGCCGCCCGCCATCAACAGCGCGATCAGCTTCAGCCTCCGGTATTCAACTCTAGGCCGGTGATCAGCAGTTTCTTGTGTGTTCAGCGTGCTGAGCTGCCGGTTTACGCCCGTGGCGGTGGCGCAGGGCTGCGCTCGCTGGGTGCGGCCGCTGCGCAAGCTCGCGGATCAGTGCGGCCTGACGTCGGCGCTCGGCGCTGCGCTGGGCCGGGCGGGGAAGTTCCCGCTGATCGATCGCGGGATCGCGCTGGTCTCGATGGCGGTGGCGATCGCGCTGGGGGCGACCAGCATGAACGACATCACCCTGCTGGCGCACCAGGAACCGGTCTTCGGGGGCCGCGCCGTCGGATACCACGGTGCGGCGGACGCTGGAACTGGCTGATCCGGCGACACTGGACAAGATCGCCCGGGCGCGGGCGGCGGTGCGGCTGATGGCTGCGCGCAGAATCCCGCATTCGGGGCTCAGACCGGGCCCGAAGTTCCCTCGGTCTGAGTGCCTCATTGTGGTGGCGGGCAGCCACCTGGGGGCTTGTCGCCGACCGTGATCGTGACAGGCGCTCCGGGGGGTAGTTGGGTACCGGCCGCGGGTGACTGCTCAATGACCTCGTTGAGGTGTTCGCATTTCTTGTCGAACACTCCCTTCTCGATGCGGGTGAGCCCGGCGGCGAAGATGGCGCTGCGGGCCTGGGCTACCGGCAGGCCGACAAGCGCGGGCACGGTTGCTGGCGGTCCGTCGAGGTCGGATTGCTGCAGGCACCTGCCGGCGTTCACGAGCCAGTACGACGCGACGGAGAACCCGTTCAGGATCAGCGTTTGGCTACCGCAGCTGCTGCACACGTCCCCGATCTCTGGGTGGTCGTCGTCGTCGGAGAACCATGCGTTCAACGCCGGGTCGGTGAATGCCTCGGCCAGCTCATGGGAGGTGGCGCTGGTGCCGCCGGTGGGGTCGACCACGGCGTAGAACAGGTTTGGGTCCCCGTCGTGATGGTAGTGCGCCCGCATGTGGTAGCCGCAGAACCCGCCCTGGCCGTTGTTGTCGACCAAGGTGACCTCCTGCGGCGGGAAGATCACGAACAGCAGGTTCTGCTCATGGGGGCTGGGTATCTCCGGGGTCAGGCCGGCGTCGAGCCAGGCGGTGAGGATCGTGGCGATCTGGTCCATGGTGAACGTCTGGGCCTGGCCTGGGCTGTGGTCGACCCAGGTCGAACCGATGAACGTGCCGGCGCCAACGCCGTACTGGGCGAGATTGTCAACATAGCGGCTGGCCACCACGGTAGCCAGGAAGCTGTCGAGCGTCGTCGCCTTCGCGTTGATTCCGGTAGCAGGGCTGCCGTACGTCCGGCCCCAGTAGATCGAGAACACGCGCGGTGCGGTCATGACCGTGCCCGAGTGCGGCCCGAATCCCGTGGTCACCTCCCCAGGCAGCGGCTCGATCGTCACATCCGGTCCCACGCCCGCAGTGCTGGGCGGGATGGTCGAGCCGGCCGGCGTCCTCGGCGGCCGCTGAACGCCGGGCGGAGCGACCGTGGCCGTCCAACCCGCCACACGTGTTGGTGTCATATCTCCTCCTAGGATCCACGAGGTGCGGCTTCGGCCGCATGCACTTTCAAAGAGAACAAGGCCCCACCACCAGATACATAACTGACGCTTTTCTTACTACGCAATACATCTGAGGTTTCGCACTTTCGCAATCCCCTGAAAGTGTGGAGACTTCCTCATACCTCATAGCGGATTCGTGTAATTTTCCGCTTCTTCTGGTTATCGAACGCCAGATCATGCGTGTGGACCTGACGTCCGTATTTGTGCAGTGGCAGCACTCGGTGCCTCAGAACGCCGGGGTTCTAGGGCAGCGGCGGGATCGTGTTGAACACGCCCCACGGGGTGTGCGCGCCCGCTCCGTTGATGCTGGCCATCCCGTTGTTGTACGGCAGGCCGGGGATGTACGCGTCGTTGTAGAACAGGTACAGCGGCCGGCCGTTGTAGGTGACCTGGTGGGTGCCGTCGGGCCTGACGATGATTCCCAGGGCGTGCGGGTCGACGCCGGGCCCGGCTTGAGGTCGCCCGGAGGTGAGAACCGGCGGCCAGTACACGGCCGCGCACACTCCCCGGCAGGCGCTCTTGTGATTGTCCGGGCTCAAGGTGTAGACGGGGAACCTGGCCTGGGGGAAGCCGCTGAAGTCAGGGTTCATCGTCGCGGCCAGCACAGTCCGGTCGGACCCGGTGCCGCCGACCGGCGCGGTCTCAAGCTGCAGCTGCGCTTGACCGGGTGCGGGCCGGCCCCGGCTCGGCTGGACCAGGTACCAGATGCCCGTGGGACTGGTCACCGGGTCGAACAGATTCGCCCCTTCCGTTTCCCCCGGCCTCTCGTCCAGGAAAAACCGGTACAACGGCAGCCCGGCGTAGGTCACCTGCCGCACCGGTCCCAGGCCGGGCAGGTCGGTGCGGGTCACCGTCCCGAGAAGGGTGGGGTTCACCCCCCGCCCCGCGATGGGGGCACCCTGGGTGAGGAGCGCCGGCCACAGGACGGTGTCGCAAGGCGAGCCAGTCGCGTTCGGGTTGTCGCTGCACGCGAACGGCGCGCCGGTCAGCGCGTGGAGCTTGTCCGAGGTGAGCAGGTACAGCGAGCAACCGGCGTAGTCACCCGAACCAACCACCAGCACCTTGCCATAGGGCGACGGCGCGGCCGACACGGTCGCAGGACCCGTCGGGGCGCTGGTCACCGGGTCGGCACAAGAAGGACTGGTCTGGGCGCTCGCGGGTGAGCTGAACCGGGGAGCCACCGCGACAAGGCCCAGAGTGAGCATGACGGCCAGGGCAGAACCTGCCAGCAGGCTTCGCCGGCGGCGAAAGAGCGTCTTCATGAGCATCACACCACCTCAAGTGTGTAGAAGTAGGGGTCCAGGACGCGGACCTAGATTGCCGAATGCGGCGCTGATGATCGCCAGCGTGATGATGCCGGGGACGTAGTAGAGCGAGGTGTCGATCGACCCGCCCGCGACCTTGGTGGTGCCGGTGAACACCAAGGCGAAGATGACCAGGGACAGCACTGGCAGGGCCAGCGTGAAGAACCGGGCCTGCCGGATGCGGAAGAACGCGCGCAAGTCGTAACGGAACTGATGCCGTGCCAGGCGGGCCGTCGAGCCTGCCGGATGCGCTGGCGCTCCGCGGCCGGAGACAGCAAGGGCAATCACCGGCTGGCCTCCTTTCGTGTCTGGGTCGATGAGAGGTAGATGTCTTCAAGGCTCGGCCTGCGCACCTGTAGGGCGGCCAGGTCGGCGCCGTTGGCTTCGGCCCACCGGGCCAGGGCCCGAGGACCGCCAGCGGAGCGTCCGCGCGTGCCCTCGACCAGCCGCGCGGCGAGGGTCCGCGCCTGGCCGGTGAGCGCCGCGCGGTACTCGGGCGCCGCGCAAGACGTTCATCGCATCCTCCCCTTCAGTCGCGGCAGGCGCATCACTCTGGACGGGCCCGGCGCAGCGCTGAATAAGCCCCGCTGGAGCCTCCGGCGTTCTCCTCCCAAGACCGACGGACCGCAGATCGACGCGAGCAAGACGCGTCTGCCTCGGTGAGCAGGCAGAACACAGATAACCCCGGATGAGGTTCGCAGTGACTTTGCGGCTCAGGCTGCCTCCTTCAGACACCAATGTGGCGGGTCCGTGCCGTTGCTGCCATCCGACGTTCTGCGGATAGCTAGGACGGCGCGACCGGAGTACCTTGGACGGGGGGGTGTCGTGACAGCTCCGGTGACGGCCAGCGAATGGGACCTGCGCGCGCTGGCTGGGATCGTCAGCAAGGACCGCCCCGATCTGCCGGAGGGCGAAGGGGTGCTGCTGTCCCTGCTGGCTGAGCTGATGAGCCAGATCCGCTGCGACGACATCTGCCTTGAGCGCTATGACAGCGGGCGGCAAGCGTACTCGCTCCTGCAGTGGATCCCGGCTCCAAGCAACGACGAACTCAAGGCATTCGAGGACCTGGACCCGGCGCGCTTGGAGCGCTTCTGGGCCTGCCATTGGGACTGCCAGTCCTGCAGTTATCCCGAGCGCACTGGCGACCTGCGCAGCGTCGTCAAACCCTCTGACTTCTACTCCCCGCGGCACTAGCACAGCACCGGCATGTACAGCGACTGCCTACGGCCGCAGGAGTACGAGCATCAGCTACAGCTGTGCCTGCCCGATCCTGCGGGGCTAAGCGCGGGGCCCGGGCGGTCCGTCCGGCTGTATCTCTTCCGCGGGCCCGGGCCGGACTTTTCCGAGCGGGACCGGGCGGTGCTCACGCTGCTGCGCCCGCACCTGCACCAGGCCTACCTCGACGCCAAGCGGTGCCGCCACCCGGTCTTCCGGCTCACCCCCGGCAGAAAGAGTTGCTGCGCCTGGTTGCCGCCGGGCATGGCCGACCCGGCGCAGCCGGAATAGCCTGGGGGAGGGCATCATGACAGCTCCGGTGACGGTCCGCGAACGGGACCTGCGTGCCCTGGCGGGCATCGTCAGCGACGACCGCCCCGACCTGCCGGACGGGCAAGGGCTCCCGCCATCCCTGCTGGCCGACTTGATGGGACAGATCCGCTGCGACCGCCTGTCGTTCCTGGGATTTGACAGCGGGCGGCAGGAGACGTGGTTGGTGCAGCGTGTCCCGGCCAGCAATGACATGGACAACGAGGCCATTGACCGGGCGCACTGGGAACATTACTGGGACTGCAAACCATGCAGTCACCCCGACCGCGCCGGCGACCTGCGCAGCATCGTGAAGATCAACGACTTCTACTCGGCCAGGCAATGGCACAGCACCGGCATGTACTGCGACCTTTACCGGCCGCGCGGGATCGACCATGAACTCCAGCTCTGCCTGCCCGAACCGCCAGGGCAGACCCACGGGCCGGGGCGAACCGTGCGGCTGTATTTTCTCCGCGGGCCCGGGCCGGACTTTTCCGAGCGGGACCGGGCGGTGCTCACGCTGCTGCGCCCGCACCTGCACCAGGCCTACCTCGACGCCGAGCGGCGCCGCCACCCCGCCCCCCGGCTCACCCCCCGGCAATGGGAACTGCTGCGCCTGCTGGCCGCCGGGCACACAAACACCCAGATTGCCCGCCGCCTGGGCATCTCCGAGGGAACCGTGCGTACCCACCTGGAAAACATCTACGAACGGCTGCACGTCTCCAGCCGGACCGCCGCGGTCACCCGCGCCTTCCCAGACTGCCGCTGCCTCACCTGAACCTTGCCGTAGCGGGTGTTTCCCGGCCGCGCGGTAGAGCTGCCGCACCGGCGGGGCAGCCCGGCGAGCACGGCGCAACCCGGTCGGGCGCGGTGCCATCGAGCATCGAGGCGAAGAGCTCGGCACCCGTGGACGGGGCTGGTGTTTGTGCGATCCGGCGTTCCACTTCTTTCCACTCGGCGCCGCTGAGGGCGGTGCGGATCAGGGGAACGCGTCGGTTTCTTCCCGGGCGAGCTGGCTGGTCAAGGTGGTGGCCAAGGTGGCGATGATGTCGGCGATCCGGTCGTGGGCGGGGTCGGCGAAGGCGGCTTCGAGCGCGGCGGGCAGCTGGATCGATGCGCGCGTGTTCGTCTGCCATCGCGGCGGGCACGGACTGGGTGGGCTGTCGGTGTGGGACAGCCGGTCGGCCACGATGGGCCGGATGAACTGTCCTCGCCGCAGTGATGGGCGTGCAGCTCGCGCTGGAACACCCGCGGGCCGTTGCCGATCAGCTGGCGCCGCGCCGGGCTGGCCAGGTCTGCGGAGGCGGCGGCCCGGGCCAGGCTGACCAGGTCGCGGAGATGGACTACCGGCCAGCGCCGGACAACTCCGCGATCACAGGGCAGCGGCCAGTGACCGGCGCCGCCCCAGCAGTTGGAATGTGCCAAGCTTAAGGGTCGCCTTGCGTCCTGAGGGCCGGGCCCGCCTCAGTGACCCATCTTGAGCGTCGGCAGCGCCTGCTGCGAGCGGCCCGCCCGCTCCAGATGAGCAGCGACCTGTTCGGCGGATTAGCTGTCGCTGTCAGCCACGGCCGCGGCGATCTGCTCGTGCAGCGCGGCTCCGCCTAGCCGGCACGTCCTCGTAGACCGCCTCTGGCATCAGCTGGTGCCGGAACCGGTACAGTCTTGCTCCCGGTCGAGCGGGCCAGCCACTACCAGGTGATCAGGTCGGTCCCCGGGGGGACATCGGTGCCAGAAGCGCGGCCTCCCTCGTCGGAGGGTCGGCGGCTGCGACCTGCAGCACCCCGGGCGCCTGCGGACTGAGCCGCCCAAAGTCTTCTGAGCGGGGTGCTGCACTGGTCGTGGATGCGATGGTTACGTCGGTGGGTCAGGGAGAGCGCCCCACCGAGTCCGAGCACGATCACGGCGAGCATCCCGCCGGCCCCGATTCCGGCGTCGCCCCAGTGAAAGCCAGCGCTACCGGTGACGACGCGTCCCCGGGGCAGAGCCCTCACGGTGCTGCCGGCGCTGGAGTCGCCCGGCGTCCGGGACGGCGGGCCCCCCCGTCCGTAGCCGCCGCCGGAACACACTTCCGAGCACGGGCCGGGGGTACCGGCCCCGGGGAGGATCATGGGTAGGCTGTAGGCTGCGGGTGTGGTGGTGCTGGTCCCGGAGGCGTAGCCACCGCCCGAGCAGACCTCCGAGCATGGGCTTGCGGTTGCGGGGCTACCCGGCTTGTCCGGCTGCTGAGCGGTAGCAGTCGCCGCCACGCCCACGGCCAGGAGGCCTCCGTCCGGGAATGTGGTGGCGAAGGCGGCCGGGACGGCGGTCGGGGCCAGCAGGGCGCAGGTGAGCCCGGCCAGGACCGCGGCGAGCCGGCACAGTCGCGCGCCGGCCTGTCGCGCTGCTGCCCGCCGGTAAGGTCCCCGGCGGGGAATGCGTGTGGACATGGGTGGTCTCCTGTCAGCCCGGGACCCGGCGTTCTTCCCCGATGGCGAGGATCGGGCGTGGCGGGGCCGGCGCCGTGGGGCATATGACGCTGGGTTCGCGCTGCGGCTGGTGACGGTCCGGTGGCTCGGGATGTTCCTGGCGGATCCGCTGGCCGTGCCGAGGCCGGCATCTTGGCCCGCGGCCGCCAGCCCGGGCTACCGCCCCGTTTCGCGATGATTGCAGCCGCGGCGGTGCCGTCCGGCCCGGGCTTGCGGGCGGTGCGGCTCCGCGTGCCCGCGGGCATGGTTCAGGCGGCCGCCGTGACCGTCCTGCGGCGGGTGGCCCATGCCCGGTCCGCCAGCACCGCGGCGGTGGCCGCGAGCAGCGCAGCCCCGATGGCGATCAGGGCGATCTGCCAGCCGGGCATGCCGCCCACGACCACGACGTGGATCCCGGCACCGGGCAGCGGCAGCGGCGGGTGCTTGTCCCAGCCGGGCGGACGGGGCGGAAACGGATCGGCGAGCGCGGCGGGCGCGACAGCGGCACCGGCCAGCAGGGCACCGGCCAGCCCGGCCAGGACAGCGGCCAGACGGCGGATACGGTTCATGACAAGTTCCTCCGGGTCATGCTCGATCGGTTAGTGCGAGTGTGGGCTGGCCAGCCCCAAGCCGCTATCCGACGTTCTACGGATGCCCGAACCCGGGCGGCCAGGCGTACCGTTGACCCGTAGGGAGAGAAAGGGGCTGCGATGAGCACTCCGGTGCGGGCCAGCGACCAGGACCTGCGCGCCTTGGCGGCCATCGTCAGCCAGGACCGTCCCGACCTGCCGGACGGGCAAGCGCTGCCGCCGTCGCTGCTGGCCGACCTGATGGGACAGATCCGCTGCGACGCCCTGGGGCTCGACGGATGGGACAGCGGGCGGCAGACGCGGCAACGATGGGGGTGGCACGCATGGTCGATGAGTTTGAACCGGACCTGAGCGCGAGCGAGGCGCCAGCTCGCACCACGATGGGCGGCACGGTTCTGGTGGGTCCGCGCGTCGCCCAGAAGGGCGATTACGCGCAGCTCGCGGCCGGGCCGCCGGAGCCGCACGTCATCGGGCACCTGGATCCGAATGACCTTTCCTAGACGGCTCCGCCGCTGACGTTCGCGCTGACCGCGTTCGCGCAGATCACCGACTTGCACATCACCGACGACCAGGGGCGACTGGACCGGCTCGACCTGGCAGTCTCTCGGGACTCCCGCTACTGCCGTGGCTGTCGGCTGCGGGGCCGAGGGCGTCGTCGAGATAGTTCTCACCGACGACGACGGCCGAGTGCAGAGCTCCCGGCAGACCAGCCCGGGTGCTTCCACCTGGTCGGCCTGGCGGGACCTAGACGGAGACTGGGCGCGCTTCACCATCCGCAAGCTCGCGATGGCCGCCCCTGCCGGCTGGTTGCACCTGTACGGCGCGAACGCGGACGGGCAGGTCTTCGTCCGCTCCACCCAGCTCGGCGACCCGACCCGATGGGGAGCCTGGACGCCGCTGCCGTTGACGGTGCGGGCCACGCTGCCGCTGACCGATGCCCCTCAGGTGACCTGGCCCGGCGACCAGCAGACCCTGCTCGGCGCCCCGGTCACGCTGCAGCTCCTCGCAACCGGAGGAACCGGCCAGATCACCTGGACCGCCGACAGCCTGCCTCACGGGCTGACATGCACCACGACGGGCCTCATCAGCGGTGTGCCCGCGCCTGGCGGTCCGGCCCTGCAGTTCGTCACACTGACCGCGACGGACGCGAACCTGGCCAGCGGCAGCGCGTCGTTCACCTGGACGACAGCGGCGCAGGTCCCCGACCTTCTCGGTATGAAGCAGGCGCCGGCCGTCGCCGAACTGCGCGCGGCCGGCTTCGCAGACGGCCCCGCGACACTCAGCAACCAGTGCCTGGGCAAGGCAGGATCCGTCGTCGGGCAGAGCCACCCCGCCAGCACCGTCCTGCCCGAAGGCACCGAGATCCGGCTTACCGTCTCGACCGGGCTCAACAACAAGGGCAATGCGTGCGACGTGCAGTAGGGCCATAGCCACATGAGCAATCCTCAGTCGGTGGGCTCCACATGGGCTCAAGATCTTGTGCAGCCGGTGTCTGCCCGTCGCCCCACAACGCACTCACATCGGCAGATCCGGGTGTGGGCCAGCCGTCGGACCGCGGATAGTGGTGTACAGATCGTCCGGTTCGGCAAAGCACCGGGCGGTCATGTCGGCGACCAGGTTGCCAGTCATATCAGGCGGTTCTCGTGCATCACTTCTCGGCCGGCCGTCACCGTCTGTGAGATAAGCCGGAGGTGCCATGCGCCGATTGGCGCCGCTGCGCCGAGCGTACTGGCGGCAGGGTGAGCATGGCGGAGACGCCACGACGGAGGGGCATGCAGAAACTGGCGCTCGCCAGGTGCAGCAAGATGCTCCCGCCAGGCGTCGCGTAGCGTTCGGGCGCTGGGGCCGTATATCTGATGTGCTGAGGGGTGCGTGCTCGGATCGTCAGCAGGTAGGGCCGCGTGGCCTGGGTGGTGGCGGGCCGCCGTACTGGTGGCGGTGCGCCTGGAGCCGGACCGGGCTGTCCTGGTGTCGCTGGTCGCGTGGCTGGCCAGGTTGGCTGGGGGAAAGACTGCCCGGCGAGCCGGGCGGCGGCGCTGGCGCGCTGGGCCGGGCGCGGCTGTGCGGGCGGTGCCGGGCGTGCGGCGGCGTGCAGCTGTTCGGCAGCGGCGTGGGCTGCGGCCGCCTGGGCGGCGTGCCGCTGGGTGTCGCGGAGTTCGGCGACGGCTTCGGCGAGCGCTGCCAATCTGGTGATGAGCACGATAGGGGCCATGGACCGGTCGCCGGTCAGGCAGGCCAGCGCGGACAGCAGCCGGGCGGCTTGGCGGAGCTGGTTCCCGGCCGGGGACGGTGGCGGGATGCGGCCGTAGGGTGGGCGGGCGGCGCGGTCGTAGGCGTCGGCGGCCTGGCGCAGGATGCGGCTGCCGAGCATGGCGGCGGCCACGTGCAGGGTGCCGGAGGTGGCCCAGGCGGCGTCCGCGGCAGCAGCCGGGTCGGTCCAGGCCATGGCCCGGATCTGAGCGGCGGCGGCGCGGGTGACATGCTCCCAGACCGCGGTGCGTTCCCCGGCGGTGAGGGTCAGCTGCGGTCGGCCGGGTGCGGCGCGGGCCGGGGTCCACCGCTGCGCCAGCTTGGGCCAGCTCAGGTCCGCCGCGAGTTTCCCGCCGCCGTACCAGACCGGTCCGCCGTCCTTGGTGGTGTCGCCGGGCAGGGCGACCGAGTACCCGGTGACCTGACCCGGGCTCTTGACGCTGAACCGCTTGCGCACCAGCACCCCGGCCTGGTCCAGGCGGGCGAAGAACTCACCCGCGCTCCCAGCCGAGGCGGCAGCGGTGGTGACCTGCCGCCGCAGCGTGATGCGGGGTGCTTCCTCCAGGCCGCGGCGGGCGGCCTTCTCGCTCTCCGCACGGCTCGGCCGGCGGGCCGCGGTGCGGTCGGCGGGCGCGGTGCAGCGCAGCCCGTGGCGCTGCTCGGCAGCCAGGCAGGCGGCGCGGACCTTGTACCGCTCCCAGGACAGGCTGGGCTTGCCGCCGTCCTGGCGGGCCAGCATCGCGACCAGATGAATGTGATCATCGCCGTGCCTCACCGCGATCCAGCGGACGGCCTGGTCTTCCTGACCGGAGGGGGACAGCCCGGTGCGGTGCATGACCTCGTGCGCGATGACGGCCCATTCGTCATCGGACAGCATCCGGTCTTCGGGAGCGGCGCGCATCGCGCAGTGCCACACCGGCCGCGGGTAGCCCCGCTCGCCCAGGGCGGCCTGTGGCTGCTTCAGCAGCCCGGTCAGCGTGGCGAAGTCGCGCTTGCCGTCCGGCCGCAGCGCAGGTTCCAGGCTGGCCGGGTGACGCCAGCCCGCGACGATGTGCGGATCGGTGTGTTCCTCGTGGCGGCCCGGACCGAACAGGTAGTACAGCAGCGGCTCGACGTGCTCCCCGCGCGGGGTGCTGATCTTCCCGATCACCCGGTCACCATCACCGCCGCCCGCGAGCCTTACCCCAGTGCCCTGCGCACCGCGTCGGCAACCGCGTCGATGTGGTCAGCACGGCGGATGGCCCCGGCGGCGTAGCCGGGCAGGTCCCCGGCGGGCTGCCCGGTGGCGTTCAGCTTCGCGACCGCCTGGCCGATGTTGGTGCCGATGCGGCGGACCAGCCCGGCCGCGCGCATCAGCTCGATCAGCGCGCGCCGCAGCGGCTCCCGGTCGCTCAGGGGGCTGCCGTTCGCGGCGGCGGCCAGCGCCGCCTGGGCGATGTACGCCCTGCGGGCCAGCCCCGCTCGCCTGGCTGCTGTTTCTATGACCGCGTATTCCTCGCCGGTCAGCGTGACCTCCACCCGGCGGGTACGCGGAACCGGCTGCCGCAGTCGCCGCCGACCCTGCCCGCTGACGCCGGCCTGGCTGCCGTCGCTGGTAGCGCTCGTCATTCTGTCGTGCTCCCCACTCGCGGCTTCTATTTTCGTGACTGCCTTTGTTTGCCTCCCCGCTGCTTTCCCGGGCGGGAGGTTTACCGGAGGCCATGTCCTGGTGGCAGTTTACGTCTGGACCGCGCCCGGTCCAGACGTAAGAGGGGGTTTATCACACATCTTGCTTCGGGTGGTTCCGGGCTGCTTTCATTCAGCGCAAGGGGCGCTGGTTAGCGACCGCGCATCCGTCCTCTTCACCGCTGACGTGGCGGTCACTGGCGCACGCGGGAAGGCGAGATCAAGTCCTCGGTGACCCCAGGCTCTCAGGTTCCCCCAGGGTGCCGGCCACGCTAAGCCGCAGGCCAGCGGCCTGACGTACGGTGCCCGTGAGACTGCCGTGACGCAATGGCACCCAGGCCGGCGATCATCATACGGCGTGCTTATGTGAATGCTTGAACACGCCGGACGCGACGTATCCCCGGTTTACGGGTTGGAGCAAGAAAAATTCCGCCGTACTAACCAGTGCTATTCAGTGCGGCCGGGCGATGCCCAGTGAGGCGGAGTGATGCCCGGCGCGATTTAACGCGGTCTACGTTGGCGCACGTTGATTTGCCGCCCGGCCGCAAATACGTAGCTTTAAATCATGCCAGGGGACCAGCAACGCCGTGAAGGCGGGGACCGGGAATGAGGAACCGGACGGGCATCCGGATAGCCCCTCCGGGATCAGCCGGGACAGGCCTGCCCCCGGCCGCGCATAACCAGCCCGGCGAGTCCGATGACCATGACGGGGCGCCCCGACGATGACGGCGAGGCCGGCCTGGATGCCTACGTCGCCCGGCTGGTCGCTGCCGCTCCGCCGTTGTCCGGCCGGCAGCGGACACGCTCGCGCTGCTCCTGCGCTCCCCGCGTGTTACGCGACGCCCGCCATGAGCATCTACCGCCACCTGTCGGACTCTGCCGCGAATTTTGTGACGTGTTGCGGATAGTGAGCTCAGGGCGGAGGCTGTGCCGCTTGCGGCTTGTGCCGGGAATGTGACGATCTGAGATAGCTGCGGCGTGTCGGCGTGGTCAGGCAACGAGGCTCCGGTAGGACGCGGGTCTGCCGAGATCCTCGTTCCCGGGAGCCACGTTGCCGCCTCAGTCTGTCATGCCGCCTGCCGGGCCGGCCAGCTCGCCCGCCCGCGCTATCTGGGATGTCTCCGAGC
>Ga0335069_10008252_pt1 | contig 14918 bp, 12 predicted proteins | sample Lox_Sample_11_FD_206714 | JGI IMG/M metagenome (GOLD analysis project Ga0335069, IMG submission 206714) | Soil microbial communities from Loxahatchee National Wildlife Refuge, Florida, United States - Lox_Sample_1.1 | ecosystem: Environmental > Terrestrial > Soil > Wetlands | place: USA... | reverse complement strand
GAAACGATCCTGTCGGGCCTGTTCGACAAGTTTCCACGGCTCAAGTTCATCTCGGTCGAAGCCGGCGCCGGCTGGGTGCCGTACTTCCTCGAGCAGATGGACGATCGCTACTACCGCAACCGCCATTGGGCGAAGGTGGATCTGGAGATGGTGCCGAGCGAGTACTTCCATCGCAATTGGTCGCTGACCTTCGTGCGCGACTTCTACGGCGTGCGCAACCGTCACGCGGTCGGGCTGAACAGCATGATGTGGTCGACCGATTACCCGCATCACATTTGCGACTGGCCGTATTCGAAAAAAGTCGCCAACGAGATGTTCGCCGGCGTGCCCGACGCCGAGCGCCAGCAAATCTGCGCCGGCAACGCCGAACGGCTGTACAAGTTGCAGTAGGTCCACACACGCCGGGGCGCACGGTTGTGCGCCCCGCTTCTCTTGTCGATGCCCTCACGCTAGGGTTGGCTGCACTGAGAGGTGCTGATGGCCGAGTTTGAAACCGTCCTCTTCGACGTTGGCGATCGCGTCGCCACCATCACGCTCAACCGCCCGGAGCGGAAGAACGCGATGAATCAGCAGCTCAAAGACGAGCTGCGCGAGTGCTGGCGGCGGGTGAAGGCGGATCCTGACATCTGGGTTGCCATCATCACCGGCGCCGGCGATGCGTTCTCCAGCGGCGCCGACGTCGAATCGCTCGCCAGCGGCGGATTCGTCAAGCCCGATCGCTGGCGCGAGCTGGCGATGATCGAAGGCATCGTCGAGCTGCCGACTCCCCGCCGTCAACGCGTGCACAAGCCCGTGATCGCAGCGGTCAACGGCGTGGTCGCCGGGTTTTCTCTCGACCTGGTCAGCGAATCCGACATCCCGATCGCGTCCGAGCATGCCTCGTTCGTCGATCCGCATGTGTCCATCGGCTACGTGTCGTCGCACGAAATGGTCAACATGGCGCGCCGCGTGCCGGTGGCGGTGGCCCTGCGAATGGCGCTGCTCGGCAGCCGCGAACGCATGAGCGCGCAGCGTGCCTACGAGGTCGGGCTGGTGACCGAGGTCGTGCCGCATAAGCAATTGATGGCGCGCGCGCGCGAATTGGCAGCGCTGATCTTGACCAACTCGCCGCTCGCGGTGTGGGGTACGAAGATGGGCATCCTTCAAGGCTTGGGGTTGCCGATCCCACAAGCCGAGGAGATCGCCGCGGGTTATCTCGAGATCGTCGAACAGTCCGAAGACCATGGCGAGGGGCCGCGCTCGTTCGTCGCCAAGCGCAAGCCCGCATGGAAGGCGCGCTGAGTCCGATGGTCATCGTGTTGTTTCGCTCCAAGCTGACCGACGCCGCGGGCGACGATTATCAGGCAATGGCCGAGGAGATGCTCGACCGCGCCCGCACCATGCCGGGGTTCGTCGACTTCAAGACCTACGCCGCCGCCGACGGCGAGCGCATCTCGGTGATTCATTGGGAGTCGCTGGAGACCCTGCGCCCGTGGACCGACGACGTTCGTCACGTGATGGCGCAGCGTCTCGGCCGCCAAAAGTGGTACGAGTACTTCCGTGTCGAAGTGGCCGAGATCGCCCGGAGTTACGGCTTCGATCGGAGACCGTCGACCCAATCTGAGCAGTCTCAGGCCTAGTTCTGCAGTCCGCCGGCTGCAGCGAATGACGAGGCGTCGCGCGCGCGAGGCGCCGGCTCTCGGCTAGTGTGCGGGCATCACTCTTGCTGGCTGCAATGCTAGGATGAGAACCGTGAAGCCGACAGAGCCACACATGGCGAATCTGCTTGCCGACGCAGTCAACGAACTCGACGAGACCGTTTCAGTCGAGTCTGGCGGCACACTCTTCATCGACCTTGATCGCGGCGCGGTTGAAGTCGCGTCGCACGACGCCAACGAGGTTCACGTCGACGCGCGAGCCACCGGTTGGGGGGCCTGGAATTTCGAATTTGATCTCGCGCGACGCGACAACGACGTGCGTGTGAGCGGCGAGATGGGCAGTTGGCTGCCGTGGCCATTCGGACCGCGGGTGCGGGTGCGCGTGATGGTTCCGCGGCCGTATTCGGTCGACGCGCGGACCCGCGGCGGGCGCATTACCCTTGCCAACCTCGCCGGACGAATCATCGCCGAGACCAAGGGCGGTTCGGTGCAGCTTGATGGGGCAGAGGGTCCGGTAACGCTGCATACCTCCGGTGGCGCGATGCGCGTGGCCCAAGTCGAGGGCGATGTTCGGGTCGACACGTCCGGCGGCGCAATCGAAGTGCGACAGGTCGTCGGTAATGTCCTGGCCAACACCTCGGGTGGACCGATCACAATCAGCGGTGTGACCGGACGAGTTGCGGCGCGCACCAGCGGTGGTCGGATCGAGGTACGCGAAGCCGGCGAGCACATTGACGCCACCACCAGCGGGGGGAGTGTGTCAGTTAGTTTTGTCGGGCCGCCGTCGGGGAACTTGGAAACGTCCGGGGGGAGCATTGAGGCCCGATTTCCAGCCAGCGCGGGCGCGACGCTCGATGCGGAAACCCGCGGCGGGCAAGTGGAAATCGAACCGCCGTTCACTCTCGACACGACGCCGTCGCGACACCGGGCCCAAGGGCGGGTCAACGGTGGCGGCGCCTCGCTACGCTTGCGCACCTCCGGGGGGAACATTCGCGTCGGCCCGGCGTAAGTGGTCCGTCGCCGAATCCGTGGCTGCACATTTTCATTGACGTCCGACCTGCGTTCGCATCATACTGCCGCCTGATTTTCATCACCCCGGGCACATCGCCCTGAAGGAGGCGCGCAATGTCGAACATCGTGCGGATCGTTCTGGCTGTGGCAATCGCGTGTGCAGTGTCCGGTGCCGCGTGGGCGCAGAACGTGCCGTCTGATGCTGGGTTGAAACCCGGCGATGTCCTCACGCCGGCAAACATCAAGCTCGCCGAAGAGTTGTTGCCGCCGGAAATCTATCGCCACTACCAAGCGGGCGAGTACATCGACACCAAGATCGTCGAGTGGCCCAACGGAATTTTCCGGTTCGACCCCGAGTTTTTGAGCGCGACAGAGTCGAACGCGGGAAAGTACAAGATTGATGCGAACGGCACCGTCGTCGACGTGGCGACCGGGCAGCAGCCGCCGATGATCCTCGGGTTCCCATTCCCCAGTATCGATCCCAAGGATCCGACCGCCGGCAACCAGGTGTTGTGGAACTACGTCTACGGCACGTGGTACATCGAAGGCAGCATCCATTCGACCGTCGAGCTGAATTGGATCAAGCCGACTGGGCTCGACCGCAAGACCAGTCAAGACGTCAACTTCCTCTTCTACGACGGGCAGCCGGATCGCTACCGTAAGGCCAACCCGCAAAACTTCAGCATGCAGTTTCTCACCACGGCGATGACGCCGACCGACTTGAATGGCACGACCGCGCTCACCTGGCGCTACCGCGATCCGACCAAACGCGACTCAAACTGGGTGTACGTCCCGGCCCTGCGACGAGTGCGCGCAGTCAGTCCGGCCAATCGCTCCGACGGCTTTCTGGGATCCGACATGAGTCAGGACGATGGTCCGTTCTTCGACGGCAAGCCGGAAGACTTCAACTGGAAGCTGATCGGCCAACGCGATCAGTACCGCTTCGTCGACCCGATCAGCCTCGCTGGGAAATCCAATTTAATTTGGCTGCCAAACGGTGGCTGGCGCGCGATCTGGCCGAAGGACGTGAAGACGTTCGGCTATGAAGACCCCAATTTCAAAGGCATCGGTTGGGCGCCGATTGCGCCAGCCCTCGCCAAGCGCCCGTTCTGGGTGATCGAAGGCACGCCCAAGGACAAGTACTATCTCTACGGGCGCATCGAATTGTACATCGACTCGGAAACCTACGAGGGCGCGTGGAATCGCAAGTTCAGTTGGACCGGCGAGCTGCTCAACACGCTGCAGGTGATGACCTTCCTGCGACACAAGTACACGCGACCCGACGGGATCGTCGAGTATCTGCAAGGATCGAACATGGGATATCGCGTCGCCGAGAACGTCAAGATGAATCGCGCCACCACCGCCGGTACCTTGGCGCCGCTCAAGGAACCCGCCAGCGACACGCGCATTCCGATCGACCCGGCGTTCTTCGACATGTCGACGCTGTCGCGGTTTGGGAAGTAGTATTTTGATCGCCCGAAAGGGCGAGGCGCTCAGTCGACCGGCTCGCTCAACGGGTACCGCCACACCGGTGGGTCGACGCGCAGGTGCGTCTTCATCACCGAGCCGTGAAACTTTGTCGAGCCGCGTTGAAGCGAAAACTGTAGTCCTTGGGTGCCCCGAACATCAGGACGCGCGCGACCTCGTGGTTCTTGGCGAGCATATAGCTGTGGCTGCCGCCCTGCGATAGGCCGGCGACGGCGATCATCCGCCAGCGGATGCCGCCTCCATGATCCAGATACTGGGAGAGCCGCCGGTACCCGGCAGAAACACCAGCAATTGGTTTCGCGCCTGACCGTCCGGCAGCCACACCATGTGCGGCGAGTCGAACGAATCGATGCGACGATCGGTCTCGCTGGGACGAATCGCAAACGGCTCGCTCGCGCGGCTCGCGGCGGCCGGAAACAACAGCCGCAGCAGCACGGTGCCGCGAACGATGCGTTTCATTCAGTGCTCGCGTGGCGACGGTCGTCCGAACTCAAGTCACGTCGGCGCGCGCAGTGCCGCGATGACGGCGTCGGACGTGGTCACGGTCGCGAGCAGCGGCATGATGTTCTCGATCGAGAAGCGATGCCACTCGTCGGGGTAGCTGGCGCAACAATCTTCGATCACCACCAGGTCGAAGCTGCGGTTCACCGACGCGCGCACGATGCCCTCGACCGCGAGGTTGGTCGAGACGCCCGTCATCAGAATCGTCGAGCGCTTGAGCATGCGCAGCACCGGATAGAGTTGCGTGCCGTACGAACCGTCGACGCCGACGGTGCGCTCCAGCACAAAATCCTCCGGACGCGGGGTTAGTGCTTCGTGCGTTTGAACGCCCCACGTGCCTTCGATCAACGTCGGCTGCCGTCCGCTGCGGCGATGGAGCTTGGTGTTGGGTCGCGGGAAGCCGGGCTTGCCGCAGAAGTTGATGTAGAGAATCGGTACCCCGCGCGCCCGCGCCGCGGCGGTTAGTTGCTGCAGCTTCGGAATGACCCCGCGCTTGTGCACCTGTGCCGCCAGCACGCCTCCGATGCCCTTCTTGTCGATGTTCGATTCGTGCACGATGTCGTTCTGCATCTCGACGATGCAGAGCGCGGCCCGATTGACATCAAGCGCGAGCGCTTCACTCATGCAACCTTCCCTGCGGCGGCCGCGGCGGGCACCGAGTCGCCCTGCCACCGCCGGGAGCAAAGCTCACTCGAAGACTCCATCGTTGTTCAGCGCCGCATACTCCTCGACCGACATTCCCAGCAGCTCGCGGTACACGTACTCGCTGTGTTCGCCCAAGCACGGAGCGGCCATGCGAATGTCTTCTGGCGTACGGGAAAAACGCATGCCGTTGGTTTCGACGAGATGCGTGCCGATCACGCGATGCTCGACTTCGCGAAAGTGCCGGCGGTGAGCCAGTTGCGGGTCGTTGACCAAGTCTTCGAAGTTCGCCACCAACCCTGAATCGATGCCCGCCGCTTGAAGTGTGTGCATGACGTCCTCGGCCCAGACCGCGCGCGTCCACGTGCCGATGCGCTCTTCGAGTTCATCGACGTGCGCGAGCCGACCGCTGGTGGTCGCGAACCGCTTGTCGTGCGTCCATGCGGGATCACCGATCGCGCGAGCGAAGCGCCGCCAGTCGTCGTCGCTGTGAATCGCAATCGCAACCCATCGGTCATCGTCATCGTCTTTGGGCGCGCATCGAAATGCGCCATGGGGCGCGGCGTGGCGCGAGCGATTGCCCATGCGGGCGAGGGCTTCTCCGGTCGCGCTGTAGGTGGCGATGCTTTCGCTCAAGCACACCACGCCACCCTCGACCTGCGCCAGATCGATGTATTGCCCCTGTCCAGTCCGCCGGCGATGGATCAGGGCCGACGCCACCAGCAGCGCGACGAAACGCGGCGACAGCGAGTCGGTGATGGTGCCGTACGGCCCAAGCGGCTCCAGATCGGGCCAGCCGGTGAGATGATTGAAGCCCGAGATCGCCGAGCCTTGACCGCCGAAGCCAGGGTAGTTGCGTTCCGGGCCGGTTTGGCCGTTCAAGCAGGTGCTGATCATGATCAGGTCCGGCTTGAGTCGGCGCAGCGACTCGTAGTCGAGTCCCCACTTCGCCATGGCTTTGGGCGCGAAGTTCTCCGCCACCACGTCCGCCCATTGCACCAACCGGCGGGCGATTTCGGGTCCCTTCGGATGGCTCATGTTGAGGGCGACCCCGAATTTGTTGATGTTGATCATCGCGAACATGTGGCTGCCGTCGACGCCGGCGGGATCGCCGGGGGTGTAGCGCAGCAAGCGGACGAAGTCCGGTCGCTGGCGCGACTCGACCCGCACGACCGTTGCGCCGTGATCGGCGAAGTAACGCGTCCCAAACGGTCCAGCGGCGCCGCCGCCGAACTCCAGGATATTCACGCCATCGAACAACTGCGCCATCAGATCACTCGCTCGGCGCTCAAGGCGGCGGCATCCAGGCCGAGCGCTCCGTAGACTTCGGTGTTGTGTTGGCCGAGCCGTGGCGCGGATCGCCGCACTGCGATGGTGGTTTGACTCGACTTGGCAAACGCGCCGGGCAGCTTGAGGGCGAACCCCAGTTCGGGGTGTTCAAGGTCGATGAAGAAGTCGCGCGTCGCAAGCTGGCGCGAGCCGACGATCTCGCGTGCGGTGTACGCCGGCGCCAGCATCAAGTTGCGCTCGCACGCGGCCTCGAAGAGTTCGCGCATGGTCTTCGAGCGAAAGAACGCGCCGAGTGCCGCTTCGATCTCGTCGACTTCCGGTTGCGTGATCAGATTGTGATTGTACTTCGTCCAGTCGCGTTGCGTCAGCGCGGGCGGCGCCATCCCGCACTCGTCCATGTACTTGACCAGCGCGATGATGCCCGGAATGCGCGCGGGACCGCCGCGTAAGGCGAACGAGACATAGCCGTCCTGGGCCGGCCACAGCTCATGAAAGAACGCCTTGCCGCCGCGAAACCCGCCGCCGACACGGCCGCCTTTGAAGCCGGTCAGCGGAAACTGCGTCGGGCTGGTCATGTTCGGCATCAGCATGACTTCTTGTAGCGACACGTCGACGTGTTGCCCTTCGCCGCTCAGTTCGCGACCCCAGAGAGCGAAGACGACGCCGACGGCCGCCTCGATTCCACCGTGATAGTACGCCACCGGCAACGCGCACCGCACCGGGGCGCGCTCGGGATTGCCAGTGGGGTAGAGATTGCCGCCCATCGCCACCGCGGTGAGGTCAGCGCCACGGTAGCCGCTGTACGGGCCGGTTTGTCCGAACGGGGTGAGGCTGCACAGCACGAGTTTCGGATTGCGTGCGCGCAACAATTCGTAGCCCAGGCCGCGCGCCATCAATGACTGGCGGTTGAGCGACGGCGATTCGATGACCGCGTCGGCGCCGTCGCACAACGCCAGGAAGATCTCGCGTCCGCGCGCGCTGCTGAGATCAAGGGTGACGCCGCGCTTGCTGGTGTTGAGCGCGAGCCAGAGCACGGAACGCTCCGGGTCGGCGTGTCCGCCCACGAACGGGCCGCGCCGCCGAGCGTCGTCGCCATGCGGCGGCTCGATCTTGATGACGTCGGCGCCCAGATCGCCGAGCAGCTTGCCGGCGAGAAAACCGGGTTCCGAGCTCAGGTCCAAGATCCGATAGCCGTCGAGATTGCCGCTGGGCATGTGCATGCGTCGGGTGCTTGACTCCGTGAAGGCGCGGACGTTAACAAGCGTTCGCCTTTTGAGTCAAGCTTACAAATTCCGGGATGCGAGGAGGAGCATGTGGCGACGCCATTTGGGCTGGGACTACCGATTGTTCAGCAAGTGCCGATGCGGGCGCAGCCGTGGGAAGCGACTGCCGGTGCGGACGAATTGATCCAGATCGCACAGGCGGCCGATCGACTCGGTTTCGCCCACCTCTCGTGTAGCGATCACGTGATTGTGCCGCGCTCGCGGGCCGCCGCGATGGGCGAGTGCTGGTACGATGCGGCGGTGACGTTGGCGTTCCTCGCTGGCGTCACCGAGCGGGTGCGGTTGCTCTCGCACGTGGTCGTCTTGCCGTACCGCCATCCATTGGTGGTCGCCAAGACGTACGCCACGCTCGATCACTTGTCACATGGTCGCGTGATTCTCGGCGTCGGCAGTGGTCACTTGAAACCCGAGTTCAAGGTGCTCGGCGCGCCGTTCGAACGACGCGGAAAGGTGACCGATGAATACATCCAAGCAATTGCCGCTGCGTGGGACGGCGAGGTGGCGGAGTTCAGCGGCATGACGGTTCAGTTTACGGACGTGATCGTGGCGCCGCGACCGGTGCAGCGACCGCGCCCGCCGATCTGGATCGGCGGCAACGCCGCGGCGGTGGTGCAGCGGGCCGCGCGCTACGCCGACGGATGGATTCCGTGGCAACTCGGACCAGAGGAGTTCGCTGCCTCCGTGGCTCTGGCGCGCGAAACTGCGCAGACCGGCGGGCGAACGACGCGATTGGAATTCGTGGCACCAATGAGTGTCACCGTGACTGACACGGTGCAGGACGTTGCGCAGCAGGTGCGCACCTGGCGAGGTGCCGGCGCGTCGTATTTTCACGTTGGACTGGCCAGTCGCAGCCTCGCGGAATTGCTCGCGCGGATGGAATGGTTTGCGTGCGAGGTGATGCCGCAGTGTGGTGAAGCCTAGCGACGCGGCGTGTCGGGCGATGCGATCTCGCCGGGATCTTCGCGTGACGATTGTGCCGCCTTCAGGTCTTCGATTAGCCGCTCGATTTGGGGCCGGTGGTCGTGCGACGCGGTTGCGAGTGCGGCGTCGGCTTCGGTGAGCGCGAGATCGAGTTGGCCGCGGACTTCATACAACACCGCCAGATCGCGGTGACGGTGGGCGTCTTGCGGGCGGGTGGCGACCGCTTTCCGGGTTTCGGCCACTTCCTGGTCGAGACGGCCCATTTGTGCGAGCACCCGTGCCTTCACGCGCGCCGACAGAAGCGAATAGGGGTCCAGGTCCAGTGCGGTTTGGCAATCTGCGAGCGCCTGTTCGGTTTGCTCTGATTCGAGACGCAATTGCGCACGCAACGCGTAGGCGGACGCGGTGGCGCGACCGCTGCCGAGCGAGCGGTCGAGGAGGGCGAGTGCTTTCGCCGGCTCGTGCAGGTCCACGAACATCCCGGCCCACTCGTTAAGCAACTCGACATCCTTGGGGACGAAGTGCGCCGTCTCGGCGTAGAAGGCGTTCGCCTGGTCGACGTGACGGGCACGGGCGCCGGCGTCGGCGGCGAATCCGGCCCAGGCGCGGTGCAGTCGTGCGAGGTTCCGCGAGTGATCCGGATACTGCGGATTGAGCGCTCTGGCCCGTTCGAGTTCAATGCGGGCGCGTTCCAGATACTGGTTTCGCCGCTGGCCTGCACTCGCCGGGGTTCCGGCGGCAACCACGATCAGGAAGCGTCCGAGGTTGGTTGCGTACCAGTCTTGCTTGGGCTGCAGACGGGCGGCTTCGCTGTAGCCGAAGAAAGCCGCCGCGCCGTCGCCGCGTTGATCGAAGAGTGTGCCTTCACGGCTAAAGACATCGGCGCGCGACGCGTTCAGATTCGTCCACACGATCAGTGCCGCGAGCGCGCCACCGACCGGGACGACACACGCCGAGAGGCGACGAATGTGGTGTGCCCGCTGGCCCGATGCGTGCCGAAACCGCCAGAGCGCATACCCGACGATCGCGACGAAGACGAACACGTAACAGAACGAGATGCGGTTTGCCGCGTGCGCGATCGCGACTTCAACCGGAGCTTGCGAACCGCTCGCGTCCCAGACCGTCAGCGTGAGAGCAAAGAGCACCGGTACCGCGGCGCTCAAGCCGCCGAGACTCAACAGGCGATTGATCCACGATCCGGTGCTCTCGGCTTCGCCAAACATGAGCGCGACACACGCGAGCCAAGCCAGCGCCGGTAGACTCCACGCGAGCGGCGCACTCGGAGTCACCGACGGTGACGGTGCCGAGAAGTTGAAGACCAATACGGCAACCGCCATCCCCGCGATTGGGGCGAGCATCACGGCGCTTGGGCGCCGGCCAGATTTCGCAGCCCGCGGCTGGTCATCGAGCCGACCGAGCGCGACCAACAGCGCCAAGTCGACCCAGCAGAACAGGCGAGTCGAGACCGTGGCGATGCCGAATTGAATTTCCACGAAGTGAGCCATGATCGATGCGAGCAGGCCGACGATCAGCACGTCGTTGGTGTGCGGCCGGTCGGTCGGCAGCGCACGCATGTGCAAGAGAACTACCGCGATGGTCGCGACGAAGATTCCGCCGGCCGCCGCCGGTGCGGAGAAGGCGAAATCACCGGTGATGAGATACGAAACACCGGCGCCAATCGCGGCGCCGATCGTGTTCGCTGCAACGAATCGCCGTCGCGCCTGCATCCGATCCACCACGCCAAGGCAGCGGAGCCCGTAGGCGAAGGCACCGACGAACATCGCCAGCTCCGCGAGACATCCCAGCACTCCGGTCGTGACTAGCGACTCGAAGACTTCGTTGTGCGTACGATCTGGCAAACTCTCGCCTTGGTAGATCGCGAGTTCGGGCGGAAAGAACGGGCCGTAGATGAGCGGCAAGGTTTCTGGGCCGTAGCCGAGGACGGCGCGTCGTGGATCGGAGCCGAGCAGCGCCACCGTCCCCCGCCAAATCAACTCGCGCACTCGGGTGCTCCCGCCGCGGTCTAGCGTAATGCTGGCGATCCGACCGACACCGCCAACCGACCGTGGATAGGGGATCAGCGTGGATTTGGGTCCGGGGCCGAGTGATCGAACCGCGACCAGGCATGCCACGACGGCGACGAGCGAGCCCGCCATTCCTATCTTCAGCATCCGCCACCGTCGCATCGCCGCGAAGAGCAGAAGGCTAAACGCCCACCCAGCGACGATTGCGACAAACGGGCCGCGGCTCTTCGAATAGGCGACGCCGAGGGCTTGCAGCGCCAACAGCATCAGATACAGGATCGCGCGCGCGCCGGCGGCGACTCGTTGGCTCCGGCGTTCGGGCACCGGCATCGTCCACTGCGTCAACCGCACCAACGTCAGCGGAATAATCATGACCATCAGGCCGGCGAAGAAGATCGGATTGCCGAGCGTTGCGACGACGCGATCGGTCACGTCGAACGTCCACACGATGGGATCGCGCCCGAGATACTGCACGACGCCGTAGAGAGCGGGTGCGACGCTCGCGAGGATCATCGCCGTGATGGCGCCCTCGATGCGGTCCCGTTGCTGCGCGAGCGCGACCACGCATCCGAAGACCACGATATAACTGCCCCACGTGTACGTGCCTTGGCCGCGTTCGTACGCTCCCATCCACGAAATGCGAGGCGCGACGCTGAAGGCGGTGGCGAGCGCATACGACGCGGTCAGTGCCATGGCCGGCCGGATGAGCGGCGTGCGCCACCACTCCCCGATCGCGGCGGCGGTCCGGCGCCACCCGACGTCGATGACGCCGAGCAGTCCGCCGCTCGCCATCAGCAGCGCCAACGAGCGGAGCAGCGGAATCTTGTCTTCCTCGAACACCCGGTGCGACGAAACGTTGAAGAACACCGGCACCAGCACGACCGCGCTCAACCAGCTCGCCTCGATCAGCGCAGCAACGCCGGTGGTGAGCTTGGTTCGCATGCGGTCACGTGAGCGCGAACGGTGCGCAGGTCACTGACGCATCGCCAGTTGCTTCTCCAACTGGTCGATGAAGGCCTTGAGTGGGTCGTCGTCCGGCGGCGCTGCCACATCGAGCGCGGCCTGCGCCTCTTCGAGCGCCTGTTCGAGCTGACCGGTCTCCTGATAGAGCAAGGCGAGATTGCGGTGGCTGATGAGATCGTCGGGATCGATTTCAAGTGCCGCGCGGCTCGCGATGATGGCCTCGTCGAACCGCTTGAGCCGGGTGAGAGCGAGTGCCTTGCCGCTCCACAACGCGAGGATCTGCGGTCGAAACTGGAGCGCGCGATTGTAGTCCGCAAGCGCCGCCTCATAGTTGCCGCGACTCATATAGAGTCCGGCCCGAATCCAGTTGGTGGTCGGATACAAGTCGTCGATCGCGAGCGAATGATCGAGCAATTCGAGGGCGCGGTCGGTCTGTTGGCGCTGGATGCAGAGCAACGCCCACTCGTTCCACAACGACGCGTTCTGTGGGCTGAGGTGAGTCGTGCGTTCGTGATACCGCTCGGCTTCCTCGAAGTGGCGCGTTCTCTCGGCCGGATCATCCTCGAGCGTCGCCCACAGATGATGCAGGCGGGCGAGATTGCGCGGGTTGTCGACGTTGAGCGGGCTGCGTTGATCGGCCAATTGCAAGGCCAGTTGCGCTTGTGTCAGATAGCCGCGGCGCGAATTCGCCGGCGCGGTGCGGGCGAGATCCATCAGGATGCTACCGAGACTGGTTGCATAACGTTCGGAGGTGGGTTGCAGTTCGAGCGCCTTCTCGGCAGCGATGCGAGCGTCCGTCGGCCGGTCGCTGTGCAGATAGGAATCGACCTGTTTGCTCACGATGTCGGCGCGCGACAGGTTGAGGTTCGTCCACACGATGATTGGCACCGTGGCGCACGTCAGGGCAGCGTATGCGAGCAGCCGGCGCCACGGCGTTCGAACGGTCACGGTCGAGTCGCCGCGGAAGCGAACGGAGACTGCGGTGAGGAGAGCGATCGCGACTCCGACGGCCGCGTAGACGAATGAGATCACGTGCGACATGTGCTGGGCGCCCGCGACGACTTGACCTTCGCGCGAGAAGTGGAGGGGCGGTCGCCATGCGAACCACCACACGTACGCCGCGAGAAACACTAGCCACGGGACGACGCTCCACACGATGTACGATCCAACTCGGCGCCAGCGCGACGGCGGTGCGTCCGGTGCCAGCGCAACCACCCCACCGAATAACCACGGAGCGATGAACATCGGCAGGACCGCCACGTGCTTGCTTGCGCTGAATCCCGGCCGGTAGAAGCCGAACGCCAACACGATCCAAATCAGGCTGACGATCAATGCGAGCGGTCGCGTCTCCAGCGCGACCGGCGGTTCTTCCGCCGAAGACTCACCGTGCGGTTGCACCACCACGAGCGCGACGTACACCCAAAAGAGCAGTCGCGTGAGGCTGACGGCAATCCCAAATTGGATTTCGACGAAATGGCCGACGATGGCCGCGAACAACGCGAGCGGCAACGGTTGATCTAGGCGGCGGTCGGAGTCGGCACGACTGCTCAGTGTCTTCAGCAGATAGAATGCGAGAGCGGCGATGATGCCGATCGGCACTCCCAAGCCACAAAAGCGAACGCTTCGCTCGATGGCGTAGGGCAAGACCGCCCCCAGGAGCGCGCCAACTGCAATCACAGCTAGCAGCTCGCGGCGCTGCTCGTTCGACGCGCATACTCCCGCCTGCGCCAGGACGGTGAGAAAGCACGCGACAAACAGCGCAAGCTCGACGCCGCAGCCGACGAGGCCGATGGTGGCGAGGGCGTCGAAGGTTTCGTTGTGGGCACGATCGGCACCGACGCGAAAGTCTTCGTAGTGCGACAGCAAGGGAGGATAGTACGGAAGGAAGGCTGTAAAAAACGTCTCGGGTCCGTACCCGATCAGCCGACGCGATGCCGGCGAGTCCGCCAATAGATTTGCGGTTCCACCCCAAATGATTGTGCGGACTTTGCCGGTGCCGGAGTCGGCGTTGACCAGCGCGGCGACTTGGGAAACGTAGGGCACGTTGTGGAGGCGGAGCGGATCGCGCGCGACACTCAAAATGAGCAGGACGAGTCCGCCGCCGATGGCAAGCGACAGAATGAATGCACTCAGCCAATTCGGCCCGCGTTGCCGCGCGATCAGGGCCGCGAAGAAGGTGAGTCCTACGGCTAAGCCGATCAACGGGCCGCGGCTATTGGAATATAGTAGCGCGATCACTTGCAGCGCCAGCACCAGTCCGTGCGTACCGAGGAGGACCACCGTGGACGAGTGGGTCCACCGTTGGCGGCGGCCGCGATTGAGCTGCTCAATGAAGCGCGCCGACGTCAGCGGCAGGACCATGATGAGGTACCCGCCAAGGAAGATGGCGTTGCCAGTGGTGCCGGTGGCACGCGCCCTCAAATTGGTCGCCCAGCGAATCGGATCGCCGCCGAAATGTTGTGCAACGGCATACGCTGCGACCGGCACACTGGCGAGGATGATGGTGGCGATGATCAACTCACGTTGTGATCGCTGTCGCACGAGCATGACCAGCGCGAAGAATATCGTGGTGTACGAGAGCCAGGTATACGTGCCCTGGGTGCGTTGGTATGAGCCGACAAGCGACGTCAGCGGTTCGATGCTGCAGACCGTTGCCAACACGTAGGCGACGGCGAGCGACGCCGCGATCGTCACGAGCGGCACTCGCCAAAGCGGACGATCGTTGATTGTCCAGCCGTCGCGCCCGCTTTCGATACCTCGAACAATCAGGCCGACCAGGACGAGCACCGCAATCGACCGGAAGAGCGGGATCTTGTCTTCTTCGAAGGTTCGAGCCGAATGCGTGTTGAAGAGGATCGGCACGATCACCAGGCTGGCGAGCCAGCCACTTTCGGTCAGCTTGCTTGCGACGATACCGATGCGCGAATTCATCGTAAAGGGCGCGTCAACTCACTACCACCGCTGCGAACAAAAAAAAGGGGCGCGGTGTACCGCGCCCCTTTTTGTGTCGCAAGGAACGAATGTCGACCGTACGCTCCGTCTCACTGCATCGATGCCTGACGCCGACGCAGCGTGTACAGACCCACCGCAACCAACGCAAGGCTCGCGGCCGTCAATCCCCAGGCCGACATCGCCGGGGCCTTATTCGGCACCGGCCC
>Ga0335069_10008251_pt1 | contig 14919 bp, 7 predicted proteins | sample Lox_Sample_11_FD_206714 | JGI IMG/M metagenome (GOLD analysis project Ga0335069, IMG submission 206714) | Soil microbial communities from Loxahatchee National Wildlife Refuge, Florida, United States - Lox_Sample_1.1 | ecosystem: Environmental > Terrestrial > Soil > Wetlands | place: USA: Florida... | reverse complement strand
GCGGCAACTGCTCAATGCGTTGCGCATCGTTGTGCTCTACAACCGGCTGCGCCAGAACCCCGATCTTGACATGATGCCGCGGACCTTCTTCTTCGCCGGCAAGGCGGCGCCCGCCTACCACCTGGCCAAGCTCATCATCAAGTTCATCAACAACCTGGCCGGCGCCATCGACGGTAACCCCGCAATACGCGGCCGCCTCAAGGTCCTGTTCCTGCCCGAGTATGACGTGTCACTTGCCGAGCGGCTCATCCCCGCCAGCGACGTCTCCAACCAGATCTCCACCGCCGGCTACGAAGCCAGCGGCACCAGCAACATGAAATTCATGATGAATGGGGCGCTGACGATCGGCACACGCGACGGCGCAACCATCGAGATGGCCGAGGAAGCCGGCCAGGAGAACTTCTTCCTCTTCGGTCTGACCGCGGAACAAGTGGTCGCCAGCCGTGGCTGGTACAGCCCGCAGTGGCACTACGACCACGAGCCGGAAACCCGCGCGGCGTTGGACCTGATCTTTTCCGACCACTTCAGCCGCGACGAACCGGGCGTCTTCGCGCCGCTGCGTGATGTGCTGCTCACGCACGGCGACCACTACATGCACCTGGCTGACCTGCAATCCTACCTCGATGCGGACCGGAGGCTGCTCGAGTTGTATGCCGAACCGAATGCGTGGCTGCGCAAGGCCATCTTGAATGTGGCCAGCTCCGGGAAGTTCTCCAGCGACCGCACCATCGCTGAGTACGCGGCCCAGATCTGGAATGCCAAGCCCTGCCCGGTGGACTAGGAGAGAATCTTGCGCCTCACTGAACCGCTGCGATTACTTCCTTACCGATTTTGGCGAAAGGACGTGCTCTGCGACGCGCTGCGCCAAGTCCGCGATGAAGTCGCCGCGGTACGGCGGCTGCGCCTGGGTAAAGACGACGAGCACCAATTGACGCCCGGACACGTGATGGATAATTCCGGCATCGGCGTAAATCGGGCCCCAGGTGCCGCTCTTCGAGTAAACCTCCAGGTCGGGCAAACGCGCCGCGCCTCCCGCGAGACGATGCGCCAGATGGGGCTGCTGCACCACGTCGCGGCGCATCCGCTGCCGCACGATGGCCGAGCTCTCGGGAGAAAGGGCTCGGTCCGTAGCCAGCAACGCCAGAAGTTTGGCAGTGCCCACGGCGGTCATGGCGTTGCGATTGGCGAAATCGCCGTTATGAGCTGGAAGGCCGCCGGCGATTTGGGGATCGGAGAGGAACTGCTTGTCTCGGCCGTAGAGGTCGCCGTCACCGTCGTACGTCGGGTTGGCGCAGTGCAGGTCGGTGATACCAACGGTCGCGAGCCAACGGTCGACGGCGAGCCGGCGCTGGCGGAACACGGCGTACTCGTCAGGCGACAACTCCGGCCCCGGCTCGGTGGCGGTCAGCCGCGCGAAGACCTGGCGCGTCGCCTGGTTGCTGCTGTCGTGGACCATCGACGTCAGCAGCTTGTCCATCTCGCCGTCGATACGGCCCAGGCCGTTCTCTTGCCACGCGTAGGCGGCCATCAGATAGATGAACTTCACGACACTCGCGGGGTAGATGGGCAACGCGCCGCGGCGCTGCGCCAAGCGCGGCGGACCGTCGCCACTCAGGTCGAGCAGCGCGATGCGCACGTCCGCGTGGTGCAGGCTGGAATCACTGGCGGCCAGCGCCGCGACAGACTGATCGAGAAACTGCTGCAACTCGCGCGAAGGGCGAATGGTAAGCAAATAGGCCGCCGCGCTCGAAGGCGCCCCTTCAGCGCTGCCGGTCGTCGACAACAGCGGCAGGAAGAGCATCGCGAGCAGTGCGGCAGATCGAATCATGGTTGGAGGATAGCCCGAACCTATGGCTTACAGAATCGCATGTGGCATGGGCACGAAGAGAAGTTCAGAACCTCGCTTGACGTGCCCTGTTTCGACTGAGGCCGAATCCATGAATTCTCGCGGGCCTGTGAGGGAGTGGGTTTCCTCTCGGCGCCCTCGCGGGCTGCCGCCTCCGGCGGCGCGCGAGCAGAGAGGAGTGCGTTCGAAGAGACTCGTCTCGCTCGGGTTTGTTGTGATGGTGCTCCTCGTGGCGGCGAGACCCGCGGCGGCGTTCCGGCCGCAGCCGCTCGAGGCGAAGGATCAGAAGATCCTGCGCGACAACTTCGCCCTTTGCACAGGGAAGCTCAAGGGTCCGTACACGGAGAATATCTGCGTCTGCCCGGATGGCAGGAAGATCCCCGTGCGCAACACCAGCGGACGGATCGGCATCGGGTGCAAGGACGAGCTCTTCTGTGCCGCTTTCCGCGCACCGTGGGCCGAGGCGCTGGCGAAAGAGCGCATGTACATCGCCAACATCTTCTCGCGCGACCTCTACCTGTGGGACACCTTCCCCGATCACAATGATCTAGTGCGTGGCTATATCCTCGACGAGTATTTCACCTCGACCAATCCCAAGCACAAGCTGAGTGAGCTGAAGGCCTATGGCGGCCTGTCGGGCGCCGAGTACGAGACGCCGGCGTCGGCACGCTTCTTCGAACGTTACCTGAACGCCCCGGAGTTCAACGACAACCGTAACTTCCTCCTCGCCTACGAGCTGCAGAAGCGATTTTACATCCGCGCCGACCTCGGTCAGATCGAGAAGGCGCGTGCGCTGTCGGTGCGCATCCAGGAGGCGGATCCCAAGTTCAAGCCGCTGCGCGATGCCGTTCACAACCAGATCTCGCCCAGCCTCGTGCCGCAGCTCATCGCCTTTCGCGATCCGCTCCCGCCCGGGTCGACGCGCGCGCAAATCGACCAACTCATCGCCGAGATCGAGAAGCTGACGTCGGTCGACGAGAGCGCGCTCGCGACCCAGGTTGGCGAGGTCGAGGACGAAGCCCTGCGCTCGAAACTTCTCGGTCTGCTCCCCGCTGCCAACACCGATCCGGTGGCGGCGATTTCGTCACTCGCGGCGCTGATGGTGCTCGACCGGCAGACTGTGGCAGGTCGCCAGGCGTCACCCGCCGACGCCCGTCGTTTGGTTGACCTCAACGTCACTGCGGCGGGCGTCATCCAGAAGCGTGGCAACGCGCTGTTGCAGGGTGGTGCGGCGCCGTCGGTGAAACAGCTTGTACAGATGCTCATGGCGCTGACCGACGCGACCTACGGCGCCGGTTTGCTTGGCGAGCGAGAGCGCGAGGCCTCCGTCGGTGTCCTCGGCGAACTCCTCGCGGCACCCAAGCAGAGCCGCCAGAACTTCGCCCGCAAGCTGCAGCAGGCGGAGCGCGCGGTTGAGTGGGCGCAGAACAACGCCACGCTTTCCTTCGCGGAGGTGTGGGCACCTTGGAATTTCCTGCTGCCGCAAACCGCCACGATCCGCGACGACATCTTGCGCAGTTCGCCATTGCTGCTCTACGCGCAAGTAGCGCGCCGCCTCGACGACTATGTCGCCGGCCCGCGGCGCTCGCACCACGATCTCTTCGGAGCCGAGGTCGATACCGATGTCCGCGCTCTCAACCCCGGTCTTGCACTCGGCACCCTGCGCGTGGCGCCAAAGGACGGCGCCTATACCCGCGATGAGATTGTCGCTTTGCCCGACACTCCTGCCGATCTCGATCCCGCCGCGGGCATTCTCACGCAGGGCGAGGGCAACGTCTTGTCGCACGTCCAGCTCCTGGCACGCGCGCTCGGCATTCCCAACGTCGTCCTCGGCCCCAGCGCCTACGCGAAGATCGCGCCGCACGACGGGCGGCAGGTCTTCCTCATCGTCACGCCCGGTGGGCGCGTGATCATCAAGGAGGTCGCGGCCATGACGCCGCAGGACCGCGAGGTCTACGAGGAGTATACCCACAACCAGGAACGACGAGCCGACGGCAGCCTCGGCGGGGGGGGGCCGCGGCTGCACATCGACCGCGCCAAGGTCGACCTGAGGAAGAACATGCCGATCGATCTGAACGATGTACGGCGCAAGGACTCAGGGGTCTTCTGCGGCCCAAAGGCCGCTTATCTTGGCGAGCTCAAGCACATTTTCCCCGACCATGTCGCGCGCGGAATCGTAGTGCCGTTTGGCGCCTACTACGACCACTATCAGAACGCCAAGGTCGCCGTGCCCGACACGCTGCGCAGCCGCGGCATCGCCACTGGCGGAGAGCGCCTGCCGGATTTCGCCGAGCGCACCTACAAGGAATTTTTCCAGGTGATGATCCCGGCGGGGAAGAGCGAAAAGGATCTGGCAACGTGGATCACGCCGCGGCTCGACGTCATCCGCTACTCCATTCGCCAGTCGCCGCTCTCGCCCGATCTCACGCAGGCCATCCGCGATGGCCTCGATCGCGACGGGCTGCTGAGGCCGGAGGACAAGTCGCAGAGCGTCGGCTGCTTCGTGCGCAGCGACACCAACGTCGAGGATCTGGACAACTTCAACGGCGCCGGTCTCAACCTGACGGTCTTCAACCGCAAGTCGCTCGACGACATCTACCAGGGATTGAAGGAGGTCTGGGCTTCGCCGTTCGAGTTCCGCTCGTTCTCGTGGCGCCAGACGCTCATCGACGATCCGCTCTGGGTTCTCTCTTCGGTCGTGATCCTGGAGGCGGTGCCGAACGACAAGTCCGGCGTGCTGGTGACCGCCGACGTCAACTCGAGTAGCAGCGGAATGATGACCGTGGCGACCTCCGAAGGCGTGGGCGGCGCGGTCGACGGCACCTCGGCTGAGACGCTGCTGTGGTCGCCGCAAGGCGTTCAGATCGTGTCTCTCTTCAAATCGCCGTGGAAGAATCAGCTCCTCGCCGGCGGCGGCAGCGCAATCGTCCCGACGAGTGGCAGCGACACCGTCCTCGCGCCGGACGAGCTGAGCCAGATCATCAGCGCTGGACAAAAGATCTCCGAGACCTTCACGCCGGTCCAGGACCCAGCTGGGAAGCCGCGGCCGTGGGACATCGAGTTCGGTTTCCGGAACGGGAAACTTTGGCTCTTCCAGTGCCGGCCGTTTCTGGGTAACGATGCGCTGAAGAACATCCCCGCGCTCGCACCTCTCGAAGGGCCAGCCGCGAGCGCGCACGCTGACGACGTGCTGTCGCTCGAGGACATCATTCGATGACGACGACCGGTCGGATATGTTGCGCCGCTCTGTTGCCGCTCGCCCTCTCGTGGTTCGCTTCGAGCGCTCCCGCAGCATTGCAGGCCAGCGACACGACCTGGGACGGAAGCGCGCCGCCGCCAGGCGTCTACTTCTACTGGTACGAGCCATCCTTCTACACCGGCTTCGCGCCGCGCACGCAGAATCCGCGGCGCGTCCACATCCGCCTCTCCCGCGGCAACCAGGTGCGCGTCACCGTCGTCCTTGGCGACGACGAGCTCAACGACTATCTCGCGGATCTCGTCCTCCGACACGAGACCTATCAGGCAGTGATCGACGCCAAAGTCATCGAGCTCACAACCAACAAGGACTACGAGCGCTTCGTCGAGAAGCTCGCCCAGATGGGCGTCGCCGAAACCGCCAAGGGCCGCGACAGCCTCGGTGCCGACGCCTATCGCAAGAAGAGCATCGAGTTGATGAGCGCCCTCAACCCTGGGCGTGTCTTCCAGATCCGCATCCCCGTCGACGGCCTGCTCGCTTCCTGGCACGCGCGGCTCGCGGCGCTCGGCCCGGCGGATCTGGCGTCCAAGGAGCAGCAGCTCGACGCCGCCAACGCCATCCTTCCGGGCCGCATGAATCTCTACCAACTCGGCCCCGAGTTGGTCGCGTCGCTGGGGCGCGCCGCCGAGTTGGCGCGGAGCGAGAAGGCGGACTCGCCCGCCTTCCGCGAGCAGGCGCTCGCCTTTCTCGAGACCGCCAGCGAAGGCCGCTACCGTGTACGCGAAGGTGCCGTCGAGGCGACCGAGTTCACCGCCATCTACCCGGCAGGAACGATCGACGCCACGACGACGTACAAGGGAGAGACGCTGCCCGAGTTCGGGGTCAGCGGCGTCTGGCCGTTCATCCGGCGCGACCAGGGCCGCGGACTCACGGGCATGGTCGACTACATCTCGCCCAACCCCGGCTACGGCTTCATCACCATGCTGCCGTACGAGCACGCCGGCGGCATCGTCTACAACGCCATCCACAACGCCGGCGTCCGGTGCGGGCTCGGCGACACGCCGTTCTTGCCGAGCGCCTGGCGCAAGGTGATGGGCGAGCGCGATCCAAAGAAGCCGTACCAGAACCTCTGGGTCATCGCGCGCGGGCCAACCTCGCACGGCTGCACCCGCCTGGCCTCCGGCCACATGACCGAGCTGCGGCAGATCGCCCCGAGCGAATCGCCGGTGCTGGAGCGCATGGTCAACTTCCGCAGTTTGCCGCAGTGCTACGACGTCTTCGACATCCACGGCGACGGCTCCCCGCAGGTGATGGGCGTGCAGTACTATCTCGCATACAAGAATCGCGACCACACACCGATCAAGTCGTACGTGACCAACCGGCGCGAGCCCTTCTACCGTTGGCTCTACGGTGACAACATCGAGATGGCGGAAGTGGGCAAGGCCCGGCTCAAGGTCGTGCCCACGTGCCGCTTCGTTCTCCGCAAGGCGCAAGAGACCGAAAGCATCACCGACGTCGGCCTGTACGAAGCCGAGTACGCTCCCGAGCCGATGCAATTCTACCGCACCAAACCCGTCGCCTTCGACAGCAACGCGGGATATGAATTCAATCGCGAACTGCGCAAGGTGGGCGCCGGGCACATGCTCGACCGCGCCAAGCTGTTGCTGAAGTAGCGGCTCGCGCACAGGAGAACAATGCAGAGACTGCGCGCAACCCTAACCTTGCTTTGCTGGCTCGCGTGCGTCGCACCGCTGCGCGCCGCGGCCGCCGACAGCGGCGACCTGCGCCAGCTCGAAGAGCCGCCGCGCTACGGCGTGTACTACGCTCGCTACGAGCCGTCTTTCTACACCGGCTTCGCTCCCCGTACCCTCGACCCGCGGCGTGTGCACCTGCACCTCGGCCGCGGCAATCAGCTGCGCCTGACCGTGGTTCTCGCCGACGACGTGCTGCGCGACTATGCGCGCGATCTCGTCGAGCGCGACCACACCTACCGGGCGCTGATCGAGAGCGGGCAGCTCGTGCTGACGCAGAACCGTGCCTTCGAGGAGTTCGAGCGAACCCTAGCGGAAGAGGACGTCACGCGCCTGGCCGCCGGCGGGACGTCGCTTCCACCCGACGCGCTGCGGGCGCGCAATCTGGCGCTGCTCGAGCGGCTGAACCCGGGGCGCGTGTTTCACCTCGCGATGCCGGTGGACACGGTGATGGCCCGCTGGAAGGCCCAGGTGCGACCCGCCGACCGCGTCCACATGGACGCCCAACGGCAGCTCGAGCTGGTCAACCAGCTGTTGCCGACGCGGCTCTTCGTGGCAGCGCTGGACCGCGAGGTGTCGGCGCAGCTCGCTGCGCTCGTGCAGCGCTGCCTTGAGAGTTTCGGGGACTCTGCACTCGAATCCCTGCGCCCGGCCTTTGTCGATCTGGTCGAGCGTGTCGCGCACGGCATTTACCCGGTGCGCGATGGCGTGTTCCGCTTCGACGAGTTCACCGCAATCTACCCGGTCGGCACACTCAACGCATTCACCACCTACCATGGCCGGTCGATCCCCGAGTATCCGACGCCTGGGCGCCGGTCGTTGACGACGCACCAGCGTACACAGACCGTCGACCACATCCCGACCGACGACTCCTACAGCTATTCGCCGTGGCTGCCGTACATGCACGTCGGGCCGCGGTTGCACAACGCCATCCACACCCTCTACTGGAAGATGAAGCCGGCCGAGACCTCCTTCCTTCCGTCTGCATGGCGCTCAGTCGATCGCGGCAGCCGCGACGGCGCGCCCTACGAATACCTCTGGCTGCTCTCGCGCGGCCCGATGTCGCACGGCTGCACACATCTCAACGCCGGCCACATCGCCGAGCTACGGCAGGTGCTGCCAGCCGAGACGGACGATCTCTACCGCGTCGACCTCTTTCTCAACACTTCGTACCGCTACGACGTGTTCGACATCGACGGCGACCTCGAGCCCGAGGTGATGGGCGTGCGCTACTTCATCGCGTATTCGCTGAAGGACGGCCGCCCCGATCGCCTGCGCGTGCGTGGCGAGCGCCACGCCTTCTACGACTGGCTGTACGGCGGCGAGCTCGCCTACGACGCCGAAGACCGCGGTGTGCTGCGCGGCATCAAGGACAATCGCTTTATCGGCCGCGATGCCGTCGACGGTACCGAGTACGAACGCCTGCGCTTGCACGAGGCTGACTACACCCCGGAAACGATACAGTTCTACCGCTTCGTCGACATCCCCTTCGCCCGCGAACTGCGCAAGGTCGGCGTCTCGCATCGCTTCAATGTTCCCGAAGCAAACCTGGTCAGCGCCCGGCGTTGACGCCGACAATTCACGAAGGACGGACCGCGCGGCGTGACGAATCGTGGAGGCGAGGTGTCTGATCGCACCAACCTATGCGTTGCGATTCCTCGATCGCTGGAAATCGGACTACGCTGTACGGTCGTCCTTGGGCGGACGGCCCTCGATCTGGTTGATCAGCTCCCGCACGTGCCGGGAGAGTTGCTGGCACACGCCGATGGCGATGCCGGGCTGCTCGTCCATCAGGTGCAGCAGGTCGCCCCGCTCGAGGCGCAGCAGGCGCAGGTGGGTAAGCGCAGTGGCGGTAGCGAAGCGGGCCTCGCCGTCGAAGACGGCCATCTCACCGAAGAACTCGCCGGGCTTGAAGACGGAGACGAACTTCCCCTCCCGCGTCACACGGATTTCGCCCTCGACAATGATGTACATGCAGTCGCCGAACTCGCCCTCGCGGACGATCGCCGCTCCGGCAGGGTGGGCCTCCTCGCGCACAGCGGCGGCGAGATCGCCCAACTCTCGCGTCGTCAGGCGGGAGAAGAGGTCCAGCGTGCGCAGGTGCAAGATGACTTCGACTCGTTGCATGTGCTCCTCACCGGCGTTACGGTCCGAGACGCCATCATGCTCCGAGTCGCTGGCCGGAGCCAGGCCTTCGCCTACCCCGACGCCGCGCAGGATGTGCGGATCGAGAGTAGCGGCGAGAAAGGTGCGCGTCAGCGGGTCGCCATCGGCGAGTGCTTCGCGCACCGCCGCGTCGAACGACGGCAGCTCACGGCCGAGTAGGCGAGCGCTCTCCTCGGCACAGGTCGCGACGGCGTCGTGCTCGAGTAGAGGCAAAAGCCGCTCGCCCTCTTCAGGCGGCAGCAACGCGTCGAGACCTTCGAGGAGCAACGCCCGGCCGCGCCCGTCGGGCGAACGCGCCAGCAGGTGCGCCAGGGAGGCGATGCGATCCTCGTGGCGGATCGTGGCGAGCAGGAAGAGCACGGTGTGCAAGCCCTCGGCGATGCGCTCCGCGAGCCGCTGGAGGATTAGCGGGGAAACCGTTCCGCTTCGCAGTCCGTGCAGCTCGAGAAGGGCGCGACGGACGGCAATCAACTCGCCTTCCATCGCCGCCCGCAGAGCGGGCGCCGTGGCGGGCATGTCGCTCAGCACTTTGAAGACGGCCGCACGAACGGCGCGCTTGCCGCGATGCAGCGCATCGAGGAGAGCGCAGACGGTGCGTGGACCGAGGGCAAGCAGAGCGTTGGCTGCGGCCGAGACCTCATCTTCGTCGTCGGCAGCCAGGCGCCCGATGAGCCAATCGGTGTAGCGCTCCAGGCCGGCGGCGCCGATGAAGCGGATAACGGCAGTGCGCACCCGCGGATCGGGATCACGGATGTGCGCCAACAGCTGCTCGGCGTGCGGGCTTCCTCCCGGGCCGAGGTGCGCCGTCAACTCCGCCAGCAACTCGGCGGCACAACGGCGGTCACTCGGCTCGCGCAAACACTTGGCCACCGTGGCTACGCGTGCGTCCCAGTTGTCTTTCTCGGTGAGCAGCGCGGTGCCCAGCGCGTCAAGGGCCACGTGGTGTGTAGCCGTGTCGCTGCTCGCCAAGGCAGCGCTGATGGTCAAATCGAAATCACCAGCGGCCGCCGGCGTGAAACGGCGTAGATGTAGCCGCGCAGCCAGCCGCACGGCGGGCTCGCGGTCGTTGCTCAGGCCTTGCAGCACCCGCAGGTCACCTGGGTGACGCGGCTGGGGCAGAAGATCGCCGTACACCTCGATCAGATGAGCGCGCTCAAGTGGAGACCGTGCCGGATCGGTGACGGTGAGGCAGTCCTCGAGCAGAGCCGTTACGCGCGCCGACGGGGTTGGCCGCGCCGGCAGGCGGTGCAGCACCTGATGCAGAGTTTCCACCAGCACCGGGCGATGTGCCCCGGGCGCCCGGTGAAGCGCGCGGGCGAGGGCCAGGACCGCTGCCTCCGTTGGCGCTTCGAGGGCGAGCGCGCAGGCGGCGCGGCAGAACCGCGCATCAGAACCGGCCAGAGAATTCTCCAACATCCGCATCGTCGCCGAGTCGACCATCTCGGGGAGGAGCTTCTCCTCGGAGCGCCCACCGCTGTGCGCGACTTCGAGTAGCAGCGTCGGATACAGTCGATACAGGACGACCGCTACGCCGAGCCAGACGACGGCGACGGGCAAGGCCGTGAATCCCACCCAGGCCGGCGTGCTGACCCCGATGACGATGAGAACCAGCGCGTTGCCGAGGGTGCCACCAGCCCTCTGCACCGGCCCGTCGATGAGTGACGTCGCCGCCGCGCGCAACCGCTCCGGAAAGAGGGTGACAAGGATCCTCTGCGCCGGTTCCTGGATTGCGTGATCCTGGAGGTTGATACCGCCGACGGCGCCGATGCCTGAAGGCAGGTCCAGACGCACGCTCACTCCGAGGAAGCCCAGAATGTAGACGAGCGGCGAGAGCGTCGAGGCGAGCGGAACGCCGATACGGCGGAAGAGGCGCGAGGTGCCCATCAGTTGCATCGCCAGGACGCTGGCGTTGATGAAGCCGCGCAACTTGGCGTAGAGGCCGAGCAGTCGCATCTCGGCATTGGTGCCGTGCGTGGCAATGTCCACGATGGAGGAGAACTGGAAGTAGAGCATCGGCCCGAGCACGCCGCCCAGCAGCGCGCCAATCGCCAGGATCCGGAAGAGCCGGCTCGCGCGCCAGAGAGGTGCGAACAGCGCGAACGGGGTGGGGCGTGGCAGCGCCCTCTGTGCCGTCTGCGTCAGGCGCGATGGCGCCACCAAGCGGATCTGGCCGGCGAGAAGGCCGGCGAGTCCCACGGCAGCGGCCGATATCGGCAGCAGGGCCGCGATGCCGAGGGCGTTGCCGGCGAAGCCCGAAGCAAAGCTGCCGAGGATCTTGCCGAGCGTGCCCCCGGCGATGATCGGCGCGTAGAGCCGCTTCGCCTGCCGCCCCTGCACCAGGCTGCCGACCACGATCCAGAAGGCGATCAGTGCGATGGCGTCGAGTTGCTTCGAGGCGATGACGAGGAGAACGAAGACCGCGCTGAACCGCGCCAGCAGTAGGACCCAGAGAACCACCACAGCCGCCGCGAGAACGGCGAAGGTGCCGACAAGCAGACGGCGGCGGTCGGCGTGCGCCGCGATGTGGCTCATGGCGTAGGTCGTGCTCACCAGCAACACGCCGTTGACGAGGAAGACGAGCGGCAGACGATCGATGCCGACCCGCTTGAGAAACAAGGTCTCCGAGACGTTGGTCAGAGACACCGAGGCCCAGCCCACGAGAAACAGCGTCGCGGCACCCCAGGCGAAGAGCCGACCTTCGCCGCGCTCGACGCCGAGAAGGCGCTGCGTGCTCGACAGTACCGCGATCACGGCGGCCCTTTGCCGGCGACCTCGGCGGGCGCTTCGACCCGGATGCGGGCGTAGCCGCGAACGACGGTGGCGGCGACGAACAACCAGACGCACACGAGCGCCACATTGAAGAGGAAGAGCAACGGCGTCGACAGCGCGTAGAAGCGGACGCCGATCAGCACCGTAGTAGCCGCCAGCCCGTCGCCGACGCGCACGCAAAAGGTCTCCACCGCCGGCTTGGCCTTGTACTTCATCTCCGCCGTGGTTGGCAGCCAGAGCACTTGCTGCGCCGTGTTGTTGATCGAGTAGGAGACCGAGTTCTCGGCGGTCTTCAACACCCGCACCACCAACAGGATCGGGAGGAACGCCATGAGCGTGTAGCCAGCGAGTGCGATGACCGGCAGCAGCAAGAGGATCAGGCCGAAGCCGCCGTAGCGCAACAGGCGTGAGGCAGCAAATGCCTGCAACCCCAGAGCGCAGATGTTCACCCAAAAGAAGAAGCTGCCATAGAATGCCGTGGTGCCGTCGCGCACGAAGCTCTTCGCCGCCTCGACCGACAGATCTGGCCGGGTGGAGAGATCGTGACGGATGGCCTCCTGCACGGTACGGAACAACAGGTTGTCGCCGTTGGTGCTGACCCAGTGGGTGAGCAGGGTCACCGCAGCCACCGCGAGGAGGTAGGGATGGCGGCGCACCAATGACAGCGCTCCCCCGCGGTCAGCGCCGGCATCGTCGACAGCCGCGGCGGCCCGCCGCGGTAGCCCCGAGCCCTCGCCAGCCGGACCGCGGCTGTCGGCGAAGGCGGTGAGTGCGATCGACGCCGTCAGGGGCAGCAGTGCCGCCAGAAGGAGAGCGCTGGCATCGAGCGCGCCGGAGCGCACGAGAGTCTTAGCGATGAACGAACCCGTTACCGCACCCGCCGTGGCGCCGATGGCAATCATCGGCAGCAGTCGCCGCCCGCGCTCGTCGCCGTAGAGGTCGGCGGCGAATGCCCAAAACTGCGACACGACGAAGAGCCCGAAGATTCCAACCCAGATGTAGAAGGCGACGCCGGCGCCGGCAACCTGCGCGGCGCGGAGCGACCAGAAGACGAGCAGGTTGGAAATGCAGAAGAGCGTTGTCCACGTGATCAACTCGCGGCGCGGCCAGCGGGTCACCAGGCGACCGTACAGAGCCACGCCTCCGATCAGAACCAGGCTCTGGGCGAAGCTGGTGTAGGCCTTTACCTCCACGCTCGAGAGTCCGCGTACATCCGAGACGGCGATCCATCCGTCGCGCAACGGTTTGACAAAGTAATAGGCGCACAGGATGAGAAAGACGTTGGCGAACATGCAGATCGCCGTCAGGCCCTCGCCCGGCCGCACCTCGGTGAAGAGGCGCAGGAACTGTTCGAGCGGCGACAATCGAGGGCGCGCTGCGAGTTCCCGCGCACGGGCCGCATCTACAGTCGGCGCGACCTCTCCGGGTGTCGGTGTCATGAGCCGCCGATCCTACATCAACCGCGCGGCGAAACCATCGGATCCGAGGCCGCGTAGCACGGGTCGCTGCCTCGTTGAACCCGGGACGACATGTCGACAGGTGAGCCGACACGTCGGCAGTCCGCTCTTGTGGTGGACGAAGCGCAGGCATCCCCGGAAGACCACAGGCGTGCGCGACCCCTGCGGTGGGTGCTGGCACAGATTCTGCGTTTCCCCAATCAAAAATCGCCCCGAAAAGCAAAGGAGGAAGGAACATGAACTGCGTCGTATGATGGTTGGTCTCGTAGCAGTAGGCAGTCTGTACTTGCCAGTGGCCGTGGCGTCGGCCGCAGGGGACGCTCCGGACGGCACCCTCGAGCTCAAGGGCGGATCGGTCGCCGCCGGCGTTGGCTTCAGTTGGGGCAGCGGCACACTGACCTACAAGGGCAAGCAGTACCCGGTCAGCGCGGTCGGCTTCGACGTCGGCGATGTCGGCATCACCAACATCACCGCGTCCGCGAACGTCTACAATCTGCAGAAGCTGGAGGACTTCGACGGCAACTATACGGGTGTGGCCGCCAGCGCCGCGGTCACTGGTGGTAACAGTGCCCTGGCCATGCAAAACCAGAATGGTGTCAAGGTTGATCTGGTCTCGACCACCCAAGGCGTCAAGATCGCGCTTGCGGTCAATGGCGTCAAGATGAAGATCAAACAGTAGCCGGCAGCGCAGTTGCTTCGGGAAGACAGTCTCCGGGCAAGACGATCGACTATGCCAATGAAAGGGCCAGCTCCGGGAAGTTCTCCAGCGACCGCACCATCGCGGAATATGCCACAGACATCTGGCATGCGAAGCCGTGCCCTAGGGAGAGGAGAAGGCGAATCATGGAAGTCAGTCCACTCGCGGGGAAGCCCGCCGACCCGTCGATACTCATCAACGTCCCCAGGTTGGTGACCGCCTATTACACGGGGCGGCCGGATCCATCGGTGCCCGGACAGCGCGTGGCGTTTGGCACTTCCGGACATCGGGGTTGCTCACTCGACAACGCCTTCAATGAGGCACACATCCTCGCCATCACCCAGGCCATTTGTCTCTACCGCAAGCAGCAGGGCATCGATGGACCGCTGTTCATCGGCATCGACACGCATGCGCTCTCGGAACCGGCGTTTGCCAGCGCCTTGGAGGTGCTGGCAGCGAACGGCGTCGAGGTCATGGTCGATGCCGACAACGGATACACGCCGACCCCGGTCATTTCGCATGCCGTACTGACCTACAATCGTGGCCGGCGCCAGGGGCTGGCCGACGGCATCGTCATCACGCCCTCGCACAACCCGCCACGCTTCGGCGGCTTTAAGTACGATCCGCCCACTGGGGGTCCCGCGGATACGCACGTGACCGAGTGGATCGAACGGCAGGCCAACGCCCTCATTACCGACGGCCTGCGCGGTGTGGCCAGAGTCCCGTTTGAGCGAGCCCACGCTGCATCCACCACGCATCAACACCCGTACCGCGACGCTTACGTGAGCGATCTTCCATCGGTGGTGGACCTGCACGCAATTCGCGACAGCAAGGTGCATATCGGAGTGGATCCGCTGGGCGGCGCCAGCGTGACCTACTGGGACGCCATCGGCGAGCGCTACGGCCTCAACCTGGAAGTGGTGAATCACACTGTCGATCCCACCTTCCGCTTCATGACCGTGGACTGGGACGGCCAGATCCGCATGGACCCTTCCTCCCCCTACGCTATGGCGCGCATGGTCGGTCTCAGGGACCGC
>Ga0335069_10008250_pt1 | contig 14922 bp, 11 predicted proteins | sample Lox_Sample_11_FD_206714 | JGI IMG/M metagenome (GOLD analysis project Ga0335069, IMG submission 206714) | Soil microbial communities from Loxahatchee National Wildlife Refuge, Florida, United States - Lox_Sample_1.1 | ecosystem: Environmental > Terrestrial > Soil > Wetlands | place: USA... | reverse complement strand
GCTGCCGCTGCCGCAGAGCTGGAAGAGGCGGCTGTCGGCGTCGGTGATGAGCGAGATCTTGTCGGCGGTGCCCTTCGTGCCCTGAATGGCGACGGCCGCGATCGGGATCGACGCCTGGCCGCTGCCCGTCGAGACCGGGACCGTCAGCCTCTTCGAGTAGACGTCGAGCAGCTGGTGACCGCTCGGGAGCCGGTAGGCGCCGCCGACGCGCTGCGCGATCTCACTCGTCTTCGCGCTCGGGTTTCCGGTCGGCTGCCACGACGACCAGGGGCCGCTGTGCTTGATCGACACGCCGTACTTCGCGATGACGACGCCGGTGCCGGTGCCGATCAGGGCGAGCGCGAGGATCAGGTAGACGACGGCGAACCGGCGGAGGTAGAGCCGCCGCCGGATCGGCTGCGACTCGGTCGTCTGCAGGACCTCCGGCGCCTCGAGGGCGACGCCGTCGGCGCTCACATCGGCGGCCACGTCTCGTCCTTCGTCCAGTCGATGTCGGGTTTCTCGAACTTCTGCGCGTCGAGGAGCCCCGTCAGCTCGTCCCCGAAGATCTCGCGCTTCTCGAGCAGGACCTCGGCGACGCGCTCGACCTTGTTCTCGTTGTGGCGGATGAAGTTGTACGCCTCCACGAATGCCTGCCCGGCGATCTGCGCGGCCGCCTCGCGCTTGTACGGGTCGCTGAGGATCGCGGCGATCGGATCCTGCTGCAGGCCCGTGCTCTGCGTGCGGTTCAGCAACTGGAGGCCGAGATGCTCCGTGCGCTTTGCGAGCCGATCCTGCACCTGCTCGATCGTCTCGCCCTTCGGCGCGGACGCGACCGGGATCGGCTTCGGCGCCATGCCGGCCGTGCCGACCATCCACGCGACGCTCTGGGTGACGTGGTTCAGGTCGCCGCCGACGCCGTTTCCGGTCTGGCCGTAGAAGACGAGCTCGGCGGCCATCGCGGCGAGGACGTGGACGAGCTCGCCGAACGCCTCGCTCTGCCACTGCATCCCGAAGCTCTCCTCGCGCTCGCGCGCGAGATGGTGTCCGAGCGATCCCCCAGGGCGCATGCGGATCGTGAGCCGCGCCGACTCCATCTCGGGGCGGTACACGTGGGCGGCCGCGGCGTGGCCCGCCTCGTGGAGCGCGGTGGAGCGCGCGAGCGACGGGTTGTACTCGACGTTGACCGCGGCGCCCGACTCGATGACCGACATCGCGTCGATGAGGTCCTTCCAGATGAACGCCGCGCGACCGTTGTGATGCGCGTACGTCAGGGCGAGCGAGCACACCTGCTCGATGCGCGCGGGCGAGTAGCCGCCGGTGACGCGCGCGATCTCGTCGCGCCGCTTCTCGGTGTCGAGCTCCGGATCGTGCGCGACCTTGCTCAGGTAGAGGTCGAAGATGTCCTTCCGGTCTTCCTTCGTGGGCGTGCGGAACCAGACGTGGCGTCCCATCCGGCCCGGGCGCATGAGGGCCGGGTCGAGCGCGTCGAGCGGCACGTTCGTCGCGCCGATGAAGTAGACCTGCTCGGTGCGCGGCTTCGGCGGGCGGATGCGCAGCGAGCGGCGGCCGGCGCGGCGCGGGACGAGGTAGCTCGCGTCGAGCCACGTGTTGATCCAGTTCGTCGAGATGCGCTTGAGGAACGGCGGGTTGTCGATGCCGTCCATCGCGATCAGGAGCTGGTTCAGGCCGAGCGAGCCGCCGCCCATGCCCATCATCCCGGGCATCATCGCGTGGACGGCGCCGTTCACCCGCGACGCGAGCCCGCCCATCGTCGAGCGAGGCGCGGGCGCGTTGTACTCGAAGACGTAGTTCCGCCATGCCTCGTTCTCGACGATGATGTCGTTGCCGATCGTGCCCCACGGCCCCTCGTACTGCACCGGGCGGCCGGCGGCGGCCGAGCGCTGCGCGCCGAGCGACTGGCGGCGCATGCCGACCGCGTCGATCTCGTCGATGAAGACGATGCACGTGCCGCCCCACTTGCGGGCGAGCCGCTTCGCCTTGCGGACCATGTAGCGGACGATGATCACGTCGAGCCCGATGAAGGTCTGCGCGAATCCGGAGCCGGGCATCGCGATGAACGGCGCGTTGAAGCTCGTCGCCAGGCCCTTTGCGAGCATCGTCTTGCCGGTGCCCGGAGGGCCGTGGAAGAGGAGGCCGCGCTCGCGCTTGCCGCCGGCGGCCTCGAACAGCTCGCCGGACTGCCAGAGCGTGACGACCTTGCTCACCTCTTCCTTCGCCTCGCGCTGGCCGCGGACGTCGCGGATCTGCACGCCCCAGTCCGCGTCGCCGGGCTCGTAGCCCTTGATCTGCGAGATGCCGGCCGAGAGCAGCGGGCCGAAGAGGATGACGATGTTGACGAGGAAGAAGATCGGCATGGTGAAGACGGCGATGACGACCTGGAGGAGGATGGCCTGCGTGTACTGGCTGTGCGTGTTGATGCTCCAGCCGTAGTACGACATGATCAGGTACGGGATCCCGACGAGGATCCCGAGGATCGCCGCAGTCCAGATCAGCCGCGAGAACCACCGCTTCCAGTACCACGCGCGGCGCCGGTCGACGATGTCCGCCTCCTGGATCTTCGCATCCGACTGCCCGTAGAGCGACGGCCACGGGATGAGGCGGCGCGTCACGACGTCGACGAAGCCGCGGAAGCCGAGCACGGTCACGATCGTGAGCAGCAGCGAGATCCAGAATCGGTGATGGAAGACCATCGACCACGTCAAGAAGACGGCCGGCGCGGTGAGCAGCGCGACGATCGTCGCCACGCGCGTGAGGATCCGCAGTTGCTGCCGGAGTACGGGAGACTCGTTGTTGACCCGCAGGTCAGCCGTCAGCTCGGCGCTACCCATCGGCCCTCCAGTGTAGCCATGCTTTTTCGCAACCGGCCATGATTTCTCGGAACATCGGTACGACGACGTGAGCTCATTAGATTTCTCACACGAAGAGGTCCGGCGGGCAGGGGCCTATCACCGGCCGCTCTACCTCGCTCTCGCGGCCGATACCGCGGTGTCCGTCGCGGTTCTCGTCCTGCTCGGCTGGGTCTGGGGCGGTCCGTACCACCTCATCTCCGGGCTCGGCTGGGCGGGCGCCGCAGCCGGCTATGCCGCGATCGTGACGACGTTGTCGGCGCTTGTCCGGCTCCCGCTCGGCTACTGGCGGGGATACGTCCGCGAGCGGCGTTGGGGCTTCTCGACCCAGACGGCGGGCGCCTGGCTCGCGGACCGGGCCAAGGGATGGGGCGTCTCCGTCGTGCTCACGGCGGCGGCGTGGACGGCGGTGGTCGGGCTCGCGCGGGCATTCCCGTCCGGGTGGCCCGTCGTCGCCGGCGCCCTGCTCGCCGTCGCGGTGCTCGTGCTCTCGTTCGTCGCGCCGCTCGTGTTCGAGCCGCTGTTCAACCGGTTCCGGCCGCTCGAGGACGAGCGGCTCGCGGACGCACTGCGGCAGCTCGCGCGGCGGGCGGGCGTGCCGGTGCGGGACGTGCTCGTCGCGGACGCGAGCCGCCGGACGACGAAGGTGAACGCGTACGTCTCCGGGCTCGGGAGCACGCGTCGCGTCGTCCTCTACGACACGCTGCTCCGCGAGGCGGACGAGCGCGAGATCGAGCTGATCCTCGCGCACGAGCTCGGCCACCGGCGGGAGCGCCACGTCCTGAAGGGGACGCTTCTCGGGATGGTCGGCGCCGTCGGCGCCGTCGTCGCGGTGTGGGTGGTGCTCGGCTCGAAGGCGGCCTCGCCGGACGAGCTCCCCGCCGCGCTGCTCGTCCTCGCCGTGCTCGAGCTGCTCGGGCTCGCCCCCGGCAGCTGGCTCTCGCGGCGGTGGGAACGCGTCGCCGACCGCTTCTCCCTCGATCTGACGCACGACGTCGAGGCGTTCGAGCGCACGCATCTCGAGCTGGCGCGGACGAACCTCGCCGACCTCGAGCCGCCGCGGGTCGCCTACGTCCTGCTGTTCAGCCACCCGACCCCGCCGGAGCGGCTCGCCCTCGGCCGCGCCTGGGCGGCCGATTCGTAAGCTTCGACGGTGCACGCGCACGCGGACGAGCACGGGCCCGGCGAGCAGCGGGCGCGCGACCGGCGCGCGCTCGCGATCGCGCTCGGGCTGATCCTCGCGTTCATGGCCGCGGAGATCGCCGCGGCCGTCGTCGCGGGATCGGTCGCGCTCCTCGCCGACGCGGGGCACATGCTCACCGACGCGTTCGCGCTCGGCGCCGCGCTCGTCGCGGCGCGGCTCGCGGCGCGGCCGGCGCACGGGCCGTGGACCTTCGGGCTCGGGCGCGCGGAGATCCTCGCCGCGCAGGCGAACGGCATCACGCTGCTCCTCGTCGGCTCGTGGATCGTGATCTCCGCGATCCGCCGGCTGATCTCGCCGCCGGAGGTGCGCGGCGGGATCGTGCTCGTCGTCGCGCTCGCCGGGATCGTCGTGAACCTCGCCGCCACGGGCGTGCTCTCGCGCGCCGATCGCGGCAGCCTGAACATGCGCGGCGCGTATCTGCACATCGTCACCGACCTCGCCGCGTTCATCGGCACGGCGGTCGCCGGCGGGCTGATCCTGCTGACGGGCTGGAACCGGCTCGACTCGGTCGCCGGCCTCTTCGTCGCGGCGCTGATGCTGCGCTCGGCGTGGACGCTGCTGCGCGAGTCGGGGCGCATCTTCCTCGAGGCGTCGCCCGCGGGGATCGACCCCGACGCGGTCGCGCAGGCGCTCGCCGAGGAGCCCGACGTCGTCGAGGTGCACGACCTCCACGTCTGGACGGTGACGAGCGGCTTTCCCGCACTCGCCGCGCACGTCCTCGTCGAGCCCGGCGCCGACTGCCACGACGCGCGCCGGCGCCTGCAGCGCCTGCTCGAGGAGCGGTCCGGCTCAGGCACACGACGCTCCAGGTCGATCACGTTGCCCGCCGCGCGCAGGACGTGCGACTCGGCGCCCTGCACCGCGGCTAGAAGCTCGACGGCACTACCGGACGAGGCACTAGAGTCGCGACATCGAGAACCTCGACCTCACCGGCAGGACCGCGATCGTCACCGGCGCATCGTCCGGCTTCGGCCGTGCGACCGCGCGCAGGCTCGCCGAACTCGGCGTCCGCGTCGCCGGCGGCGCGCGCCGGGTCGAGCGGCTGGAGACGGAGATCGCGCTCGAGCTCGACGTCAGGGACCCGGACAGCTGCGCGCGCTTCGTCGACGAGGCCGTCTCCCAGCTCGGCGGCACGCTGAACATCCTCGTCAACAACGCGGGGCTCGCGCTCGGCCGCGCGCCGTTCGACGAGTCGAGCGAGGAGGACGAGCGGCGCGTGTTCGAGACCGACGTGAACGGGCTCGTGCGCATGACCCGGCTCTGCCTGCCGTTCATCGTCGAGAACGGCCACATCGTCAACCTCGGCTCGATCGCCGGGCGGCAGGCATACGAGGGGGCGGCGTCGTACGTCGCGGCGAAGTTCGCCGTGCGCGGCTTCACATACGCGCTCCGTGAGGATCTGCTCGGCCGCCCGATCCGGATCACGACCGTCGATCCGGGCCTCGCCGAGACGGAGTTCTCGGTCGTCCGCTTCAAGGGAGACACCGCGAGAGCCGCCTCGGTCTACGACGGCGTCGACCCGCTCACCGCGGAGGACGTCGCCGACTGCATCGTCTTCGCGCTCACGCGCCCGTGGCACGTGAACATCGACGAGATCGTCGTCAAGGCGCGGAACCAGTCGTCCGGAGGGCGAATCATCCGGGACGCGTAGTGGCGCAGCTGACGATCCTCGAGGGCTCGACGTTCTGCATCTCCGACGAGCTCGGCGACGTCCGCGAGACGACCCACGGGCTGTTCGCGGAAGACACGCGCTTCCTCTCGCGGCTGTGCCTGACGATCGACGGCAAGCGGCCACTGCTGCTCTCGTCGGGCACCGTCGAGTACTTCTCCGCCGCGTTCTTCCTCCGCAACCCCCTGACGGAGCGGCTGCCGCTCGACTCGGTCTCCGTCCGCCGCGAGCGCTTCGTCGGCGACGGCATGCAGGATCACGTCATCGTCCAGAACGAGACGATGGATCCTCTGCGGCTGACGCTCCGGCTCGAGTTCGGCGCCGACTTCGCAGACATCCTCTCGGTGAAGGAGTGGGACTTCTCGCTCGGCGACCCGAGGCACGCGAAGCCGCTGCCGCCGCCGGTGGAGGCGGAGCCGGACGAGGAGCGGAACCAGTACGTGCTGCGCGACCACGACGGATTCGGGCGCACGCAGGTGATCCTCTCGAAGCGCGGAACAAGGGTCGCCGGCGGCGTCGAGTACGACGTCTCGCTGGAGGCGCGGCAGCGCTGGGAGCTGCGCGTCGACGTCGTCACGAGCCGTCCGGGACGGGCGCTGCGGGCGCCGCGCGGCGTCCTCCGGCACTTCGGCGAGGAGCGGGCGCGCGTGCGCGCGTCGCTCGAGGCGTGGGAGCTGCACGTTCCGCGGATCGAGACGAGCTGGGACGAGCTCGAGCACGCGTTCGGTCAGTCGGTGAACGATCTCGCGGCGCTCCGGATGCGCACCGCCGAGAGCGACGGCCTGTGGCGGCTGCCCGCGGCCGGGATGCCGTGGTTCATGACCGTCTTCGGGCGCGACACGCTGATCACGTCGCTGCAGACGCTCCTGTTCGGCCCGGAGCTCGCGCGCGGCGCGCTTCGCGAGCTCGCGGCGCTGCAGGCGAAGAAGGACGACGCGTCGCGCGACGCCGAGCCGGGGAAGATCGTCCACGAGGTGCGGCGCGGCAAGGCGGCCGCGCGCTGGTTCGACCGCTACTACGGCACCGTCGACGCGACGCCGCTGTTCCTTATCCTGCTCTCGGAGGTCTGGCGCTGGACCGACGACGCCGCGCTCGTCGAGGACCTGCGTGAGCCGGCGCTCGCTGCGCTGCGCTGGATCGACGAGCACGGCGACCGCGACGGCGACGGGTTCGTCGAGTACGAGCGGCGCACGCCTCGCGGGCTCGAGAACCAGTCGTGGAAGGACTCGGGCGACTCGCAGCGGTTCCACGACGGTCGCGTCGCGCGGCCGCCGATCGCGCCGTGCGAGGTGCAGGGATATGTCTACGACGCAAAGACGCGGATGGCCGAGCTCGCGCGCGAGGCGTGGGACGACGCGGAGCTCGCGGCGCGGCTCGAGCGCGAGGCGGAGGAGCTGCGCGCGCAGTTCGACGAGCGGTTCTGGGTCGACGAGCGCGGCGGCCATTACGCGCTCGCGCTCGACGGCGAGAAGCAGCGGGTCGACGCACTCTGCTCCAACATGGGTCATCTGCTCTGGAGCGGCATCGTCCCCGAGCATCGCGTCGACGCCGTCGTCGGACGGCTCCTCGGCGACGAGCTCTGGTCGGGCTGGGGGATCCGCACGATGTCGACGGCGGACGCGGCGTACAACCCGCTCAGCTACCACAACGGAACCGTCTGGCCGCACGACACGTCGTTGTGCGCAGCCGGGCTCGCGCGCTACGGGCGCTGGGAGGAGGCGCACCGGATCGTGCGCGCGCTGCTCGACGCCGCGCACACGTTCGGATACCAGCTGCCGGAGGTGTTCGCAGGGCTGCCGCGCGCGGAGACGCCGTTCCCGATCGCCTACCCCACCGCGGCGCGTCCGCAGGCGTGGGCGGCGGGGACGCCGGTGCTGCTGCTCCAGGTGCTGCTCGGGCTGCGGCCGGACCGGCGCCGCCGCCGCATCGAGACGGTCGCGCCGGCCGGGCCTTCGTCCTGGGCGGGGACGATCCGGCTCAGCGGCGTCCGCGCGTTCGAGCGCGTCTGGAACGTGCGGATGGACAACGGGCGTGTCAAGGTGAAGGGCGAATGAGGATCGCGGTGCTCGCGCCGGTGTGGTTCCCGGTGCCGCCGACGGGGTACGGCGGCATCGAGTGGGTCGTCTCGCTGCTCGCTGACGGGCTCTCCGAGGCGGGTCACGACGTGACGCTGTTCGCGTCCGGCGACTCGCACACGAAGGCGAAGCTCTCGTACGTCTACGAGATCGCCCCGAGCGAGGAGATCGGGCGCGCGCAGGTCGAGGTACGCCATGCACTCGCGTGCTTCGAGCGCGCGGGAGAGTTCGACGTGATCACCGACCACTCCGGCCCGCCGGCCGCCGTCATCGCCGGCGCGGTCGAGACGCCGTGCGTTCACACGGTGCACGGGCCGCTGCTCGGCGAGCCCGGCGACCTGTACGAGCAGGTTGCGCGCGTGGCGCCGCGCACCGGGCTGATCTCGATCTCGATGAACCAGCGGCTCCCGCACGAGGGGCTGCCGTGGGTCGCGAACATCCCGAACGCGCTCGACTTCTCCGTCTACCCGGTGCACCCGCACCGCGGCGACTACCTGCTGTTTCTCGGCCGGTTGAACCCGGACAAGGGAGCGCACCGTGCGGTCGCGGTCGCGGTCGAAGCGGGGCTGCCGCTGAAGATCGCGGGCAAGAAGCGCGAGCCGGCGGAGGAGGAGTACTTCCGCGAGCTGATCGAGCCGCATCTGCGTCCGGGGCAGATCGAGTACCTCGGCGAGGTCACGCACGGGGAGAAGGTGGAGCTGTTGCAGAACGCCCGCGCGACGCTGTTCCCGATCGACTGGGAGGAGCCGTTCGGCCTCGTCATGATCGAGTCGATGGCGTGCGGGACGCCGGTGATCGCGACGCGGCGCGGCTCCGTTCCGGAGGTGATCGAGCACGGCCGCAGCGGCATCGTCGTCGACGACTACCGCGAGATGGCCGACGCGCTCGAGCAGGCGGACGCGCTCGACCCGCTCGAGCTCCGCCGCGCTGCGGAGGAGCGGTTCTCGAAGGAGCGCATGGTCGCCGACTATGTCGCCGCGTTCGAAAGCCGTCTTCGCGCGTAGGGCGTGATCCTTTCGCCGGGAAGGCGTGACGCTTCCGTTTCCCGTGTCTGACACCGGGACATGTCTGCCCGCGGGGATGTGTCCGTCCGAGGAGCCCGTCTCTCGTATCGAAGTCGTGACACTTCTGTGAACCGTGTCTGACACCGGGCCATGGCCCGGAGCGGGCTACGTGCTCGTCGCCGGGACCGCGTTCACGGCCGGCTCGGACGTGACGCTCCGCACCGACGGCACGCGGACGACGACGAGCGTGCTCGCCACGATCCACGCAGCCCGACGTACGAGATCGCGCGCGCGGCGACGAGGCACCGGAACGGCCGGAGCGCCGGCGCCTGCATGCGCCGCTCCTACGGGGCGATCCGCTACCGGCCGCGGCCCGCGACGGCGCGCGCTATCCGGCCGGCCGGGCGACGAGGTTCGGCCGGACGTATGCCTCCTCGAACCCGGCGCGGAGGATGTTGCGGTACGAGGCTCCCGGCCCCGCGGGGAGGCGCTCGCCGGTCTCGGTCGCCAGCGTCTCCAGCCCGAGTTCCCGGGCCAGCGCGATCCGCGCCGCGAGCAGCGCCGACTGCGCTCCCCGGCCGCGGAACGCCTCCACGGTGCCCGCCGCCCCGAGCCAGCCGACGCGTCCGAGGACGAACAGCGCGCCGACGGCGACCGGCTCGTCGCCGTCGTACGCCGCCAGGCAGTGCCAGCCGGGGAGCGCCGGCAGCATGCCGAAGAGCCGGGTCACGTCCGGCGACGTCCCGTAGACCGCCTGGGCCACGGCGGCGAAGTCGTCGCCCGAGACGCCGGAGCGGACGCGGAGCGTCGTCGTCCCCACGGCGGCGGGAGGGTCTGCGGAGCCGCGCCGGAACTTCATCCACGCGTATCCGGGCTCGAAGCCCCGCGCGCGCAGCCGCTCGACGAGACCGGCGCCTCCGAGCGGCGCCGGCGCGACGACGTACCGCTCCACCCCATGCGTGCGGTAGAAGACGGCGATCTCGTCGAGATCGGCGTCGGAGCCGCTGCCACCGACGCCGAGAGCGCCCACGCGGTTGAGGAGCGGATCGTCGGGCGCCGCCGGCGCGGCGGTGCACACCGCGCCCCCGTCGAGCCGCAGGAGCGGGAGTCCGGTGCCCTCGGCGAGCGTCGCGAACGCCTCCGCCTCGACGAGCTCGAGCCGCGGATCCACGCTCAGGACGATCTCGCAGCAGCCGCGGCCTGCTTGTCGGCCCAGCGGCGGAGGCCGCGGTACGACTGCCAGAGCGGCATCGCGGTGTCGTAGGCGTCCGCATCGTCGCCGGCGAGCTCCAGCTCCTGCCGCGCGTACGCGATGAACTCGTCCTCCGGCGAGCCGCCCTCGACCGCCTCGGCCCAGTCGAGCAGCCGCAGGCGCAGGTCGGCGAGATGGTGCACAGGGTCGTCGGAGACGCCGAAGTGGATCAGCGCGAGCCGGCTCGGGTCGCGCCGCTCGATCTCGTCGAGCGTCCGCTCCCAGGCCTCGACGTCGATGTCGGGCGGCGGCGTCGGCGGCAGCACGAGGCGCCCACCCTGGAGGCGCACGCCCGCGGCGTCGCCCGCGTACAGCGTCCCGCCCTCGTCGAGGTAGCAGACGTGATGCGACGCGTGACCCGGCGACGCGAAGCAGTCGAGCCCGACGACGCGTGCGCCGACGACGTGGACGTTCTCGCGCGGCACCGGCGCGAGCTCGCCCCAGAGCGTGTCGAATGCGTCGCCGTAGAGCCGCCGCGCGCTCTGCTCGAGCCGCTCGGGCTCGATCAGGTGCGGCGCGCCGACCTCCGACACGTGCACCTGCAGCCCGGGATGCTCGCGGACGAGCGTGCCCGTCGCGCCCGCGTGATCGAGATGGATGTGGCTGAGCAGGAGGTGCCGGACGTCGCCGAGCTCGAGTCCGCGCGCCGCGAGCCCTGCCTTCAGCACGTCGACCGTCGTCGCGGGGCCGCAGTCGAACAGCGCCGGCCCGTCCGCGGTGTCGAGGAGGTACGAGGCGATCACGCCGGCGTTGCCGAGGTGGCGCAGGTCGATCGGCTCGGGGTTCGCCACGACGGGATCCTACGCCGGAGGGCGTATCGTCCAGGGCATGGCCCTGCGCGGCGGAATCGACCTCGGTGGGACGAAGATCGAGGCGGTCGTCGTCGACGACGAGAGCCGGGTGCTCGGCAGCGCGCGGCACGAGACCCCGCGCGACGGCGGTCCGCCCGACGTCGTGCGCGAGCTCGCCTCGGCGTTGCACGAGGCGGCGTCCGCCGCCGGCGTCGACCCTGCGGAGCTCGCCGGCGTCGGCGTCGGCTCGCCGGGCGAGGTCGACACCGCCGAGGGGACGGTCGCGCGCGCCGCGAACCTCCCCGGCTGGTCGGACGCCGCGTTCCCGCTCGCAGCGGCGCTCGGCGAGCAGCTCGGCACCCGGGTCGCCGTCGGGAACGACGTGCGTCTCGCCGTCGACGCGGAGCGGCTGCTCGGCGCGGGGAGGACGTACCGTTCGTTCCTCGGCGTCTGGTGGGGGACCGGGATCGGGGGCGCGGTGGTGTTCGACGGGCGGCTCTGGCTCGGCCGCGGCTCGGCCGGCGAGCTCGGGCACATCGTCGTCCGCGCGGAGGGCCGGTTGTGCCCGTGCGGGCGGAAGGGCTGCCTCGAGGCGTATGCCGGCCGCGGCGCCATGGAGCGCCGCGCGCGCCGTGCGTTCGCCAAGGGCGCGAAGACGAATCTCTTCGAGCTGATGCGCAAGCAGAAGCGCGACCGGCTGACGAGCGGCGTCTGGGCGGCTGCGCTCGTGCGCGGCGACGAGCTCGCGACACGGCTGATCGACCGCGCGGTGTGGGCGCTCGGCGTCGGCGTCGGCTCGGCGATCAACCTGCTGGATCTCGAGGCGGTCGTCGTCGGCGGCGGTCTCGGCACCCGCTTCGGCGTCCCCGGCGCGGAACGGATCGCGGCGGCGATGCAGCCGCACCTGTTCGTGCCGGACCGGCCGCCGGCGGTCGTCGTCAGCGAGCTCGACGACAGCGGCGGCGCGCTCGGCGCCGCGCTCCTGGTGGCGGACACGACCTGACGATGCGCCGGCTCGCACCGTTCCCGACAGGCGCGGTCGGAGTCGTCGTCGCATGCAAGGTCGCGCTCGGCGCCGCGTCCCTCGGACGCTACGGCTGGCAGCGCGACGAGCTCTACTACGTCGTCGCCGCGCGGCACCTCGCCTTCGGTTACTTCGACTTCCCGCCGGTGACGGCGCTGCTCGGCGCGGGGATGCGGCTCGTAGCGGGCGAGTCGCGGCTCGGCCTGCGCGCGCTCGCGCTGCTCGCGGGCGCGGGCGTCGTCGTCGTGACGGCGCTGATCGCGCGCGAGCTCGGCGGGTCGCGGCGGGCGCAGACGATCGCGGCCGCCTGCGCCGCGCTGATGCCGGTCCTGCTCGGCGTGAACACGCTCTTCCAGCCCGTGTCGTTCGACTTTCTGCTCGAGGTGGTCCTGCTGTGGCTCGCCGTGCGCCTCTCGTTCGAGCCGAGGCGGCTGTACTGGATCATCGTCGGCGTCGTGCTCGGCGTCGGCCTCGAGACGAAGTACACGATCGGCGTGCTCGCAGCGGGACTCCTCGTCGGCGCCGCGATCTTCCGTCGTGACCTGCTGAAGCTCGGCGATCTCGCGATCGCGCTCGGGATCGCACTCGTGCTCGCCGCGCCGAACATCGTCTGGGAGGCGCAGCACAACTGGGAGACGGTCCGGTTCCTCACGACGAACAGCCAGAGCGCGACCTCGGAGACGCGGCCGCAGTTCCTCGTCGACCTGCTGACCAACGCGAACGTGGCGCTGATCCCGGTGTGGATCGCCGGCTTCCGGCGGCTGCACCGCGACCGCGCGACGCGCTGGCTCGCGTGGGGGATCGGCGTCGTCCTCCTCGTCTACTTCGTGCTCGGCGGCAAGTCGTATTACGCGGCCCCCGTCTTCGTGCCGCTGCTCGCGGCCGGCTCGCTGTGGGTGGAGAGCTGGCTCGTCGGCACGCGCCGGATCGCGATCGCGGCCGTCGTGGTCGCAGTGCCGACGCTGTACGCGCTGCCGATCGCGGTGCCGGTGCTGCCGACCGCGACGGCGGTGCGCTGGCACGTCGTCAAGGCCCGCTCCGACTACCAGGACGAGCTCGGCTGGAGCTCGGTCGTCGACGGCGCCGCCCATGCCGCGGCGGTGCTGCGGAGCCACGGGACCCCGGCTGCGGCGGTGCTCGCGCAGAACTACGGCGAGGCGGGCGCGCTCGACGTGCTCGGCCGCGGGCGCGGGCTGCCGCCGACCGTGAGCGCGCACATGAACTACCGCTACTGGCGGCCCGCCGTGCGCCCGGGTCCGATCGTCGTCGTCGGCTACGACGGGTCGATGCTGCAGCAGATCTGCTCGGATTGGGCCGTCGTCGCTCGCGTCCACGTCCCGTACGGCGTCGACAACGAGGAAGCCGGCAAGACGATCGCGACGTGCACGCTGCGCCGGCCGCTCACGGCCGTGTGGAAGACGCTGCTCGACCCGTCCTACTAGACGCGCGCCCGCGCCGCCGCGAGGATCTCCGCCGCCTCGGCGCGGTTGCCCCAGCCACGCGTCTCCGTCCTCTTCTCCGGCTCGAGGTCCTTGTAGCGCTGGAAGAAGTGCTCGATCTCGTCGCGCATCTCGGCGAGCACGTCGTGGATGTCGCGCACGCGGTCGAAGGACGGATCGCCGAGCGGCACGCACAGCACCTTCTCGTCCGGGCCTTTCTCATCGCTCATGTGGAACACGCCGACGAGGCGCACGCGGATCCGGCAGCCGGGAAACGTCGGCTCGGCGACGAGGACGAGCGCGTCGAGCGGGTCGCCGTCGTCGGCGAGCGTGTGCTCGACGTAGCCGTAGTCGGCGGGGTACGTCATCGACGTGAACAGCCGCCGGTCGAGCACGACGCCGCCGAGCTCCTCGTCGTACTCGTACTTGTTCCGGGACCCCATCGGGATCTCGACGAAGATCACTGCCTCGGACTCGCTCACGCGTGCGTGGCCGAGCGGACGAACGCCTGCTCGAGGTCCGCGAGGAGGTCGTCGACCGCCTCGATCCCGACCGAGAGGCGGATGAGGCTCGGCGGCGCCGCGAACGGCGCGGACGCCGTCGCCGCGTGCGTCATGCGCGCCGGCACCTCGATCATGCTCTCGACCCCACCGAGCGACTCGGCGAGCCGGAACAGCTTCGTCCGCGCGACGAGCGCCTCCGCCTCCTCCGGCGACCGCGCGAGGAACGAGACCATGCCGCCGAAGTCGCGCATCTGCCGCGCCGCGATCTCGTGCCCGGGGTGCGTGGGCAGCCCGGGGTAGTACACGTGCTCGATCTCGGGATGGCGGTCGAGCCACAGGGCGACCTGGGTGGCGTTCTCGCAGTGCTTCCGCATCCGCAGCGCGAGCGTCTTCACGCCGCGGAGGACGAGCCATGCGTCGAACGGGCCGGGCACGGCGCCGAGCGACTTCTGCAGGAAGTACAGGCGCTCCGCGACCGTCGGGTCGTTCGTCGCCGCGAATCCGCCGACGACGTCGGAGTGGCCGCCGAGGTACTTCGTCGTGGAATGGACGACGACGTCGGCGCCGAGCTCGAGCGGGCGCTGGAGATACGGCGTCGCGAACGTGTTGTCGACGACGAGCAGCGCGCCGACCTCGTGCGCCGCGTCCGCCGCCGCGCGAATGTCGACGACGTTGAGCATCGGGTTCGACGGCGACTCGATCCAGACCATGCGCGTGTTGTCGTCGAGGCGCTCGCGCAGGTTCGGGAACTCCTCGGCGGGGACGTAGTCGTAGACGTAGCCCTTCGGCTCGTAGACCTGCGACGTCATCCGGTAGACGCCGCCGTAGACGTCGGCGATGAGGACGACGCGCTGGCCGGGGTCGACGAGATGCATGAGCGTCGTCACGGCCCCGAGCCCGGACGAGAAGGCGATGCCGTGCTCGGCCGACTCGAGGGAGGCGAGGCACTCCTGCAGCGCCGTCCGCGTCGGGTTCGCGACGCGCGAGTAGTCGTAGCCCTTGTGGACGCCGACGGCCTCCTGCACGTACGTCGAGGTCTGGTAGATCGGCGTCGTCAGCGCGCCCGAGGCCGGATCCGGCTCCTGCCCGTCGAGGATCGCGCGCGTCTCGAA
>Ga0335069_10008249_pt1 | contig 14922 bp, 10 predicted proteins | sample Lox_Sample_11_FD_206714 | JGI IMG/M metagenome (GOLD analysis project Ga0335069, IMG submission 206714) | Soil microbial communities from Loxahatchee National Wildlife Refuge, Florida, United States - Lox_Sample_1.1 | ecosystem: Environmental > Terrestrial > Soil > Wetlands | place: USA... | reverse complement strand
GCGGTCGCCTGCAATGCTCCTTACAGCACCACGCCGTGGTCCCGGGCAAAGACCAGCAGCCGGCTGCGGAGGTCGGAGACCGGCCGTACCTGCAGCTCGCCCCAGTAGGACATGAGCCGGCCGAGATCGAGGCTGCGGATCATGGCGCGGACCGGGCCGATGGCGGTCGGCGCCATGGAAAGCTGGCGGAAGCCGAGGCAGAGCAGCGCCATGACGGCGATCGGGTCGCCCGCCATCTCGCCGCAGACGCTGAGCGGCTTGCCGCGGGCGTTGCAGGTCGCGGCGATCGCGCCGAGGACCTTCATCATCGCCGGCGCCAGCGTGTCGTAGCGGTCGGCGAGCCGCGGATTGCCGCGGTCGGCCGCATAGAGGAATTGCTTCAGGTCGTTGCTGCCCACCGAGACGAAGTCCAGCCGCTCGAGCAGCGTATCGAGCTGGAAATAGAGCGAGGGCACCTCGATCATGGCGCCGATCCGGATCTGCCGCGGCGCCGGATGTCCCGCCTGCACGGCGCGGTCGAGCTCGAGCTTCAAGAGCGACCGCGCCTCCTCGAACTCCCAGGCCTCGGCCACCATCGGAAACATGATCGAGACCGGCCGTCCCTCGGCCGCCAGGATCAGCGCGCGCAGCTGCTGGCGGAGCAGCGCCGGGCGGTCGAGCGAGATCCGGATCGCGCGCCAGCCCATGGCCGGATTTTCCTCCGGATCGCGCTGCCAGTAGGAGAGCACCTTGTCGCTGCCGATATCGAGGGTGCGGAACACGACCGGCTTGTTGTTCGCCGCGTCCATCGCCCGCTTGTAGACGTCGCGCTGCCGCGCCACGTCGGGGAAGCTCTGCGCGACCATGAAGGTGATCTCGGTCCGATAGAGCCCGATGCCGGCGGCACCGGTCGCCTCGATCTGCGGCACGTCGATCAGGAGGCCGGCATTGATCAGCAGCGAGACATCGACGCCGTCCAGCGTCACCGCCGGGAGATCGCGGGTCGCGGCGAAGGCCTGCTGGCGCTCGCTCCGCAGGCGCATGCTCTCGGCGAAGGTCTGCTGGATGTCCTCGCTGGGGCGGACGAAGAGCTGGCCGTTGTCGCCGTCGATGATCAGCGGATCGCCGGGCAGGACCTTCGCCATCAGGTCGTTGCAGCGGCCCAGCACCGGCACGTCGAGGGCGCGGGCGACGATCGAGACATGGGCGGTGGCGGTGCCCTCCTCCAGCACCACGCCGCGGAGCTTCTTGCGGTCGTAGTCCAGCAGCTCCGCCGGGCCCATGTTGCGGGCGACGAGAATGGTCTCGTCCGGGAGCTCGCGCGGCAGCTGGGTCTCCGCCTGGCCGAGCAGGTGGCGCTGCAGCCGGTTGGCGAGATCGTCGAGATCGGCCAGGCGCTCGCGCAGGTAGGGATCGGTGATCTCGCGCATCCGCGCGCGGGTGTCGTTCTGCACCTTCTGCACCGCGGCTTCCGCGGTGAGGCCGGTCTCGATCGCCTCGACGATGCGGTTGGCCCAGCCGCGATCCTCGGCGAACATTCGATAGGTCTCCAGCACCTCGCGGTGCTCGCCGCCGGCGGCGACGTCGGAGGTTGCCAGCATCTCGTCCAGCGCCAGCTTCATGGCGCCCATGGCGTCGTCGAGGCGCTCGATCTCCTTCAGCGGATCTTCCGCCACCAGCTGGGCGATGGTGATATCCGGCTGGTGCAGCACGGCGACGCCCTTGGCGATGCCGGGGGCAAGGGTCGTGCCGTCGAGGCGGATCGCGACGACGGCGATGCCCTCCTCCGGCGCCAGCTCGGCCAAGCTCACCATCTCGCCGCCGGCGATCAGCTCCGCCACCACCATGGCGACGGTCTCCAGCGTCTCGACCTCTTCCTCGGTGTAGTGGCGGCGGGTGCGGTTCTGCACCACGAGGACGCCGAGCACGCGGCCCGAGCGGAGGACCGGCACGCCCATCCAGGACTGGTAGATCTCTTCGCCGGTTTCCGGCCGGTAGGCGAATTGCGGATGGTGCTGCGCGTCGGCCAGGACCAGCGGGCGCGCGTGGCTCGCGATGTCGCCGACCAGGCCCTCGCCGACCCGGAGGCGGGTGTTATGCACCGCCTCCTGCTTCAGGCCTTCGGTGGCGAACAGCTCCAGCACCTGGCCGGCACGCATGACGTAGGTCGAGCAGACCTCCGCCACCATGTCTGCGGCGATGATGCGGACGATCTGGTTGAGGCGCGATTGCGGCGTCCCCGGCTGCGCCATGATGTTGCGCAGTCGTTTGAGCAGCAGTCGCGCGCCGGTCGGGCTGCCGCTCGTGCTCATCTACCGCTCCGCCCGTCTCGCGACGGCGGCGTGGCGATCGGTGAGCGCGGCCAGCGCCTCCGCGATCATCTCCTGGATGATCTCCGCGGTCGGCTGCTCCTTCGAGACCATGCCGACGCTCTGGCCCGCCATGACCGAGCCGGTATCGACGTCGCCGTCGATCACCGCGCGGCGGAGCGCGCCGGCCCAGAAGTGCTCGATCTCGAGCTGCGCCGCCTTCATGTCGAGCTCGCCCTTGTCGAAGCGGTCGATCACCTGGCGCTGCATCTCCATGAACTTCTTGACGCCGTCATTGACCAGCGCGCGCACCGGGATGACCGGGAAGCGCGGATCCAGCTGCACCGAGGGCATGGCGTCGCGCGCGGCGGCGCGGATGAAGGCCTGCTTGAACTTCGGATGGGCGATCGATTCCGTCGCGCAGACGAAGCGGGTGCCGAGCTGCACGCCCGAGGCGCCCATCTCGAGGTAGCCGAGCATCGCCTGGCCGCGGCCGATGCCGCCGGCGACGAAGACCGGCACGTCGCGGATCGCCGGGAGGATCTCCTGCGCGAGCACGCTGGTCGAGACCGGGCCGATATGGCCGCCCGCCTCCATGCCCTCGATGATGATGGCGTCGGCGCCGGAGCGGACCAGCTTCTTCGCCAGCGCCACGGCCGGCGCGAAGCACATGACCTTGGCCCCGCCGTCCTTCAGGCGCTGGATCGCGCCGCCGGGCGGCAACCCGCCCGCCAGGACGACATGGCCGACCTTGGTCGCGAGGCAGGCGTCTATGAGCCCCATGAGCTCGGGGTGCATGGTGATGAGATTGACGCCGAACGGCTTCGCGGTGAGGGCGCGGGTGCCCTCGATCTCCTTCCGGAGCAGGTCCGGCGTCATCGAGCCGCAGGCGATCACGCCGAAGCCGCCGCCGTTGGAGATCGCCGAGACGAGATGCCGCTCCGAGACCCAGGTCATCGCGCCGCCCATGATGGCGTAGCGGGTGCCGAGGAATTCCCGGCCCCGTTCCCAGAGCTGATCGAGATGCTTCTCTGCCTCGCTGCGGTTCATGAGACGGCGATCGGCCCCGCTCCTATTCCGCGTCCAGGCCGTAGGCGGTGTGGAGCGCGCGGACCGCGAGCTCGGTGTATTCCTCGGCGATGAGAACGCTGATCTTGATCTCGGAGGTCGAGATCACCTGGATGTTGATGCCCTTCTCCGAGAGCGCCTTGAACATGCGCTGGGCGATGCCGGCATGGCTGCGCATGCCGACGCCGATCACCGAGACCTTGACCACGTTCGAGTCCGAGATGAGGTCGTGGTAGTTGAGCGCGTTCCGCTTGCCGGCCAGCACCTGCTTCGCGCGCTCGTAGTCGCCCTTCGAGACCGTGAAGGTCATGTCGGTGTTCTTGCCGTCCTCGGAGACGTTCTGCACGATCATGTCGACGTTGATGTTCGCCTCGGCCAAGGGGCCGAAGATCGAGGCCGCGACGCCCGGCTTGTCCGGCACCCGCATCAGCGTGATCTTCGCCTCGTCGCGACTGTAGGCGATGCCGCTGACCAGTTCCTGTTCCATGATCTCGTCCTCGTTCACGACCAGCGTGCCGGGCTTGTCCTCGAAGCTGGAGAGGACCTGCACCCGGACGCCGTGCTTCATTGCCATTTCCACCGAGCGGATCTGCAGCACCTTGGCGCCGAGGGACGCCATCTCCAGCATCTCCTCATAGGTGACCTTGTCGAGCTTCCGCGCCTTGGCGACGATCCGGGGGTCGGTGGTGTAGACCCCGTCCACGTCGGTGAAGATGTCGCAGCGATCCGCCTTCAAGGCGGCGGCGAGCGCCACCGCCGAGGTGTCCGAGCCGCCGCGGCCCAAGGTCGTCACCCGGTTGTCGGGGCCGACGCCCTGGAAGCCCGCCACCACCGGGACCTGCCCCAAGGCGAAGCGCTTCTCCAGCTCGGCCGTGTCGATCTCCAGGATCCGCGCCTTGCCGTGGGCGTCATTGGTGTGGAGCGGGACCTGCCAACCGAGCCATGAGCGCGCATTGACGCCGAGGTTCTGCAACGCGATCGCCGTGAGACCCGAGGTGACCTGTTCGCCGGCGGCGACCACGGTGTCGTATTCCCGTGCGTCGTGCATGGGCGAGAGCGCGCTGCACCAGGCGACCAGCTGGTTGGTGTGGCCGGACATGGCCGAGACCACGACCGCGACCTCGTGCCCCGCATCGACCTCGCGTTTCACCCGACTTGCGACATTGTTGATGCGTTCAATATCGGCGACGGAGGTGCCGCCGAACTTCATCACGATCCGGGTCTTCCTTCCCTCGGTCTTCCGCTCGGTCCCGGCCGTCGAATGAACCCCCGATTGCGCCATAGAGAGAATCCTTAACGAAACAACGCGCGGCGTCACGCCAATTCCCGCCGCGGACAGTCCACCCGTCGGCAGCCTATCCAGCGGCCGCCACGACCGGAATCCTGCCCGCAAATCCTAAGGGAGATCCCTGGGGGAAATGGATTGTTTTGCCAGCGGTGCGTATCCATACTCATTCGATGCCCCATAGGCAAGCGAGACAGGCGCGCGGTCCCGCGTTTTGCAGCTGATTCTTCAATTATTTGGCGGATATTGATGGAGCCGTTTCGCACCTTGTCGCAGGCGTTGTCCCAGGGGCCTCGCTCGGGTCGTTCCTGGGGGGCTTCCGGTGCCGCCGGAACGGGCTCGGTGGACCGTTCGGAAATCGCCAAGTTCGAGGCGATGGCAGAGGCCTGGTGGGACCCGCGCGGCAAGTTCCGGCCGCTGCATCGGCTGAATCCGGTTCGGGTCGGCTTCATCCGCGACCGGCTGGCGAAGCGGCTCGGGCGCGACCCCAACGAAGCCATGCCGCTGCGCGGCCTCTCGATCCTCGACATCGGCTGCGGCGGCGGCCTGCTGACCGAGCCTCTGGCCCGGCTCGGCGCCGAGGTAACCGGCATCGACGCCGCCGAGCGCAACATCGAGATCGCCCGCGCCCATGCCGAGAAGCTCGGCGTCAAAGTGACCTATCTTGCCTGCAGCGCAGAGGACCTCGCGGCACGTCTGGCGTCGGGGGCAGCCCGGTTCGACGCCGTGCTCGCGATGGAGGTCGTCGAGCACGTCGCCGACCTCGACAGCTTCTTCACGGCGGCCGGCAATCTCTTGAAGCCAGACGGATTGCTGTTCCTCGCCACGCTCAACCGCACGGTGAAGTCGTTCGCCTTCGCCATCGTCGGCGCGGAATACATCCTGCGCTGGCTGCCGCGCGGCACCCATGACTGGCGGCGCTTCCTGCGGCCCTCCGAGCTCGCGCGCCAGCTGCGGCATCATGGTCTCGACATGAAGGAGCTGACCGGCGTCACCTACGACCCGATCGCCGACAGCTTCTCGCTGGGCCGCGATTGCGCTGTCAACTACATGGCGGTCGCCGGCCGCGCCGCCGCGCCGTAGCCGGCGCGGGCGGCGGGGCATCTCCGCCGCAATGTCGCCGCAATCCCTGCGTTTTCTAATCCCCGAGTCGACTCGGGTGAAATTGGCGTGAGGCAATTGCGTCCCGCAACCCGCGAGGTTATGTCTGGGTTGAGCGGAGGCACCCGAGTCGCAGCATGAGTCGCAGGAGAGGTTCGATGTCTTTGCGTGATCGTCGAATTGGCCGCCGGGCCGTGATCCTTTCGCTGGCCGCCGCGGCGGCGATGGTTCGGGCGTTGCCGGCCTTTGCGCTGACCGACCAGCAGGAGCTGATCGATGAGTCGCGGATCACTTTCGAGAAGCTGATCACCTCGCTCGAGTTCGGCGAGCTGCCGGGCTATGTGAAGCGGGCCAAGGCGATCATGATCTTCCCGGACATCTTCAAGGCCGGCCTCGTGATCGGCGGCCAGGGCGGCAGCGGCCTGCTGCTGGTGCGCGACGCCGCCAAGGGCTGGAGCCAGCCGGCGTTCTACACCCTGGCCGAGGGCAGCCTCGGCCTGCAGATCGGCGGCCAGTCCTCCGAGACGGTCTTCACCATCATGAGCCAGAAGGCGCTCGACGCCATCCTGGACAACCAGATGAAGTTCGGCGGCGACATGTCGGTGGCCGCGGGCCCGCACGGCAAGGGCATCGGCAGCGACACGACGACGAATTTCTCGTCGGATGTCTACACCTTCGCCAAGACCAGCGGCGCCTTCGCCGGCGTTTCCTTCAACGGCGCCGGCATCCTGAAGAACGACGACTACAACCACGCCTATTACGGCGCGACGGCGACGCCGTACGACATCGTGATCGCGCGCAAGTTCGACAATCCAAACACCAAGCAGCTGCTGAGCAGCCTCGCCCCCTACTGAGGCGGACGGAAGCCGGGTCACAGCCGGCGCGCCGCGCCGGCCGGTCATCAATTCCTATCGCGGCCCACTCGACCCAGCACGATCCCAGCGATGCGCGGCAGGCCCTGGAGGCCGGCCGCTGGTTCCAAGCGCGGTAACTCATGCCCGGAGCCTGTGTGCGGCGTCACAGCCGGGCCGATCTGCCACGGTTTCTTCCCGCGTTTGGTGGCACACATGAGGAGGGCGGATCGAGCGATAACGAGGCACGTGCCGCGCGTCGTGGCGGCGCCTGTTGTTCCTTTTCAGGGTCAGGCCGGCGGCGTAAGCTGGATGCGGCGAGGCCGGGGAAATTGAGATGAACCAGGCGGAGGGCCCCGTCGGCCGCCGCATCATCGTCGTGGACGACGATGCCGGCGTGCGCGAGATGGTGGCGGAATACCTGACGCAACACGGTTTCAGCGTGCGCACCGCCGACAGCGCCGCTGCCTTCGACCGCCTGTTCGCCGCCGAGCACGCCGATCTCATCCTGCTCGACGTCAACATGCCGGGCGAAGACGGGTTCTCGCTGGCGCGCCGGCTGCGCGCCGCCAAGGTCACGACCCCGATCATCATGCTGACCGCGATGGGCGACGTGATCGACCGGGTGGTCGGGCTGGAGATCGGCAGCGACGACTACATCGTGAAGCCGTTCGACCTCCGCGAGCTGCGCGCGCGGATCGCCGCCGTGCTGCGGCGCATCGCCCCCGCGGTCGATGAGGCGAAGACCAAGGAAGACGCCCATCGGGTCGCCTTCGGCGCGGTGGTGCTCGACCTCGACGCCCGGCGCCTGATCCGCGCCGACGGCAGCGAAGAGAAGCTGACCGCCATGGAGTTCGACCTGCTGCAGGCCTTCGCGCGTCATCCGAACCGCGTGCTCAGCCGCGACACCCTGCTCGACCTCGCCCATCACAAGGAGATGGAGCCTTTCGACCGCAGCATCGACATCCGGATCGCGCGCCTTCGGCGCAAGATCGAGACGGATCCAAGCAAGCCGCAGGTGATCAAGACCGAGCGCGGCGGCGGCTACATCTTCGTCTCGCGGCCCAACTCGTGACGCAGCCGGAAACGGTCGAGGCCGCAAGCCTCATCGACAGCACGCAGCTGCGCGCGATCCTCGACGCGATCCCGACGCCGGTCGTGTTCTACGACAACGCGCATGCCTATCGCTACGCCAATCCGAACTATGCGAGCTTCATCGCCCGGCCGATGGCCGAGATCATCGGGCGACCGGCAGCCGACGTGCTCGGCCCGGAGACCTGGGCGCAACTCCGCCCGCATGCGGAGCGTGCCCGGGCCGGCGAGGCCGTGACCCATTCCGGCTGGGTCACCCATGCCGATCAGTCGCTGCACTACGTGAAGCGAGCCTATTCGCCGCATCGCGCGCCGGACGGACGGATCGACGGCTATTTCGTGATCATCCGCGACATCACCGATCTGAAGCTGCGCGAGCGGGAGCTCGAGGATCGCCGTGCCGCCCTGCAGGCGAGCGAGGCGATGAATGCCGCCATCGTCGCCTCCGCGCTCGATTGCATCGTGGTGATCGACGAGTCGTCGAAGGTGATCGCCTTCAATGCCCGGGCGCAGAAGACCTTCGGCTACACCGAGGCCGAGGCGATCGGCCGATCGATCAGCGACCTCATCATCCCGCCCCAGCTGCGCCAGCGCCATGCGGAGGGCTTCAAGCGCTATCTCGCGACCGGCCAGGCGACTGTCTTGGGGCGCCGGGTCGAGATCGAGGCGATGCGCAGCGACGGCACGCTGTTCCCGGTCGAGCTCGCGATCACCGAAGTGAAGCTGCCGGACCGCCGCCTCTTCACCGCCTATCTGCGCGACCTCACCGAGGCGCGGGCCGCCACAGCCGAGATCGAGAAGCAGCGCGAGACCCTGCACCAGCGCGAGAAGCTGGCCGCGCTCGGCTCGCTGCTCGCCGGCGTCGCTCACGAGCTCAACAATCCGCTGTCGATCGTGATCGGCCAGGCCCTGATGCTGCGCGAGCAGATCGAGGCGCTGGGCGAGGAAGCCGCGGCGGAGGGCGCCGCCGAGCGCGCGGTGAAGATCCAGAATGCTGCCGAGCGCTGCGCCCGCATCGTCCGCACCTTCCTCGCCATGGCGCGCCAGAGGAAGGCCGAGCGCCGGGAGGTGCGGCTGCCGTCGTTGATCGACAGCGCCATCGATCTCCTCGGCTACGGCCTCCGGAGCGGCGGCGTCACCGTGCGCCGCGACTGGCCCGACGACCTGCCGCCGGCCCATGGCGATGCGGACCAGCTGCACCAGGTGGTCGTCAACCTGCTGATCAACGCCCAGCAGGCGCTCGAGGAGAAGCCGGGCGGCCGCGAGATCGCCGTCGCAATCCGCGCCGACCCGACGGCAGGCCAGCTTGTGCTGCGGGTATCCGACAACGGCACCGGCGTGCCCGAGGCGATCCGCGCCCGGATATTCGAACCCTATTTCACAACGAAACCCATGGGCGTCGGGACCGGCGTCGGCCTCGCCGTCTCACGCGGCATTGTGGAGACCCATGGCGGCAGCCTTATCTTGCTGCCGCCCGGCACCGGCGGCGGCGCTACGCTCGAAGTGCGCCTTCCGCTCGGCCTCGCAGAGGAGGTGCAGCCCGAGGGAGATGCCGCTGCGCCGGCGGCCGCTGCCGATGTCCGGCCGCTGCGCCGGGTCCTCATCATCGACGATGAACCTGAGATCGCCGGCATGCTGAGCGAGATTCTCGCCCGCGACGGCTTCCTCTGCGACGTCGCCGGCAGCGGCCGCGCGGCGCGGGCGAAGCTGCAGTCGGCCGGCGCCGATACCAGCTATCACGCCGTGCTCTGCGACCTCCGGATGCCGGAGGAGGACGGGTCGACCCTGTTCCGCTGGCTGGAAGAGGCGCATCCCGACCTCGCCCGCCGGACTGTGTTCGTCACCGGCGATACGCTCGGCCCGGCGACCGGGCGTTTCCTCGCCGACAGTGGCCGGCCGGTGATCGAGAAGCCGTTTGTCCCTGCCGAGATCCGCCGCCTGGTCGGCGCCCTCGGCGGCGCGTCCTGACACCGACACCCTTGAGCTGATTCCCCGCACGGGACGCCGCCCGGTCCGAGAGAAGGTCCGGGCGGTTCCTCTGTGAGCGAAGTCACAGCGACACCACACAACCGGTCAGATCCTGCCCGGTTTGAAACAGTTGAAACACGGTTCCAGCTTCGCGACGCCGGGCGGAAACATTGTCGCGTCATTCTGCCGCCGTCGTCACTGCCTGACGGTGGGGGATCCCGGGTCCCCGGCACGCGGAGTAGCCCCGCGCTTCCGGAAAGATCCTGGATCCCTCTGTCCATCGGCGGTCCGGCGCATCGAGGGGACATGGCGGCCGTGCGCCGCGTTTACAATTATTAATTGTGACTGGCATCACTGAACCCCGAGGGGTTGTGGTGCGGCCAATCGCTGGGGCAGGTCGCGGACGGCTGCGATCCCCTGCATCAGGACCAGAAGGAGCGACATCGTGGCGAACATCACCGGGACCAACAAGAACGACCTGCTGCTGGGCACGACCGGCGACGACGTGATCAACGGGCTGCTCGGCAAGGATACGATGATCGGCGGCAAAGGCGACGATCTCTACGCGGTCGACAATGCCGGCGACAAGGTGATCGAGACGTTGAACGCCGCAAACGGCGGCGGAAACGACACGGTGTTCGCCAGTGTCAGCTACAGCATCGCCAATTACGCCAACGTCGAGAACCTCGTACTCAGCGGGACCGCGAACTTCAGCCACGCGACCGGCAACGCCCTCGACAACATCATCATCGGCGACGCCGCGTCGAACATCATCGACGGCGGCAAGGGCGCCGACACCATGACCGGCGGCGACGGCGACGACACCTATTACATCGACAACATTAACGACGCCGTCTCCGAGAATTCCGGCGCCGGCACCGGCCACGACACCATCATCAGCACCGTCGCGCTCACCCAGGCGGTCGGCAATGTCGAAGACTATCTGTTCAACATCAAGACCGCCCTCAACTTCACCGGCAGCGCGGACGACAACTACATCGGCGGCGGCTCCGGCAACGACGTGATCCATGGCGGCGGCGGCTCCGACATCATGAGCGGCGGCGCCGGCGACGACGTGCTGGTGGGCGGAGCGCAGGACGACATCCTGGCCGGCGGCACCGGCGCCGACCAGATGACCGGCGGCGACGGCAACGACACCTATTATGTCGACAACGCCAAGGACGTGGTCAACGAGACCCCCGGCCAGGGCGACTTCGATGCGATCTGGACCACGATCTCCATCGGCCAGCTCGCCCACGACGTGGAGGGGCTCTACGGCATGGGCGGCAAGGCCAATATGACGCTGGTCGGCAACGAGCTCGCCAACATCATCTTCGGCGACGCCGGCAACGACCTGATCGACGGCGGGCTCGACGGCGACAAGATGCACGGCAGCAAGGGCAACGACACCTACATCGTCGATGACATGAACGACCAGGTGTTCGAGAACGCCAACGAGGGCACCGACACGGTCAAGAGCGCGGTCAACTTCGCGCTCGGAGCCAACGTCGAGAACCTGATCCTGACCGGAGCCGGCAGCATCGACGGCACCGGCAATGCCCTGAAGAACGTGATCGTCGGCAACGACGGCGCCAATGTCCTCGACGGGGGCGCCGGCGCGGACGTTATGATCGGGGGCAAGGGCGGCGACACCTTCATCGTCGACAATGTCGGAGACAAGGTCGTGGAAACCCTGAATTTCCAGGCCGGAGGCGGGAACGATTGGGTGAAGAGCTCGGTCAGCTTCAGCCTGGCCGGATCGGTCAATGTCGAGTATCTGACCCTGACGGGTACCGGTAACCTTCACGCCACCGGCAACGCGCTCGACAACCACATCGAAGGCAACAGCGGCAACAACGTCATCGACGGCGGCAAGGGCGGTGACGTCCTGCAAGGCCGCGGCGGTGACGACACCTACATCGTTGACAACCTCAACGACTTCGTGGCCGAGGATCCCATGGACGGCACAGATGCCGTTGTCAGTTCGGTCGCCTTGTTCCAAGGCTATGCCAACGTCGAGAACTACATCTTCAAGACCGCGGCCGCACTGAACTTCGTCGGCAACGCATTGGACAACGAGATCCACGGCGGCTCGGGCAAGGACCACATCCAGGGCGGCGGCGGCCGCGACCACATCTACGGCAACGGCGGCAACGACTGGCTGGAAGGCGGCTCCCTCAACGACCTGCTCGACGGCGGCGCCGGCGCCGACAAGATGGAGGGGCACGGCGACAACGACACCTATTACGTCAACAATGTCGGCGACAACGTCGTCGAGCAGATGGGCGAAGGCTTCGACACGGTGGTCTCGACCATCTCGATCACGCATCTGTTCCACGATGTCGAGGGCCTGATGCTCGTCGGCAGCGCCAACATCAACGGCATCGGCAACGATCTCGACAACATCATCTATGGCAACAACGGCAACAACGTCCTCAGCGGCGGCGGCGGCAAGGACGAGCTCTACGGCCAGCACGGCAACGACATATTGTTCGGCGGCGCCGGCGCCGATCAGTTCGATTTCGTCCTGAAGGGCAGCGACGGCCATGACACGGTCAAGGATTTCCTGAAGGCGGAGGACGTCCTCGAATTCGGCGTCGGCGACGTCAACAAGGACGGCAAGGTCGACCTCGCAGACCTCGTCGCCGATGTGAAGAGCGTGGTCGATCACGGCGCCGGCCAGGCGGTGGACGTGCACTTCACCAACGGCGCCGAGATCACCTTCCAGGGCTGCGGCGTGGGCGGGGCCAACGCGGTCCATACCATCCAGCAGCTGGTGGCCGACCCTGTCACCCAGATCCACGTCAGCTGACGATAGGAATCAGCCGAGGGCGCGCACCGCCTCGTCGTGGATCAGCGCCATGATGCGGCGCTTCAGGGCGATGAAGGGCTCGGTGGTCGTGATCTCGACCGTGCGCGGCCGCGGGATGCCGATCTCGATCCGTTCCTTGATCCTTCCGGGTCGCGCGGTCATCACATAGACGTGGTCGCCGAGCAGGATGGCCTCGTCGATGTCGTGGGTGATGAAAAGCACGGTCTTCTTGGCGTGCTCCCATATGCGGAGCAGCAGTTCCTGCATCAGCGAGCGGGTCTGGCTGTCGAGCGCGCCGAACGGCTCGTCCATCAGCAGGATCTCGGGATCGTTGGCGAGCGCCCGCGCCAGCGCTACGCGCTGCATCATGCCGCCGGAGAGCTGCTTCGGATAGGAGCTCTCGAAACCATCCAGGCCCACCTCGGAGATGAAGCGCCGCGCCGTCGCGGCGCGCGCCTCGGCATCGAGCCCCCGCACCTTCGGGCCGAACTCGACGTTCTTCTGCACCGTCAGCCAGGGAAAGAGCGTGTAGGACTGGAACACCATGCCCCGGTCGCTGCCGGGCCGGGTGATCGGCGCGCCGGAGAGACGGATCGCACCCTCGGTCGGCCGGGCGAGGCCGGCCACCAGCCGCAGCAGGCTCGACTTGCCGCAGCCGGAGGGGCCGACGATAACCGAGAACTCGTTGTCGGCGACCTCGAGCGAGATGCCGTCGAGGGCCGTCACCGGCTTGCCCTTGCGGGGCGTGAAGCGCAGCGTCACGTCCTCGATCTCAAGCTTGCTCATGGATGGATCGGCCCTGCCCTCAGTTGTCGACGGTCCAGGGCAGCAACCGGCTCCGCGCCGCCTTGAACAGCTGGTCGGTCAGCAGGCCGAGGAGGCCGATCACGGCGATGCCGAGGAAGATCCGGTCGGTGAAAAGGCCGCGCATGGAGTTCAGGATGAAGTAGCCGAGGCCCTTGTTGGCGGCGACCAGCTCGGCCACCACGAGATAGGTCCAGGCCCAGCCCAACGTCACCCGGAGAGCGTCGAGCACACCGGGCAGGGTCGCCGGCACCAGCACGCGCGTCACCACGGTCCGGCGGCTGGCGCCGAGGGTGTAGGAGACGTCGAGCAGGTCATGGGAAACGCCGCGCGAGACGTCGGCGATGATGATCAGCTGCTGAAAGAAGGTGCCGATGAAGATGACGGCGATCTTCTCCGCCATGCCGATGCCGATCCAGAGGATCAGCAGCGGGATCAGCGCCGAGACCGGAAGGTACCGCACGAAGTTCGTGACCGGCTCCAGCGCCGCCTCGGCGATCTTGAAGCTGCCCATCAGGATGCCGAGCGGCACCGCGAAGATCGAGGCCAGGATGAAGCCCGACATGATCTCGTAGATGCTGACGCCGGTGTCGCGCAGCAGCGAACCGTCGCCGAGGCCGTCGATCGCCGCCTGGATGACGGCTGTGGGAGTCGGGAGAAAATCGGTGCGCACCAGCCCGCCATAGGAGAGCAGGCACCAGAAGCCGAAGACCAGGAGCCCCACCAGCACGCTGACCGTGAGGTAGGCGCGCGGTGGGATCTCCTTCTTCGGCGCGAGATACGCGTCGAGCGGCATTACCCGGTGTTGACCCTGTCGGCTATTGGGCGTTGACGAAGCTCGAATCGATCAGGTCCTCGGGCGTCGCCTTGACCTGCATCTTGCCCTTGCTCGACCAGATGTCGATCGCGTCCTTGACCGTGGTGTAGATCGGCCCGGGCTTGTCCTTGGTGCCGAAGAACGCCTTGTTGCCGTCGGCGTCGTAGAACTTGATGCCGGGCAGGGTCTCCTTGAAGTCCTTCGGATCCTTCAGCCAGCCGCCGACGCCCTTCGCCATGATGGCGATCGATTCGTCCGGATTAGACTTGTAGTAGGCGACTGCCTCGTTCCAAGACTTCACGATCGCCGCGACTTCCTTCTGGTGGTCCTTGACCCAGCCGGTCTTGGCGATCAATGCATCGGTGATGAGGCCGGGCGTGGTCGAGCTGTCCACCAGGAGGTGGCCGTGATCGGTCGCCTTGCCGCGGCTGAGCCAGGGCTCCCAGGTGACGGCGGCATCGACCTGCTTGGAGACAAAGGCCGTACCGGCGTCGCCCGCCGTCATGTTGACCACGTTGAGGTCGGATTCCTGCAGCCCCGCCTTGGTCAGGAGGACGTTCAGGTAGAACTCCGAGACCGAGCCCTCGTTGACCGCCACCTGCTTGCCTTTGAGGTCGGCGACGCTGTTGATGTCCTTGTTGGCGACGATGCCGTCGCCGCCGTCGGAATCGTCGATCGCAACGACGTATTTGTAGTCGTCCGGCTGCTTCATATAGAGCAGCGCAGTATCGACCGTGCTGGCGATCATCTGGATCCGGTCCGCCATCAGGGTCGGGAAGCGCTCCTTCGGGTCTTCCATGACCACGAGCTCGACATCGACGCCGTTCTCCTTGAAG
>Ga0335069_10008247_pt1 | contig 14926 bp, 10 predicted proteins | sample Lox_Sample_11_FD_206714 | JGI IMG/M metagenome (GOLD analysis project Ga0335069, IMG submission 206714) | Soil microbial communities from Loxahatchee National Wildlife Refuge, Florida, United States - Lox_Sample_1.1 | ecosystem: Environmental > Terrestrial > Soil > Wetlands | place: USA... | reverse complement strand
CGCCCAGACGCGCCTGCCGAGGTCACATGGCCGTTGAACCGGGTGCCCACCGGCAGCACTGGCGCCCCGTCGATTGTCAGCGGCTCCGACAACGACGCCGTGAAGCGGTCTCCCGCGCGATTCCGTTTCGTGTCCAATTCATGATCGAGCCGCACGTGAAGCGGAGTGCCATTGGGAATCACAATCGCCGGCCGGACCGGCGCGGTGGGTTCCGCCGACTCGCCGGGCCGCGCCGGACTCGCAGCTGCCGGGGTGGAGGGCGCGGCCGGAGGTGACGGCGCCGATCCACGCCCTCCACCGGTCCCGCCCGGCTGTGTAGCTGCCGCGGTCCGTTCCACCGGCTCCGGATTCCGTGAGCACCCGGTTGCGAGCAGCAGCGCCGGTGCGATCCATATCCATTTCGGCATGCCTGTTGCCTCCTTGTGTCCGGTCATGCAAACCCGGTGCCATCCTGTAAGTCCTTGTAGGAGGGTGTGGACCAAGTGGTACTTTCGGCGGATTGTGTAAGATCTACCAGTTCTGCCCGGGTGTAGAATAAAAGCGATGGAAGCAACACCCACCATCTCGCGCCCCGGCCTCTTCGGCGACTAACTCCTCAGCCGCGCCCCCGCGGTGTGCGGCGGCTGCGCCCGCCGTGCAAGTCACTAACCTTGGACAACTGAATAGGAGTTACTCCATGGGCAACACCCTGGAACAGGTCCGGCCGGGCCTTCCCCAAATCGCCGGCCCTCTGCCTGGCCCGCGGGCCCGGGCTATCATCGCACGCGATTCGCAAGTGGTCTCGCCGTCTTACACGCGCTGCTATCCGCTGGTGGCGGAGCGCGGCGAGGGCGCCATCATTGAAGATGTCGACGGCAACCGCTTCCTCGATTTCAACGCCGGCATCGCCGTGGTGGCCGCCGGCCACTGCCATCCTGAAGTGGTGCGCGCCATTCAAGAGCAGGCCGCCCGCCTCATTCACATGTCGGGCACCGATTTCTACTACGAGGAAATGGTGGCCCTGGCCGAGACCCTGGCGCGCATCGCACCGGGCGATGTGCCGCGCCGTGTGAGCTTTGGCAACTCGGGCGCCGAGGCCATCGAAGGGTGCATCAAGCTCGCGCGTTACGCCACCGGGCGCGAAAAGATCATCGCGTTCTTCGGCAGCTTCCATGGGCGCACCATGGGCGCGCTCTCGCTCACCTCGCGCAAGGCCGTGCAACGCGCCGGATTCGGCCCACTCGTGCCCGGCGTAATCCATGCGCCGTATCCTTACTGCTACCGCTGCCCGTACGGCCAGGAGCCCGGCACGTGCGCGGTGGAGTGCGTCAAGCACATCGAGGACACGCTGCTCAAAACCATCGCTCCGGCGGAAGAGACCGCCGCCATCGTAGTCGAGCCGGTGCAAGGGGAAGGCGGCTACGTGGTGCCGCCGAAGAAATTCTTCGACGAGCTCACGCGCGTGGCCAACGCACACGGAATCCTGCTGGTCCTGGATGAGGTGCAGTCCGGCATGGGTCGCACCGGCCGCATGTTCGCCGCCGAGCACTTCGACGTGGTGCCGGACATTCTCGCCGTGGCCAAAGGCATCGCCAGCGGGATGCCGCTGGGCGCCACCATCTCCCGCGCGGACCTGATGACGTGGCCTCCCGGCGCGCACGCCTCGACGTTCGGCGGCAACCCGGTGTGCTGCTCGGCGGCGCTCACCACCATCGCCCTGCTGGAGCGCGAGCTGATCGACAACGCGGCCCGGATGGGCGCCTACATGAAGGAGCGCCTGCTCGAATGGCCGGCACGCTTCCCGCTTGTCGGCGACGTGCGCGGCCTCGGGCTGATGCTCGGGGTGGAGCTGGTCCGCGACCGCTACACCAGGGAGAAAGCGCCGCTCGTGCGCGACCGCGTGCTGGAGTTGGCGTTCCAGCGCGGCCTGCTGGTGCTCGGCGCCGGCGATTCGACCATCCGGCTTTGCCCGCCGCTCGTGATCACGCGCGACCAGTGCGATTTCGCGCTTGATACCCTGGAAGCGTGCCTGACTCAGGCGGCAGCGTAACGCGGGCCTCCCGGCCCGCCCCGGCTTCCAGGATCCTCGACGTCGGCTGCGGTATCCACAAGCAGCCCGGCGCCATCGGCGTCGACCGCAACCCGGCCAGCCGCGCCGACGTCCTCGCCGACCTCGACCGCATCCCGTATCCGTTCGCCGACAGTTCGTTCGACCGGCTCACCGCCATCCACGTGATCGAGCACGTGGAAAACGTGATTCGCTCCATGGAGGAATTTCACCGGCTGGTGCGCCCCGGCGGCACCGTGCGTATCGAGACACCACACTATACGGACTTCAGCTCATTTTGCGATCCCACCCACCGCCATCACCTGAACAGCTTCAGCTTCCGCTACTTCGGCGAGAACCACGGTGGATTCGGGTACTACTCGCCGTGCCGCTTTCGTGAGATTTCCGTGCGCGTGAAGCTACTAGCATTCTGGCGATGGTTGGGCTTCGAATTCCTGGTCAACCATTTCCCGCGCTACCGCCGTTTTTGGGAGCACTACCTCTGCTACGTGGTCCGCGGGAAGGTCATGGAGTTCGAGTTCGAAGTACTGAAATAGATGATCTCGCTTCTGTACCGCGCCGCCGACGCGATCCGCCGCCGGCGCAAGCCCGGGGATCACGGGCGCATCGGCGAAGACCTGGCGCACCGGCACCTGCGGTGCCATGGATGCACCGTCGTGGCGCGCAATTACCGGACGCGCTCCGGCTCGGGAGAGATCGACCTGGTTGCGTGGGACGGCGAGAAGCTCGCATTCATCGAAGTCAAGACCCGCGCGAGCGCGGAATTCGGAGCGCCCGAATCCGCGGTCGATCTCGAAAAGCAAGACCGCGTCCTGCGCGCCGCCCGCGACTATGCCCGCCGCGCCGACATTCCCTGGGACAAGGTCCGATTCGATATCGTCAGCGTGGTGCTCGAGCCGCGGCCGGTGGTCGAGTGGCTGCGCGGCGCATTCTGAGAGGCGTAACTATTTATTAGCGCCCACGCGGGAAGCGCGCGCGGTAAACTAGCCCCATGACTTACTACGGATCCAAAGAACTCGCCGCCAGTTTTCGGACGGTTCGCAACAATACGCTCACGATCGCTCAAGAGATTCCGGAGGACAAGTTTAGTTTTTCTGCCGCTCCCGGGTGCCGCACCGTGGCCCAGACGCTGGTGCACATCGCGGTAGCGTGGCGCCTGCAGAACAAGATCCACATCACCGACCACGTTTCCGATCTCGCAAACTTCGACTTCTTCGGCTTCGTCGGGCCGCAGCTCGCCGAAGAGCAGGTGCCCCGCACCAAGCAACAGATCATCGACCTGCTGAAGAGCGAAGGGGATAAAGCCGAAGCCATGCTCGCGGGGATGAGCGAAGCGCTCCTCGGCGAGACGGTTACCTATCCGCCGGGAATGACTCCGCCCACCAAGTCACGCTTCGAGATGGTCATGGCTGTAAAGGAGCACGAGATGCACCACCGCGGGCAGCTCATGGTGGCCGAGCGCATGCTGGGTATCAAGCCTCACCTGACCCGCAACATGGAAGAGCGCATCGCCGCCATGCAGGCCGCGGCCGGCAAAGCCTAGCCCCCTTCCACTGCCTGATACAATCTCAGGGACATGTTCGTGCCCCTGACCCCCGTCCGCGCCCTCTACCGGGGCGTGGACCTCTACGGCAGAAAGACCGGAATCGTCAGCGGCGATCGCCGGTTCACCTATTGCGAATTCGGCGAGCGCGTGGAGCGTCTGGCGTTCGGCCTTCTCAGCGAGGGCGTCAACGTCGGCGACCGTGTCGCCTTCATCAGTTTCAACACGAACCAACTGCTTGAAGGCTACTACGCCGCGCCGCTCATCCGCGCCATCGTGATGCCGCTCAACGTGCGTCTCACGCCGGCGGAGTTGACGAACATCCTCAATCATGCCGAGCCGCGCCTGGTCTTCTACGAAGCCGATTTCGGTCCGCTGGTTGCGCACCTCCGCCAGGCGTGCCCCGCCGTCCAGCGCTGGGTAGAGACCGGCGCCGAGTATGAAGCGCTGCTGGAGCGCGGCCGCATCCAGCGTCCGGACATCCTCAGCTTCAACGAAGGCGAGATCGCCGAGTTGTTTTACACCTCGGGGTCCACGGGCACGCCCAAGGGCGTGATGCTCTCTCACCGCACGCTTTACATGCACATGCTGGGCGTCTCGACGGTGTTCTACAGCGACGAGACCGCGGTGGAGCTGCACACCATCCCGCTGTTCCACGCCAACGGCTGGGGCCGGCCGCAATGCGCTGCGTTCCACGGATTGAAGCAGGTCATGGTACGGCGCTTCGATCCGCCGGCGGTGCTGCGGCTGATCGAGGGGGAGCGCGCGACCTCGATGTCGCTGGTGCCGACCATGGCCAACGCTTTGCTCAACTGCCCCGAACTCGGCAAGCACGACTATTCGAGCATGCGGATGATCATGATGGGCGGCGCGGCATCGTCGCCGGAACTGGTGGCGCGGATGGAGAAGGCGTTCGGGTGCACGGTATTCAGCGGTTACGGCCTCACGGAGACCGCGCCTGTGGCGACGGTGGCCCGCGACAAATCGACTGTGACCTTCGCCGGCGAGGAAGACCGGATTCGCCGCCGCGCCATGACCGGCTGGCCGATGCCCGGCTGCGAAGTGCGCGTCGTCGATCTGCACATGAACGACGTGCCGCGCGACATGCAGTCTATCGGCGAGATCGTCATCCGCGGCGACAACGTCATGGACGGCTACTATAAGGAGCCGCGCGCCACCGCGGACGTGATGGAGAGCGGCTGGCTGCACACCGGCGACATGGCGGTCTGGGACGAGGAGAGCTATCTGCTGGTGGTCGACCGCAAAAAGGACATCATCATCAGCGGCGGCGAGAACATCTCTTCGATCGAGGTGGAGCGCGCCATCGCGGCGCACGAATGTGTGCTGGAGTGCGCGGTGGTGTCTGCGCCGGACCCGGTGTGGGGCGAAGTGCCCGCGGCGTTTGTGGTACGCAAGCCCGGCGCGCCGCTCACCGAAGCGCAGCTCTTCGATTTCCTGGCGGGGCGCATCGCCAAATTCAAACTGCCGCGCCGCATCCATTTTTCGGATGATCCGCTACCCAAGACCGGCACCGGCAAGATCGTCAAGCGCGAGCTGCGCGAGACGCTCTGGCGGGGCAAGGAACTTCGCATACAGGGGTGAAACTCGATGTGGCAGCAAACCTACACTCCGGTAGCGGCCAGCCTGCCGCTCTCCGCGCTGGTGGCCGCGGTGCCGATTTTCGTGCTGCTGATTCTGCTGGGTGTGATGCGCAAGCCCGCGTGGGTCGCATCGCTCTCCGGCCTTGCAGCGGCTGCCGTGGTCGCGGGCGGCGTCTACGGGATGCCGCTGGACCGCCTCTTCTCGTCGGTGGTATTCGGCGCCGCGTTCGGGCTGTTCCCGATCGGATGGGTGGTGTTCAGCGCCATCATGCTTTACCGCGTGACGCTGGAGAGCGGCAAATTCGAAGTGCTCAAGGATTCCATCGGCCACCTCACCACCGATCGGAACCTGCAGGCGATGCTCATCGCGTTCGCGTTCGGCGCATTTATCGAGGGCGCGGCGGGATTCGGCACGCCGGTCGCGGTGGCCGCGGCCATGCTCACCGGGCTGGGCTTCGAGCCGTTCTATGCCGCGGCCATCTGCCTGCTGGCCAACACCGCGCCGGTTGCCTTCGGTTCGATTGCCATTCCCGTGGTTACCCTTGCCGGCACCACCGGCCTGCCGCTCGACCGGATCAGCGCGGCGGTGGGCCGTATCTGCGCGCCGGTGTCGCTGTTCGTCCCGGCCTACCTCATCGCCGTGATGAGCGGACGCGCCGGCCTGCGCAGCGTCTGGAAGGCCGCCGCGTTGTGCGGCATTGCCTTTGGAGGCACCCAGTTTCTGGTGTCCAATTTCATCGGCCCGCAGCTCACCGACATCCTCTCTTCCATGGCCGCGATGGGCGCGCTGCTGATTTTCGTGAGCCGGACCGGCGGCGTTCAGCGTCACCCAAGGAAGGAGATTATGGCCGCGTGGATGCCGTACGTCCTGCTCGTGATTTTCGTGCTGGCGTGGGGCATCGACCCGATCAAGACGTGGCTCAACTCGTATAACAAACTGATCCAGTGGCCGGGATTGCACAATACCATCCTGCGCATGCCGCCGGTGGTGGCCAAGCCTTCGCTTTACGGCGCGGCGTACAACTTCACGTGGCTCTCCGCCTCCGGCACGGCCTGTCTGTTCGCCGCGATCTGCGCGTCGATTTTCGCCGGCCTGAAGCCGCGCCAGTTTCTGGGCGTCATCGGCCACACCGCCAGGCAGTTGGCCAAGGCCGAGCTTACGCTGGCCGCGGTGCTGGGGCTGGCATACCTGATGAACTACTCCGGCTCGACCGCCACCCTCGGGCTGGCGTTTGCCGCCACCGGCGCGCTGTTCCCGTTCTTCAGCGCGCTGCTCGGCTGGCTGGGCGTCTTCCTCACCGGCAGCGACACCAGCGCCAACGCGCTTTTTGGCACATTGCAGGTAGTAACCGCGAACAAGCTGGGCCAGAACGCCGTGCTGATGGCGGCATCGAATTCGGCCGGCGGCGTGATGGGCAAAATGATCAGCCTCACCAGTATCGCGGTCGCCTCCGCCGCCACCAGCATGAAGCGCGAGCAGGAAGCGCTCCTGTTCCGCTTCACGCTCAAGCACTCGGTTTTCCTGGCCAGCGTGATCGGCCTGCTGGTAATGTTCTATGCGTACGTGGCGCCGCAGTGGGCGCCGTAGGAACTCTCAGCCGGCCGCCCGCGGCTCCAGGCACGGCCACGTGGTTCCGCGCATCACCAGCTCCGTGGGCAGCACCGCCTCCGGCACGGAAGCGCAGGGCGATTTGGCTTTCTCGACCGCCAGGCGCGCCAATTCCCGCCCCACTTCCAAGAACGGATTGTGCACCGTGGTCAGCGGCGGGTTGGTGACCTCCGCATCCGGGATGTCGTCGAAACCGACCAGGGAGCAGTCCTGCGGCACGCGCACGCCGCTCCGGCGCAGTTGTTCCCACACACCCAGCGCGATGTGGTCCGAACCGCAGAAGATCGCGGTGGGCCGCAAGCCCTGCCGCAGAATCGCCTCGGCGGAGTTGAATCCGCTCTGGAAGTTGTCGGCCGAGAGCCTCACCGTCTGCGCCATCGGATCCAGGCCGGCCTCTTCGACGGCTGCCAGGTAGGCCTGATAGCGGTTCGAGAACCAGGGCTGCGAAATGTCTCCGATGTAACAGATCTGCTTGTGGCCCAGCTTGATGAGATATCGCACCGCCTCCATGCAGCCGGTGCGGTCGTCGGAGCGGGCGAGGTCGGTGCGAGGCAGCCGCGCGTATCCCACCATGTTGTTGCCGTAGAGCACATAGGGAACGCCGGCGGCGGCGGTGGCGTCGATGAGATTCGGATAGTTTGTGCCCGCCAGAATCAGGCTGTCAGCGATTCCGTGCTCGCGCAACAGCGAGGGGAGCTTGATCTGCCGCGCCGGTGTCTCCGGCGCGTAGTCGAACCGCTTGAAGACGACGAAATAGCCGCGCTCTTCGCAGTATTGCTCCGCTCCCTGCAGCATGCGCGCGTGCATGGGGTGGAGGAACTCGCGATTGCTCAGGACAAAGCTGATGATCGGCAAGCTCTCGCGCGCGGCGCGCCGCCCGCGCTGCGTGCGCACGTAGTGTAGCAGACGCGCCGCCTCCATCACCTTACGGCGCAGGTCGGGGTCGACATCCCGCCGGTTGTTCATCACCCGCGAAGCCGTGCCCAGCGAGACGCCGGCTTTGGCGGCGACGTCCACGATCGTCGCCCGCTTGATCGGTCTGGGTTTCGGCACGAAGAATAGTGTAGCATATCCAGTTATTTCATGAAATATATGCGCCGATCTGGCTTGATAGCGATAACGCGTTCACTACTTCATCAAGAATGGCCGCTATCGTACACATAAATTTTAGATCTATTTCATGAATATCCTGGCTTTTCGAGGTTGTAGTCATATAATCCTCTAAAGCTGGGAGGCCGCGGGGTCGCCTCCCCAAGACTGGAGATCTTTAAGCCGCGCCACTTACCGGCCCTCGTCATTCTCTTTGCCTGCCTCTCGCAGGCGCAGGAGTTCCGTTCCACGCTCACCGGAAAGGTCACAGATCCTTCCGGCGCCGTGGTGGCTAATGTGAAAGTCACCGCCATCAAAAGCGATACGAACAGCCGCTTCGAGACCGTCAGCAATGCCGACGAGCTCTACACGATTCCATTCCTGCCGCCGGGTCCTTACAGCATGACCGCGGAAGCATCCGGCTTCAAACGATACGTCCAGTCGGGAATCCAGATCGGCAGCGATACCCGCGTCTCGCAGGACATTCCGCTGGCCATCGGCACCGCCAGCGAATCCGTGACGGTCAGCGCGGATGTCGCCCAACTGGAAAGCGTCAGCGCCTCGGCCGGCCAGGTGATCACCACCCACGAAGTGGAGAGCCTGCCGGTGAACGGGCGCGCGCCCATGGACCTGGCGATCCTCGGCTACGGTGTGGTGAACACCGGTGTCCGCGACCAGAACCGGCCCTTCGAAAACAGCGGATTGTCGACCTTCGCAATGGGCGGCGCCGCCACCGGCGCCAATGCGGCGCTGCTGGACGGCGTCCCCAACCTCGGAACCCTCGGGACCACCAGCACGCGCGTTTCGTTCAGCCCGCCAGAGGACTCGGTAGTCGATGTGAAGGTGGAAGCTTTCAATGTGGATGCGTCTTACGGCGGGTTTGGCGGCGGCACGGTGGAGATCACCACCAAAGGCGGCACCAACCAGTTGCACGGGACGGCGTCGGAGTTCAACCAGGTTCCCAACCTCGCCGGCACTCCGTTTTTCACCAATGCCGCCGGCTGAAGAAGGCGCCCTACCGCCAGAATCTGTGGAGCGCGACCGTAGGCGGGCCGGTATGGATTCCCAAGGTGTTCAACGGCAAGGACCGCTTGTTCTGTTTCTTCGCCCACGAAGGCTTCGCCGATGCCTACGCGACGCCCGCGTACTTCACCGTCCCTACGGCAGCCGAGATCCAGGGCGATTTCTCGCACCTGCTGTCGCTCACCAGCGGGTCTAAGAACTATACTCTCTATGACCCTTCGACCGTGGTTCTCAACGGCAGCACCATCACGCGCACCGCCTTCCCCGGCAACATCATCCCGTCAAACCGTCTCAATCCGATCGCCACCAACTTCCTGAAGCAGTACATGCCCGGTCCCAACACCCCAGGAGTTTATGATACGAATAACTTCCTCTCCCCTGAGAACACGGTGGATAAGTACCATTCCTTCTCCGGCCGCGGCGATGTCAATATCAGCAACAAGAACAAGCTCACGGTAAGCGGTCGGCAGAGTTATTGGTGCCAGACCGGGCCAAACGATATTGTGCAGAATCTTGCGTATACCCAGCATCCGATCTGCCGCGACCTCTGGGGCGGCATGATCGACGATGTTCACACCTGGCCAGGTGCTGCTGCAGGACTTCACCAATCTCAACTGGCTGAATTCGGCCGGAGCGTGCACCTTCGATACCGGTAGTTGGGTAAAAGCCACCAGCAGCGCGACCGCGCCGACGCTGGGAGGATCCATGGCGCAGTTTCTTCTGGGCCTGCCGACCAGCGGATCCATCGACGTTTACTCCCCATCGAAGAACGACTCCTGGTACGACACGCTGTTCATCCACGACGACTGGCACGCCAGGCCCAACCTGACCATCAACATGGGACTGCGCTGGGAATACGGCTCTCCGACCACAGAGAGCCACAACCGGCAATCGATCGGATTCGACCCTGCGGCGGCCAACCAGGTGGCGGCGGCCGCCGCCGCGGCCAATGCCAAAAACCCGCTGCCCCAACTACCTCCCAGCCAGTTTTCGGCAACGGGCGGATTACTCTTTGCGAGCTCCAGTAACCGCTCGGCTTACACGACCTCGCACAAGTCATTCGCCCCCAGATTCGGAATCAGTTGGACGCCCGGCGCGCTGCATAACAAGACCATGATTCGCGCCGGCACGGGCATCTTCTATTACAACTGCGGAGTCCTGCTGGCGCAGCAACCCGGCTTCGGTATTCAAAATCAGTATGTGGCCACGAACAACAGTTACCTGAGTCCGGCCACTACTCTGAGTAATCCGTTTCCCAACGGTATCTCACAGCCCCCCGGCGCAGCGGCGGGGATCAACACGTATCTCGGCCAGAGCGTCACGTATTACAACCCGAACCTCCAAAACCAGTACAGCTTGCGCTGGACCCTGGATATTCAGCAGCAGCTTCCCCACGATACGGTCTTTCAGATCGGGTATCTGGGCAACCACTCCGTCCACCTGACGACGAACTACAGCCTGACATGTGAACTAGAATCATTCGCGGCTGATGGACAGCGTCAATTATCTAAACGGCGGTTCACCGGCGCTGGAAAAGCGCGTCTCCACGTACGACCGCCCGAACAGCTTCATCGCCAGCGGGACCTACGATCTGCCCTTCGGCCGCGGCAAACAGGTCGGCGCCAATATGAACCGCGCGCTCGATTTTGTAGTCGGCAGTTGGTCGCTGGCGACGATTTACACGCTGCACAGCGGCGCCCCGCTCTCCTGGGGTAACCTCATCTATCTGGGCGCGCCGTTGAACTCCAACTCGGAGAATCCCAGCCACGCCTTCGACACCACGGCGTTCAATACGGTCACGAGCCAGCAGCTATCGCAGAACTTGCGCACGTTCCCCTCGCAGTTCAACAACCTGCGCGTGGATCACACCAACAACATCAATCTCACCCTCGCCAAGACGTTCTCCATCAAGGAGCGGGTGAAAGTGCAGTTCCGCGCGGAGGCGTTCAACCTGACCAACAAGCCGCTGTTCGCCGGCGCGACCCTGACCGCCACCAGCGCCAGTTTCGGCACCATCGGCAGCCAGACTAACAATCCGCGCTACATCCAGTTCGGCCTGCGCGTCACCTTTTGAGCGCGGGCCTACTCAACGAACACCAAGCCCGACGGCAGATCCTCGCCGAAGATCCGCCCTAGCGTCCGATCGTCTTCTTCCTCGCCCTCGAACACCTGCAGCAGCCGTTCCGTATTGGGCAGCGTTTGAAGCTTCCCGCGAACCAGGTCCCGCGTTGCCGGAGCCAGATCGCGGGTCGGATCCTCGGTGCGGCGCGCCATGGCAGCCAGCGCATCGCCCGCAGCCGGGACCCGCAGCAGCGCTTCCACCCATCGCGTGACGGTGGCCGGCGGCACCACCAGGTTGATCGGCCCGTAGAAGAGCTTGCGCGCGCCCAGCCGTGAGAGGCACCACAGCTCGCTTTCCTTGAAGTCGCCGGCCTTTAGTCGCTTGATCAGCGCGTCCCCCAGCTCGGTCTTGGTTCCGATCGGCAACAGCTCCAGGCTGCTGGCGGTGCGCCACATCTCGCGCAGCAACGACGGGTTCACGCGCTGCGGTTTCTTGTTGCCGCGCGGCAGCAGGTTCGCCGAGAGGCGCTGGTAGATATCCGTCTGCTGATTGCGATTGAGCCCGCCGGCCACGCGCCCCCAGAAAATCCACCAGTCGATCTCGCATTGTATCTGGTTGCCGTAGGTCAGCCCGCCGGAGTAGATGCGCCGCGCCTGCTCGATGCGGAAATCGTCGCCCGGGAATCCGAAGCCCGGACGCAGGCAGAATCCGGCCAGGTTGAACCAGCGGATCTCGTATGCCGGGCTTTTTCTGCGGCCGTCGGCCACGGCCAGGAAGGCGTCGGCCATCTGGCGAATCGCGGACAGCGGCCAGCTATTACGGCCCAGCCCCATGGTCTGCTCGAGCTTCGCCGGCAGTTCCTCGGGAGGAATCGGCGATTTTGCCGAAGGCGCGAACACCGCTGAAATCAGCTCCAGCGACGCTTTCAACGCCTGCTCGCTCACCACCGCTGCGGCCTTCCGCTCCACCGGCGCCGCCGCGGCCGCCTTGCGCAGCTCGAATTGGAGGTTCCAGCGATTGTCGCTGATCTTCGATTCGCACCACGTCTCCAGGGTTCCGACTTCGGTCAGGCGCGCGCCCAGCTTCACCGGAATCAGCCGCTCCTCGGCCTTTTTCCCGAACCGGATCACCGCGTTAAGCGGCGCGTGACGATGCAGGCCCGGATCGTCCACGTCGAACTCGATCACATTGCCGGGCTGGTCCTCAGTGCGCGTCAGCGAGCTGTAGAGCCGGAAGCTCACCGGCCGGTTGGCGACCAGTTGCAGCGCGTCGTCATCGATTTCCAGCGCTGCGCCCTCCTCGGCCCCTCGCGGCACCAGGCAGACTGCCCGGAACTTGCCGTCCTTGGCATCGCCGAGCGCGATATAGTACGTCCGCGGCAGCCCGCCGCGTACGAGTACGCCGCTTCCGGTCGAGCGCACGTACGAGTAATACGCCGCCCCGCGCGCCACTGCGAGATCGAGGTCGGTGTTCTCCAAGATCTCCGGCCGGCGCCCGTACCATTGGCCCACGACGTCCGCTACGCGCTCGCGGAGAATCTCCGGAATGAAAAACCCGCCGTTGAACAGGATGGCGTCGGGGACCTGGCCGGTCGGCTCCAGAAACTCGTTCAGGTGACGCGTCACCGCCGGGTCCGTCACGTACGGCAATCCGAGTTCGCGGAACAGGCTGCGCTTCTCCTCCTTGGGCAGCTCGCCGCGCTGCGTGAACGGAAGGAAGCCGTCGAGCGCCAGTTCCAGCGCCTCTTCGCGCAGGATCTCGGTTTTCAGCGACTTGCCGATGAGCGCTGAGCCCGACCCCAGCACCGTGATCTCCATGGACTTCAGGTTGGGATCGTTCAGCAGCCGCTCCTTGGCCGCCGAACATTGCCGCCTGAGGCCGCTTCGCTGCCGGATCGAGAGCGGGACCCCCAGCTTGGTCTCCACCAGCCAGGCCAGCGTCAGATCCAGGTTGTCGCCGCCCAGCAGCAGGTGCTTGCCTACGGCGGTGCGCGTGAAGTTCACCAGGTCGCCTTCGCGCGAGACGCGGATCAGGCTGAAGTCGCTGGTTCCGCCGCCCACGTCGCACACCATCACGATCTGTCCGTCGAAGAGCTTCTTGCGCGACGCCGCCAGATTGTTCGCGATCCATGAATAAAACGCCGCCGCCGGCTCTTCCAGCAGCGTGAGCTTTTCCAGCCCGGCGTCGCGCGCCGCCATCACCGTGAGCTCGCGCGCCTCCTCGTCGAACGATGCCGGGACGGTGAGCACGATGTCCTGCTCGGCCAGCGGCAAGCCCTTGGTGCGGTCCCACTCCTCGCGGAATTTCGCGATGAACCGCGACGAGACCTCCACCGGCGAAAGCACGCGCCCCGTCTCCTGCGAATCCCACGGCAAGATCTTCGCCGTGCGATCTACGTCGGGATTCGAGAGCCACGACTTCGCCGAGTGCACCAGGCGAGTCGGGATCAGCGCCCCTTGCTCGCGGGCGTACAAGCCGACCGGCCGTCCGTCTTCAAGGAAGAGAAACGAAGGCAGCGTCCGCCGCGGCTCGACGCGCCCCGGAGCTACAAGCTGCGGCGTTTCGAAGATGTGCAGTGGCGGAAAATCGCGGTCTTCGGCCTCGCGATCGTCGATATAGGCAAGGGCGGAGTTGGTGGTGCCCAGGTCAATCCCGATTTTCATGGGTACATTACCAGATTACCCGCGATCCGGCCAGAACTTCAGATACGGCTTGTTTTCCAGCATTCGCAGCAAGTACACCCCCAGCTCGCGGGCATGATAATCGCCCCACATGCTGGATTCGCCCGCCGGCACCTTCGCGCCCTCCGGAATCGCGTCCCAGCCGTTGGGCCGGTGATACACGGAATGCAGGATCAGTCCCTGATGATCGGCGCTCGTGCTCAGGTATGGCTCCGCGAAAATCGTGTCCGCCACCTTGAGGCCCGCGCGCCAGTAGCGATCGTCCTTCAGCCGCCGCCCGAGACGGAGCAGCCCCTGCGCGCCGATCGCGGCAGCCGAGCTGTCCACCGGCTCGTATGCGTTGAAGGGGTCGGCCGGCACGTTCCGCCAATCCCCAATCTCCGACAGCCCCGGTGCCCCGGTGTCCCAGTAAGGCACGCCCTCCGGCGGCGTGTGTTCGATGTAGAAATCGCACGTAGCGCGCGCGGCCTTCTCCATGATCGCCCGCGTTTCCTCGTGGCCTTCCAACGTATCGAACAGTTCGAGCTGTTCCGCGAACCCGCACATCGCCCACGCCAGGCCGCGCGTCCAGGTGCTGAACGGCGAATAGCCCTGCTGCGAATTCGGGCATCGATAATTGCCGTCGTTGATGTTGAAGATGCTCTCGTGGGCCGTCCGCCCCCGCACGTCGTAGGCGTCGCGCCCTTCTCCGTACCACACCGCGTACTTCGCCGTCGCGCGCGCGTGCAGCGCCACGCGCGCGATCAGCGAGATCTTCTTGTCGTTTTCCCCCATCAGCGCGTGCCCCAGCAGGTGGGCCACAGCCGGCGCGCGCAGCGTGCGGATGGTATCCACGAACAGCGAGTGCGGCCCGTTGAAACTGTAGATGTATCCGCCCCCGTCGGCCGTCCGCGTCCACCGCGCCGCCTGCACCGCGCCCGACACCTTGAGCGCCATCTCGTAGAAGCGCCGCTCCCACAGGTTCTCCGCGATGCGGCCCTCGCTCATCAGGCGCAGCAGGTTGCCGTAGGTGCTGACGTTGTTGAACCCGTGATCGTGCACGCCGATGTGGCTCACGTGAGGCGCCATCACCGACACGGTCCGCTCGCGCCCAATCTCCAGAAATTCGGCGTCGCCCGCCGCGTCGAATTGCAGAATGGCGCTGCCGAACTGGAAGCCCTGGGTCCACTCGGTCCAGCCGCGGCTGGTATACCTGCCGCGCACGGTGAACACGGGCGAGCCCTGCGCGGGCGACCACGAGTTCTCGATCGAGCGGATCTTGGCAGCGGACA
>Ga0335069_10008246_pt1 | contig 14927 bp, 12 predicted proteins | sample Lox_Sample_11_FD_206714 | JGI IMG/M metagenome (GOLD analysis project Ga0335069, IMG submission 206714) | Soil microbial communities from Loxahatchee National Wildlife Refuge, Florida, United States - Lox_Sample_1.1 | ecosystem: Environmental > Terrestrial > Soil > Wetlands | place: USA... | reverse complement strand
TTCTTCGTGGTCCTCGCCGGCCCGGACAACCTGATGGGCTACGCGCCGGACGCACTGCTCAACAACGGGCTCGCCGCGGTCGCCGCGCTCTTCATCGGCGTGATCGTGGCGATGATCGTGTTTCCGTTTCAGGCGCCGTGGGTCGTGAGCCGCATCCAGCGCGATCTGCGCCGCGAAGTGGCGTTCGCATGGAGGACCCGGCTGGACGGGGCAGATGCGCGCTTTCGATCGCGCACTCACGATCTCTCGTCTCAGTTGCGCTTGCTCCTGACACCGGGCACGCGGCGCTACGACGAAGCCTGGCACTGGCTTCTAGCCACGCTCGAAGTGGGGCAGGCGTTGCTGGATCTGCGCAGGGACCTCGTAACGGTGGTCCCCCTGCGCCCATCGGACCGGCCCCGCTGGTTGCTTTGGGTCGAACAGGCCAGCCGGAGGGCAGCGGACGTCTTCGAACGCCCCGATGCACGACGCACAGCGCTGGCCGTGCGCGCAGCGAGCCGCGCACTGGACGAGGTGGCGGGCGAGTTGCAAACGACTGTGCAAGGGCCGCGTCAGGCCGCGCTACAGCAGCTTTCGGCCGACCTCTACCTGATGCGCAGTGCGCTGCTCGACCCGGACGCGCCGTTTCACCATGAGGCCGGCAACCGGTGCTGACGCATATGCGACATGTGCGACGCATGCGAAAGAATCCTTTCCGTAGTGCTCACTTAATTAGGAGGCCGCGACGTCTTATAGTTTTCCCCGTTGCAGCACGCTTTGCTGCTTGTCTGGAGTCCAGTCATGAAATCCCTGAGATACCTCGTTCTCTCACTGTCCCTCTGCGCCGCCGTCGCTCACGCTCAGGGCAACCAGCCTCAGGCCGACGCCGCGAGCGCACAGGCCGCGTCGAATAACGGCGCACAATCGGTGGCGCAGTCGGCGGGCCGCGCCGCGCCGCAAAAGCAGACCTCGAAGAAGGGCGAGTGCGTCGGTCCCGTGTCGTTCTGCAATATCTACTTCGGCAGCTGAGCGGCCTGAAGTCGTGCAGTCGATACCGCATGATGGCGCGGCACCGGGGCATTCCACCGGTGCGTTGCCATGCGCGGCCGCTGAGCCCGAGGTCGGGCAGGCGAATGTTTCGGATGTAACCTTGCAATGTGCGGCCCGAAACCGGCGGGTAACCGCGCTCATCTAGCATCGTGTTGCCAGCCTGCGCCGGGTGCGCATTGCGGCGAGGCAAGGGAAAACTGTGAGCGCGGACGAAATTCTTGTTATCGAGGACGACCCGGTGATGCGCGACCTGATCTTCGCGACCCTGCACGATGCAGGCTTCACCTCGACGGCGTTGCTTGCGGCGACCCTTCCGGGCATGCCAGCGCGGCTGCTGGTGGTCGACATCGGCGAGCCGAAGACGGACGGCGCGGATAGCCTGCGCGCCTTGCGCGCGCGTCATCCCGGCGCGCGGATCATTGCCATTTCGGGCCGTTTCAGGTTCAATGCCGCCACGGCGGCCTCCGTCGCGCGGCAACTGGGCGCCGACCGGGTGCTCGCGAAGCCGCTCGACTGCGACGCGCTCGTCGCCAACGTAAGACAACTCATGGGCGAACCCGTCCAGTGAAGCCTGCTGCGCGAACTCCGTTCACGCCCGACCTCAGCGGCCCCGCCGGTGCGTACGACGGCTGGCCAATCCAGAGCCGTTACCGCACGACGGTCGCGGGCGGCCTGCTGCTCGTCGCGCTCGTCTGCGTGGCCGCCTTCTACAACGTTCGCGAGGACCGACAAACCAGCCTTGCCGCGGGCCATCGCACGGTGGCACTCGTGGCGCGCGTGCTGGCGGACCAGATCGGCAGCACGATCGACGGTATCCCGGCGCCGCTCCAGCACGAGGCCGACTTGAGGTCCGGTTCGACCGCCAAAGACGCGTTCGCGGCCTTCGAGCAGGGGGCGCGAGCGCGCAATCCGCAAATTCGCTCGCTCGCAGCCGGTGGCTGCGGGTTCGAGCACGACATCGTCGACGATGCGCACACGGGTGGCGCATGGGCGCACTCGTGCTGGCCGTCGCCTGCGCACGCCGCCGCCGCTCCGCCGCCTGCCGGCGAGGCGACATTCCCTCTGCTCGTTCGCCTCGCCGCGAAGGACGGGCGGGGCGTCGTCCCGATCGTGGCCAACCTCGACTGCGCCGCGCTGCTCGCCCGGATGTCGGGCATCGCGCGCGACGAACACCTCATCGTCTCCCTGGCAGGCAAGGAGGCCGCAAGCGGCTTTCGCTGCTCGGTGGGAGCTTCCCTTGAGCCAGAGGCGTTGAACGACCTCGAGACCGCGCGATTCGCGGTGCCGGGCTATCCGCTGACTGTCGAGGTCGGCCGTCCGCGCGCGGACATCCTGCGCGAATGGCGCCACAACACCTGGGCGACACTCGCGCGCACGCTGACGATCTCGTCGCTGGTTCTGGTCCTGCTGTACGTGATGGTGGGTCAGGTTCGCCGTCAGGCGCTGGCCAACCGGGAACTGCGGGTCGGCGAGCAGCGTTGGCGCGCCGTGTTCGACGAGGCGCCGGTGGGCATCGTGATGCTGTTGCCCAATCAGCCCTACATGGTCGCCAATCCCGCTTTCAAGCGCATGGTGGGATATTCGCTGGACGAACTGCATCAGTTGAGCGCCTCCGACATCACGCATCCCGACGACATCGAACTCACGCGCGCAAAGATCGCGGAACTCGAACGCGGCGAGCGTTTCACCGTCAAGTTCGAAAAGCGCTACCTCCACAGGGACGGCCGGGTCATCTGGACCGAGATCACCATCTCGCGGCTCCCGGAAACGGGCGCGCTGGGCGGGATGCTGGTCGCCGTGATCGACGACGTGAGCGCGCGCCGCGAGGCCGAGGCCGAGCGCCTGAGGCTCGAGGCGCAGTTGCGCCAGTCGCAGAAGCTCGAGGCGCTCGGCACGTTCGCAGGCGGCATCGCACACGATTTCAACAACATCCTCAGCGCGATTCTCGGCTACGGCGAGCGCGTGTTCCGCGCGCTCGGCGCAGACTCGCCGCTGCGGCGCGACGCCCAGCAGGTGCTCAACGCAGGCATGCGCGCGAGTCTGCTGGTCGAGCGCATTCTCGCCTTCAGCCGCAGCGGCATGACGGCGCGGCTGCCGGTGCATGTCGAGCCGGTCCTCGTCGAGACCGTGGAGCTCTTCAAGGCGAGTCTGCCGCCCGAGGTGCAGGTCGCTCTCCAGCTCGATGCGCCGCAGGCTTATGTGCTCGGAGATCCTACGCATCTCCATCAGGTGGTGATGAATCTGTGCAGCAACGCGCATCACGCGCTGGAGGGACCGGGGACGATCACCGTGTCGGCGCGGCAGGTCGCAATCGGTGAAGCCCGCGCGCTGAATTCGGGCACGCTCCAGCCCGGCGAGTACGTATGCATCGGGGTCGCGGATACCGGGGCCGGCATCAGCCCGGACGTCCAGGAGCGGATGTTCGATCCGTTCTTCACGACCCGCAAGACCATCGGCGGGACCGGCCTCGGCCTTTCGCTCGTGGACGGCATCGTCAAGGAGTATGGCGGCGCGATCGAAGTGCGCAGCGAACCCGGGCGTGGCACGCAGTTCAACATCTATCTGCCCTTGTGCGCGCAGCGGCCGGCCTCGCCGCCGGCGCCCACCGCCGAGGCCCGTCGCGGAAACGGCGAGACGGTCCTGCTGGTGGACGACGAACGCGCGCTGGTGGAACTCTGCGAGGATCTGCTGGCCGAGCTCGGCTACGAGCCGCTCGGCTTTTCTTCGCCGGGCGAGGCGCTGGAGGCGTTTCTCGCCGATCCGCCGCGCTTCGATCTCGTGCTGACGGACCATACGATGCCGGAAATGACCGGCATCGACCTGATCCGGCAAATCCGCGCGGTGCGCCCCGATTTGCCGGTCCTGCTCATGAGCGGCTACGGGACCCACGTCGTCGAGGAGGAGTCGCGCGCGCTTGGCGTACGCGCGGTACTCAAGAAACCGGTGCTGCGCGCTGACCTGACCGAGGCAGTCCACGATGCCCTGACACGCGAGTCACCGTGCTGACCGGAAGCTGAAAAAGCGGGATTCCGGCCTGATAAGAACCACTAATCATCCGAATTGGCCTCGATGCATCGGGACGTTGCGCGAGAGCGGGAGCAATCATCAGACGAACTGCGTGCCGGGAGGCCGGTCGCCGTGCGGCCAGATGCCGCTATAATTTCCCCGGTTAACCAGAGACTTGCGCGTTACGTTATGAACGAGATCAATCTTCCTCACGTACTCGTCGTCGACGACGATGAGGCGGTGCGCGATCTGATCGCCGCCTATCTGTGCGAAAACGAAATGCGCGTGAGCGTCGCGGCCAACGGCAAGCAAATGGCCGAGGCGCTCAAAGCGCATGCGATTGATCTCGTGGTGCTCGATCTGCGCCTGCCGGGCGAGGATGGCATCGAAATCGCACGCAAGATTCGTGAACAGTCCACGTTGCCCATCATCGTGGTGTCGGGCCGTCGCGACGAAGCGGACCGCGTGATGGCGCTGGAACTCGGCGCCGACGACTACCTGACCAAGCCTTTCAGTTCCCGCGAGCTGCTCGCGCGCGTGCGCGCACTGCTGCGCCGCTCGGCAGCCGCGGTTGCCGCGAGCGGGCGTCAGCTCGACGCGCGCGCATACCGCTTCTCGGGTTGGGAGCTCAACCTCGGCACGCGCAAGCTCACCTCGCCCGAGGGCGAGAACGTGCCGCTCACCAATGGCGAGTTTTCGCTGCTCAACGCTTTTCTGGCTTCGCCGGGTCGGGTGCTGACGCGCGAACATTTGCTCGAGGCGAGCCGGCTGTACGACGATGTCTACGACCGTTCGATCGACGTGCAGATTCTGCGCCTGCGCCGCAAGATCGAGGAAAACGCGTCGCGGCCCAGATACATCAAGACCGAACGGGGCGCGGGCTATGTTTTCTCTGTCGCGGTGGAGAGGCTGAGCAAGGCCGCCACCTGGGACGACGGCGGCGCCGTGGAGATTTGAGCGCGGCGCACCGGGATCGTGGCGAGGCTTTCGTCACGCCCGGGGCGCTTCACTCGCCGGTCAGCGAGGCCGCTTCCTCGCACTCTTCCCAGGACATCGCGAGTTCGCCGTCACGCCGTTCGGGGGCTAACGCCAGGCGTGCCGGCTGCCAGCCGCGATGGCTACTGAGGCTCGCGAGCGCAGCTTGATCGCGTGCGAGCGCGGGGGGCAGATACTCGCGCATGTAGTCCAACCATGTCCGCGTTCTGGCGTCGACGTAGCGGCGCGACGGAAAGAGCGCGCAGATGTCCTTGCTCTCCAGCGTGTATTCGGGCAGCACGCGCACGAGTGTCCCTGCGCGCAAGCCGGCGAGCGCCGAATAGACGGGCAGGGGGCCGATGCCCATGTGCGCGCCAATTGCCGCGGCCAGCGACTCGGCGATATTGATGCGAAATACGCTGTTGATCTCGATGTTTTCGGTTTTGCCACTGCCCGCCTTTTCGAGCACCCATTCGCGGGACGAGAACGTGGGCGTGCTGAGGGCGAGGCAGTCGTGGTCGATCAGGTCGCCGGGATGCAGCGGCGTGCCGTGCGCGTTCAGATAGCGTGGCGACGCGCAAAGGATGCTGCAGCTCGAACCCAGCCGGTGCATGACGATTTCCGAGTCGGGCAGGCCGGAGACGGCGAGAATCGAGGTGTCGCATTTACCGTCGAACAGGTCCGGCAGGTTTTGCGAGAGCTGGAGATCGATCGTCACTTCGGGGTACAGGCGGCGATACGCGTGAATGGCGGGAACGAGGTAGTGCTGTCCGAAGCTCGCGAAGCTATGGACGCGCAACATGCCGCGAGCGAGACTGCCTGCCTCGGAGGCCTCCTGCTCGGCTTCGTCGACTGCGCGTACGATCTCGCGGCAGTGGCCGAGGTAGGTATGCCCCGCATCGGTCAATGCGATGCGGCGCGTGGAGCGCGTCAGCAGCCGGACCTTGAGGTGTTGCTCCAGTTCGCTGACGGCTCTCGATGTCGAGGCCGCGCTCGAATCAAGCGAATCCGCCGCGGCAGTGAAACTGCCCATGTCCACGACGCGCACGAATATCCGCATGTTCTGCAAGAGGTTCATAAACCGTTCCCGAAGGCTGGGGGTTGGCGGCGCGTTCGGCCCCGGCGCAGTGCCGGCTTTCCCTGCGAATCGCCGCGAAGTGCCACGGATTGTGCGAGTTCGCCATTACTGTGCTGTTTCGCGCCGCCGCCGCGATGTTGCAATTGAAATCTGGCTTCAGGCGAGAGAGACGGACTCAGAACCTGTGACGAAGGCCCAGCGCGAGCACGAGCTGGTTCGGACCCGTGGCGTGCGAGAAATTCGAGATCTGCGCGCCGGGAATGCCGGTGCCCGCAAGGCCGTTCGCGCGCTGGTCGATTGCTTCGGCGTAGGCGTCGGTACGCGCGGACAGGGCATCGATTCCAATCAGGCCGAACTGATGCCAGGTCGGGCTCGCATGGCCCGAAGGCGAGGCGAACGAACCGCTCGTGAACGTATACGCCGTGGCCACCGTCCATCGGTTCGTCAGTGCATAGCGCGCATTGAGTTCCGCATTGCGAAAGACGATGTCCTCGCCGCGCAGCGCGATCGGCGTGTCGGCGACATTGTTGATCGACGTTGCGTTGTCGAGCTGGGTCCTCGTGACAATGGCCGACACATGCAGGCGGTCCCACGTGCAGGCGCTGCCCAGGCCCGCGGTGCGCTGCCGCGCCGCGTTGAACGGCGCGCCGGCGGGCTCGGCGCCCTGGGTGTTGGCGGTCGCGAGGTTGCTTTCGCCGTCGAACTGCACATAGCTCGCTCCCGCCGAGCAGGCACCGTGCGCGTAGGTGCCCGCCACGCTGAAGGCGCGGTTGTTCGAGAACGCTCCGGCTTCGTTGGAAAAGCCGTATGTCGCGCCGAACTGGAAGCCGCGCATCATCGGGCTCGTGTACTTCACGGCGTTGTTGGTCCGCGTGTAGTTGGCGAGATCGTCGTTGTCGAAAGGATGCGCGAAAGCGACGCCGCCATAGGGCGTGCCGCCCAGCGCGAACGGCTGGACGAACTGAAGCATCGAGTCGAACTGCCGCCCGAACGTGACGGTGCCGGAAGCATGGGAGGCCAACCCGGCATACGACTGGAAGCCGAACATGCGCCCCTGCTGTCCCGTGGCGCCGTTCATGACGGAAAAGCCGTTTGCCAGCACGAACAGCGCGCTCAGGTCGGGGCCCAGAGGCTCGTTGCCGGAAAGCGTCCAGCGGTTGACGTTGATATCGCCCGATTTCGCCTGCAGCGAGCGCGTGCCCCGGCTGCCTCCGAAATCGTCCACGTAGGCGAGGCCGCCGTCGATCAGACCACTGATGGTCACCGTACCCTGTGCTTGAGCGGCGCAAGGGAGGCCCAGCGTAAAAGCGCAGCAGGAGACGGTTTTGAGCGATCGCTTCGCGCTTGCCCACGTGGATTCGTAAAAGGTGTTCAACATGGTCTTGGTATGGGCTGCGTCCGGATGGGCCGCACGCATAGCCGCAAAGGTGAGGGGCTAACCTCAGCGCAGCACACGGGAGCGCAGCAGCTGCGCGACACACGCGCTTTCGCTGACTTCGCGTTCGATCTCGCGCGCGTGGCATGACGATGCCTGAGGTGACGAGTCCTCGCCCGGGTGCTGGAGAAGGTCGACGGAGCAGGCATCGTGCGTGAGCCACGCGTGCGCCCTCTGGGCGAGTCCGGCGAGCCGTGCGCGTTCCGTGTCATCGAGCATCGCATCGACATATTCGAGCGGGCACAGCGCGCCCACCAGCGTTCTCAGACGCTGCATCAGCACACTGGCGCACGCAGCCTGTTGGTCCACGACCAGCGACTCGAATCGCGTGGCGCCGATCGTGGCTTCCAGCGTGTCGATATTGAGGCAGGCGCTTCGCCGCAGTTTTCTGAGCGTTTCGCCCCCGCGCGGCACGGGCTGGGCGAGACGGTGCGCAACCGCGTCGAGATACGCGGCCGTGCCCTCCAGCGCGCGCGCCGCGCTGCTGCCGAGCCGATGGTGGTCGCGCTCGGGCCACGCGAAGAGGCTGACGACGAAGCCGACAAGCACACCGGCCACGCTGAGCTCGGCCCGCGCGACAGCCAGCGCCCAGGGCGCCCCGGCGGGCGTGCCGAGGTGCGCGACCAGGATGAAGTGCGAGGTCAGGAACAGGATGTATGCGAAGTAGCTCACTGCGCGCGCCGCCAACGTGCCGGTGGCGAGCGGGAGCACAACGAGCGCGAGCAGCAGCGGGTCGTGAACGAAAAACGACAGCGCCGTGGCCAGCACTGCGCCAAGCAGCGTCCCGCCGATGCGCAGGCCGGACACCTTCACCGTTTGCGCAAGCGTGGGCTGAAGGATGAACATCGTGGTGAGCGCCAGCCAGTAACCCTGTTGCATGCCCGAGAGGCGTGCAAAGGCAACCGCGAGCATGGCCGCAACGGACAGGCGCGCAGCGTAACGGGCGTACCCATTGCGGGCGGCGAGTTCCGCGATCCGCGCGGTCATCCGGGCAGGGCGTGGACGCGCGGGCGGCACCCCGCGTGGCCCTGCTGCGACTACCCGCGCAACATGCATGCGCACGTCGCGAGCGAGCAGAACGGCGAGGCGCTCGAGGAGACCGAGATTGGCACGCAGCCACGTCAAACCCTCGCCGGGCCCGTGCGTCGCCAGCCAGGCGGGCTCGCAGACCCGCATGGTTTGTTGCACGCGAGCCAGGCGCTGCTCGACGACGCCCGGCAATGCGCCAGGACCGTTGCGCAAGCGCGCCGCACTCGCGTCGATCTGCAAGGCGAGCTGGGCGTAGGCGGGCGCGAGCAGGCTGGCTGCTTCACGCCGGGCTGCATCGTGGCCGTCGGCGAGCAGCGTTTCCAGGCCCGCGAGCAGGGCTATTGCCTGCTCCGCGTCGTCGACCCACCGGGTGCACGCCGAAGGCGCCTCGCCGCAGCAGTTCGCGATGGCCGCCGTCATCGCATCGAGTTTCGTGCGCAGCTCCGCGCGCCCTTGCTCGAGCCGCGCCCGGTTGCCGTGGGCCGCCTGTCCGAGGCGGTTGACGAGCGAAGACATCGCATGAAGATACGCGAGCGTTGCCCGCTGCGCGCGCTTGTCGCCGCTGGTTTGCCAGAGGCTGCACCCTGCGACAGTCGCCCAGACGCTTCCGGCCAGATAGAAGGCGGCGTAGCGCGTCGCGGCGTCGAGGCCATGCGCCGGGAAACACGCGGATACCGAACAGGCCGTTGCCGTGAGCAGGCCGCGCAGTCCCGACGCCGGGCCTCGCGCGCGCACGCAGGCGCCCGCGTAGGCAACCGCTCCGACTACGGCAATCGACAGCACGGGCAGCGCGTGAGCGGCGACCGCGCACGCCGACGCGAGTGCTCCGGCCATGCCGAATACGAGCCCCTTGCGCTGGCGTTCGAAGCCGGGCACGCCGGGCTCATCCGCGAGGCACGTCCAGAACGCGGCGATCGCCGACCAGCACAGGAGCGGCATGTGCAGCACGACGGCCAGCACGGCGGGCACGACGCAGATCACGCCGCCCCGCAATGCGTCCGCCATGGGCAACTGGTGGCGGCCGTGGTGCCAGAAACGCAGTAGTTGCTCGCGTCCGCTCACGAAGCTTTGCATTGTCGTGTGGGTCCGGCTATCGGGCCGCGTTGGCTCGCGGCACGGGAATCACGGTGAGCGACCGGACGCCCTGCGCCCCGCGAATCAGCACGCCCTCGATATCCGCTGTCGCCGACGGGCCGCTCATCAGGCATGCGTAGCGCGCCTCGAAGAACTCCCGGCGATGATAGGCGTGATGGAGGTTGTCGACGATATCGGACGGATCGACGAGCGCCACGAGATGCTGCGAGAGATAGCCGAGCGCATTGACGCGATACTCGTGCTCGCTCAGCCAGATGGAGCCGGTCTCCGCGACCGCGAACGCGGGACGCACGATGCCCACGTCCACATCTTCGAGATCGTGCGGGCGCTCGACATCCTCGATGCGGCGGGTGCCCTCGACCTCGGGCACGGCCGAGCAGACCACGCGTGCCTGCGGGAAGCGCGAACGGATCCAGGCTTCGAGATCGCCGTCGGCGGGGGCGTCGCACCAGGTGCCGCCAAGGCGCGCGAGCGACTTCCTGAACGTCTCGAGCGTGGGCGGAAGATTCCGGTCGAACATCGGCACTTCCGGCAGCGGACGCGGCGCGGGCGCCACTTCGCGAAGACGGGAGAGAATCAGATCACGGCTGCTCATTTCTTGTTCCTCTTCAGGTACCAGTCACGGAAGGTTTCGGTCGGCGCTTCGGGCACTTCGCGTTGCTTGCCCCACTCGTTGAGCGGGTTGTAAAGCACCACGCGCGGCAGCGTGGAAACAGCCTTGTTGGCGGTCTTGATGGCGGCGCGGTAGAGCTTCGGGCGGGACAGCACCTGGCCTGCGATCTTCATGGCTTCCTGCTTCACGAACGGCAGCTCGTGTTTTTCGGCGATGATCTGCCGCCACTTGTAGATCTGTTCGTGAATGTTGATTTTCACCGGGCAGACGTTGGTGCAGCTGCCGTTCATCGTCGAGGCGAATGGCAGCGAGCTGTACTTCTTCAGGTCGTAGGTCGGGTTGATGATCGCGCCGATCGGACCCGAGTACACGCCGCCATAGCTCAAACCGCTGCTGCGCCGGTACACCGGGCACGTGTTCATGCACGCACCGCACCGGATGCACTTGAGCGAGTACCAGAAGTCGTCCATCGCGAGCCGCTCGGAGCGGCCGTTATCCACGAGCACGAAGTGCATCTCGCCGCCCTCGCGCGGCGCACGGAAATGCGACGTGTACTGGGTGATCGGCGAGCCGAGCGCGTTGCGCGACAGCATCCGGATAAAGAGACCGAGATGCTCCAGCTTCGGAATGAGCTTCTCGATACCGATCGAGGCGATATGCAGCGGCGGCACGTTCGCGCTGAGATCGGCATTGCCTTCGTTCGTGCAGACCGTGATGCCGCCCGTTTCCGCCACGGCGAAATTGCAGCCGGTCATGCCGGCATCCGCGTTCAGGAAGAGCGGGCGCGTAGCGTCGCGCTGCGCCTCGGCGAGCTTCGGAATGTCCTTTTCATGCGGATCCGTGCCGAACTTGTCGGCAAAGATCTTCGCGACGTCGGTGGCGAGCTTGTGGACCGCCGGCACGACGATGTGCGAGGGCATTTCGTCGTCGAGCTGCTGGATCTGCTCGCCGAGGTCGGTCTCCACGACGGTGATGCCGCGCTCTTCGAGATACGGGCGCATCTCGCACTCTTCGGTCAGCATCGACTTGCTCTTCACGAGAACCTGGGCGTTACGCGCGCTCAGGATCTCGTACACGATGCGGTTATGCTCCTCGGCATCTTTCGCCCAGTGGACCTTCACGCCATTGGCGGTGGCGTTGCGCTCGAACTGCTCGAGATAGTCGGGCAGATGCGTGAGCGTGTGCTCCTTGATCGCCGAGGCGAGCGAGCGCATTTCCTCCCATTCGGGAATGGCGTGGACTTCGATGTCGCGGGCGCTGCGCAGGCCCCACAGACGCTTGTCGTGGAATTCGATGTGCTTTTCGTCCGCAATGAACTTCTTCGAAAAGCCCACGTGATCGACGCGTTTCATGCTCGTGCTCCATTGAGGATCTGGGCGATATGGATGAACTTCAGACCGAGTCCGAGGCGGTCCGCGCAACCCTTCTGGTGCATCAGGCACGAGGAGTCGGCGGAAACGATGTATTCGGCGCCGTTTCGCTTGTGGTCGCGCACCTTGTCCGCGCCCATGCGGGCCGACACGGGCTCCTCCGAGACGCAGAATGTGCCGCCGAAACCGCAGCATTCGTCGGGCCGGTCCGGCTTGATGAACTCGATGCCCTTGACGCCGTTCAAGAGCGTCATCGGCTTCGAGAAGAACGGCCCCGCGATTTCCGACATGCTCGCCGTCTTCAGGCTGCGCAGCGTGCCGCAGCTGTTGTGCAGCCCGACCTTGTGGGGAAACTCGGCCCACGGGAATTCGCGCACCTGCAGAACGTCGTGGATGAACTCCACGAGTTCGTAGGTGTTGCGGCGCACCTTTTGCGCGTCGCTGGTCTGCTCGGCCGCCGTGAGGTTGTCGCGGACGTGGTGCACGCAGCTGCCGCTCGGCGCGACGATGTAGTCGTAGCCGGTGAAGTTGCGCACGAACAGGTTTTCGGTGGCGGCGGCTTGTTTCTCGCAGCCGCTATTGCCCATAGGCTGACCGCAGCACGTCTGGTCGAGCGGATAGTCGACGTCGCAGCCGAGGCGCTCGAGCAGCTCGAGCGTGGCCACGCCGACATCGGGGAAAAACGAGTCGATGAAGCACGGAATGAACAGGGCGACCTTCATGGCAGCATGTCCTCAAATGGAAGGGGCGATTCAGTGATAGGCATGGTCGCTCGAGACGCGGCCGCGGAATACCGCATAGGCCACGTACGTATAGGCGACGATGATCGGCAGGACGAAGAGACCGCCGCCCCAGAACATGAAGGTCTGGCTCGAGGCCGGTGCGGCTGCCTGGGCGATCGTCAGATCGAACGGAACGACGTACGGCAGGTAGGACGCCGCGAGCGTCACGAGAAGCAGCGCGCAGCTGAGCGCCGCGAGGACGAAAGGCGTGCGTCCCTCGCCACGGCGCGCGGCGAGCGGCAAGCCGATCAGCGTGGCGAGGCTCAGCAGCGGCAGGACGAAGAGTGCCGGGTGAAGCTGCCAGCGTGCTTCGATCACGCGGTGGTCGACGAGCGTGGCGGCGAACATCGCCGCGAGAACAAGGACCGTCATCGGCGTCAGGCGGTTCAGGGCCGAGCAGCCGAACTGGCGCAGGTCGTTTTCGCCCTTGAGCACCAGCCAGCCGGCGCCGAGGAGGCCATAGGAAAGCACCGCGCCGAGACCGCACCACAACGGGAACGCCGTGGCCCACTCGAAGCCGTTGCCGGCGTAGTGCATGTTCTCGACAGGCACGCCCTGGGCGTAGGCGCCGAGCGCGACGCCCTGCGCGAACGCGGCGAGCAGCGAGCCCGCGAACAGCAGCAGGTTCCACACCCAGCGCGAGCCGTGCGCCTTGTGGCGGAATTCAATCGCGACACCGCGCATGATCAGGCCGGCCAGCATGGCCGAGAGCGGCGCGTAGAGCGCCGGGAGCGCGATCGAATAGATCGCCGGGAACGCCCCGAACAGGATGGTGCCCGCGATCACGAGCCAGGTCCCGTTGCCGTCCCAGACGGGCGAGATGGAGGCGACCATCTGGTCGCGCCGCGCGGCGCTTGCGGCAAAGCCGCTGAGAATGCCGACGCCGAGGTCGAAGCCGTCGAGCACGATATAGGCGGCGAGGGCGAAGGCGAGTTCGACCAGCCAGAACCAGTCAAGCATGTTGTTCTCCCGATTAGTGATTGGACGATGAGGCGCGCGATGTCGCGGGCAGACGGGGTTCGTACGTCTGCGCAATGACGTGCCCGTTCCAGACGGTGAGCACCTTGCCGCTGAAAACGCCGCTGCGGATGATGCGCAGGATGTAGTAGACGCCGAAGCAGAAGATGAAGCTGTAGACGAGCACGTACATGATGAGCGACGCGAGGGCGAAGTGAGCGGAGAGGCCGGGCGTCATCGCGTCCGCGGTGCGCAGCACGCCCCAGATGGTCCAGGGTTGCCGGCCGACTTCGGCGGTGAACCAGCCGGTGAGGACGGCGACGAAGCCCAGCGGGAAGCTCAGGGCGACTGGCCACAGGAGCCACCTGCGTTCCTCCAGCTTGCCGCGCCGCGCCATGCAGGTGCCGATCCAGGCGAGGGCGAGCATCAGCATGCCGCAGCCGACCATGATCCGGAATGCGAAGAAAGGAACGAGGATCGGCGGGCGATCGGCGAGGGGGAAGTCCTTGAGGCCGACTTCGCGCGAATCGAGCGTGCTGGAGGCGACGAGACTGCCCAGCACCGGAATCTTCCATTCGTAGCGATTGCGTTCGGCCTTGACGTCGGGCACCGCGAAGATCACTTCGGCAGCCGGCTGCTCGTCGACCCAGCGGCCTTCGACGGCCGCGAACTTCACGGGCTGGTCGTCATGGATGTAGTCGCCCGTCAGGTGGCCGAACAGGATCTGCAGCGGCACGAGCACGGCGGCAAGGCCGAGTGCCATGCGGAACATGACGGTGGCCTCCACGCGGCTCGTGTCCTTGAGCAGGTACCAGGCGCCGACGGCCGCGACGCAGAACGCCGTGGTCAGATAGGCCGCGAGCAGCATATGCGGAAAGCGAACCCAGACCACGCTATTGAAGACGATGGCGGCCCAGTCCGTAGGCACGTAGACGCCGTTCTGCACGACATAGCCCACAGGATGCTGCATCCAGGAGTTGTTGACGAGGATCCAGAACGCCGAGAGCGTGGTTCCGAGTGCGACGAGCATGCACGACATCAGATAGAACCACGGCTTGACGCGGTTGCGTCCGAACAGCATCACGCCGAAAAACGTGGCTTCGAGCGCGAACGCAGTGAAAGACTCGTAGCTGAGCAGCGGCCCCTGAATCGGACCGCTTGCACGCGACAACTCACTCCAGTTGGTGCCGAACTGGAACGCCATGACGATGCCGGACACCACGCCCATGCCGAACGCGACGCCGAAGATCTTCAACCAGAACTCGAACACGCGCCGGTAGACCGGGTTGCCGGTCGCGAGGCGCATGGCTTCGAGCACGGACAACCAGGCGGCGAGGCCGATGGTGAAGGACGGAAAGATGATGTGAAACGAAACCGTCGCAGCGAACTGTATCCGCGATAGCAGGAGTGCAGAGGCTTCCACGTGCTTCTCTCCAGTCAGGTGGGGTTGGCTGGAGTTTGGGTCTCGCGTATTGCTGGCCGGTTGCGATTCGGCGCTAGCGCATTACATCCGTAACTGCTGGTGTAGCAAACCACGGTCGTAGTCAACGTGGCGCGC
>Ga0335069_10008245_pt1 | contig 14930 bp, 17 predicted proteins | sample Lox_Sample_11_FD_206714 | JGI IMG/M metagenome (GOLD analysis project Ga0335069, IMG submission 206714) | Soil microbial communities from Loxahatchee National Wildlife Refuge, Florida, United States - Lox_Sample_1.1 | ecosystem: Environmental > Terrestrial > Soil > Wetlands | place: USA... | reverse complement strand
CGCAGCAACGTGCAGATGTACTCGCTCTCCGACAACGCGCTGATCGGCGCGACGCAGATTCAGGCCTCACTCTTCTCGCTCGATCAGAGCGGCCTGTTGAACCAACTGCAACGGTATGTCAACGGGATTCCATCGCCGAGCGGATTCTCGAACGACACAAGCTCGACCGGGTACGTTTTTAATGCGACGCTCCCGGCGCAGCAGCGCCACACGATCTCCGTGCAGGCGTACGGAACGAGCTCGCAATTCTCGACGACGCCGCTCGTCCCCGAGGTCGCTCAGTTCTACAATGGCTCCGAGACGACGCAGTACAACGTCCTCCAGGCAACCGATACCATTCACTCGAGCGAGAAGCTCACGCTCGTCGGGTCGGCCGGCGTGAGCACCGCGACCGGCAACGCGGGCCTTTCGGAAATCGCGACCGCCGCCGCGACCTGGCGACCGACCTCGCACGATACCTATGCGGCCTCGTTTAGCCTCGGGGGCGCCGCCGCGACGCAAGGGCGCCAGCAGATTCTCAGCGATCCGGCCTCCCTGCGCTTCGATTGCAACGGCCAGGTTGCGTACGGCAACGCTCCGGGACAGCAGCCGCAAAATAACTCGTCGAATTCCGTGCGCGTCAGCTACACGCACCAACTGCACGGCGGCAACGTCTCGCTTACGCTCTACCGCCAGGTGCAAAACGGCGTCCTGCTGCCGGTCTACGTCAACGGGCTCGTGCTCAATCAGCTCGGCCAGCTACCGGCGAACTACTTGCAAGAGGTCGCACAGATCTACAATTCGCCGGCCGGCTGTAACGCGCCGTACGGCACGCCGTTCTCGGCGCAACAACTCTACTTCCTCACGCCGGTCTCGGGAATTCAACGGCTCTATCAGGGTGCGGAGCTAACCGGGTACGTGACGGTCGGCAATCTCGTCATCCAGCCGTACTACAATTTCACCGGCGCCGTAGCGAACTCGACGACGTATCTCTTCGACAACCCGTGGTCGATCACGATCCCCGGCCAGCAACTCCCGAACGTGCCGATGCAGAAGGCCGGTATCGTGCTCGACTACAAGTCGCCTGGATCGATCTTCGAGTGGCTCGCCGACGCGCAACACGTCGGCAGCAACAACCCGAATAATCTGCCGGCGTACACGACCTACGATGCCGGCGTGACGGCGCAAATGTCGCGCGGTACGCTGACGTTTGCGGCGACGAACATCACAAACGCGTACGGCGGCATCTTCGCGAGCCCGGAGAACGCGGTGCCGTTTACGACGGCGGGCGGCGACGTGATTCCTAACATCGCGCGTCCGTTGATGCCGCGAACGTACTCGCTGACGTACTCGGCGCGATTCGGTCAGGGCACGCTCTCGCAGACGGCGTCGACGTTCCGCCCGCGCGGTGCGGGCGGCGGGGCCTTTGCCGGCGGCGCACCGCCGGGAGAGCCCGGCGGACCGCCGGGGGGTCCTCCAGGCGGCGGTCCAGGTGGGAACGGCGGCCGCAACTTCGCGTCGCTCTTCTCACCGCTGCCGCAGACGCCGCCGGCCGATCCGTTCGTCGTCGGCGCGAATCCGGCGACGTGCACGGCGGAGAACGCTCCGAAGGCGCGGCAACTTGCGGGCGAACTGAAGGCTTTCGTCGCGAAGATCGAAGCCGCGCGAACGGCGGGGGGATATCCCGCAACGATGGAAGCGCCGGCGCTGCCCGACGCGACGGTGACGTATCACGGCCTCGGCACAACGTACGCACTCGCCATCACGCCGAAGGGCACCGGCGTGCTCCGCGCCCTTGCGGGTTGCCTCGCGCTCCACATCGCGCGCACCGATGACGTGACGCAACGAAAGCTCTTTGCACCGTCGAGTCCGCTCTTCTTCGTACCGCAGCTCAACTTCATGCCGGCCGTCGGCCTCTACTTCGTCGCGCGCCAACCGCGCGCGGGCCAAGAGACGTTCCGCGTCTATAAGCTGCCGGCGACGCCGCCGAAGGCTCCGTTCGACATGCGAACCTCGGACACGTGCGTCGCCGAGGTGAAGAATCTCGCGACGCAGGCGATGGGCGAGTTGAAGAATCACTTCGCAACCGGCAGCCCGACGCCGAGTTGGACGATCACGCCGCACGCCGCGAAGAGCGGCGTATGGTACGAGCTCGACCCCGGCGATCCGACGGTCGTTCCGGCGCTGATGGTCTGCGGGCGCGTCGCGGGGACGACGGCCGACGAACTCCAGCAGCGCGGGTTCGACGGGAAGACCGTCCCGGAGATGAACTACGCGCCGAGCCTCGGCCTCTACCTCATTCGTCCGACGCCGCGCCCGTCGCCCTCACCCTGAGGCTTCGGGCGATCGCCCGTGGGCGCGCGCGCGCTCGACCATCTCGCGCATACGCGGGTGATCGCCGCGAATCGTCGCCGCCCACTGCTCGAATCGCGGCACTCGCTCGCCGGTGCGGAAGAGAAAGTACCACACGCTCATATCGCCGACGAGCGCGAATCTGCGCTTGAAGTCTTTGGCGAGCGCCGGGTATGCGTCGAACGATCGTAGGTAGGCGGTAAAGCTGCCGAACTCGCGCTCGGCTTGCAGCATTGCGGCGGCGTTCGCGATCGTCGCACGCACCTTGCGCGGCATGCGCAGCACCCCTTTCGTCGAGAGGACCCGCTCCACGTCCACGTCGTCGTACGCGGCGACGCGGACCGGGTCGAAGTGCGAGAACGCCTCGCGATAGGCGTCCCAGGGCGCCGCAATCTGCTTCCAGCTCACGCCGGCTTGGAAGACTGCCCGCGTCACGACTTCGAGATAGTCGGCCAAACTGGCCGGCTCGATGACGTCCGGAATCGTTTCGGCCATGGTGCGCGGCGGCTACGGCGGAGCGGGGGCGTAACCCTTGCGAACCCGGCAGGGACCGGCAGAGCCAAGGTCGCAGAAGCGGGGCACGGTGCCCGCTCTTCGTCGCCACCGGCAGAGTCTAAGGAGTTTCTCGTTTCGTGTACGTAGATGAAATGCTCAACTGTGTCGACTGCGGACGCCAGTTCGTCTTCAGTTCGGGCGAACAACGCTTTTACGAGCAAAAGGGCTTCCAGAACAAGCCCAATCGCTGCCCCGACTGTCGCCAAGCGCGAAAACAAATGCGCTCGAGCAGCGGTGGAGGCGGAGGCGAGCGCGCGGCGCGACCCCGCGAGATGTTCGCCGCGACCTGCAGCAACTGCGGCGGCGTAGCCGAAGTGCCGTTCAATCCGCGCGGCGACAAACCTGTCTATTGCCGGGACTGCTTCGCCTCGCGGCCGTCCTATCGCTAACGCGGCTTTCCCCAAGCCCTCGTACGACGTCGTCGTAATCGGCGCGGGCCACAACGGCCTGGCGTGCGCGGCGTTGTTGGCGAAAGCGGGCTTGTCGGTCGGCGTCTTCGAGCGGCGCGACGTCATCGGTGGAGCGGCCGTCATCGAGACGGACGTCTGGCGCGGTTATACGCTCTCGACGGCCTCCTACGTCTGCAGCCTTCTCGACCCGTGGCTCGTCGAGGAGCTCGATCTGCACGAACGCGGCCTCTCGTACTACCGAAAGGACCCGTACGCGTTCACGCCGCTGCTCGACGGGCGTTCGCTGCTGCTCGGCTCGGACCGCGCGAGCAACGCACGCGAGATTGCAGCCTTCAATCCCGACGACGTCGCGGGCTTCGAAGCCTACGTCGAACGCACAGACCGGCTGGGAGGCGCCGTCTTCTCGACCTTCTCCGATCCGAATCCGCGCTTCAACCGTCTCGACGCGGAGACGCAGCGCCTGTTGCGTGGATCGGCAGCCGACTTGGTCGAGCGCTACGTTTCGACACCCGTGTTGCAGGCCGAGCTCGTTAACGACGGCCTGATCGGCACGTATCTTGGGCCCCGCGATTCCGGCACCGCGTACGTTCTCGCGCACCATCTGGCGGGGCGGCTGCTCGGCAAGCAGGGTGCCTGGGCCTACGTCCACGGCGGCATGGGCTGGGTCTCGCAGTCGCTTGCATCCGCCGCGATCCTCTACGGCGCCGAGATCTTCTCCGACGCCACGGTGACGAAGATCCGCGTCGAGGCGGACCGCGCCTGCGGCGTCGAGCTCGACGGCGAGACGGTGCTCGCGCGCGCCGTCGTCTCGAACGCACACCCGCGGACGACCTTCCTCGACTTGCTCGACCTCTTCGTGCTCGACGCGGCCTTCGTCGCCCGGCTGATACAGTGGAAGAGCATCGGTCCGTCGTTAAAGCTGAATCTCGCGCTCGGCGAGTTGCCCGATTTTACGTGCCGCCCCGGCGTCGATCCGCAGCCGCATCACTGCGCGACGATTCACGTCGCGCCTTCGATTGACTACTTACAGAAGGCCTATACCGACGCGCGCACGACGGGCGAGAGCGAGGAGCCGCTCATCGAGTGCTTCCTCCAGACGCCGACCGACCCATCGCTCGCCCCGCCCGACAAGCACATCCTGTCGATATTCGCCCAGTACTTTCCGTACGATCGCCCCGACGGCTGGTCGCGCGAACGGCGAGTGGCCGCAGCGGAGAAGATCATCGAGATCCTCGGACGCTACGCGCCGAATCTGCCGAGTGCGATCGAAGAGTGTCAAATCCTCGCGCCGCCCGATCTCGAGGAGCGATTCGGACTCGTCGGCGGTCACATCTTCCACGGCGAGCTGCTGCCGGGACAGATCTACGAACAGCGCTTTGCGACGCGAACGCCGGTCCGCGACCTCTATCTCTGCGGGTCGGGCGCGCACCCGGGGGGCTGCGTCAGCGGCTTCCCCGGCAAGCGTGCGGCCGAGGCAATTCTCAACGATCTCGCTCACGCGTTGGAAACATGACGCTCAGATAACGCCGATTATTCCGCGCTACCATAGCGAGATGGAAGTAACGTGGAAACCAAGCGGCCACAGCGCCGGCAGCGTTCGCTCGAAACTCCCCGACTCGTCCTTTGCATTTCCAAAGGAACGGAAGGAACCGCTCACCGATGCCGGGCACGTGCGCAGCGCGATCGCGCGATTCGGTGAGGTCGGAGGAGTGAGCGAAGCAGAGCGGGCGCAAGCCTTCGCGAATATCAAGGCCGCCGCCGACTACTTCGGGGTCAACGTGACGGCGTCGAGTTGGCGCGACCTCGTTGGATAGCGGCCGAGCGGGCGGCTCTCAGGGACTTTTACGCCAGGCTGCCATAAAATAGCGGTATGAACAGAAGCTTTCTCGCGCTGGCGCTCGCGCTCGGCATGATCCCCGCGGCAGGATTCGCACAGGATGCGAACGCCGTCGCGCCCACGACCGATCAGCGCCAAACCATGCACCAGACCTTCGAGCGCTTTGCCGCGCAAGAGGAGCAACTCCACCAGCAGATGCGCTGGCAGATGCTCTCGTCGCTGAGCCCGGTCCACCGTCGCGCGGTGGGCGCCGCGATCGGCGACCTCGCGATCGCCCCAAGCCCCGATCCGGAGGCCGCCGCGAAGCGGCTCGATTCGATGCTCTCGCCGGGCGAGCAGCAGCGCGTCATCGCCGCGCACTCGACGTTCGTCTCGCAGAGCCGTCAGCTTCACGACCAGATGCGGACCGAACTGCAGAACGAGATGCCTGCGGGCGCGCAGTCCGGCTTCATGAAGCACGGTCCCGACGGCGCTCAGATGGCGCCTCGGCAGTTCGATGCCGGAACGCTCCTGCTGATGGCGCTGACGCCGCGGCCGATGGGAATGGGGATGCACCACCCCTGGATGATGATGCGCCCGGAGGGCCCGCCGCCCGAATAACGCAACAGGCTAGAGCGTGACGCAAGACTGGCGGCGCACGCTCTGGCTCATGGTAGCGGTGCAGGCGATGATGTCGTTCGCTTTCACCGTTTCGGGCCCGTTTCTACCCCTTTTCATCATCCAGCTCGGCGTCGCGCCGATCGCAAACGTCTCGCTTTGGGCCGGAATCATCGCCTCGGTGAACTTTCTCACCGCGGCGATTTTCTCGCCCATTTGGGGCGGTGTCGCCGACAGAACCGGACGTCGGGCGATGGTCGTCCGATCCTGTGTGGCGGTCGCCGTTTTCACCGGGCTTATGGGCGGCGCGCAAACCGTCTGGCAACTCTTCGCCGCCCGCGCGTGCATGGGAATCTTCAGCGGCTTCTCCGCGGCCGCGATCGCGATGGTCGGCACCGAGGTTCCCGAGGAGTACCTCGGCTTCTCGCTCGGGTGGATGACGACCGGTCAGCTCATCGGCGCGCTCTGCGGGCCGCTCTTCGGCGGCTTCCTCGCCGCGACGCTCCACGGTTATCGCGAAGTTTTTTTTGCGACTGCATTCTTCGCGCTCGCGGCCGCACTCGTCTGCGTGCTCTTCGTCCGGGAGAGTTTCCGGCCTGGATCCATGCGCGAACGCCTCTCGTTCTTTGGTGCGTTTCGAGAGATCGCATTGCATCGGCAACTGGCGCCGATGTTCGTCGTCGTTCTGCTCGCGCAGGTCGTCGCGTTCGGCGTGCAGCCCGTCGTCCCGCTCTTCATCCGCGCGCTCGCCGGCAACGTGCGCTGGCTGCCGCTCGCGGCCGGCGCTGCCTTCGCGGTGACCGGCCTGGCCGACCTCATGGCATCCCCGTTCCTGGGCAAACGTAGCGACCGCGTCGGCTATCGCCGCGTGCTGCTCGTCTCCCTCTGCGGCGTCGCGGCCTTCACGATTCCGCAGGCCTACGCCGCGAGCATCGCCGCGTTCATCGCGCTGCGCTTTGGGGTCGGACTCTTCTTGGGCGGCGTCTTACCGACGGCAAACGCCTTGATCGGCCGAATCTTTCCGCTCGAGCGGCGCGGGCAAGTCTACGGACTGACGTCGACCGCAACGTTCCTCGGGATGGCTGCCGGACCGCTGCTCGGCGGTGCAATCGCCGCGCGCTTCGGTTTCGAGGCGGTCTTCCTTACGATCGGCGGGGTTGCGCTCGCAAACTTCCTCTGGGTTGCGGTTACGGTCCCGCGGGTGCCGGCGGCGGCACCAACTCGCTGAACGCCCGGACGAGGCGCTCGATGCCGGCGCGATCCTCGTCGGTGAAGCGCGCGAGGATCGGGCTGTCGCAATCGAAGACGCCGCAGAGCGTCCCCCCATCGAGGAGCGGGACGACGATCTCGGAGCGCGATCCAATGTCGCAGACGATGTGGCCGGCGAAGGCCGCGACGTCGTCCACGACGAGCGTTGCGCGACGTGAGGCCGCGGCGCCGCAGACGCCGCGCTCCGCGGGTAAGAGCGTGCAGGCCGGGCGACCGCAGAACGGTCCGAGCAATAAGTCGTTCGCCGGCGTGGCGAGGTAGAAGCCCGCCCAGTTGACGTCGGGGATCTCGCTGTAGACGAAGGCCGCGAAATTCGCGGCGTTTGCGATGAAACCGTGCTCGGGCGCGAGCAGGGCGCGCAGGCGCTCATCGAGCGCGTCGTACGAGAGGGCCGTCACGGCGAGTACGGGTCGCGGCTGTAGATCGGCGTATGCGACCCGTTGACGGTCACGTCGTACCACGGCGACGGCGTCTGCTTGCGCAGCAGATCGAAACGTTCTCCCGTCGTCGCGATGTGCGAGACCGAAACCGTGTAGTTCAACGGCGCTCCCGCCCTGAGGCGCACCGGGGCGACGGCGCGGATGAGGTAGGCCCCGCGCCCGCCCTTGCCGTTGAGCACCGCCGCGGTGCCGTCGGGATCGACGACGACCGAGCTCGCCTGATCGATGCCGAGCGCGTAGATGGTGGTCGCGCCGGGCAAGAGGCCGTCGTTGAGGATGCGTGCGAGAAAGACGACCGTGCGACCGAAGCGATCGCGCACGACGAGATGCGTGTCGGTGATCGTGTCGGCAAGCGCCGGCCACGCGAAGAGGCCGGTGGTGAAGCTGATTCGCGGCTCGAGCGGATTGTTGACCGCGTCGGCGGTGTGCGTGACGGCATTGAGGCGATCGCCGGCGACCGAATCGTAGACGACCGCGCCTTGAATCGCCAGCCCCGCGCTCCCGCCGCCGACGACGCCGCCGCGCGCGTAGACGCGTTTCACCGCCGCGATCAGCTGCGAGCCCTTCCACGCCACGTAGTTCGCCTGATCTCCGCCGGAGAAGAAGACGGCGTCGGCTTTGTCGACGACCTTCGCGACCGAGTCGACTTGGTCGCGCGAGGCGCACGGCGGAACGAGCACCGTCTGCACCGACGCGAAGTTGCCCGCGCGATAGAACGGCTTGTCGTAATAATTGTTATCGTACGCCCGCAGCACGACGACGTTTCCGGCGCGCGTCTTGGTCTCCCCGGCGATCCGGCGGTGCAGCCACACCAGCGACGAGTCCGGGGCCTCTTCGCCTCCGCCGCCGTCGAGCAGCAGACCGGGGCCGTGGAGATGCGGGGTCGGCACGTAGGTGCCGAGGCGGGGGAAGAACGTGATCGCGCAAGCTAGGGTGAAGGCAAGCATGCAGAGCCTCTTCGCCGTCGGGAAGGTGAGGGCATGGTGGCCTGCGGAAGGCTCCCGAGCGAAGGCCAGGAGGACCCACCATGCAACGCTTTCTTATACTGCTCCTCTCGCTCGCCGTGCTCGCCTCTTGCAGTCGAACGGACGTGCCGTCCGTCGTCGGAGCACCGGCAACTAACGATCGTGCTCGAATGAAACCGGCGGTTCCCGAGGTTGGCGGCTGCCAGATGTTTCCCACCGACAACTGGTGGAATACCGATATTTCGAACTATCCGCTCGATCCAAACTCTGACGGATATATCTCGGCGCTCCCCGGCAATCTCCATCCGGATTTCGGCGAGGATCCGCATTACGGCATTCCGTTCAACATCGTTCCCTCGGATCAGAAAAAGGTGCCGGTGCATTTTCGGTACGGATCCCAAAGCAACAAAGGCCCGTATCCGATTCCGCCCAACGCGCAGATCGAGGGCGGCCGTCACGCCAGCGGCGACCGGCACGTCCTCGTGCTGCAGCAGGGCGTCTGCAAACTCTACGAGATGTGGGACGCATATCCGGTCAACGGAGGAAAGAGCTGGCGCGCCGGCTCCGGAGCGATCTTCAACCTGAACTCGAACAAGTTGCGCCCGAACGGTTGGACCTCGGCCGATGCGGCGGGCTTGCCGATCACTCCCGCGCTCATCAAGTGTAAGGAAGTGCAGGACGGCGAGATCGATCACGCACTGCGCGTGACGTTCAACGAGACGCAACAAGGCTACATTCACCCCGCGACGCACTATGCAAGCGACAGCCGCGACAAAGACTTGCCGCCGATGGGGCTGCGGATCAGAATGAAGGCCTCGTACGACATCTCGGGTCTCACGGGTCAGGCGCACGTCATCGCGGTCGCGATGAAGACGTACGGTATGTTCGTAGCCGATAACGGCTCGAACTGGTACTTCCAAGGCGAGGGCGGCAAAGCGTCCAAGTGCTGGAACGACGACGACCTCAACCAGCTCAAGAACGTTCCCAATTCGGCGTTCGAAGTCGTGAAGACCGGAAAGATTCTTCGGAAGTCCTGAGGTGAGAGCGAGAATCCGCGGGTTCGCCGCCGCCCTGCTGCTGGCGGCCTGCGCGCGCACGAGTCTGCCGGTCGCGCCGGGAGGAACGAGCGCCGCGAGCGCGCGCATCTCGCCGGCGGTGCCCGAAGTCGGCGGCTGCCGGATCTTCCCCGCGAACAACTGGTGGAACGCCGACATATCGAACTACCCGCTCGATCCGAACTCCGACGCGTATATCGCCGCGCTGCCCGGCAATCTTCACCCCGATTTCGGGAGCAACCCGCATTGGGGATTCCCGTTCGAGATCGTGCCGGCCGACCAGAAGAAAGTGCCAGTGCGCTTTCACTACAAGTCGCAGAGCAACAAAGGTCCATATCCGATTCCGCCCGACGCGCAGATCGAGGGCGGCCGCCACTCGCACGGAGATCGGCACGTCCTCGTCCTGCAACAGGGCGTCTGTAAGCTCTACGAGATGTTCGACGCGTATCCGATCGACGGCGGTAAGAGTTGGCGCGCCGGCTCGGGCGCGATCTTCCCGCTCGATACGAATAAGTTGCGTCCCAACGGTTGGACGTCGGCCGACGCGGCGGGGCTTCCGATCATTCCCGCGCTCGTCAAGTGCGCGGAAGTCAAGGCCGGTGAGATCGACCACGCGCTGCAAGTGACCTTCGACGAGACGCAGGAAGGCTACATCCACCCCGCCACGCATTACGCGAGCGACAGCCGCCAAGAGGATCTGCCCCCGATGGGCCTGCGGTTTCGGCTCAAGGCTTCCTACGACATATCCGGCATCACGGGGCAAGCGCGCGTCATCGCGGTCGCGATGAAGAAGTACGGCATGTTCGTCGCGCAGAACGGCTCGAACTGGTACTTCGCCGGCGAGGGAGGCAAGGCGTCGAAATGTTGGAACGACGCCGACCTCGATCAGCTCAAAGACATTCCGAACACTGCCTTCGAGGTCGTCAAGACGGGAAAGATTCGCCGCAAGTCGTAACAGGCGGCGATGCTCGCAGCAATTCTTGCCGCGCTCCTCGCGGTGCAACCCACGCCTTCGCCATCCCCCTCGCCCGCTGCCGGCGGCTTCGATATGAGCAAGTTAACGCCCGCTCAGCAAGAAGCCGTGCAACAAGCGATCATTAAGGCATCGCAGAATCCGGTCGGTAACATCGCGGTCGTGCCTCTGCAGAACAACGGGAACTACGGCGTGGGGCCGTACGCGCGGTATCAATACAACCTCAACGTTCAGCCGGTCGTGCCGATCATGCTCAGCAAAAGCACGACGCTGATCGCGCGGACGATTATCCCGATCGTCAGCAACCCATCGAATGCTCCGCCCGAATACTGCGCGCGTTTCGGATGTGGGGCGACCAACGGAGTCGGCGACGTTCAGGAGCAGCTGTACTTCGCCCCGAAAACGGCGCCGGGCGCGCTGATCTGGGGCGCGGGCCCGATCTTTCAGATTCCGGTTGCTTCGCCCGATACGCTCGGCACCGGCAAGTGGTCGGCCGGGCCGGCGGCGGTCGCTCTTGTGATGCCCGGTCGCTGGGTGATGGGGATGCTCGTGACGCAACTCTGGTCGTTCGCCGGGAAGGCGAGCCGGCCGGACGTCAACTCGGGGCTCTTCCAGCCGTTCTTCAACTACAACATCCCGGGCGGATGGGCGCTCACGACTGCGCCGCTGATCGCCGTGAACTACGCCGCGCCGGGCAATCAAAAGTGGGCGGTGCCGATCGGCGGCGGCGGTTCGAAGACGTTCAAGATGGGCGACCAGCCGGTGCAGATCGGCGTCCTCTACTACAGTTACGTTCAAAAGCCGCTCTACTCGCCGCAGACGAATCTGCGCGTTATCTTCAGTCTGCTCTATCCGATCAAGCGCGGCTTCGACCTTCAGCAGATCATGCAGGAAGCGACGAAGTAATAACTAGACGGTAAACGCGACGATCTGATTCTCTTCACGGTGGCACGTCCACCAGGCCGTTCCGTCGAACGTCAGCCCGCGCGCGTCGAACGGCACCGCGGCGATCGGCTCCGGCTTTGGCTCGGCCGCCCGCAGATCGAAGCGCGCGAACTCGAGATTCTCGAACTCCGCGTCGGCGGTGATCATGTAGCAGTCGCCGCCGGGACCGAACGCAAAGCCGCCGCAGCGAGTCGGCAGGGCGATCGTTCGCGCAATGGCCAGGTTGGCGTCGAGGGTGAGAATTTGACGCTTCCCCTGTTGACAGAGATAGAGGGTCGAACCGTCGGCGGCGAGATGCGATCCCGTGAAGTCGGGGCACGCGACCTTGCTCGAGGGATCGAAGCCACCGGCGGAATCGTAGCGATAGAAGTAGCGATCGTCGTCCTCGCCGAGCGAGACCACGGTCATGAGGCCCGAACCAAAGCGCGCGATGCCGTAGGGTTTTCCCGGAGCCGGCACGCTCTTCTCGAAGGACCAGGCCTTCGTGTCGATCGCATAGATGTGGTCGGTCTCCCACGCTCCGACCCAAAGGCGGTCTTCGTAGACGGCGAGGGGCTGCGGACGTCCTCCGGGCGAGGGCCGGCGCTGCACTTCAGTGACGTTTTTCATGTCGCCTAAGACGCGGGCGGAGGTCAAACGGTTGCCGACGGGCTTTTCCGCCCGCACCGGGAAACGTCGTTCGATGCTGCCGGGATCGTACGTCGGGGCGTTAATTCTTGGCGTGGTTGCGGGTTTGCGCACGTTTGCCGCGCCGGCCGTCTTCTGGCTCGTTCGCTACCGGACGCCCGCCGCATACGCGCTAGGCGCTTTCGCGCTCCTCGAGATCGCGGCAGACCTCTATCCCAAGGCTCCCGCGCGCACCTCCGGCGGCGGGTTGATCGTACGCTTATGCAGCGGGGCGTTCTGCGGCTGGGCGGTGACGACGGCGGCCGGGACGTCGGCAATGTATGGGGCGCTGATCGGCCTCTTCGGCGCGTTCGTCGGATCGTACGTCGGTCTGGCTGCCCGGCTCGAGGCGATCGCGGCGATCGGCTGGATTCCGGCGGCCGTGCTCGAGGACATCGTCGCCGTGGCAGGTGCGCTCGCCGTTGCCGTCTATACCTAACTAACCCACCCCGTCAGGAGGCTTCATACATGTTACGCATCTCGCGACTCGTCGGCATGCTCGCCGCGCTCGCGTTCGCACTCACGCTGCCCGCGCTCGCGCAGACGGCGCCGCCGGCTCCTGCAACGCCGCAGATGGCGCCGATGCACTCGCCGATGCCGATGGCGACCGCGACGCCCAAAGCAAAAAAGAAAAAGAAGAAGAAACAGCAGCCGTCTCCCGTACCCTCCGCGACGCCCTAGGCTCGCGCTTCGTCCCGAGATCCAGATTCTGCCGGAGCATGCACTCCGGCAGAATCTTTTTTGCGGGCAAGGGCGAGTAGGCGTAGAATGGCATGGCTTGGTAATCGCGCCGAGCGTGCGCCCGTAGCTCAAACTGGATAGAGCAGGGGACTCCTAAGCCCAAGGTTGCCAGTTCGATTCTGGCCGGGCGCACCAGTGACGCCCGGCAATAGCGCATCGGCACGGTCTTCGCGCTAAACCCACAAAGGAGGGCCCGCCTGCTTGCCCTCGCGACGCGGGGCGTTGCGGGCGGGCTCGGCATGTGTTAGCATAGGTCTTTGGAACGGACCGCAGGTCCGTTTTATTCATGTTGTGGTAGACTACGGATGGCAAAGAAAGAGACGCGCGTGATGGTGGTGCTGGCCTGCACGGAGTGCAAACGCCGCAACTACAACACGCAGAAGAACAAGCAAAAGACCACGGACCGGCTCGAGCTGAGCAAGTACTGCCGCTTCTGCCGCTGCCAAAAGCCTCATAGGGAGACCCGATAGGGCGGTAGCTCAATTGGTAGAGTCCTGGTCTCCAAAACCAGTTGTTGCAGGTTCGAGTCCTGTCCGCCCTGCCACCCTCCGACAAGCTCAGGGTGACGATAGTTTAAGGTGAATCTTTGGTGAACGAACAGCAGAAGAGATCGGCCCAGTCAATCGCGGGAGGCGACTTTATCCGCGGAGTCATCGCGGAGCTTCGTCGCGTCACGTGGCCGACTCGAGAAGAGTGGATCTCGGCCACGATCCTGACGGTCGTGCTCGTCGTTAGCATCGGCCTCTTCACGTTCGTTCTCGACCAACTCTTCGGCTGGTTCTTCAACGTGATCCATCCGGCCACGCAGATACCGCAGTAACGCTCATCATGTACGATATCGAACATCAAGAGTTCGGCCCCGAGCCCGCCGTCGAGGAGCAGATCGTCGACGACGCGGAGATGGGCGACCCCGAGGGCGCCGTCGCCGTCGAGTCGCCCGCGGAGGAGGCGCTCGCCGAGGAGACGCTCGCCGACGAGCCGCTCGCCGAGGAGCCGGTCGCCGACGAAAGCGCACAGCCGAAGCCGAAGGACAACCGCAACTGGTTCGTCGTCCACACCTACTCGGGTTACGAGAATAAGGTGAAGGCGAACCTCGAGCGGCGCATCCATTCGATGGGCATGCAAGACAAGATCTTCCGCGTGCTCGTCCCGATGGAGGACGAAGTCGAGTTTAAAGACGGCAAGCGTAAGATCACGCCGAAGAAAGTCTTCCCCGGTTACGTGCTCGTCGAGATGATCATGGACGATCAATCCTGGTACGTCGTGCGCAACACGCAGGGCGTCACGGGCTTCGTCGGCAGCCCGGGCCCGGGCGAGAAGCCGGTGCCGCTGCAAGACAAAGAAGTGAAGACGATCCTCAAGCAGATGGGCATCGAGGCGCCGAAGCTCAAGATCGACTTCAAGAAGGGCGACCGCGTCAAGGTGACGTCGGGGCCGTTCTTCGATTTCACCGGCGTCGTCGACGAGATCGCGCCGGAGAAGGAGCGCCTGCGCGCGCTCATCTCGATCTTCGGCCGCGAAACCCCGGTCGAGCTCGAATTCTTCCAGGTAGAAAAAGTCTAAGCAAACAAGTAATCGGTCGAACGCAGACCCCGGCGTTCGAAGCCGATATCAAAATGGGGGAGAAGCGGCGATGGTCGCTTCGAACGAGGACCGTCTGACCGAGCGCCGGAGCAGGATTGCGAGAGGCGCGAGGCAGCCGATAGAAGCGCGACAGGATGTCGCGCGACGAATGTGTCCGAGTTCGAATGCGACTGAGACGCTTCGAACGAAAGGACGTTCAAATGGCTAAGAAGGTCGTAGGCAAGATCGGCCTACAGATTCCGGCAGGCAAAGCGACCCCCGCGCCGCCGATCGGCCCGGCACTCGGGCCCTACTCGCTCAACATCATGGATTTCTGCAAGCAGTACAACGAACGCACTGCCTCGCAGTCGGGCATGATCATCCCCGTCGAGATCACCGTCTTCGAGGACCGGACGTTCTCGTTCATCACGAAGACGCCGCCGGCGTCGTTCCTCATCAAGCAGGCGTTGAAGATCGAGTCGGGCAGCAAGGAGCCGAACCGCAACAAAGTCGGCAAACTGACGCAGAAGCAGCTCGAGGATATCGCCAAGGTGAAGATGCCCGATATCAACGCAAACGACAT
>Ga0335069_10008244_pt1 | contig 14931 bp, 13 predicted proteins | sample Lox_Sample_11_FD_206714 | JGI IMG/M metagenome (GOLD analysis project Ga0335069, IMG submission 206714) | Soil microbial communities from Loxahatchee National Wildlife Refuge, Florida, United States - Lox_Sample_1.1 | ecosystem: Environmental > Terrestrial > Soil > Wetlands | place: USA... | reverse complement strand
CCGTCTTACCGAGCTGCGCCGCGCTCGCCTCGCCGGCAGCAGCCTGGGCTTTGGGCGGCGGCACAGTAGCGCCTGTTGCAATGACGATTTTGCCCATCATGTTCTGATGGCCGACGCCACAGTATTCGTGGCAGATCACATCGTACTCGCCTTCCTTGTCGAAGCGGACGCGGGCCGCGTTCACCGAGCCGGGTACGGCCATGAGGTTGACGTTGGTGTGCTCGATGTACAGGCCGTGTGTCACGTCGAGTGCGCTGAGGTAGACATCGACATCAGCGCCGGGCGGCAGGCGGACTTCCGGCGGATCGAAGGCCCACATCTTCGCCACCATGTGCACCTCGTAGTGATTGTTACCCTTGTCGATGACTCTCCCTTCCTTGAACGGTGCGACGTCGGTGACGCAGGTGGGCACGGAGATGTTCAAGCCGGCGGCGGAGTAGACCAACGCGGCGAAGAAAACCGACATCAGAGCCCCGGCGATCACCAGGGCGGTGCTTTCCGCGCGATCCATTGTGGGAGCCTCGCCTCAGCTGCGGTGCGTCATGAGGAAATAGAGAGCGAACCAGAAGCCGGTGTAGAAGACGATCATCGCGATGAAGGACGCGATGGCTCCAGTCGGAAAGAACGATTCGTCGTCAGGTCGCTGTGGCATCGGTGTGCACCTCCGGCCTAAAGAAATCGGTGACACAGAAGAAGCTCCAATGACTTCTCTTTCTGCACGCCGCCTTGTAGCGCGTTACGGACCACTTTTCTATCGGGCTTGCAGTTCACCCCAGTTCACCCGAGCCGCAAGCCCGCAACCGCGGAGCGTCAGTGGCACGCGACTGGCAGCGACCTCCCGTGCCTGATACATCGCTGCGCACATGTCCGCATACCCAAAGATCCTGGTCATCGGCTTCGATGGTGCCGAGCAGAGCCTCATGCTCTCTTGGGCCAACTCCGGGTGGCTCCCGACAGTGCGCCACCTTCTCGACGCTGGTGCGGCGTGTCAGACTCAGGGGCCGCTCGGAATGCATGCTGCATCGCTGTGGCAGACGTTCTTTACCGCAGTGTCGCCGGCGCGTCACGGACGGCACGGGGACCGGCAAGTCCGGGTTGGAACGTACGCGACGTATCGCTTTTGGCCGGCCGACCTGAAACACGAGGCGTTCTGGAACGTCCTGAGTCGCGCGGGCCGCCGCGTCACCGTCATCGATGTCCCGTATGTTGCGCTGTCGGCCAACCTGAACGGCATTCACGTCGTCGACTGGACTACGCATGCCGCCGACAACGGATTCGCAACCTGGCCGCCGCCACTCGCGCAGCAGCTGCGCCAGGACTTCGGGATAGACCCTTTCGGGCTCTGTGACCACGGGCGCCTGCAGACCGCAGACGAGCTCGCCGCGTTCCAGGATGCGTTGGTTGCTCGTATTGGGATGAAGGTTGCGGCGTCCCGCCACCTCCTGCGCCAGGAGCCATGGGATCTGTTCATGACCGTCTTCGGCGAAAGCCACTGTGTCGGTCATCAATGCTGGCACCTCCATGATGCCAGCCACCCGCATCACGACCCAGCCATTGTGGGTGCGATTGGCGACCCGCTGCGCACGGTCTACCGCGCTCTGGATGACGCGATTGCGCAACTGCTCGACGCCGCGGGGTCCGACACGACGGTCATGATCATGTGCAGCCACGGCATGGGACCGAACTACACGGGAGCACACCTGCTGGGAGAGATTCTGGCACGCCTCGGCCATCGACCACCGCCGCCGCAGGAAGGGTGGCCGTGGCGCGTGGCTCGGTGGGGCTGGCGTCAATTGCCTCTGCCGTTGCGGACGCGACTGATCCCATTTCAAAAGGCCGCCGTCGACGCGGTTTGGCCTGCTCTCGACAGTGCGTCCACCTGCTTCGACGTTCCGAACGGCGAAGTGTACGGTGCCATCCGCGTCAATCTGGTCGGACGTGAACCGCAAGGAAAGATTCGCCGCGGCGAGGAGTACGCCGCCTTCTGCGATGCGCTGACCAACGACCTCTGCGCACTCATCAACGCCGACACCGGCAACCCCGCTGTGCGGCGTGTGCTACGCACTGCGGACCTCTATACGGGGCCCTATCTCGACGAACTGCCGGATCTGCTCGTGGAATGGGTGGGTGACGCACCGCTGAACGCCGTGCACTCAGCGAAGGTCGGCACGATTCGCAGCACTGGTCCGGGGCCGCGCAGCGGCCACCACAAACCGCAAGGACTTTTCCTGGCGGCGGGCCCGGGCATCCGGCCTCAACGACTCGAAACGCCTGTATCCGTCATGGACATCGGCCCGACGATCGCCGCGATCCTCGGCGTCGAGCTGCCAGATGTCGACGGCCGTCCGATCGACGCCTGCATGCCGGTTGAGGGCCGCCGATCAGTTGTGGGGCCCTCGGGGGATTGACGTCGCAAACTCACTCCTCACTCACTGTCACAAGAGCGAGCTTGAGTCTGCTCTGGTTGCGACTCACAGCGGCAGATTGCCCGTGGCCGCCCGCGTCGACTTACCCTTCTTGTAGGCGTCGATCGTGCGTTGCGCGATGCGCCACTGGTGGACCTCGTCGGCGCCGTCGGCGAAGCGCGCCCAGCGTGCTTGTTGGGACATCTGGGCAAGCGGCGTGTCGGTTGAATAGCCGAGGGCGCCGTGCACTTGGATGGCACGATCGATGATGCGTCCCAGCGAGTTGGCAACGAAATGCTTGGCCATCGATACCTCGCTGCGGAAGTCCTCACCGCGGTCGATCTTGTAGGCGGCGTGCAACACCATGAGCTTGCACTGGTACAGTTCCATCGACGAGTCGGCGATCATCCACTGGATGCCCTGCTTCTCGGCGAGCAGCGAGCCGTGGGCAAAGCGGTTGAGGGCGCGGTCGACCATCATGTCGAGCGCCACTTCGGCCTGGCCGATCCAGCGCATGCAGTGCGCCAGGCGCGCCGGCCCGAGCCGTGCTTGACCCAGCAGATGCCCCTGCCCACGCCCACCGAGCATGTTCTCCTTTGGCACTCGCAAGTTCTCGATGCGAATCTCCGCGTGGTTGTGGTGGCCGGCCATGGTGATCACGTCGCGGACGACGTTCCACCCCGGCGAGGGGAGGTCGACGAGGAACGCCGAGTTCGCGGCCTGCGGGATCTCCGGGGTATCCTCGGTGCGGGCGATGAGGATGGCAAACTTGGCACCGCTGGCACCGGAGATGAACCACTTGTGGCCGTTGACGACCCAGGAGTCGCCGTCGAGAACCGCCCGCGTCTGGATGAGTGTCGGATCGGAACCGGCGACCTCCGGTTCAGTCATAGCGAAGCACGAGCGCACCATCCCCTCGCAGAGCGGCCGCAGGTACTTCTCTTTCTGGGCGTCGTTCGCCCAGTGCAAGAGCGTATGCATATTGCCTTCATCGGGCGCCTGCGCGTTGAGCGCGAACGGGCCGAACCCCGACTTGGCGGCCTCCGCCGACACCGCGGCCATTGCCACGTGACCGAGTCCCATGCCGCCGAGTTCCTTCGGCATGTGCGGTAACCACAAGCCCCAGTCCTTCGCGGCGACGCGCATCTCGATGATCGACTGGACGAGGAAGCGGCGATCGCCTTCGCGTTCCGCGATACGCGCCTCCGCAGGTCGTACGACCTCGGCAACGAAGCGGCGTACCTTCAATCGCAGTTCGTCGATCTCTGCGGGAAAGCTGAAGTCGATGGCCATCGTCTCGTCCTTTCGTCTCCGTCGGCGTGCTCACTGCGCGGCGGGCCTGGCAACGCCCGGCTTGGTTGCGATCGTTACTCGACGGCGATCTTCGCGTCCTCCACCAGGATGTCGTACTTGTAGCCGAAGCCGAAGTCCTTGTCGGCCGACAGCTTGCCGCGCACGAGCACCGTGTCGCCTACCGCTGCGGTGGCATCGGTCGTCACCGTCAGATCGTTCGTCCCGGCGGTGCCGGTCCCGTCCTGGACGTGAATCCAGTTCTTCCCCATGACGGCGCCCGTATATTTCACGACGCGCCCGCGGACCACGACGTCTTTACCGACGAAGGCTCCCTTTTTGGCAAACAGCTCGTTCACCGTCTGGCCGCCGTCGGCCTTCTTGATGTTCGAGAGATCGACATTGGTTGCGGCAGGCGCGCCATGGCCCTGCATACCGTGGTCGAGCATGCCCGGCGCTGCACCCTGATCAGCCGAAGCGTGCGCCGCGGCCGCCTTATCGCCGGCCGCTCCACGGCCGACGATCTCAATCGTTTGGGCGAAATAGACCAGGTCGAAGGTCCGCTTCAGCGTCTTGCTCTCGAAGTCGCGCATCGGCATCGCCGACGGCACGATCACCTTGTCTCCCACGGAAACCTTGAAGTGCGGTGCCGCCGCCCAGATCTTGTTCTTGCCGTCGTCGACCTGCACGTAGGTGTACGGTCCCGCGTCCATCGTCTCCACGACTTTACCCGTGATGCTTTCCTGCGCCGCAGGAGCCGCAGCACCGTCCGCCGCGGGTGGTTCCGCGGCCGCCTGCTGCACGTCAGCCCAGCTGATGACCAGCGCGATTGTTGCCATGCGACAGATTGACGAAAAAGACGGGTACCTCACGAGGGCTCCTTGGGTTGCTGAGAGTTTGCGCCCGCGGCGCGGGCATGGTCAGGTCGTACACCAGCGGCGGGGCAATTGGTAGTGGCGCCCTTCCGGCGGCGCGGCCGCCGTGGTCGAGCGAACGAGTGGGGGGTTCTCTCAACCAGGTGAGTGTGCAGAATGTAGGTTAGAACGTCGACTACGCGCAGAACGATAGCAGACAGGAGGACACGATGAGTGCAATCACCGGCGGCGAACTGCTTGCCCGTTGCCTGGCTAACGAGGGTGTGAAGTTCGTGTTCGGACTTCCGTCTCCGGAGATCGACCCGTTGCTCGCGCAGCTTGCGGCGCACGATATCCGCTTGGTTCCCTTCCGGCATGAAGCGGCCGGGGTGCACATGGCGGAGGGTCTCTACAAGACCACCGGCCAGGTGGCGGCGGTTCTCGGAAACCCCGGTCCTGGCTCGGCGAACCTCCTGCCCGGAGTCATCACCGCGCGCCACGAGGGTGTTCCCGTCCTGGCGATCACGTCACAACATCGCCTGGGCATTGTGTATCCATCGCCACCGTCCACGTTTCAAGGACAGGATCAGCTCGACGTGTTCAAACCGGCCGTGAAATGGGGCGGCCCCATCCTGTCGTGGGAGCGGATTCCGGAAGTCGTGCGTTTGGCGTTCCGCGAAATGTGGACGGGGCGCCCAGGCCCGGTTCACATTGAGCTGCCGGCACCCGTGCTGTACGCGACTGGTGACGAACAGACTGCTCCGATCCTGCCGCCGGCGGCCTACCGGCCACCCCGACCGCAGGCATCCGATGCCCAGCTGCGGCAAGCTGCCGAGTTGCTCGCCAACGCGCAGCGGCCGCTCGTGGTCGCCGGGTCGGGTGTGGATCGTGGAGATGCCAACGCGGCACTGTTGGAGATCGTCGCGATGCTGAACTGCCCGGTGCTGACCACGATGGCCGGGCGCTCGGCCGTTCCGCTCGATCACCCCAACTATATCTTCGGGTTTGGCCGCGGCGGGGATGCCGTAAAGCAGGAGGCCGACGTGATCCTTGTTGCCGCGTCCCGGCTCGGCAACCTCGATCTCCCGTACGACAAGTACTGGGGCGATCCGGCGCGCCAGCAGCTCATTCAGATCGACGTCGACCCGCGCCACATAGGTGTGACGCGGCCGCTGACACTGGGCATCGTTGCTGACATCAAGAATGCACTCGACGGTCTTGTAGCGGCGCTGCGGGCGAAGAAGGTGCGCCCACGCGACGGCAAAGATCTGGCGCGCTATCGCCAGGCGGCGCAAGCGTGGTGGGATGAACAGTTGCGACCGATTGCGAGCTGGAAGGGTCCGGGCATCCATCCGGCCCACGCGCTGCAGGCGGTGGGCGCCGTCTTCGGCAATGATGCGGTGTACGTCGCCGACGGTGGCAACACCTCGCTGTGGGCACATTCGTGCCTGCCGTCGACGCGGCCGCGTTCGTACCACAACATCCTCGAGCTCGGCATGCTGGGGACCGGCATTCCATCGGCGATCGGTTCGAAGCTCGGCGCTCCGCAGCGCGAAGTCGTGTGTGTCACCGGCGACGGTGCCGCTGGCTTCAATTTCATGGAGATGCAATCGGCGGCGCGCGACGCTGTGAAGATCACGACGGTGGTATTTGCCGAAGGCTCATGGACGATGGAGGAGCCGAACGAGCGCATGCTGTACGGGCGGACCTTCGGCACGCACCAGGGCGCAGTGCGCTGGGACACGGTGGCTGAGGGACTCGGCTGTCACGGCGAGTATGCGGAGCACATCGAAGACGTCGCACCGGCCTTGCAGCGCGCCAAGGCAGCCGGAGGGCCTGCAGTGGTCTGCCTGCGCACCGACCGCGACGCCAACCTCTCAATTCCAACCGAGCTGCTGCTGCGCTTCACCGAGGTGTATTCGGGGCCGATGGGCTGAGCGCGGCGGACTATTGGGCGACCGGCTCGTCTTCAACATCCACGAGATCGGCCGCGGAGTCGGGCGGCAGCTTCGCCAGCTCCGCTTCCACCATCCGTTGGTGCTCCACTTCCTCGTTCCGCAGCTCGTCGAAGAGTTCCTTCACGTCGGGGTCTTGGACGTGCGGCTGGGCCTCAACAAAGAATGCATGCGCCTTTTGCTCGGCACGCAGCGCCACTTCCAAGGCCTGGCGCGGCGTCATGAACGCACGCACCTCATCGTACTCCGGCGCTTCCACGTCCCACAACATGGCGCGCGACACCACCCGGGGTTCATCACGGAACAGGGCGGCGCGCTGCAGCGCCAGCTGCTCGCCGTGCTTGGCTTCGTTGCCGGCCATGAAACGGAAGAAGGACTCCGCGTCTGGGGTGTGGTGCAGCCTCATCTGTGCGGCGAACTCTTCGTAGCGCTCCTGTGCCTCCTCCTCGATCAAGATTGCCAGATCGAGCGCGTCGCGCAGGGACAGCGTCGTGTAGTCGATTCTCTGAGTGGCCATGGACATCCTCCGCGCGTGGTGGTTGTGCGCACCATACCTTCTGCATCGTTCTGGGCACCGATTCAAGTGAAGGTCGCTTGCCGTGCTCTCGCACCGCGGCGCAGGAATGGTTATCGTAGCCTCCACCCCGTTGAGGTGAGGAGCGAGCGACCTGCATGCATCCGTTGAGTGGATTTCGCATCATCGACATGACCGACGAGCGCGGCGCGCTGTGTGGGCGTGTGCTCGCCGACTTGGGCGCCGACGTGATCTACGTTGAGCCCCCGTGCGGCTCGCCATTCCGTCACGCGCCGCCCTTGGCTCCCGATGGGCACACGAGCCTCGCGTTCGCCTTCCGCAACGCCGGCAAGCGAGGAGTCACCCTCGACATCTCGACGTCCAAGGGGCGAGAGGAACTGCACCGCCTGCTCGCCACCGCGGATGCGTGGATTGAATCCCACGCGCCCGGCTCGCTGGTGCAGCACGGCTTCGACCCGAGTGCCGTGCGGCACACACACCCGGCCCTGGTGATCACCTCGATTACGGACTTCGGCCAGTCCGGACCGTATCGCGACTACCGCGGAACGGACATGATCGGTTACGCCATGGGCGGCATGTTGTACCGCGCCGGAGCCGCACACCGGCCGCCCGTGGTTGCTCCGGGTTCACAAGCCTATGACACCGCCAGCGTCACCGGCGCATTCGGCACCGTCGCAGCACTGTATCATTGCCGCACGACCGGCAATGGTGACTGGCTCGATGTCTCCGTCCAGGAAGCCACCGCCAATCTCGCCGACTGGAGCGTACCGCTCTATTCGATGATGGCGTACTACACGCACCGCGAAGGCGCGGGCATGTATCCGGTGTACCGCTGCGCCGACGGCTGGGTGCGCTTGATCGTCATCGGCATCAAGCACTGGCGGGCGCTGCGCGCCTGGATGGGCGAACCGGCGGAACTGCAAGATCCGACGTACGACGAATTTCTGCAGCGCGTCTTTAATCGCGCCACCATCGAGCCGCTCATCCAGCGCTTCTTCGCCGGCGAAACGAAGGAAGCCGTGGCGCGTGAGGCACAAGCGCGTGGCATCCCTGCCACACCGGTCCTCGAGCCGCGCGAAGTGCTCGACAGCGAGCACACCCGGGCGCGCGGCACGTTCATCGAGCTCGACGTGATCCAGGGTCTCGAGGCCAAGATGCCGTCCGGCTTTTTCGAGTTCGACGGTGCGCGCGTTGGCCCGACCCGGCGGGCGCCGTCCATAGGCGAACACAACAGCGCTGTTGCCGCCGAGCTGCGCACGGCGCAAGCCAAGCCGCGCCCAACCGCACGGGCCGCTGCTGCGTCGTTCCCGTTCGCAGGCCTGCGGGTGATCGACTTCGGCGTCGGCGTGGCTGGGGTCGAGGTAGGTCGTCTGCTTGCCGAGTACGGCGCCGAGGTCATCAAGATCGAAAGCCGGCACGCCCTCGATTTCATCCGCGTCGTCATCCCGGGTCCGATGAACCCACCGTTTGCATCATCGAACCGCAGCAAGTGGGGTCTCGGGCTGAATCTCAAAACGCCGGAAGGTGCCGCGCTTGCCCGTAAGCTGGTGAGCATGGCGGATGTCGTGGTTGAGAACAGTGCCACCGGTGTCATGGACCGGCTCGGGCTCGGCTACCATGACCTGCAGCAAATCAATCCGCGCGTGATCATGTTCTCGACGCAGCTGCTGGGCGCATCGGGACCCTGGAAAACTTGGTCCGGCTACGGACCGAACGCGCACGCGGTGAGTGGGTTGCAGTACCTGTGGAACTATCCGGAGGACCGTGACAAGCCCGAAGGCTCGACGAACATTCATCCCGACCATCTCGTCGGCCGGTTGGGTGCGTTGGCGGTCGTCGCAACACTCCTACGCCGTGAGCACGACGGTCGCGGTGCACACGTCCAGGTGGCGCAATTTGAAGCGCTGGTGCAGCTGCTCGGCGATCTCTTCATCAAAGAAAGCCTCACGCCAGGCACGGTTCACCCGCAAGGCAACTGCAGCGAGCGCGGCGTACCGTGGGGCGTGTACCCGTGCGCTGGTGAAGACGAGTGGTGCGTCATCAATGTGCGCACTGACGCCGAGTGGCAGGCCTTGCGTACTGCGCTGGCTTCACCCGATTGGATGCGCGCGCCGCAGTACGACACCGTCGCCGGCCGGCGTCAGGCGAGGGCGCAGATCGACGCAGGTCTCGCGGCCTGGACGGCCGAACGGCCGCCGCTCGAAGTGATGCGGCTGCTCCAGAGCCACGGCGCGCCGGCAGCGGTCGTCGAACACCCGGTGCATCAGATCAACGATCCGCACCTGACCGAGCGCGGCTTTTTCCAGCGCATCGATCAGGTTGGACTGGGACCGCTGATCTTGGAAGGCGCCGGATTCAAGGCAAGCGGCGCCCCGGCGGCACGCATCGAGTCGGCCCCGCTGCTCGGGCAACACACGCGAATGATCTGCCGTACGTGGCTGGAGATGAACGATGCTGACATCGACGCGCTGCTTGCAGCCGGGGTGCTCGAAGAGGCGCCGCCGACGTAGTTGGTTCGTACTCATTGCGCCGAGCGCGCGTGGCGAACCAGTTCGACGCCGTCGAGCCAGACGTGCGTCATCCGTTGGGTTGACGCGATGTCGGCCGTCGGGTCGCCATCGACCAGGACGAGATCGGCGCGCCACCCCGGCGCCACGCTGCCGAATTCGGCCTGTGCGCCGGCGAGGAACCGTGCGTTGTCGTACGTCGCAGCCCGCAACGCCTCGCCCGGTGTCATCCCTGCCTCGACGAGCTTTGCCAACTCGTCATGCAAACCGGCGCCTGGGAACTGGCCGGCGTTGACCGCGTCGCTGCCGGCTAAGATGGTCACCCCTGCGGCACGCAGCTTGGCGACGTTGGTGCGCCGTGCGGCGTGCCCGTCGCGGATGGATTTGCTCATCGCCGTCAGTCGCTCACGCTCCTGATCGTTGGGGAAGGCCGCGAGGGCGGTGAGCGCTGCCGGCCTGGCGATCTCGCGCGTGATGGGTGAGTGGGCCTCGGCGGGTACAGTTCCGAGCCGCTCGACGGCGTCCCAGATGCCGATGGTGGCGACCACCGGGACATGCGCCGCGGCGATCTTCGCTACCGCTTCGTCGGTGATGTCGGCCGTATACACATCGTGCATGAGCGCATCGACACCGGCACCCACCGTATCGATCACGTCGCGCGATTGGCCGATATGCGCGACGACTCGCACGTGTCCTTCGTGGGCGCGCGCGACGATCGCGGCGATGACGTCGGTGCTGATGCGCGGCTCGCCGGGGACGAGGTCGTCGGCGGCAATCTTGATCACGTCGGGGTGATCCGCAAGGAGATCGGCAACGGCCTGGCGTGCGGCGGCGGGCGTCTCAACCTCCCGTGCGATGCGCGGCAGCACGTACCAGCGAACCCAAAACGGCAAGTTGGCGCGCATCAGTCCGACGGGATGGCCATTCGGAGCGGTAAACATCGGCCCCGCGGCATACAGGTGCGGGCTCAGAACCTTGCCGTTGCGCACACGATCGCGCAGCTCAAAGATCGCCGGCGTCAGTGCACCGGCGTCGAGAACGGTGGTGACGCCGGCGTACAAGAAGGCGCCGAGATTTTCCTCCTGCGCCGGCAACTCCGTGACCCACGGTGGGCCGGCGCTGCCGCCGGTGTGCGTATGAACATCGATCAAACCCGGTAGCAGGGTGCCGCCGTGACCGTCGACCTCGGCGAGCCCCGCCGCAGCCACCCCCGGCGCCGCGATCGAAACGATACGCCCGTCACGCACGACGACGTCGCGCAACCCGTCGAGCAGCACCGCATGCGGCGCATCGAAGACGCGCACGTTGCGAATGACTTCCGACGGGCGTGCGTCCGGTACACGCGTCACGAAGTCGTGTCGCCCACAGCCAGCGAGTGGCAGCGCGAATATGAGGGATGCCACTGCTCGCATCCACGCATCAGGCCCAAGCTTGCTTGTCATCATCACCTCATTGTGGAGTGTTCCAAGTCTTAGTCGATCGCGGCCGTTGGTGGCAAACTTGCGGTTGTGCGACCGCTCACGCTGTTGATTCGGCAGCGGAACCCAGCCAAGACTACCGGCGCTGCATCAATGTCCTCCTCAGACGGCGACCTCCGAACTCCAGCATGGGCGTACGTCGCTGTCTCCGCGGTGATCGGCGGCGTCGCCGTCTTGATCTTGCTCGCCATGGGGCGCACGCCCTGGTGCCGCTGCGACTCGATCAAGCTGTCGATCGCTGATGCCTAGGCGTAGGGTCCGGAGAACTCCCAGCAATTCACGAATCCGTACACCTTCACGCACGTGAACATCGTGATGCGGATCGATCCAATCGAGACCGTCAGGGCGTCTGGGTTCAGTCGAGGCATGTCGACCTCGTCGCCGATTCTGCTCAGGCGGCGCGGCGCCCGAACTGCTGCAGCGACCAGATGTATCCCTGATCGTTGATGGCGCGCAAGACGACGACACTGTACGCCGCCAGCGGCGTTTCAAAGCGAATCCATTCCCACGGCACCGGCGGAATCCCCAGCAGGTGGGTGAGGATGACCCCGTTGGTTCCCCCGTGTGCGACGATACCGATACGCAGCGTTTGCGCTCGAGCCGGTGCCGCCCACGCCGGGAATCCATCGATGACCTGCGCCTGCACACCGTAGTGAGCGAAGACCTCGCCGAGCGCACGCGTCACCCTCCTATGGAACGCCCGAAACGGCTCACCTCCGGGGAACCCTTCCCAGTGGTCGTGAAACGGGCGCTTCGCCGCTGCCAGGAAGTACGCGTCGACTTCGGTTTGCGAAGCGTTCGTGAGCAGCGGGACGCCAATCTCCGCGAGATCAGGGACCACTGTGGCCGTCAGGTCCTGTGGCGCGGCGATGGCTGCAGCAGTCTCGCGAGCCCGCTCAAGTGGACTGCAGTACAGGGCGGCGAGCGGCAGCTGCCGGAGATGATCCGCGAGAGCCGCCGCCTGCCGGCGGCCCAACGCCGTCAGGCCCGGGTCTGCGCCTTGCTGCCGGGCGGTTTCCCAATCCGGCTCGGCGTGACGGATCAGCACCAGCTCCAGTGGTAGATCACTGCGCCCGCGCCGTTCTCGCTCTTCCAAACTCAGTGCTGGTTCAGTTGGGCGGGACATTGGCGCGCGATCCTACGCCAACGCGCCGACGATGCAACTCCGCCGGTGAGTGCGGCGCGCCGCAGCCCCGGTTGCTCTTCGTCACCGGCGACATGCCATCTTCTGGTTCTCGCGTTCCAAGGCTGAGCACTGGGCTCCGGGGACGCAGCATGGAATCGCCCTCGGTCATGAACCATGGAATGACACCTTGGTCCAACGTGTATGCCCGAACGGAACGCATCCCTCGGGCGACATCGTCCAAGCCCGCGGTGCCGAGCAGGAGCATACCGCGTCCGGAGCCGAAGACCTCCTGGCGCTGGCGCTCGACCAAGTAGGATTTCCTTACGGGGTTTTCCATCTGCCAGCGCCAATAGTCGACGGCGGCTCGCATGACCTCGTCGGGCGGCGCACCGAAAGGGACCGCGGCGCCGTAGTGAAACGAAAGGATAGCGCGACACACTTCTTTCAACTCCGCGGGACCGGAGATCGGGCGAGTCGCGATCCAGTCGGGCAACTCCGTTACCACAGCCTTTCGCGCACGTCGCCGATCCGCAGCATTGCCGAACGTTCGATACAAGACGTGGAAGACGTCGCGGTGGACGCGTTCGTCCCTGAGGATGCCCAGCATTTGGAGATGCAAAGGGAGGCTGTACGGCGGGCCGTTTTCAGGGCGCAGCGGTCCCGTCAAGAGCGCGATGATCCGCTGGTAGCTTTCGACCGCGGTGATCTCGAGCGTACGGCTGAGTTTCAGGAACCCGCAGGCATCGAGCTCGGCAACCGCGCTCGCGGCTGCACGCTCACCATGCGATCGGGTCCCGAGCGTCAATACGATTGGCGCGAGGGCCCGCACAATCGCGTTGGATCCGGCGAGTTGGTTCAGCACCATCCCTTGGAGCCGGCCCCAGCTTTCCTTGAGCGTAGCCCGCGGCCAGGCGCGATCAATGTCGAGCAGGGCACGAATTGCAGCGACGTGCTTCTCTTCGTTGGCACAGACGCCGCTGACCAGCGCGATAGCGGCGCGTGCCAGTCGCTTGGGAAAGGGTGCGAAGCGGCTCTCGACGGAATGCCGCTGATACAAGCTCGCAACCACCCCTTCGCGCTCCAGTGCGATGTGCAGCCACGCCGCCAGTTCCCCGCGCGGGTTGTCGCGAAACTCATCGGCAAGATCAGCCGCCACCGTGCGGCTCAGATCAAGGAATTCATCCGTGCCGTTGCGCGTGTTCAGGCGCCGGCGCCGATCCGCGAGTGGAGAACCATCCGTGGAATTTCGCTGCGGGTCGATCCCGCTTCTCTTCACGCGCGTTCGCATCATGACCCTATAGCTCTGATACCGGCTTCACGTCGACGATACCCCACAGAATCGAGCGGTCGCGTGCGGCGCGATTGGTTGCTGTGGGCACCACCGGCTCGCCGAAGCTGCGCAGGACAACGATGGCGTCAGGCGTCGCCGCGCGGCGCACCGCGGCAAAGAGGCGCGCCCGATACTCGGTGGGTGCGCCGTCCAGAATGTTGGAAAGCGTGAAACCGTCGAAGCTCGCGGGCGCGCAGCGCTCGAGGTAGGCGGAGGCGTCGGCACATTCGAATCGGATCGCTGCCGTGCTCGGCGCCGGGAGCTGGTCGCTCCGTTCGCCGAGGAGCAACGCGCGAGCGTAGACGTTTGTCCGATTCGGATGAGTGGCGAAGCAGCGTGCGAGCCGCGCGCGCATGACACGCCCGAAGCGGTTGGGCAAGAACGCGAGGAACTGCGGCGCGTACACCGCCCGCAGCCGCTCGACGGAGAGTAACGTGTCGGTGGCAATGCGGAACCCGCGGGTGTCGAGATGGCGCTCCCAGAATGCGGCTTGCTCGGCCGGCCGTTCGAGCGCGAGAAACGTCGCGAGCGTAGCGCGGCGCCAGCCAAAAGGTGCCAGCAATGTGCGGCCTGTGGCGACAACCCGTTCTGCCGAGCCCACCCGCATGGGCGCGCCGGCGACGCGGGCCTTTGCGTAGGCGAGCTGTACCGGGTTGATATCGACCGCGGTCACGTCGTGCCGCTCAGCCAGACGCATTGCCGTGCAGCCGGCCGAGGCGATGCAGAACACGCGGCTTCCCGGCGTGAAGGCGTCGAGCTCGACCTCGACGTCCTCGTACATCCGGCCGAACAGGATTCTCTTGGTGCCGGCGCGCGCGTCGAAGCGGCCGCTCTCCCACGGGGTTGCGGCCACCGCGGAATGCCTCAACTTGCCGCTCGCCCGGCGGCGACCCACACGAGGACGAGAAACGCGAAGTTCTTGACCAGCATCCCCGGCGGGTCGGGGATCAAGTGGCGCGACCAGGCTATGCCGGCGCTGTTGAGCGACACCAAGAGAGCGGTCTGCACGATGGCCCCGAGCAGCGGCTGCCAGCCACTGAGCACCCAGACCGCGAGTGCGCACTCGAACAAACCGAGTACGCGGAGAAACAACGCCGCGAGAACGGGTGAGAAAAGTGGCGAGGCTTGGACCACCTCCAGCTCATGACGGCTGCCGCCGAGGACCTTGCACCACAGGCCCTCGTACAACCACACCAGGGCGACTGCGATCTCGATCAACAGCAGCGGCGGCATGCGCCGATCATACCGATTGGCGCGCGCATGTCGATGGCCGCAGGCGTCACCGCTGATCGACGCTCCCGGTTAGCGAGGTACGTTGTGAGATCTCGATCCAGTTGCCATCGGCGTCCTCGTCGCGGACGCCCAGGCGGACGCTGATGCCTACGGTGCCATCGGCGCCTCGCGGCACGAGCACGATACGATTCCCGTCCGCGTCGTGAAGCTCACGCCGC
>Ga0335069_10008243_pt1 | contig 14932 bp, 15 predicted proteins | sample Lox_Sample_11_FD_206714 | JGI IMG/M metagenome (GOLD analysis project Ga0335069, IMG submission 206714) | Soil microbial communities from Loxahatchee National Wildlife Refuge, Florida, United States - Lox_Sample_1.1 | ecosystem: Environmental > Terrestrial > Soil > Wetlands | place: USA... | reverse complement strand
CGAGCCGACAAGGTCGGCGAACACGATGGTGACCACCTTGCGCGCCTCGCCGCGGTCGGCGGTGCCGGCGTGCGGAGGGCGTTGCGCCGGCACCGGGGCTGCCGGCGGTCGGCGGTCGTCAGGCGGCGGAGATCCTCCGGCCCAGACCAGTACGCGCCCTTCGTGGCGCGCAACCCGCTGGACCTCGACGAGCTCTTCGATGAGATCATCCAGCTCCGCGCCCCGAATCTCTAACTCGCGCTCCAGCGCGCGTATCGAGACCCTCCCCTGCCGCTCGACGATCTCGCGGACGCGCTGCAGCCTGGCGATGAAACTCATGCCGCTCGCCTTCGCCTCATGGCGCTCCGGTTGGCTCAACGGTACGAATCTTCAGCTCTTCCATGGTGCACTGCTTCGCTCTCTTGCGTGTGGCGTGACTGATCCTAAGACGCTGTGACCAGCCCCCATGTGTGGCTGGCGCGCAGCGACGCCCGCGGCCGCCCACTCTGGTGGGCACACCCGCAGGGCGTCGCGGCAACACGTGGGGGGAGCCCGGTGGCCCGGGCGGCGCTAGGATGGATCGGTCTCCGATGGAAGCAGCTTCAGTCGCTGGATCGGTCCTCGAACAAAGCCAATCCGCTGGGTTCTCAGAATCCGACTGACGACCCCGGTCGGGAACTCACCCTTACGAAAAACGGCGAGGGCGGCGTTCCTCAGCGGTTCCGGGCACCATGAGTTCGCGGTGTCGGGCTTGGCGTTTCGAACACTTCGCGCAGCGACTCCCCAATGCAGGCGGTGACAGGCGGCGTGGTCGATGCGCCAAAACGCAGCCGCCAACAATGAAACGACCAGCAAGGCTGCCAAGGCCAAGTTGTGATAGCGCGTCGTGTGAATCGCGGCCCTCACGCTCGCGTCGTACACCACTTGCCTTGCACCCGTCAAGCGCTGCGCCGCGGACCGTGAGTCCGCAGGCTTGACGCCGAGCGCCTTCCAGGATCAGGATGCGCTGGCATGATGAACGGTGCAGCATGACTGCGCTGGGCGATGCTGCGCTCCTCGCCACCGCCCGACACGACACTGGCCTCGACGACTTTGGCGACCCGAGCTTCCGCGTGGGACTGGACATCCTCACGGATGCGCTCGAAGGCGAGGCCCAGCTCAACGATGTCGGCCGCATGGCGTACACCGGTCAGATCCTCGGCTACCTGCAGGAACGGCTGCGGATTGAGGATTGGCATCAGCGGCATCCGGAGATCGACGCACAGGTGATCGAGGCTCCGATCTTTGTGACCGGCTTGCCACGCACCGGAACCACTGCGCTTTCGAATCTCCTGGCCGCCGATCCTGCGGCGCGCTCGCTGCGCTTCTGGGAGTCGCAGCGGCCCACACCACCGCCCGAAGCCGCCACGTACCACAACGATCCACGCATCGTTGCAGCGGATGCGCTGCTCGACGGCATGAAGCAAGCGGCGCCGGCGCTCGCTGCGATGCACGACGACACCGGCCGGAGCCCGACCGAACATCAGGACCTGCTCGGGCAGCACTTCCGCACGCTACACTTCGAGGGGCAAGCTGCGATCCCCAGCTACGTGCAGTGGTGGCTTGGCTGCGACATGCGACCGGCGTATCGCCATCACCAGCGCGTGCTGAAGCTGCTGCAATGGCGCTGTCCACCGACGCGCTGGAATCTCAAGAGCCCGCCCGACATCTGCCATCTCGATGCGCTCACCGCTACATATCCGGACGTGCGCATCGTTTGGACGCACCGCGATCCCGCCAAGGTGCTGCCGTCGGTGTGCAAGCTCATCGCCATCATCCGCTCGATGTGTTCGGATCATGTCGCTCTCCACGCCCTTGGACGCCACGAACTGGCGCTGTGGTCGGAAGCCATGCGCCGCGGCCTGGCCTTTCGGCAGCAGCGTGGAGAGACGGCATTTGCGGATGTGTTCATGGACGATCTCGTGGCGCGGCCGATCGAAGCGGTCGCGGCTGTGTATGCGCGCTTCGGCTTGCCGTTCACTGCCGAGGCCGAGCACGGCATGCGTGCCTGGCTGGCTGCGAACCCGCAGCACAAGCACGGTGCGCCGCACTCCACGCTCGAGGAGTTTGGACTGGGCCTCGGCGAGGTGCGCGCCGCGTTCCGCGAGTACACGCACCACTTCGACCTCCGCCTCGAGGGGTGAAGGAGGAAACGTGTCTGACGAATCCAAGAACGACGCACTCGGCGCGCAGCTCATCGCCAACGACAAGTGGCTGGTCACGAACGTGCTCAAGGCGGACCACTGGGCCCAGGGAACGGCGCAGGAGTTGCTCGATGGCAGCGCCTGGCGGCGGTTCACACAACGGCTCGGAGAGCTGGCCGAGCGCATTCAAGCGGCGCACGCGCCCAGCACCCCGCTCGATCGCGCCGAGGGGTACCGGTACCTCTCGATGCTGCTGCGCAACGCCTTCGACGTCGCCATCGAAGACATCGATCCCGAGCGCCCGACGTTCAACTGGCTCACGCGGCGCAACAAGCTGGGTTGGGATTGCCCCGATGCGCTCTATGCCTACGCTGCGATTCGCGGCGACGCGACGTATCGCATCGCCGGCCGGCGCAGCACGGTCCACTTTCTGGGCCTGCAGATCATGGCCGGGATCCGCTCGCTGCACAACAGTCACGCCGACGAGTGGCAGGTGGGAGCAGACGGGCGCTTCGAAGTTGTCGTCGGCGGCCCGCGCAGCAAGGGCAATTGGATTCCGCTCGACGGCGCGGCCGACACCATCTGGATGCGCCAGTTCTTCTATGACTGGGAACACGAGCAGCCGGCATCGCTGTGGATCGACCGTATCGACGGTGGCAAGCGCACGGAGCCGAACGGAGTGCTCGACCCCGGTTTCCTGGCGCGCCGCCTCGACGCCGTCGCCACCAACGTCGAAGCCAACGTCGACCTCTGGCTGTTCACGGTCATCGCCTTGCGCGAGCGCTACTGCAATGTGTTCCCGGCCGAGTCCTTCGGCGGCACGCAGATGGGAGCGCAGAAGCATCAGCGTGCCGGCGTGTGCTACTTCAGGCTGGCGGACGACGAGGCCCTGCTCATCGAGGTGACGCCGCCGCGCGCCAAGTACTGGAGCATCGACGTGTGCACCTTCTGGCTCGAGTCGCTCGACTACGCCAACCATCAATCGAGCCTGAACGGACATCAGGCAGTCGTCGACGCGGACGGCGTGTTTCGCGCCGTGGTCGCGCCTCAGGATCCCGGTGTGCCGAATTGGCTCGATACGGTCGGCCACTCCGAAGGATCACTGATCTATCGTTGGAACCTTGCGGAGGCGACGCCCGTGCCCGTCACGCGGGTGATCACGCTCACCGCGCTGCGCGAGCATCTCCACCCATCCACACCCGAGGTGAGCCGCGCGGAGCGCCGCCGGCGCATCGACGTGCGCCGCGAGCACGTCCGACGGCGCTTCGCACGGCCGCTCTGACCCATGGAGGTTGCGAGATGATCAACGGACGCAGACGCGGGGCCTTCCTCACCGTGATGGCAGTGCTGTTCGCCATCCTCGCCCTCTCCAACGCGACCAAGGCGCTGCAGCATCTGCAGGACCCGAAGGTGCTCGGCCTCGTCATCTTCGGCGTGCGCTTCGAGACGGTCGCCGCCAACCTCATTCTCGGTCCGCTCATGGGCGTGGTGTTGGCGGCGTACTCGTACGGGCTGTGGAAGCTCAAGCGCTGGGTCGCGCCGCTGTCCATCGCCTACGCGTTCTACGTGCCGGTGAACCTCGTGCTCTTCTGGTACCGCCAGACCGGGCCGGACATTCCGCCACTAGGCGCCATTCTCGCCTATCTGGCAGTCTCCCTGACCGGTTCGATCGGTACGGCGCTGTACCTCGCGTATCATCGCGACCGGCTGGTGTGAGAGGATTGCGTCCCGCAGCGCGGGGCGGTGCCCGCAACCCGAGCTCTAGACCGGCGTTCCGTCATGCCCGCAATCTCCTAGCGGGCATCCAGGCGGCGCGGCGGGTCGCCAGACGGCCATGGATTCCGGCTAGAAGATTGCGACCACGACCTGGAAATTTGCGCCCCACGCGCTCATCCACGGAATTCGTAACTCAGCGGGGTGCGTCGAAGAGGAAGCGCAACGCCCTCGAGAGGTTGAGCTGGGGAACCGTGATGTGGAACTCATCCGGGAAGACGGCGCTCGCCATGGTGAGGCTGGGGTAGCCGCGCCCCTCCAACTGCTTCACCATGCGTTCCATGTCGTCGACCATGTCGATGTACCAGGCCGTGGCCTTCTCCCTGACCGCCGGCTCGTGGTTGACCGCTTCACGCCGCCGTCCGTCGTGGGTCTCGTCAGCTCCGATGCCGAAGAACACCTTGGCCGGCAGGTCGTCGCGGGTGCCGGCATAGTTCGCCTCGTAGTTGAAGATCACTTCGTTGTCCCACCACAGCGACGGGCTGCCGATACCGTAGCGTTGGAACGTCTCCGGCGCGGTCAGCAGCACCCACGCACCGAAGAGGCCGCCGAGGGAATGGCCGAAGTAGGTCGCGTCGTTCGGCTCGACCAGGTAGTGCGATTCCACCCACGGCATCAGTTCGGTTTGCATGAACGCCAGCAGCCTGGGTGCACCGCCCATTTCCCGGTGCTCGGGGAAGAGTCTGGCAAAGCCTTTGTCCACGGACGGCGTCAGATCTCGCGTACGGATCGTGATCGTCTCGGCGAGGCCGCCGCAGCGGTAGCCGATGCCGACCACCAGCAGCGGAGGTAGGTGAGCCGCCAACTGCATGCTGCGGATGATGTCGACCGCCGATCCGAAGAAGCCGTTGGCATCGGTGATGTACAAGACCCGGACCGGAGTGTCGTTCGCAGCGGCGCCGCAGTGGCCGACGAACACTTTGAACTCGTCGCCGACGTGGTTCGACCTGAGGTAGTAGACCTCGGTTCCACCGAGAGGAGACTCGTCGTCGGGCATGTTGATGGCAGGCGGATGCCTTTCCTTGGTCTCTGCTCTACTCGCCGGGTGACAGCGTACGCGCCAGGTCGCGCACCGCATTCCAATCGACGATCGGCGTGAGGCGGCGGCGCGCGATGAGCCCGTTCGCCAGGGCGAAGGCGAACGACGTGAACGTCTTGGCGTGATCTTGGATGTCGAGGATGACGATCAGCTTCGTCTCCTCATTCGAGAACCACGGACCAGCAACTTGCGTTACGCCCTCGGGGTAGTTGAAGGTCCCGGATCCCATCCCATCGAAGAGCGACAGCGTGCGCCGGGCGCTGTCGGCGTCGCGCCAGTCGAACCAGATCTCGTCGAGGTAGAGGGGCATGCGGTGCCTTTACCCCATTCTGGCGCGGGCGGAAAGCCAAGCGCTGCCGTCCCGGCTCACCGCAGCGGAAACCCCAAGGCAGTCGACAGCACCGCCAGCGCGCTGTCCGGATCATCGACTTTGATCGTCGTCATCCCGAGGGCACGCGCCGCCTTCAGGTTGAGACCGATGTCGTCGAGAAAGAGGGACTCTTGCGGCGTGACCCCGAGTTCCTCACAGGCCAGGTGGAAGATGCGCGGATCGGGTTTGCGGATGCCCACAGCCGCGGACTCGATGAACACGTCAAAGTGCGGTCGCAGGACGCTGGTGCCGCCATCTTCGGCCACCCAGTTGTTGGTGATTGCGCCCGCCAGCAACCCGCGGTTGCGAATGATGCGAATCGCGTCGAGCATGGCGGGCCGCGGGCTAACGGATTCGGCGACGCGCTGCATGAGCGCGCGTGCCGAGATCACCATGCCCGCAGCGGCACAATCGGCATCAAAGGCAGGATAGAACTCTTCCAGGGTGAGTTCGCCGCGCTCCAACCGCGACCATGCTCCCGCCGGCGCGGTGTCGACGACGACGCGGTTGATGCGTCCGGCAGGAATGCCCTGCGCGCGCTCGTACGCCGCGATGGCGTGCAGCGGTGAGCCGATGACGACACCGCCGAGATCGAAGATGACTGCCTTGTATGCCATCGCACTCACGGTCCCTCGGCAGAGATTGGCTGCACCACCTGGCCGTCACGCACCGCCTGCCCGACGTTGATCGCCACCAGATCGTCGTCCCCGACACCGGCAGTGATTTCGACCATGCGACCATCGTCGTAGCCGAGGTTGACCTCGGACAGTGCCAGTCGATTCTCGTGAACGACCGGGACGTACACTTTGCCGCCGCGGAAGATCAGTGCGTCGTCGGGGACGCGCGCGGGACCGGCGGGCTGCGCGACCGTGAAGCGCACGCTCGCATACATGCCGGGGTAGAGGGCGAAGTCTTCATTCGGCACGTCGACTTCAACCAGCATGGTCCGCGTCGCCGGCTGCAACGCCTCCGGGTGCCGGGTGACGCTGCCCTTGAAGGGGCGGCCGGGATACTCGGTCACCGAGATCGTCGCGGGATCACCATTCTGGATCAGTGGCGCGACGCTCTGCGGCACGTTGGCATACACGCGCACCGGGCTGAGGGTCGCCAGCGTCAGGATGGGGCTGCCGGCGGAGGGTGTCGTCGCCTGCGGAATGAGCACGCCCGGATCGACGAAGCGCGCCGTGACGATGCCGCTGAACGGGGCGCGAATCACCTTGTAGGCCTGAGTCGCTTCGAGCTGATCGAGCATTGCCTTGGCTTGCAGCATGGCGCTGCGCGACTCATCCGCCACTTGCTGGGCGATCAGCGCTTGCCGCACGAGCGTCTGATTGCGTTCGTTGGTGACCGATTGCAGTTGGTAGTTGGCGCGTGCGTTGGCGACCTGCTGATCGATCTCGGGCGATTCGAGGACCGCCAGGATCTGTCCTTCCTTGACCCGATCTCCCTTGTCGACCTCGATGCTCTTCAAGTAGCCGGCGATCTTCGCGTAGATTGGCGTTTCGACGAAACCGCGGATGCTCGCCGGCACATCGAGGCTGCGACTGGGCGGTGCGTGTTGCACCCGCACGACCAACACGCGTTGGCCCTGTGCCGCCTCCTGCTCGAGGGTATCGGCCTCGCGGCGCATGCTGACGCTGCGGGCCCAGACCAGCGCCGCGGCAATGCACACCGTCAGCACCACCGCGCCGATCGAGCCGATGGCAAACAGCTTGCCCGGCGTGCGCGGAACGTACTTGCGCGGATCGTCCTGCATGCTCAGCTCCGCATCGCGTCGGACGCCACCACGGCCGCAATCTCCGCGTCGCGGTGATGCTTACCGACGACGTTGCGGCTGACCACCGAGTACACAGCGGGGACGACAAACAGCGTCGTGAGCGTCGCCATGATCAACCCGCCGATCACGGCGCGACCCAGCGGCGCGTTCTGATCCGCACCCGCACCCAGGGCCAAGGCCATGGGCAGCATGCCGAGGATCATGGCGAGCGCGGTCATGATGATCGGCCGCAGGCGGATGCGGGCCGCCTCAATGGCTGCGGCCATCGGGCTGTAGCCTTCCTCACGCAACTCGTTGGCAAAGGTGATCAAGAGGTTGCCGTTCGCGACGGCAACGCCGACGGCCATGATCGCACCCATCAGCGATTCCACGTTGATTGTGGTACCGGTGAGCACCAGCATCCAGAGCACACCGGCCAGCGCGCCCGGCACGGCCAGCAGGATGATGAATGGCTCCAGCCACGATTGGAAATTCGCCACCATCAAGAGATAGACGAGAATCACGGCGAGGACGAGCGCTTCACCAAGGGTCGTGAACGATTCGCGCATCGCCTGGCTTTGCCCGCGCACCACCACCTTGGCGCCGGGCGGCAGCGGCCCCAGCCTGTGGATGGCACGTTCCACCGCGGCGGCCGCGCTGCCCAGGTCGCGCCCGGCGACGCCGGCGTTGACGTCGGTGACGCGCTGCACGGTGTAGTGGTTGATGACCGCCGGCTCGATGCCTTGCGTGACGGTGGCAATGTTCCCCAACAACTGCGGTGATCCGCCTGCGCCATCAAGCTGCGCACCGCTCAATGGAGTCTCGGCGAGCGCCTGGATCGAGTCCACCAGATGCTGCGGCGTCTGCAGCAACACGCTGTAGTTCACCCCGTTGGCCGGGTCGAGCCACTGATTCGGCTGGAGCAGAAAACTCGTGCTCAGCGATGTCAGCAAGCTGGAGGCGACCTGCGACTGCGTGATCCCGAGCTCCAGCGCCTTTGCACGATCGACGTTGACCCTGAGCGTCGGGTAGTCGAGGGGTTCGGCAATGCGCAGATCGGTGAGACCGGGGATGCGCTGCATCTCGGCCTTCAGGCGGGTGGCGATGTCGTATTGCATTTGCAGGTCGTTGCCGCCGGAGATCTGCGCGTCGATCGCCGCCGGCAAGCCGAAGTTGAGCACCTGGCTGACAATGTCGGCCGCCTGAAAGTAGATGTCGGTATCCGGGAACTTGCGGCTGAGCGCACGGCGAATCTTGTCCTGGTACATCGCGGTCGATGCGTGCGTGGGTTCCAGCTGTACCAAGACATCGGCGTCCTGCGGGCCGATGCTGTCGGTCTGGTAGAACGCCAGGTTGTAGGAAATCGGCGTGCCGATGTTGTCGCTGATCCCGGCCAGTTCATTCGCCGGGATCACGCCGCGAATCGTGTCCTCCACCTCGTCGACGATGCGCTCGGTCTTCTCGATGCGTGTCCCGGTCGGCGCCCGCACGTGCAGCTTCATCATGCCGGCGTCGATGGCCGGGAAAAAGTCCTGGCCGACGACCAGTATCAAACCGCACGACGCAGCAACCGCCACACCGGCACAGGCCAGCGAAAGGCCGCGGCGCGCGATGAACGTGCCGAGCGCCGCCCGATACACCTCGCGCACGCGATCGAAGCCGGCGTCGAATCGTCCGATGAAGCGCCCCCAGGCGCCGCTGCCGGCGTGCTCCGCATGCGTCTCCGGCAGCAGATAGCGCGCCATGGTGGTGACCAGGGTGCGCGAGAGCAGGTACGAGGTGAGCATCGCGTACACCACCGCGAGCGCCAGCGGCGTGAACAGAAACTTTGCCACACCGGACAGCAGGACCACGGGGAAGAACACGATGCAGATTGCCAGCGTGCCGACGAACGTGGGCATGGCGATCTGCGCCGCGCCGTCGAGAATGGCCACCAGCAGCGGCTTGTGCATGGCGTGATTGCGATGGATGTTCTCGATCTCGACAGTGGCATCGTCGACGAGCATGCCCACCGCCAGTGCGAGCCCGCCCAGCGTCATGGTGTTCACCGTCTGACCCGAGAGCTTCAACGCGATGAACGCCGTCAGGATCGAGAGCGGGATCGACACAATGACGATCAGCATGCTGCGCGCCGATCCCAGAAAGACGAGCACCATGAGCGCCACGAGCACGGCGGCGGTCACTGCTTCCTGCACAACGTCCCACAAGGCCGCGCGCACGAACTTCGATTGGTCGAACGACAGCGAGAGGCCCAAGCCCTTCGGCGCCGTCGCCAGGATGTCCGGAATCATCGCCTTGACACGGTCGACGACCGCCAGGGTGGAGGCAGCGGCGTGCTTGATGACCAGCAGGTAGGCGGCGCGTTTGCCGTTCACGCGCACGACGTTGGTTTGCACCTGATGCGTGTTGGTCACCGGCGCCACATCACCGAGCAGCACGGGCGTGCCGTTGCTGACCTTGACGGGCAAGTGATTGAAGTCCTCGGCGCGCGACGGGCTGCCGTTGAGTGAGACGTTGTACTCGCGGTCACCGATCTTCACCGTCCCGGCGGGGATGATGATGTTGCTGGCCGCGAGCGCGTTGCTGATGTCCTGCGGCGACAGGGCATTGGCGTAGAGATCGGTCGGATGGAGGTTGACCATCACCGCGCGGCTCATGCCGCCCAGCGGCGCCGGCGACGACAGCCCCTCGATGGTGAACAGCTTGACGCGGATGAAGTTGAGACCGTAGTCGAACAGTTCCTGCTCCGGCAGCGTTTCACTGGCGATGTCGAGTTGCGCGACCGGGACGTTGGCCGCGTTGTAGTCGATGATGTTGGGCGCCTGGATGCCCGGCGGCATGATGCGCAGGACAGTCTCGGCGACCGCACTCATCTGCGCGATGGCACCGGCCACCGTCGCACCGGGATGGAAGTACACCTTGATCATGCCGATGCCGGAGAACGACTCCGATTCCATGTGTTCGATGCCGTTCACGGTGGTCGAGAAGGCGCGTTCGCTCAGCAGCACGACGCGGCGTTCCATGTCCGTCGACGACAAGCCCGGATAGTTCCACACCACCAGCACCACCGGCAGATCGATCGCCGGGAAGATGTCGACGTTCATCAGCCCGAAGGAAAGCACACCGAGCACCATCATCAGCAGGGCCATCACAGCGACCGACAGAGGTCGGCGCAGTGCAAGTCGGACGATCCACATAGCAGAACAATCCTTGGCGAATGATTACGAGCCTGCCCGGGCGTGCGTATCCGGAGAGAATGCTAGGGGCATATCGCAGCGAAAGTGTACTGAAGCGTCACCGCAGGGGCAATGTCGGCATGTGCCGGAGGATGAGCAGTGGAGGTCGACTATCGACCAGACCCAGAGCCTGCTAAAAGACTGTGCCGATGTCGGACGACGCTCAAGCCGCTGGCGCCGCGAAGCCGCGCAGCCCGATCCTGGCAGCCGTGCTCTCGGGTCTGTTCCCAGGCGTGGGCCAACTCTACAACCGGCAGCGCTTGAAGGCGTTGTTATTCTTTGTTGCGGGCGTCGCCAGCGCGTTCGGACCGTTCGCGCCGCTCGACGTCAACATCGATCTGAATGACCCGGCGGCGGGTTTGCGGACGGTGCTGCTCGCCTCGCTGCCGTTTCTGGTGGTCGCCACGTGGTCGGTGATCGATGCGTATCTGACCGCACGGCGCACCGGGGGAGGTTGAGCATGGCGGCCAAGGCGCCGCGACCATTCACGCGGCGCGAAGAACAGATCGGCAGCGCCGTGATCAAGCTCTGGTCGCGGCTGAACACCTGGGTCTACCGCGTCAGCGATGGCCGGATCGCGGGCCGCTTCCCGGGCGGTGCACCAGTGCTGTTGCTGACGACGATCGGCAGAAAGTCCGGCCAGCCGCAGACCGCCCCGCTGCTGTATCTGACCGACGGTGACAACTACGTCGTCGTCGCCTCCAAGGGCGGCATGTCGCACCATCCGCTGTGGTTCAAGAACCTGGAAGCCAACCCGCGCGTCGAACTGGAGGTGGGCAGTCGGAAGATTTCCGCCACGGCGCAGCGCGCCACGGATGCGCAGAAGGCTGGCCTGTGGCCCCGGCTGGTAGCGATGTACCCCAGCTACGCCGACTACCAAGCGCGTACGACTCGCGACATTCCGGTGGTCATCCTCACGCCGCAAGCAGAACGCCTCTCGTGACACGCCAGCGGTCATCGTGGTAGGAAAGCGGCGATGGACGCGCAGCACGTGCTTGAAGAGATGGCCGATATAGAGTCGCGGATCGCGGTGATCTATGAACGGTTCGCGTCGCAGTTCCACGACGCAGCCGACGTCAGCGATCTGTGGGCGAGCATGAGCCGTGAGGAAGTGCATCACGCCGATCTCCTCAGCCGCGCCGCCGGCAGCAGCGGCCATGTGGCCGCCGATCCAGCCGTCGTCGAACACGTGGGCAGGTTGCAAGCGGTGGTCGTCCGCTATGAAGGCGAGCAAGCCAAGATCACCCAACTGCAGGAAGCCCTGGAGGCGACGGTGGATCTCGAGGAAGCGGAGGAAGACCATCTGCACGCGCACCTGGTGCAACTCGGGGACGCTGCCAAGGCCCTGGTGGATCGGCCCGACATGCAGCACCGCCTGCGCGGCATCCTGGAGCACGCCGTGAAGCTCTTCGGGACACCGGCCCTGCAAGAGCGCGCGGCGCGCGGCCGCCGGCACGTTTGAGCGTGGGACGGCGGCAGCCCGACCGTAACGGCAGGACTACCAGAGTAGATCCCTTGCACCACACCCTGTCGTCGGGCATGGTGCGGCGGTTACTCCCAATCTCAATCCTGAAGGAGACTCACCATGAACAAGAAAGTGTTTGTCGTCGGCGTCGGCATGACCAAGTTCGAGAAGCCCGGCGCACGCAACTGGGACTATCCGGACATGGCGAAGGAAGCGGGCGACAAGGCATTGGCCGATGCCGGTATCCCGTACGATCAGATCGAGCAGGTAGCCGTAGGGTACTGCTATGGCGACTCGACGTGCGGGCAGCGCGCCGTATACCAGCTCGGCCTCACCGGCGTGCCGATCTACAACGTGAACAACAACTGCGCCACCGGCTCCACGGCGCTGTTCATGGCGAAGCAGTTCGTCGAGGCCGGCATCGCCGACTGCGCCATGGCGCTCGGCTTCGAGAAGATGGAGAAGGGCTCGCTGGGCGTGAAGTTCCAGGACCGCACCAACCCGATGGACAAGCAGTTCGAGCTCATGGTGTCGCTGCGCGGCTTTGCTGCGGCACCGCCGGCGCCGCAGTTCTTCGGCAACGCCGGCCGCGAACACATGGAGCGCTACGGCACGACAGCGGAACACTTCGCCAAGATCGGCTGGAAGAACCACAAACATTCGGTGAACAACCCGTACTCGCAGTTCCAGACCGAGTACTCGCTCGATGAGATCAAGAACGCGCCGATGGTCTATGAGCCGCTGACCAAGCTGCAGTGCTGCCCGACGTCGGACGGTGCGGGCGCAGCCATCGTAGCGTCGGAGGACTTCGTCAAGCGGCACCGCTTGCAGACCCAGGCGATCGAGATCCTCAGCATGGCAATGGCCACTGACTTGCCCAGCACGTTCGACGAGAAGAGCTGCATCAAGCTGATCGGCTACGACATGGCCCGCAAGGCCGCGCACAAGGTCTACGAGCAGAGCGGCCTCGGACCCGAGAACGTCGATGTCGTGGAGTTGCACGACTGCTTCAGCTGCAACGAGTTGATCACCTACGAAGCGCTCGGTCTGTGCCCGGAAGGCAAGGCGGGTGAGTTCGTCGACTCCGGGGCGAACACCTACGGCGGCAAGGTGGTGATCAATCCGTCGGGCGGTCTCATCTCGAAGGGACACCCGCTCGGCGCCACCGGCCTGGCGCAATGCTCGGAACTCACCTGGCAGCTGCGCGGCAAGGCCGACAAGCGGCAAGTGAAGGACGCCAAGGTCGCGTTGCAGCACAACCTCGGCCTCGGCGGCGCCGCGGTCGTGGCGATGTATCGCAAGGCGCAGATCGCCGCGTAACCGGAACCACGAAACACTGAGCGCCAGCGCCCGGTCCGCCGCCTGGCGCGCGTATGTAATGGCGCGCTGCGGATCTCCCGCGGTCCCGGCTTCGAAGAAGTGGTGCGCCAGTTCCGTCATGCGGGTCTCGGGCTGCGTGCCGGGACGACTGGATAGATGACGCCGGAGTCGATGAGAAACTCCACCTCTTCCGTTCGCGTCGGCTTGGCGGGATTTCCCACCTCGACTTTCAGCACCGTCCGGCCCATGCGGTTTGTCCTCTGCGAGGTTCACTCACGCTAGCACGATCAGCGGCGTTTCAGCCATGTCCGGCTCGCACCAACCCCCCCCGTGCTTGCTGCACAACTGGCACGGGTGTACGAGCGTTCCATGGACACCATGACGATCACCTTGCTCACCGAGAACGTCGACACCTCGGTCGCGGCGCAGGTAAGCGGCGAAGACCTGTGGCTCGCAGCGGATGAGCTGACACACGCGACCGGCTGGAAGCTCACACCTGATGGCTTCTGCCAGGCCTCGTTGTGCATTCCGATTCCGCCCGGACGGGAGGCGGAGTTCACCCGCGCCGACGGCAGCATCAACCTGGTGGCGTTCGCGCACCTCCGCGGTCAGGCGCTGGTGCACGACGACGAAGCGACAGTGTGGGCGCTCGACGCCAGCACCGCGGCGCGCAGCGCTACACGCACTTCGTTGGAAGCTCCCGACTTCACCCTGCCCGACCTGAGCGGCCGGCTGCACTCGCTGCACGATCATCGCGGCAAGAAGGTGCTGCTCGCCTCCTGGGCCTCGTGGTGAGGCTGCCGTATGGACCTGCCCGTGTGGCAGGCGCTCTACACTGAGCTCGCACCGCGCAACTTCACAGTCATCACCGTCGCCATGGACGCCGGGGGCGCAGCCGACGCCGCGCAGTGGATCGAGGCAGCCACGCCGGCGCATCCCAGCTTGATCGACGTGCAGCACCGGGTGGCCGAGCTGTACGATTGGGTCAACGTGCCGTCGATCGCCTGGATCGATGAGGCCGGCCGCATTGTCCGCCCCAACGACCCCGGATTCGCCGGCGACTACTTCCGCGGCATGATGGAACCGGACTTCGACTTCCAAGCGATGATGGCCGAGCAACAGCGACAGCAAGCCCGCTACCTCGCCGCGGTGCGCGACTGGGTCGAGCGCGGCCCGGCGTGCCCGTATGCACTCAGCCCGGAGCAGGTACGCGAGCGGCTCGCCGGCCCCAACCCCGACCACGCGCGTGCCGCGGCCTACTTTCGTCTCGGCACCTACCTGCAACACCACGGACGTAGCGAAGCGGCTCAAGCGGCGTTCGCACAGGCCAAGGCGCTGCGGCCGGAGAGCTGGAACTACAAGCGCCAGGCTTGGCACTGCGAAGAGGTGGGGAAGTCCGGTGGCCCGGAGTTCTGGGCGGAGGTCAAGGCGCTCGATGACCGTCCGTACTATCCCCGTTCGGAGCTGTGAAGAGACCCCAATCCGCAAATAGCCGTAGTCAACAGAGTCGCGGGGCGGTTCGCAGGGAGAACGCAAAACGGCGGCAAGACCGGGCCGATCGAGGCTCAGGCCCCACCTCCGCCGATCGCCGCTCGTCCGCCGGGCCCGGAACGGATCGGTCGGCGCCGACGGAGGCTATGAAGACGCCCGTTTTCGGGCTGCTCCTGGCTGCGTACCTCCTGCTCTCCTGCCGGGAAGTTTCCGTTCGTGCGTACAGCGATGTCGGCCGTCACCTCACCGATGGCGCGCTCCTGCTCTCGGGGAAGAGCGCTCTCTTGCACACGAACTTCTATTCGTACGCACAGCCGAAT